>PR_CR_10_Liq_1_inCRDRAFT_1000405_pt1 | contig 27119 bp, 21 predicted proteins | sample PRCRCaboRojoPR_3_FD_10241 | JGI IMG/M metagenome (IMG submission 10241)
CAAAAGCCACTTACTTAGTAGTGGCTTGTCTATTGTGCTGCTTTGGGTGTCTAGTTTAGAGGCTTTTCTGTTCTGTGTAGCTATTTCTAACCTAATAGGACTCCACATCTGGCTTCGGTGCAAAGGCCTCACTACTTTTGAGTACATTGTCAGCAACCGCAAATCCAAAACCAGGTCCCGAGAGGACCCTCCAGAGAACAACTTAAGTTTCCAGCAAAAGCCCAGACTCGCCTCCCAAACAGTTCCTGAGTACCTTGAAAACTCACAACAACCAGAACTCTCCCAAATCATCAGCAGCGGAACCTCGCCTTCAAAAACATTAGAGCTGCAGTAATCATAAATCTTAAATGGAAGTACTAGTAGGCGCTATTAAAATTACAGATGGACTGTTCATTGGGGACGAGTTTGCAGCCCAGGATCTTGAGTTCATCGTGGCAAACAAGGTGACACACGTGGTAAATTGCTCTGCGCGGCAAGTTCCGAACCACTGGGAGCCTATAGGAGTCAAGTACCTTTCTTTTGCTTGGCTGGACCATGACTCCCAAATAATACTTGACTCCGGAGACAAAAACTTTTTAGCGATTTGCAAGTTCTTGAAACTAGCTCTGCGGAATGGCGAAAGTGTTCTGGTGCACTCTGTTCGCGGAGTTTCGAGGTCAGTCTGTGTAGTTGCAGCTTACCTGATGAAACGGTTTAGTTGGGGCTTGTATAAAGCCTTGGAGTTTATAGGTTCGAGAAGACCAGATATTGACCTTAAGCCAGGGTTTGTGAACCAACTAAGTAACTTTGAAGGAAGACTTAGCAAAACAAGGACCCTCACTTCGACCTGGCAAAGACACTCCGAAGACTCGGAGGAACAAGTCCTTTCAAACACTTTTTTGAACTCAAGGATAAACGAAACTGCTGACTACGAAGGAACTTACAACGGGGTCCACAACCAAAGACTGCAGTGGCTGGAAGGGGACTCGAATGAACACCACCTTAAAAGCAAAAACAAAGTAGAAGACGGCTACGTAGTTCTGAAGTCCTGTGTTAAAGGAGGAACTGAACAAGCAATAGTTCCTTTGGACAAAAGCAAGTCCTCCAGAATTAAGTACGGAGGACTCCTAGGCAGGCAGCAAGAAAACAGCAGACAAAGAATTCCAACCAAACAAGAAACTCCAAGGAGCTCCCGTCCCCTCAGTGCCTCCAAAAAAGAGCCTGCAAAGCCCAACCGGCCTCAGGAGTCAAGTAGGAACCCACTAGAAATACAGACTATTCGCATCCAGAAAAAAGAACAAACCAAAACCTCCAAAAGACCCAGCACTGCTCCTAATAAAAGAGCTTCTGCAAGAGCCCCAGTTAGAACAAAGAAGTCCAAACCTACTTCAATTCCAACCCTTAAAAAGTTTAAATAACCATATGTAACACTTGCCCTTTTAATTTCTTCAACAAATTTCCAAAAAAAAATTAGCTAGACTTAACTCCAACTCAAGCCTAGCAGACTCCGGAAACTCTGCACAGAAGTTCTAGAAACTTAAAGCCAGCTAATTAGGTGCTCTAAGATATGCTCTCTATAAACAAAATGGGATGTTCTTGTACCAAAGACGAACGCAAAGAGTCTTTCCAACTCAGAAACATTGTGCAAAAGGGCATAAAAAGCAACAGCACTCGTGACTTGCAAAAGATCGTGCATGGACTGCAAAGTTCCTTTCTCCAAAGGATCAATGAACCCTTTACTCAAATAGACAATGTGCCACTCAACCCACTTGCCTATGCAATATGGAACGGAAAAGTTAGCAGCTTCAAGTACCTGCACTCACAGGGTGCATGTCCGCTTGAAATGGAAAGACAACTGTCAATCTACGGACTTTCAGGACTTGGCTTACTTTGTAAAGCTGGCAATCTAGAAGTCCTTCAAGTGTACTTGCCTATTTGGCTTGGCTTGGATTTTTATGAAGTTAAAGACTTTACTATTGACTTCGAAGCAGAACCCTTCACTCCCAAGTCGCCTACTTACACAGCCGTCCAGTTAGCTGTTGCTGAAGGGCATATACATATAATTGATTTTTTTCAGAAATACTTCAAGAACACAAAACCCCCCCTTGAGTGCGATGTACACTACGTAAACGAAACTACTGGCGACAACTGTGCTTTGATTGCTTGCATGAAGGGCAACTACACTGCAGTGAGGTACTTGCACGAAAAGTGCGAGGCAGACTTTCACCTTAAAAACTGCCGCAGCGAAAGTGCTATTCAGGTAGCTGCCGCAGCCAGTAAGCACTCTGACCGAGGAAGTTACTTCGAAATAATTAAGTACCTTGTAGACACTGTAAAGGTAGACCTGCTTTACCAGTACGAAGAAACTTTGTTGCTGACTGATAGGATGGAGATACTCAACTTAATTGAAAGGAGACTTGAGGGTTCTGGAATCGAAATTACAAAACTGGAAGTGGAACTGAGTAACCGACTAGAAGTTCTTAGAAAACCCAGACAAAAAGAAGAAGAAGTTGAGTTAGTTCTGGACCAAATCAAAAACGAAGTCCTTTGTGAAAGCTTCATAAGTGAAATCTCAAGTGCTGACTCCAAGAACGGAACTCCTTTCAGCAGCATTTTGGAGAACATAAGTTATTTATAAATTACTTCGACAGTAGAGCTTTGGAGGTTTTAGGGGTCAAGGAAGAAAGGTCGTAAACTCCTTTGAGTCTGCAGTAAATCCTTTCTCTGTACTCTAAGTCACTTTTCACACTCAAAGCTCCTCCACTTTTCACTATGTTTCCGTAAGGGTTTTTCGCCACATGGGTTGACTTCAAAGTGAGTTTTTCCTTGTCTAAATTAGTAAAGGTCTTTTGGGGCTTTCCTCCTAGAGTGACAGGAGCTTGGTGGTTCCTGTTTCTGTAGATCCTTTCTTTTTTCCTTCGTTTTTCGTAGTCTTGCAGTCTTTTGTTGCGTGCTTCGTCTGGACGGAACTCTTTTTCTTCAGTAACTCTGAGGAAGGGTTTTTGCTTTTTAAGCAAGTACTCGTGACTCGAGATCTTCCGGGAATCCTCAAAGAACCTTTTTTTCTTCATAATGGCCTCAAAAACTCTCCGGTCGTAGTCGTGGTTGGTCATGTGGTACTCATCTTCGGTGCCTAAAGCGTAGTCGCTTTGCTGCGGAAACTTGAACTTCACTGGAGGAGTGAACACAAAGTTTTTAAGGTTGCTGTTTTTGCCTTTGAACATTCTGGTAAGTTCGTCTTGGACGTCAGGGCCTAGTTTCCAGTTGATTTCAAAGTCTTCTTGATCGTTTTCGGATGATTCGCTTGACTCCTCAGTTATTTTGTTTTTTACCGTGTGTTTTTGGCCAGCATTGATTTTGCTGAAGTACTCAGAAGTAGTAGTTCTTTCGAATCCTTGTGGCAAAACTGACTCGTTTGAAAGGATTTCTTTCGCAAGTTGGCTCATTAGGTTGTAGTGTTTGAGTTCGTAAGCAGCACTTGAAGGACCTGATAGTTTGGGAAAAGAAAACTTTTGACTGGAAGAACTCGAAGGTGTTTCCTCTCCACTGTATTCACTCTCTGATGAGCTCTCTGAGTCAGCCCTTGCTTTTGGTTTTTTAGTTAGGTTGTTTCTAGAAGGTCTTTTTTGTCTTTGAGGTTTTTCGGGTTTTTGGGATTTTTCAGGTTTCTTAGGCTTACTGTTTCCTTTAGGCTGTGGTGTGGGTTGTTTTTTCTCTTGGGGTTTCTGGGGAACTCCGGGTTGGTGAAAAGTTCTTTGGTAAGTAGAAGGCTTTTTGCTAGAGGACTTGAGTTCGCTTTTTGCTTCGTGACTGATGGAAGAAATAGAGGTCAGTAGACTTACTGAAAAAACTTTTATAAACCTTTGCATGGGGTCTCCAGTGCTTTTTAGGGTTTTTTTGAAGAAACTTAGGTATTGGTCGAGGTTTTGGTCTTCGTCGTCGAAACTCTGGAAAGAAAAAGAATTGGTCAGGGATTCAATAGGCTCAGAGTCTATTTGGGGCATGTCAGTGTTAGTGAAGTCGGTGAGTCCTTGAGGGTTGGAAGGGAATTCAACTTTTGGACTTAAAGGAGTTCTTGTTTGTCTGGAGGAGTGGCTGCTGTTGGTTTTGGGCTTTTGAGTAGTTTCTTGGTTAGTTTCTTGGTTAGTTTCTTGGTTAGTTTCTTGGGTAGTTTCTTGGTTAGCTTCTTGGTTAGTTTCTTGGTTAGTTTCTTGGTTAGTTTCTTGAATAGTTCCTTGGTTAGCTTCTTGAGCAGTTCCTTGGTAAATTTCTTTTGGAGTTTGAGAAGTCTCTTCCTGAAGAGTAATCTTTTGGGTTGGGATTTTTAAAGGAGTACTTCTATGGTATTGAGTTTGGGAAGTGTTTTCTATATCTCCTTGAGTTTTATCTGCAGCTTTGCTTGGTGGCCTAGGTTCTTCAAGAGCACTTTTATCTTGAACAGACTTTGCTTCTTCGGTGTTTATTCTTTCTTCGACTTTGCCTTCTAAACCTTCAGAAGTGTGTTCTATAGCTCCTTGAGTTTGCTCTACAGCTTTGCTTGATGGTCTACTGGAGCTAGGTTCTTCAGAGTCACTTTCAGCAGACTCTGCTTCTTGAGTTTCTAACCTCTTTCCAATAGGTAGGACCAAAGGTTCTTTAAATGGCTTAACTTGTTTGGGTTTTTTGGTTCTTCTGGCTCTTTTGGGCTTTTGGACTTTCCAAGGACCTTGTTGAGCTTCATCGGCTGATTCATGTGACGCAGCTGAATAGCTACTTTCTTCACTTGGGAGTTCCTTGTTAAAGCCTTCACTTGTCGCATAAACTCTAGGGTCTTCCAACCCTTCAAAAGAAGTGTCTTTCCTATAGGCAACCAAACTATACCTTCTACGGGAGTTAAGTACTACGTTACTTCCACTTTCACTTGCGACTTCAATTTCAACTAAGTCTCTGTACACAGGCTTTACTTCTTTTTGCTTGAACCTTTCAACAGAGTTCTCTTCTGACTCAAACTTCTGTAGTGGAGCTTCTTTGGACTTACTAGTTTCTCGAGTCGGGCTTTTTTTAGACAACACAAACTTGCTGATTTTCCTTGATGAACTTTCATAAACACCTGCACTGGCGAGTTTTCTTTCAAGTATTTCTCCCTGTTCTAGTTGGTCTCTAATGAACTGCTGAGCTTCTTCTTGGTTAGATATTTCTCCTTTCATCAAAGCTTTTAAGTACACGTCCAGAAGAGTGGTGGTTTCAGGAGGGTTGTCAAAGGACTTTCTGCGTCTAGCTTTTGAGTCTAAAAAGTTCAAAAAGAGTTCTTTTTTAGTTTGATCAGAAAACCCTTCAAACGAGGTCTGCAGTAACTTGTTTTGGGGTTTTAGTTTAATGTTGCCAAGTCTTAGCAAAGACTCAGTTTGTAAGTTTTCAATGTCCAAAGGAAGTTCCAAGTCTATGATTGAAGTTCTGGCAGAGTTTTTATTTGGTTCTTGGTTTTTAGGTCTGTAGACTAGGCCTTTTTGGAGTTTTTCGTTTTCGAAGGGCTTGAAATACATCGGAGGTCCCCTTTGGAACTCAGACTCTTCTGAAGTGGGGTTTTCCAAAGGTGCTTTGGCTCTACTGCTCCCAGCAGAACTAATGTAGTTCTGGAAGCTCAGTAAGTCGTTGCTTTGAAGTCCCTTGTCAGGATTGATAGTTTCTAAACTAGCTTGGCGGCTGCCTCTAAGTCTTTCATTGATGTAGTCATAGTTGAAGTACCTCTCGGAAGTTCCTACAGAGAGCTCTTGCATAACGTTACTGAGCTGTGCAAGTATTTGTTTCTTTTTGAGTTTAGGGTGGTAGTTGGGCTTTTCAGTGATTCGAGGAAGCTTAGGCAGAGAAGGGTACCTAGGAGCTAGGTTAAGTTCCTTTCTAGAGGACACTCTGAAAGGCTTGTTGGAAGACACTATTAATTCTGAAGGTGACTCTGAGTTCCTAGAACGCCAACCTGGCAGTTCTCCAGAGTTTTTGGAAAAGTACTTGTTGCGCCTTGGAACTAAAGGAGAGTGCTCGAGTTCTTTTTCCAAGGGATTCTTTTTTCGTTCAGGACTTGTTCGCTGTTTCATCTTTATGAGCTATTTATATTAAACTAACTTGAGGACGTCTTTTATGGTGATGTCCCACACCACAGCAATAAACACCTCAATCACTATTAAGTAAATGATAATCCACTCTAAGTTGTGTTCGTGCTTTTTCGTAAGTTCGTCGTTTAACATGTCCAGGAGTTCCTTTAACAGCTCAAGACGTTGGTTCACAATGCCTATTCTCATGTCTAAGTCTAGGTAGTTCCTCATTAGGTTATACACGTTTTCCCATTCGTCGTAGTCCCAAAAACAGTCAGGGGTGTCCAGAAGTTCACTTTGCAAGTTGATGTAGGCCCTTTGCAGAAACAACTGGCCTATCTTTTTAGTGATTTCTTTTTGAGTTAAGCTAATTGAGCCTTTAATGGCCAGTTCTTCTTGGATTGGCATAGTGACAGATATGGTGTCGTCAATGCTGTTTTCGTGGAGAGCTAACTGTACTGACTGGGCCAAAGCGTAAGATACTGCTAGTTTTTCCATTACTTGGTTAGTTTCTAAGTACACGTGGTCATTGGAAATCTTGAATCTGTCTCCGTAGGAGTAACTAATGGTTTCGTCTTCAGTGATGTCTCGCTTTTTGTAAAACGTTTCGAAAACTTTCAGTTTACTGTAGACCTCTGAAAGAGTGAACCCCCAGAAAACAATTACTCCAAAGTCAAAGAAAAACACTAGTTTGTTCGAGTTCAGCGAAAAACACAAAACATCGCTTTGGATAAACTTGTGGGGGCTCTCTGTAAAGATCCTTTCGGACTCTTTGAAGAAAAGCTGGATGTCGATCTTCTCAGACACAGAAACCCCAATGATGGTGTGTCTTTCTGTTTTCTTAGGCGGAACAACTTGCTCAACTCTTTTCCGCCTCCTTCTTCTGTTGACTATGTGTTTCCCTTCGTTGTCTGTGACGTTTTCTCCCCAGTCGCAAACATACCCGTCATCCTCAAACTCAGTCCCCAAAAGTGGCTCTTTGAAGCTTTCGTCTGACATATTTATTCAGAGTTAGGTTATCCTTAGTGTGTCAAAGTTCTGAGAAGCAGTTCTTCTGCTGCAGTGGATGTCGGAACCAATGGAGTTGTTCATTGAAAGCATCTTTTCGGTAAGCATTTTGGAGTTGCACATAGAGTAGACTCTTTGCATGTAAATAGGCAAACTTGAAGTACTGCAGGGTCGGGAGTGGGACTTTCCGAACTCATGCACACTGACCTTCTTTTCAGTGTGCTTGTAGTTAATTTTGTAGTCAGTGTCATTAATAGGGCATTCGTTAGGTTGTCTGGGCAAGTACTTATCGAACAAACACACTTTTCCAAGGTCTTTAGACACCAAGTTGTAGTTGGGGCAGTAAGAAGGTCCAGCAATGCCGGCCATTGAAAAGTTCCTAGGCGTGGTTTTAGAAATATCAGGAGTCCTCACTCGTTTGTTTCCAGAGTAACATAGAGGCACTTCTACTTTTTCGAACCTTTTTTCGTTAACGTCTCTTGGAGGACTAACCATGCTTTGCCTTCCACTTTGTTTTACAAACATAGTAGTTGGAACGTGGAGTTTAAGCTTTTCAGGAGAGGTTATTTCTTGGTTTAAGTGGCTTTGTTTGGTGGCCCTTGAAGCTGTTGCTGGCCTTTGGGAAAAGTCTGGTTTTCTAACGTTTTTTTTTACGTGGTGGTACTTAGCTGAGTAGTACCCAGAAGGAGGAGCACAACTTTCACGAGTAGTGGACTTGTAGTACTGGTCTCTTGACTGGGCCTTGAAAGCAGCTGAGTTTGAAAGTTGAGTTTTGGCTTTTTTTGGGTGTGGTTGTTCATAAGGAGTTTCCAAAAGTTTATCCACTTGGTCTGCTGACAACTTTTTCTTGCGGATTTTAAGGTCTATGCGCTTTACTTTGATTTTGCGGGACTTTCCAGAAAGGATTTCGTCTTTTTTTTTGAGAATTAAAAACCTTTCGCCTGACTCCTTTCCAAATTTACTGAACATAGAAATTATATTACTGCAGTAGAGTGTTGATTGTTGAAGGTATTAAGAAAATGGAACCCCCTGCAAACACCAGTCTGCTTTCTAAGGAAAGAGAAAGGATAGAGAAACTAGAGAACCAACTCAAAAACCAAGAAAGGCACTACGAGAAGATGTTGAGGGACCTAAGAACTGCTTTGGCAGCAGAACAGTCCAAGTTGTCTTCTTTGGAAGAATCACTGAAAAGCAAACCCTCCAACTTAAAAGAAGTAACTCAACTACAAGCCCAACTCAGTCTTTGCTATGCCCGAGAAAAAGAACTCCAGAACCAGATCAAAAACTCAGCCAACTCTTCAGACCAACAAAAAACCATAGAGAAAATCACTCGGGAGTCCCAAAGCTTCAAAGACTACGCTTTAGAACAAATCAAAGAAAAAGAAAAGAAAATCTACGAACTCAACAAAGTAATTGAAGAAAACGGGCAAGTCTTTGAAGAACTCTACAGCAAACTAAACGCAAGTAACAACCAAATTGAAAAGTACACTGAAAAAACCAAAAAGTACAAAAAGAAACTCGAAGAACTCGAAATGGACTACGAAGACCAAGTCAACAAAAGCCAAAGACTAAAGTCCCAAATGAACTATTTAATCGAAGACATCAAAGAAAAAGAGTCCGAGTTCCAAAAAGAAGACGTTTCTTCCTTGAAAAACCAAATCGAAGAACTGGGTGCTTTAAACAACAAACTCAAAGAAGAAATAGCTGACTACAAACTCAAAAACTCCCAACTCGAAAAACAAAACTCCGAACTCAGCTCTGAGATCGAACAAGCTGAAGAAACTATACAAGCTCTAAACACCGAAAAAGAAGACTACTTAAGAAGCACCAAAGTGCAACAAAACACCATCACTGAACTAGAAGAAGAACTCTACAACGTTTCCGAAGACCTCCAAAACGGAAAACAACAACAAATCAACAACCTCAAACAAGAAAAAACAGAACTCCAAAGAACCATCAAAGAACTCCAAAAGAAACTTAAAGACCTTCAAGACTCCAAAGAAAGAGACGCCAGCAACTCCAACCGAACTACAGTGGAACTCAAAGAAAAAATAAACTTTGCAGAAACTGAGAAGTCTGCACTGCAAAAACAACTAAAAGAACAAGCAGAAAAAATCAAAGAACTCAAACAAAAAGTCAGACAAGTGGAAGAAGACAACAAAAACCAACTAACTTCTGTCAAAGAAGAACTCAACCAAAGAATCAGGAAACTCAAAGCTGACAAAACTGAACTCAAAGAAAAAATAGAAGACTTCGAAAATGAAAGAAGTGTCATGAGGGTCTCTGTGCTCGATGGAGACTGTTTGCAAGACGAACTTTCAGGCTTGAACTCCAACCGAGTTTCTTTTTTCAGTTCAGTGCGCTTCACAACTGAAGACCAAAAGAAGGTTGAATCCCTCCAAGTCCAAGTAGTAAGCTTTACTTAGGCCGAAAAAGAATTCAGAATTAACGACCTGCAAACACAAAACCAAAACTTAGAAAACGAAGTCCAGAAACTAAACCAACAGAACAGGTACCTTTCTCAAGAACTGTCCACCGCTGCAAAGAGTGCTGACCACCTAAAAAACAAAATAGCAGAACTAGAGTTCAACATCCAGAGTTCAGACAATCCCGACTCACAGAAGATTCTAGACTTAGAACACGAAAGAGACAAGTTCAAAGCTGAAGTCAACAAGTTGGAAACTTTAATAGTGCACAAAGACCAGGACTGGGCCAACTGGAACAACACTTTGCAAAACGACTTAAACATTGCAGACTTAGCTGCAATAAAACTGCGTCTGCAGCTTTCAGAAGTAATTGACGAAAGGGACAGGTACAGAAACCAAGTAGTTGGGTTCAAGAAATCCAAAATCAGAAAAATCAGCGACTTATTCAGAAGGCATAAAAGTATGGCTAAGTAACTTAGAGTCCTTAAGTTCTTAAGTATTAAACAAAAATGAGTGCTATTGATGAAAATAAATCCAAGTTTGTAAGTAAACCCGTAATCTCTAGCAGACTGCCCGAAGCCTTTTCTAAGATTTACAAAAAGAAAACTGGGAATCCCGACCAAAAACACCACAAAAATCACGACCTAGACCCCCAGGTTGCAAAAGCTGTGAAACTCCTAAACAAGTTCCCCAACTACCCAGAACAAGACTTCCAACCTGAAGGACCTTACTCCGGTCCTTCAGCAAATATAGATTTGGAAGAACTGATTACGGTGTCTCTGTTCCCAAACAACTTAAAAGGGAACAAACGGAAAGTGCTGCACTCTCCCACACAAAAAGTCTACACAGTCATAGAAGTCCCTGTAGACTCGCTTGACCAAGAAAACTACCTGAGAAGTTGGATAGATTTCTGGGAGTTCCTACAAACCCGCACTAAACGCCTTGTCAGGATAGAAAAGGTTTTTTGGAACGAACCAGAAGACACAGTGAGTGTGTTGATGGAGTACCTTGAAGGAGGGTCTCTTTCCTCAATACTGGACGAAGTAGCTAGTTTTCCTGAGACTGTTGTTGTGTATATTGTAAAGAGACTCATTAAAATACTTAAGTTCTTCCATGACCAAGCAGGTAGTTACGGAAGACTTAAGGCTTCCCAGGTGCTCTTTAAAAAAGACGGGTTAGTCAAACTGGGTTTAGGTCTGTCAAAGAAGCAACCTTCAAGTGACGACATTTACGACTTGGGTTACCTTGCTTTGCAGGCTCTTTTTGGAGATGAGTCTCTTCTTCAACCAGTTAGCAAGCCTACATGTTGTTTGTTGCACTCTTTGAACTCCAATCCCATTTTAAGGAAACTTTCTAGCGAAAGCAAAGACTTTTTGTGCTGTACACTCCAAACACTGCCTGAGAGAAGACCATCCTTAAGGGAACTCAAGTTCCACCCCTGGATAAACACCGATACTCACCAAGGCCCTTCAGTTACCTTAGAAGAAATACTTTCTATATCTGGTCCTTCGGGATTAATGTTTTAAGTATCTAAAAACTGTTCTTAATTTGCCTTATTAACTTCCAAATGTAAACTCGCGCTGGAAACGTCTTGGCTTTTGGTCTTTAGCTAAGTTACAAGTTAGGCACTTTAAAGTTGAGGAGTCGTTTGTTGAGTAGCACCCCTTGCACTCCCAGTTGTCTTCACCAAATGTAAAAGTCCTTTGCACTGTGCCGTTCGAAGGAGCTGACTTCCTTTCATTGGACTCTTTTTGGGCCTGAGGCGAAAAAACCTTTCTGATGAAGCTTTGGGAACTTTCTGGGTTTTTGGCTTTTGGACTTTTTACTGTGTTTTGGATTTTTTTGATGTCGTAAAACTTGTTCCAGTTTATTTTGCCACAGCCAGTGCACTCGTATAGTTGTTCTGGAACTTGTTTGAAGCAGTTCAGACACTTCCAAAAACTCTCCAAGGGTTTTTTGATGCCAATGTTTCTTTCACTTAAGCAGTTCTTGAGGGTTTCCCTTTGTTTGTTTCGTGTGTAGATCTCGTCGATGTACTTGATTTCGAGTCCTTTGAGGCTAGGAGAGTTTCTTCTAGAGGTTTTTTTTGACGTTAAGCTGCTTAGACTGGGGTAGTTTTGCATTGAGTCTTGGTTTAGTTCAGGAATGTTGAACTTCTGCATCAGTTCGAACTTGTCTGGAAGCAATAGTCTTTTCCCAACTCTCGAGTAAGCAAAGTCTTTGATGTTGTCCCTGACTTTGTTGTCAGAACTGCTTCTTCCTTTAACTTGCTCTGTGTTGTGTTTGGGCTTTTGGGAGTTGTTCTTTACGAGGCCCAGAATTTCTCGGTAAGGAGTTTGAGGTTGCTTCACCAACTTGACCAACTTGTCTTGGGACCTGCTCAGAGAAAGCAACTTTTCGTAGTCTAAGTTAGAAATGTACTGACTAGTAGGTTTGTAGTTAGCGTGCTTTTTGTAAGTCAGAAGTGAGGGTATCAAACCCCTTGCCACACAGACACTTGCTACTTCTGTCCAAGTTTTAACCTGTTTTTGGTTTTCAGTGACCATGATCCAGTGTTCTCTGAACTTCAAGAAGCAAACGTAAACACACCCAAAACTTGCCAAAAAGTTCTGCAGCATGTAGTAGCCTTGTTTGTAAAAAGAAGTAGGAATTCTTTTGAGCACTTTAGCAATGTTTTCGAAACTTGGAGTTTCATCCCAGTCAACTGGCAAAAAGACAGTTTCTGGAATCGAAGCAAAGTTGTAGATGCTAATCATCTCCTGGGTGTTGGCAAAGTTTTCAGAATTCTCCAGTACTTTAGAAACTTTGAGTGGCTGGCTCTGGCTAGGAATTCCAAAGACCTCTTGGATGCCATAAAACTCTTCAAGACCTCCACAAACCACAAACAAGAACTCTTCTGCTGAGCTGACTTTTTTTTGGAGTTCAGGAGTCATGTAAGAAGTGATTCCACTGCAATCGTAAGCTTCTGACTTCTCAGCTGCTATTTTTAATTTTGAATACAAACTTGAACTTGGAAACTCCCTTTCTGCAAAGACCTTTCTAATGCTTCCAATCGAGAAAAGAACCGTAAGTGCAATTTCAAAGGCATTTTCTCCAGGTTTGTCTTTGCAGGTATAAATAGTGACTTCTTCTGTGTCGAAGTTCATTTTGAATTACAATTACCATAAATTCTTATAACTAGTTAATAAAGCCTAACGTAAGACTGGAGTTTCTACTCCATATTATTTGAAAGTTAGATATGTACTCAAGATCAAGAAGGCAAAACCAAGATTCACACGACACCCAAGTCGTTGAAGAAAAAGTAGTCAAGGTCAACGGAGACATTGCAGTAAAGCGGTACTCTAAAGGTCGGTTTCTAGGCAAAGGAGGTTTCGCAAGAGTGTATGAGTTCCTTTGCCTGGAAACCAAGCAAGTGTCGGCAACCAAACTCATTCCCAAAGCTTCCCTCACCAAAGCTCGGGCTCGTCAAAAGCTGATGAGCGAAATCAAGATACATCGCTCCCTGCACCACAACAACATAGTGCGTTTCGAGCATTTTTTCGAAGACATGGACAACGTGTACATTCTGCTTGAACTCTGCACTAACCAGACCCTTAACGAACTCATGAAAAGACGCAAACGACTAACTGAAATTGAAGCGCAGTGTTACTTGCTACAAACAATCAGCGCTCTGAAGTACTTGCACGCGCACCGAATCATCCATCGAGACATTAAGTTAGGAAACTTGTTTCTGAACGAAAAAATGGAAATCAAACTTGGCGATTTCGGTCTAGCCAGCAAACTCGAGTTTGACGGAGAACGCAAACGCACCATATGCGGAACTCCTAACTACATTGCGCCTGAAATCATTGACGGACGCCAAGGTCACTCCTACGAAGTAGACGTGTGGAGTTTGGGAGTTCTAGCCTATACACTCCTAGTTGGCAAGCCCCCTTTTGAGACCAACGACGTAAAAACGACTTACCGCAGAATCAAGATGAACTCCTACTCTTTTCCCGAACACGTTACGCTTTCCCAAGAAGCCAAGTCTTTGATTTCGCGCATGCTGACAACAGACCCCTTGTCTAGACCTTCCCTCGACGAAATTTGCGAGCACCCTTTCTTCACTAAAAACGTGATTCCTAAGCTGCTTCCAGCTAGCACTCTGGCAGTTCCCCCTTCTTCCTCCTACCTCAAACAGTTCGAACCTAGTTCTAAAGTTGGAAGGGGCCGCGAGGACCTTCCTAAAACTGCCAAACCTACTAGGTCAGCTTCTCAGCCTTACTTAATTGAAAAAGAACAAAAACTGACCCCCTTGCAAACAGCAAGACCTTCTAGTCGAGAAAGGACTTCTGGAACTAGGTCTTCTTCCAAAAAACTCGCTGCTTACAGTTCTTACGTTCCAGGAGATGACGGTGAAGGTCCTGAGATCTGGGTGAAGAAGTGGGTTGACTACTCTTCTAAGTACGGTTTGGGCTACTTACTGAGCAATGGCTGTTCAGGTGTGTTTTTTAACGACTCAACCAAAATAGTAACTGACCCCAAAGGGGAGTACTTGCAGTATGTAGAACGAGCAGGCCCCAACAAAGAAGAAGAAATGACTGTGTACCCTAGCTCTGACTACCCAGCTAGCCTCAAAAAAAAGGTTACACTGCTGCACCACTTCAGAAAACACCTTATAAACGAAGAAAGCTTTTCCTCTTCACACATGAAACAACCCTTTGCGTACGTCAAAAAGTGGCTTACCACTAACCACGCAATTATTTTCAGACTCAGCAACAAGATTGTCCAAGTTAACTTCCAAGACAAGACAGAACTTCTTTTGTGCAGCGAAAAAAAAGTAGTGACTTACATGAACAAAAAGAGCCAAAGGAGTTGCTACGCCCTTTCTAATGCCATGGAAAGCGGAAACATGGAAATGGCCAAAAGGTTGAGGTACACTAAAGAAGTCCTCACAAACATGCTGCAGCCCCCCTCTGCTGGAACAGGCGAATATAGGCCTCCTCTGACTGAAAGAAGGTAACTAACAGTTTGTATTTTCACACTAGTTAATTTTTAAATTCCTGATTCTTTGGTACATTTCTTCCGGCAAAGTCACTTCTTCGTCTGGAACGTTTTTTCCAAAGTAAATGCTTGTAAAGGCTCTTTTGACCTCTACATCAAACCCATACAACAAACTCAACGCTTTCCAAACTTTAGGGTTGACTACTGAGTAGTGCTTGTTTCTGAGCAAGTTGCTTTTTAACTCGTCTTCTTCAAAAAGCACAGAGTTAGTAATTGGTCCAGGTAGTTCAGGCCTAACGCAAGTTTTCAGGCTCCAGCGCATTAGGGTGTTCCAAGTTTGCATCCACTCAGCTGAAACAAAGAACCAAGGTCCTAGTTTTGAGTCTTCTTTCGACAAACCTTCAATAAGTGCTTTTTCTTCTTGGACTCTCAACTCCAAGACTCTCAAGTACTCCAAACAAGTTTTGCAGTGTGTGTTTGAAGTAAGGTACTCTTCTTGCGACGAAAACTGGTGGTTAAGGTGCTTCCACAACTTTATGGAACAAGGAACTGCGTTGGAAGTGTCAACTAGGGGCGAAAAGTTATTGTGCTCGCACAAAATGCTTGAAAGAATAATTGGTCCAGGGTTTGCTAGGTGCTGGTACTTGATGTACCACTCCAAAGGCAGGTAAGCTTCTTCAGGTTCGTTGGTAAGTGGTTGTCTTGCTTCAAAGTTCTGAATGTAAAAGGCAATATATGCTTGACTTGAAAGTACTTTTTCTAGTGTGCGTTGTTTGACAAACTTGTCGTTGTACTCATACCAAAGGTTATCCCGATGGTTTTTGGAAAAAGCTGTGTAGTGTCCTCTTACTAAACTGCCTGTGTGCTGGATGATTCCACCTAAGTAGTAGTTAGGTGCAGAGCCTTCTGAAGCAAAGCTGTCTAGGTTTAAACTCAAAGGCAGTTCGATGTGCTTCGTGATCTTAGAACTAGACCTTTGGTACTTGAACCTTTTGAACACCACTATCAAAACGTTGGGGAACTGCTTTATTTTGTTAGTTCTTCTGCTGAAGTACTTTCCATCGCACTTTTCGCAGTAGTACAAGTTTGATTCCTCGTGCAGGTCTTCTGACTTGAAGTTGTCAATTAAGCAGTCGTAAAGTCCCAGCACTTTGCCGGAATAGCCTCCAAAGCACTTAGTGAAAAAACTCAGTTTGGACTTTGACTTTTTGTGAAAGTTGATTTTGTCCACTTCAGACATGATCTTCTGGGACTCCTGGTTGAGTTGAGCAAGTTCACTTGACTCAGGCAGTGAAACAGGTAGGTCCAAAAAGTCTTCTTCACATGCACTGACACTACCGCAGTTTTTGCACTCAACCTTTGTTTCAATTCTGCCTCTGAAGACCTCAAACACAAAGGAACTGCTTTTAACTGAACTGTGTTCCTTCAAAGCAGTGTCGAGTTTGTCAATCATTAGCCTCAAGAACTCCTGGGAATCTTGTTGTGTTCCAGGAGAAAACTCTGGAAAAGCACAGTAAATACTTTGCACTAAGTCTCCTGGGTCTACTGTGCTTTGGCTCTTCATGTTTATGAGTGTTTCAGTCAATTTAGTCAAAAGTGAGTTTTCCCAGGTTCTGAAGCACTTTGGTAAACTGACTTTGCTGAAGTACTCACAAATAGCAGGGATGTTAAATAAGCACTGCATAACTGAATTGATAAAGCAAGTGTTGCCTAAGTTCAGCAGTCCAGAGGGGCTTCCGAACTCTATAGTTTCAACTCTGGACTTCCCTAAAAGACTCTGGACGCACTTGCACAAGTAGCAGGTGAGAGTCTCTAGGAATTTGTTGTAGTAGACTTCATGGTTGGTTTTTGAAAAGTGTTGGTAACTGTGGTTCAAACAACCCACAAATTCACAAGCTTCAGTTTGGCTAGCGTGCAGACAGTTCCACAAAAACTTACCTGAGTAGTTGCAGGAGTGGCAGGTCTTGCTCTCACTAGTTTCTATTTTTTGCTGCGCAAATCTTTCCAGGTGGACACAAATCATGTATTCTTTATAAAAATGCTGGGCAGATTGACTTCTTTGTTAAGACGGGGCTATGTAAAGCCCTACGAAGTTCCTATTTGGAAGTACGACGCCTTCAACTTTGCAATTCCGAACCTAATAAACTGTAAACAGCACAAAGAATTTTTAACTGTGAACGAGGACCAACTACCTCCAGCTTTTATTTGCGCTTCACTTAACCAAATGACCACTTTGGGAATCCAGCTTGACGAAAACTGGCCAGAAATCTGCCAACTTGTAAAGCGCAACTTAAAGACCTTCGACATGTACGCTATCAGGCACATTTACAGAGTTGCCCGGTGCATGGCTTTGCTTGGGGAAACCAACGAAGAACTTTGGGAGATTGTTGAAGACAAGTTAGTGAAGGAAGGCCTTAGTCGTTACTTGACAGAACAACAAGCTGCAAGACTCATGTACGGTCTTTACAAGATCGGAAAAGGAACCGATGAACTCTGGAAGAGACTCGAAGCTGAAGTGCACAGACACGCTGATGCTATGAAAACTTCTGACTTGAAAGAAGCTGTTGAAGCTTTAGAAGTAACTGGAAGAGGCTCCAAAGCTACCATTGAAAAGTTAAAGACCAGACTAGGCCACAAGCTTCTTCTTAGGGGTTAATTAACCATAGTTATCTTACCTAATTAACTCATTAACTGGATGGTATCGTCGATAAGCCAGAAGTCTCTGTCGTCAAGGGCAGGCTGGCGCACTTTTTTCTGGGGTGTTTTGAAACTATTTTGCAGAAAAGCTTTCATAATTTTGGTGTAGTGGTTGGACTTTTTTCTAGTTCTTTCTAGACTTTTGGGAGTAGGACGTCCTGACTTTATAGAACGGGGTCCTTGCCTGCTTTTCCAGGGTTTCCTTTTAGGAGTTTGCTGACTTACTAAACGTGTAGAGTCAAGCCTGTTCGGGAGTTTTTCTGTGAAACTAGAAAGTGTGCTGTAGGGTTCGTACTTGGATCTTTTAGAAGCATCAAACACAAGTTCTTTGCAAGCGTAACTGAAGTGGGGTTCTAGGTACTTGTTTACTTCGAGTTTGGACATTTGCAAGTAGATGTTGTAGAACTGCTTGGCCCAGGCGTCGTGGTCTATTTTTTCGCCGTGCATTGTAGCTAGGATATGTGCTTGCATGTGCTGAATTAGTCTTTCAGTGAGTTTTCCGTACTGAGTTTCTTGTTGGCGAGTAGAAAAGCCACTATAAACTGACATTTATTTAAATTATAACAGTAAAACTTGGTTAGTTAGGAGACCTGCTTTTGAGCTTCTTGCCCTTTATCAAAACGTAATCTTTTTCACAATCTCCAAATTTAACAATATCCTTACTGATGACTTCGTAAAACCTTGAACTTTCAATTCTTCTGTAGTTGAGGAAAGTGCCTGTTTGGGTTTCTAAGTCTATCAAGTACAGCCTAACCTTTCCATGCCTCCTTCTGAACTGGAACACTGCGTGTTGGCTTTCGGTGTCTTCTTCTGTTATGTTGCAAATGCCCTCAGTGCTTCCTACCAAGTAGTAGTTTTTCTCGAACAAGTCGAACTCAGAAATTAAGTCTTCGTCCTGGTACACAAACACCCTCCACTGGTAAGACGGAGGGGCTGACTCAAGGGGTTCTGTGTACTTAAGGGCTAAGTGGGCATCTTCGTACCTCTTAAGTATTCCTGAAGGAGTGAAGTTAGGCCTTTCGGGAGAACGCGACCTTCTTTTGGAAGTTTTGGACTCCATTATCAAAAACATGAAACTTCAAAGCACGTGCCCGGGTAAATATTATGGTAAAGGTTGAACTCATCGAGTCAGACTCCTACAGTCGCAAGTTAGTGATGTTTTACATCTTGATACTGCTTGACGTAGTGGGCAATTCTTACAGTTACTTCACGGAGTTAGGCACTCCCGGAAGCATCAAGTACACCAGCACAGGCGACTTGTACTTTGCACTGGCAATCTTTGGAATACAGATATTTCTTTTGGTGATGACTACTTGCTGGGTATTTTACTTGATTTGCAGAACTTTCCTTTTCAGGTTTGGTCTGCTAGGGATCCTTTGCAGGGAATTCAAGTTACTTTTTTCTTCAATCCCAGTTAACATTCTTTTGTTCCTTGCAGAAAAAGGCCTTAGGTACTACTTGCTAGTAGCTGTTGAAGACACGATTAGTATTTGGGACAACCCTGCTTACGTTATAGTTTTTTGGGTGAGGAGTGTGTTTATGGTTTACTACTACCTTTTGTTAGTAGAAACTTCTTTTGACTTGGGTGACCCTCAGTACTACAAGCCCCACAAGTGGCTTGCTATGTAGCAACTATCATTATATTAAAAGCGCACTAAGTAAACTTAACTCTAGCAAGACTGAGAACTCAGGCTCTTCCTGCAAACTCTGGAACTCCTGGAATATCCTTAAAGAACACACAGGAGCTGCTACGAACTCAGGGTAGTAGTTGTACAAGTCTTGGTAGTACTTCCAAAACTGGTAAGAAACTTGGCTGTTTTCCCGACAAACTTCCCAGTACCTAGCAAACACTTCGCTGCCCCAAAGAGGTTTGCAATACCCAAAGCCGTCTAAACCGCACACACAGTCACTCTTCTGACCAGTTTCTGCAAGACAGTCTTCCGAACTTTCACACCTTTTGGGGTGGAGTCCTTCTTGAAGCATTTGGGAACTAGGGGCACTTGGACACTCTACAGACTCCTCTTCTTCTTGTTCCATTTCAGAGCAATTTAAATGCTGGGTTTCTCCGTTGTACCAACTCTGGAGTTCAGTGACAAAGCAGCACTTACCTTTGGGACATCCGTATTTATTTAGTTGGATACTTGAGTTAGACTTGCTGGCACAAACTCCTACTTCTAAGTCTGTGCAACTTGTGTCTGGACAGGTAATAGCTAAAACAGGTAAGATGAAACCTAGCATAACTAGAATTATTAAATCTGTTTAGTGGTGTTTTCTTTAACGAAGTTCTTAATGTCTTCAGTGCTGAGGCCTCCTTGGTACTGAACAGGGTTTTCTTTGTCTCCTGCTTTGTAAAGCCAAAATATGGGAGTGTAGGGAGTTTTGTCTGTGATCTCCGGAATAACGTTTTCGTCTTTGCAAACCTTAGCTACTTCTATTTGGTCTTTGTGGACTTTGAACTCTCCAGCAAGTTCGTCGTAGTTGTTTTTAAACACCACACACGCTGGACAGTACTTTCCGTATATTTCCAGCAAAACGTCTTTTTCGTTTTGGAGAACTTCTTGTCTGAAGTTGCGTGCATTCAGTTTCTTGACGTGCTTCCTCATGTTTTCTTCAACTTCGTAGTATTGAGGCAGTTCTTTTTCCAAGCTTTTCTTAATGAAGTTGTCCAAGTTAACTCTAGAAAACTCTTCTCTAAAGCAAGTTTTCTTCAAGTAGTTGTCTTCACTAAGTCCTTTGCAGTCAACTCCTTCTTGTTTGCAGTCAATCTCTAGAAAGTTGCCTTCTTCTGAGGGCTCTGTAGAAACAAACACATTGAAGTCTATCAGTCTAGCTTCAGGTTCTCTGGCTCTGCGCAGTCTGTCTTTCCTGACCATGCCTAGTTTTCTAGCCATTTCGTCTTCAGGAATGATAGCAACCTTCAGTTGGTCCTTGTGTTCCTCTGCTATTTCCACCAAGGTCTTCAACATGTGCTCGTACTTTTCTGAATGAGTGTTCATTTGCGAAGTAAGTACGTACAAAACTCTCTGTGGTCCTTGGTAGATCTTAGTAAACATCGGAAAGATCTTGTCGAAGTTGGAGCAGTGGTACACTTTGCAAGTCGAAAACTCGTTAACCCACTTTTCGAGTTCTTCTAAAGTAAAGTTTTTGTTTGTCAAGTTCAGTGCCTTTAACTTTCCTTGGTTGTCAATGTCGAAGTCCCCGTCGAACTTAGAGTAAGGCTTCAAAATAGCTACTCCAGGTTTCATTCCGAAACTCTCGGCTATAGAGCTGTCTACTTGCAGAACTGGAGTTCTGTACTTCAGCCGAGAGTAAGTTTCTACTACTTGTTTTTGCTCTTCAGTTAAGTTGTACACTAACAAAACGTAGCTGTCGTCGTCCAAAATGATTTTTCTAGAAAACGCAAGCAAAGCAGCCAAACTGTCCACGTCAATAAAAGGTTTTTGGCACTTTGCTACCCAAGCGTCAATGTCCTTTTCAGGAGTTCCAATGGGGATCTTGAAGAACTCGTCTCCTTTGTAAAACAGAAGAGTAGCGTTGTGTTCTTTCCTCAAGTTTAGTTCTTCTTGAGTCATTCCCAGTTTCTCAAGTACTTCTTCTTCTCTTCCGTCCAAATACTCTTTTTCGAGACCATAGCCAAACTCATGGCTTTTCTCAACAGCTTTCTGCAACTTCTGAGCTGCTTTGGAGTTCCCAGTTTGTTTTTGGGAGTAAAGAACCCTTAGAGCTGGACCTTGGGAAACAGACTCCTTTTCAATAAAGTTAGGCAAGTAAACTACTCTCTGCATCATTTTAAGCATACTTTCTTCTTGTGACTCTGAAAATACATTGTGCAACCCACAAACTGCCAAACTGCCCCCTAAAAACACTGACTTCTTTAGTGCTTTGAACATATTTATTAGGTATTATACAGAGTCTTCGAAGTGCTTAATGAGCTTTTTACGGGAGTTTTCAAAGTCTTTGACAGCCTCTGAACTTCCCTTAATGTCCTTCCAGACTTTGCTGCTCAAAGAGTTGCTTCTTAACTGGCCTTTCTGAAAAGGCTTTTTGGGCAACTTTTGTTGGATGTCTAGTTGCTTCCCCAATTCAGTTAGTCGGTCAACCAGCCACCTGTTGTCATGCATATTTTTTTGGAGGAACTTAGCAGCAAACATTGCGTACAAAACCACTTCTGAGTAACTTTGGATTCCTGAGTAGTAGATTTGGTTCAGTTTTTGGGCGTGGTTCCAGTCTCTCTGAGAAGGACTGTGTTGCAGGTAAATCTTTGAAAGTTCCACTTCAACAGCTTTAAGGGCCTTTTTAGCTTCTGCCAGTTCATAGGGTGTTTTGGGTGCTTTGCAAGTTTCTTTGTTTTCTGACTCCAGAGTGTCAATTGCTTTTTGGGACTGTTCTAGTTTTTGCTTAAAACTTTCAATTTCTTGGTAGGCGTCCTGCAACCTCTTTTGGTAGTCTAGTTTGGAGTTCTGGGCTTCTCCCATCAAAGACTGTCTGACCAAAGTAGAGTCTTGTGTGTACTTAAAACGTAAACTTTCAATTTCGGATCTGTGTTTCTGCTTCATGTCTTCTAAAAGGTTGTCTTTGTACTCTAATTCTCTTTCCAGGGACTCTTTTTTGTCCCTCAGAGACCTGATTTGTTCTTCCATGCGTTTAACTTTGTACTCATACTCAGAGTGTTCTGCTTTGTGGTCTTTTAGTTCTTGCAAAAGTCTGTTTTTGTCGAGTTTCAAGTTTCGGAAGTCTTCCATGAGTTGATTGTAGTTGCTTTCAGACTCTATAGTTGAGAACTTACTTTGCTCCTTCAGGTGTTGGACCTGGGCAAGCAAACTCTGGTTTTCTGACTTGAGTTCCTTCAACTGGGCTTCGTAGTCTGCTTTGGAACTTTTGAGTTCTTCGAAGTTTGCAACTTTTAAGTTCTCAATTTCTATTTTAAACTGCCGAGTTAGTTCTTGTTTTCCAAAAGCTGCACTTTCCTGAACTTCGCTTATTTTGTTTGTTAGGTTCTTTCTGTCAACTGCAGACTTCTCAGAAACTTCTCTGCAGTGATTTTGAAGGTCGTTAACATTCCTTTCCAGAGAAGCAATGTAGGTGTTCAAAGAGTTAACTAAGCCCCCAAAAGCCACTTCAGAGCGGTGCCAGTCGCCCTTAAGTACTTCTAGAAACCTTTCTTCAGAGTCCTCAATTTCCTTCAACTCACTTGAGTCGCTAAAAACCCTTTCGGTAGGTTTGAACTCTTCCGAAATGCTGTTTAGTCTAGGAGGGTCTAAGTTGCTTTCACTTGAGGAAAGTTGTGCTTGCAAGTTGAAAAAAGACTTTAAAAAGTAGTTACAGGTTTCTTGGTAGCAACGAGTGATGTGGTGACTTATTGTTAGTCTGGACAGGAGTTCCCAACGAACAGCGTTTGCACTTTGTTGGAGCTCTTCAAAACGCAAGTGCTCCATTTGGGTGTTTTCTGCAACTTGGACTTTGGCTTCTTTTTTCGGACTTAACTTGGAGTGGGCTTCTTTTTGGAGTTTCCAAATATAGTTTTGGGTGTCTTGGATTCCTAGTTTTCTAAAAACTCCTCCTTTCATGGTTTGGTACTTCTTAACTAACTCTGGAGGCAAGGCAAAACTGAATAAAAGCTCTTCAACTACTTTGAGTAAGCTTTGCAAGGCTTTTGTTTGCGACGTTGAATCCACTGATATGTTATGGAAACTCATATTACTAAACATTTTTAGACCTAAACAAAGTGTATATTAACTTGCCAACGTTCTCGTCTTCGTCACTTTCTAGCAAAAAAGGGTTTGCTTTATAAAACTGGAGCCACTGGAAAAACTGCTTGAAACCCATTCCTCCTTCTTCTTCTCCAAAGGTGCAGTGGAGTTCAACTATTCCTAACTTAGAAGAACTCAGACGGTCCCTGAACTTAATTGCGTTCCAAATGCACAAAATAATATACCCCGTGTTGCAGTAGATAATTTCCAAACAAACTCCTCTTTCTTGGTAAAGTGCCGAAACTCCCAAAACTAGTACGTATGAGTGTTTTCTGTCTCTAGAGTAGTCTTTAACACAAGTTATTTCATAGGGAATGTAACTTTCAAACACACTTTCCAGGTCTTTTAAGTCGTTTGCTTCGTTAAAATAAGTTGAGTAGTCTATTATTCTCAAAAACCCGTCATCAAAGCTCTTAGAAAGGTCCCTTTGTCTAGGAGTCATTGGAGGTTGTCTGTTACCGCAATCACATCCTATTGCATTACCCATTTATTAAAGAACTTGGCGTTTCTGATTCCACTGAGAAAGGAACTCACAGAACTCCTCAGACTCAGAACAGTTGATTATAAACGGGTGAGTCAAGAGAGACTTGGCAGATGGGCGGTTTTGGGGATTCCTCAGAAAGCACCCCTCCATAAAGTTCCTTAGGTCTTCACTGCAGGTTTTAGGAATTTCAAGAGAAGAATTAACTATTTGGAACATAGTTTCCATGGGGTTCATGCTTTTGAAAGGAGGGCTTCCTTCAAGGAGTTCATAAGCAACAATGCCTAGTGACCACACGTCCACTTTGGTGCTGTAATCATTACTCATAATTAGTTCAGGGGCCATCCAACAAGGAGTCCCAATAACAGTGTTTCTTGCATTTCTTTCTTTGGTTAGTTGAGCAGTGCACCCAAAGTCACTTAGTTTAACTTCTCCCTTGACTGAAATAAGAACGTTGTCGGACTTAATGTCCCTGTGGATTCTGCCGTGTTTGTGGAGCCACACAAGTGACTTAAGCACTTCTCTACAGAGGAACCCTACAACTCCTTCAGGGATGCCTCTTACGTTTTCTTTAATGAGCGTTGTCAAGTTGCACTTCATAGGTTCTACTAGAATCCAGATTTCACTACTTAGGTATTACTTTTTGTACTCGTAGCAAGTTCCGCACCGAATGACGTTTGGGTGTTTGCTCATCTTCAGAAGTCCGATTTCTTCAACTAAAGCTTTTTTTTCGTCGAAGTTGGAATACTTGGTTCTCTTAAGAGCCCANTCTTCACCAGAACTGCGTNAATAGCCCCTGAACACAGTGCTTGAGAATCCTGAACCAATTCTAGCAGTTACTTGGTACTCTTTTAAAGGGTCCTTTTGCACAAGAGTGACTCCTTCTGTGAGGTTTTTCAAAAAACTGCTGAGGGTCGGCAGAATGATTTCTTCCCCGAAAGAGTCCAAAGTAGTTTCAGTGAAGCTTTTGGAGACCAAACTGACTTGCTTGTTAGCTCCTTGTTCTTTTTCCAAGAGCTCATTGCAAAACATGCATATCTCTTTGTTCTTCAGAGAAGCTTTTTTGAAAATAAGCCTCTTGAGGCACTTGTTGCAAAAGTAATGCTCTGAGTGGTACTTACTGCAAAGACTGCACAACTTCCTCCTGGTAAACAGCCTAACTTGGCCGTGGCACTGCTCACAAAATAGATTTTTCTTGAAGTAGCTGAGGAAAAGCTCCATAATTTTAGTTCAACTAGTTACTTAAGTAACATTAGGACCTAAGAATACTACTTTGAAAGCACAGAGTGGAGTTAAACAGAAAGAACTCAGAGCGGGCTGTTAGGTGCGAAGGGATTTAAATAAAATATGGCACTGAGTTCGAGGTCTTCTACTCGGAGGAGTTCCAAAGATGCAAGGAGTAGCGAACAAGTTGTAGAAGAACAAATAGTTCAACCTAACGGTGAATTTAAGGTACAAAGATACTCCAAGGGGAGGTTCCTAGGCAAAGGAGGCTTTGCAAGAGTTTACGAGTTCACCAACTTAGAAACTAGGCGATTGTACGCGGCTAAAGTTGTAGCTAAGAGTTCACTCACCCGTTCACGGGCAAAACAAAAACTAATGTCTGAAATCAAAATACACCGTTCTTTGAAGAACTCCAACATTGTTAGCTTTGAACACTTTTTTGAGGATTCAGAAAATGTCTATATCTTGCTGGAACTGTGTCCTAACCAAACAATGAACGAACTGTTGAGGAGGAGGAAACGACTGACAGAACTTGAAGTCCAGTGCTATTCACTCCAAATCATTTCTAGTCTTAAGTACATCCACAACCGCCGCGTAATCCACAGAGACCTTAAAATCGGGAACTTATTTATCAGCGATAAAATGGAAATTAAGTTGGGAGACTTCGGACTAGCAACCAAACTTGAGTTCGAAGGTCAAAAAAGAAGAACTATCTGCGGCACTCCTAACTACATTGCGCCCGAAGTCCTTGACGGCAAGTGCGGTCACAGCTTCGAAGTCGACATTTGGAGTTTAGGAGTCATCATGTACACACTGTTAGTTGGAAAACCTCCTTTTGAAACCAACGACGTCAAAAAGACCTACAACCTCATCAAAATGACAGCTTACAGTTTCCCAGATCATGTTCCAGTTTCGAACGAAGCCAAAAGTCTGATCACCCGCATCCTCAAGAGCGACCCTTCCCGCAGACCCAGTTTAGACGAAATACTTCAACACGAGTTCTTCCATATGGGAAATGGAATTCCCAAACTCCTGCCAGTATCCACACTGGCAGTGCCTCCAAGTGAGGGATACTTAAACAAGTTCTTACAAAAGCCTGTGCCGCGTCCTGAGTACCCCACTGCCGACACAGCTCCTGTCCAACAACACCAAGTAACTCGTCTTAAACAAACCAGAGACTTAGTAGGCACTCAAAAAGTGCAAAGGTCTCCTCGGTCTCCCAGAAGCCAGGAAGGCGCTAAAGTCTGGGTCAAAAAGTGGGTGGACTACTCTTCGAAGTACGGCATGGGGTACATTTTGAGCAACGGCTGTTCAGGAGTTTACTTCAACGACTCTACTAAAATCATAGTAGAGCCCAACGCTTCAGTTTTCTACTTCATAGAAAGAACCACTGACAAACGGGACATGGTGTTCAGTTACTCTTTGGAAGACTACCCCAAAAGTCTCTACAAAAAGGTCACTCTTCTGCAGCACTTCAAAAGCTACTTGGAAATGGAAATCGACACCTACAACCCCTGTGAAAGTTGCTACTCCATTGAGAACCCTCCTCCTTATGTAAAGAGGTGGCTCAAAAGCAGAAGAGCCATACTGTTCCGTCTGTCTAACATGGTAGTTCAAGTCAGTTTCCAAGACAACACCGAAGTCATCCTCACCAGTGAAAACAAAATGATGACTTACATTAACAAGAAGTCCGAAAGGATAACTATGCCTCTTTCCGAAGCCCTAGAAAGTTCCAACACTGAAATGACAAAAAGACTCAAGTACACGCGTGACATCCTGAACTACATGACGAGTGGACAGATCCTAAATGGAGGAGCTGGCAGTCCGACCATTAATCATGCTTAAATAACTAATATTGTGTACTATAGAGGTTGCAAAGGGTTCCTGGTGGACTGGGATGTAGAAGACACAAAAGACACAGGCAGTGGACTTTGGTACAGTTTATCTACACTAGGAGTGACTTCGTAAGCCGAAGGAGAGATTCCTTGGTCTCCAAGTTCTGCCTCGGGAGAGTTCAGAGGAGTCACCTCTGGGTAAGTTTCACTGGCTAGTTTCCTCATGTGTTCCAAACTCAGCACTTCTTCTATTGAAGTTTCTTCACTTTTAGGAACAAAGTTACTGTTTCTTTGGGCGAACTGGCTGTACAGCTCCTTTAACTTGCTGAAGGGCTTCGATCTTCTGCAAATACCCCTCAAGTAGGCTTCTTCTGCCAAAGTTAGTTGTCCGTTTGCTTCGTGGGAGTCGGCAATGGCTGCGTAGATGTAGGAACACTTCAAACCAATGCCTTTTTCTAGCAAGGAGTAGTAAAACTTAAGGGGGCGTTCTACGTTTTCAGCGTGGATTATCCAGAGCTGCACGTACCTAGGGTCGTTTTGGTACTTGGCAGTTTTGGCAAACAACTTAAGCACAGGCAACAACAAGTTTTGGTTCTCAGATACGTAAGGAAGGTAAGCTTGGAGAGGGTCGGGGTGGCCTGAAGTGATTTCGCCCAAGTACCTAAGGA
>PR_CR_10_Liq_1_inCRDRAFT_1000406_pt1 | contig 27095 bp, 25 predicted proteins | sample PRCRCaboRojoPR_3_FD_10241 | JGI IMG/M metagenome (IMG submission 10241)
GGCTTAGACAGATCAAACTCAAACTGCATTGAGTGTGGCCATTCAAATAGCACTGAAGTGATAGACAACAAATGCTATTGTGCAGACGGATACTTCAACAACGACTCCACTGGAATAGACTGCCAGAAATGCTCCCTAGAGTGCTCTCTTTTGGACCTGGACATTGTCAGTTGTGACGCTGAACACTCTTTAAGAGTCTCTTCTGGAGATTGTGCATGTGAAGATGGGTACTTTTTAAAAAGCAGCATTTCTGAGTGCTTAAGGTGCTACCCTACTTGTGAAACCTGCTCAGGCCCAGAGCACAACAACTGTCTTTCATGTGACGGTCTTTACCTCTATGAAGACGGAACTTGCGGACCCTGCCCCGACGGAACTTACTTAGAAGGCAGTGAATGTTTGGAGTGTATTGAGTTGTGTATGATCTGTGAGGATCAAATAGAATGTTTGGAGTGCCCAAAGCATTCTTTTATGAATCCGAACAAAACCTGTTCTTGCAAAGAAGGCTTTAGTGCTGTTAACAACACCTGTGAGTGTTTGGATGGATTTATCACAAATGAACTCTGCATTAAGTTTCACTCAAATTTGGCTTGTGACAACGATAACCTACTTACACTCATCTTTTCAGAGCAACTAGTGTCTTCACTTACCCAAGAAAACATTGCTATTCAGCTCCAAAACAAAAGCATAGAATACACTTACTCCTTCAAGGAAGTGAATAACACCAAGTATGAAATCGACCTGGACTTTGAGAGCTATGTATCAGAGGGTGAAGTCGCTACTTTAGAGTTTTTATCCGAAGTGTACAGCACTTCTGGGTTTATCATCAATTCCTCGAATCTCCAAACTCAACTCAGTTTCTTTAACCCAGACGATCAAACCACTCAAGAAGCCCAAGATACTGCTCGAACTACAACTTCTATAGGAACAGGAGTTTCAGGAGTATTTGGGGTTGTAAGTCTCAACCCTTCAGCAATCTGGCAAGTCCTTAACACTGTTCAGATCCTTACTTACGTTTCAATCAGCAGCAATCCACTGACTCCTACTCTTAGAGGACACTTTAAAGGACTAAGTCTTATACAAAGGATTCCAGTAGTGATAAACTACAGCTCAGATAACGGAAGCTCGAACACTCACTACTACTCAAAAGAATACGGCTTTGACTCCAACTTATTTGTCATAAATGCGAGTGGCAGTATGATCATTCTACTAGGACTCCTTGCGTCATGGTTCCTAATTTGGGTTATTTCTAAGATTAGAGTTGGGTGCGTCCGGAGTGCTACTGGATTTCTCCTAAGCAAGTTTAAATTCAGTATACTTATTAGGTACTGGATTCAGGCTTACCTTGACTTGGTTATTCCTTGTCTGATTCAATTTACTTCACTACCCCAAATCAAGATAGAAGTGGTCTCGAGCTTCTTGGTTGGGTGTTTGTTCTTCACTTTGCTTGCAGCCACTCCACTTGCCCTAGCTCTGTTCCTCAACTCCAAAAAAGACCAGGTCCAGTTAGATTCAACTGAGTCTGAGTTCTACAAAGCCTGGGGAAGTCTATTCTATGAGTTGAAGTGTGACACGACTATGAGGACTCTAACCTACCCATTCTTCACCCTTAAGAGGCTGTTATTTGCAGCTAGCCTTATACTGCTAAGTGAGTTCCCTCTGGCTCAAGGAGTAATTAACTTGCTACTGATGTTAGGGTTCCTAGTGTTTTTAGTAGCTGTAAGACCTTACAAAGACAATGTTATTCAAGGAGTATCAATTGCTGTAGAAGTTGGAGTAACTCTAATATTTGGACTGGTGCTTTACTACTTGCAAGACTCAGGAGACTGCGGAAGCACTTTAGAAACAGTTATACTCTGGATTTCAAATGGACTCATGATTATCCAGTGCCTGGGAGCTGTAGTGGGACTTGGTGTAAAGCTCCACTCCTGGTGCAGGAGAACAGCTCCAGTAGAAGACATAAGCACCCAGCAGGAAACCATAATAGCTCGCCAAGACAACCTAGAGTCTACACCAGAAGCATGCAACTCAGAAAAACCCGAGTTTAACTAAACCTATTTACAGTTAATACTTACTTTTGTAGTGTTCAATATAGGCTTTGTCAAATAAGCCCAGTTTGGAAGCGCAGTCGTCTATAACTCCAGAATGGAACACCGGCCAATAAGTTTCTTTATTTTCAAGTTCCTTTGCGTACCTGTAAGTCTCTTTGTCTATAAGGTTGCACCCAAACAAGCTCTGAGGAGTCAACCCTAAAGCGTTTCTTCCAGAGCATATTGAGTTATCCCAGTTAATCTTGTTTTTGATCTTTGCAATATAAGGATCTGCGTACTTGAATCCCCAGTATTCTGAGCAGTACCCTGCATTTGTTCCTTCACCTGAGCACACGCACTCAGATCTTTCTTGGAGCTTTCCTCCAAAGTGACTATAATAAGCACAGTCATTACCTACTTCACACTCAAAAGGATACTCTAGTTGCACCGGTCCACTTGAGGTTTCTTCCCAAATTGCGATTTTATCGCACCTTCCTTCGGGGTTCCTGTAAGTTGTTTCACAGCACTCCCGGCAGTCAGTATCAGTACCTACGTCCAAGCTAAACAAAGGAGTGCAAGTTCCTAAGTGGCAGCCACAACCTAACTCACACATTGCATCCCTTTCACAGCTTTCCCCAGGCTTTCTAGTTTCTGTGCAAACTTGGTCTTTGCACCAAAGATCAGGACCACAAACTTCGTCAAAGCTACACTCTTCGCCCTTTTCGACAGGTTCACATCTGTTTTCTGTACACTTTTCAGAGTAGCAAACAGAGTCATACCCACAACACTTTTCGCCAGCTCCAAAGCTCCTGGGGCGCACTCTTCCAACCGGCACATAGCATCCATAGTCGTATCTCTCAATGCAGGTTTGGTTTGACCAGTCGAAAAGAGTAGTAGCGAGGTTGTAGTTTCTGTCGTAGCAAGACTTTCCTTGAGGACATTCACTCAAGTACACATTGCTTCCAACTACTCCGATACATTGGTCCTCTGAAAGCTCTCTGCAAGACACCGAGTAGCAGTTTGACGTCCTAAGTGCTTGACACAAATTTGCCAGAATCACTAGAATAAGCATTTATTTTGTCTACCAAATCAAAAATACTTTAATTTGTAGGAAAAATGTCAGAAGTGCTTAATTACTTAAGGTCATGAGCCCAATCTTTTTTGTCGATGATTTTGTCCTGGACTATGTCTTCGATGACTTCAGTGCCTTTTTTGAAGTTAGACTGGACAGTGCTGAGTAGTTTTCCAATGAAAATGCCCATTCCTTTTCCAGCGCTTATGGTGCCTTGGAGTTTGTAGTGAGTAGAGTCTCCACTCGGCACATAAGTGCAGAGTTCTTCTATGCAACTGAACTTAGTGTGAGTGATGTTCTGAGTAAACAACTCAAGCTTTTTGTTAGAAAGGTCTACGTAGGACTGCTCCAGACCTACTGCAGAAGAAAACTTCAAAAAAGAAGAAGTAATAATGCGTGTGGTAACTAAACACCCCTTTTCGTCTACGTACCTCTCGAGTGTGTCGATGCTTTCAACATGGGAAAGTCTGGGGTGCGGGTACTTTCCCAAGTAAGCCCTAACTACTATTTCCCAAGGGTAGTTGAACAAATGGGTGTGCTCGACTTCTTTTTTGGACATTTATTAATTAGCGTGAGTAAATGTGAATGGTGTTTGATGAAGCTGTGGAAGCTATCAAAGGTAAGTAAGGGTGCCAACTGACGTCTCGAATTACACACTGTTGTAAAGGAATTAAGGGTTTGAGCGAAGTTACTTTTTTGCCAGTGTAACTATCGTAAATCAGTACCTTTTTTGAAGAACTCCCAGTGTAAATGAACCTTTGTCCTGTAGTAAATAGAGGTGAAAAGTAACATCTAATAAGCGTAAAAAGTATTTCGTGGCCTCTGAAAGTCATTAAGGACTCGTCTGCAGCAAGGCGTTTTTTGTAGTTACGCAGGGGGTAGTCTTCCCACCTGTAGTCAAAGTGAGTTTGGTAGCGGTTTTCTTTTTGGAAACGCGAAGCCTCTGAACTAGAACACATAGTGCGGATGTCCCAAAGTTTAAGTGTCTGGTCTTTAGAGTTCGAAATAAGGTGAATCCCGTCTCCTTTCGAAGATATGTGAGTGATTCCTTCTCTGTGACCCAAAAGCACTCCTTGGGGTTTCCTTTGCAAGTCCCTTTTGTCCCAGATTTTTATAAGTGAGTCGTCAGAGCCTGTGAACACAACCTGGGACTCGTCTCGGTTTGCAAAGCACACAGAGTTGATGTCTTCTTTGTGTGCGTTTGGGATCTCGTAACTTGTGGTTTTGCTCACCAAGTCATAAATAACAATGGAGTCATTGCTGGTTCCAGCCACTACTTCGTTGCCGCTTCCTGAGAACTTAGCGCTCCAGATAGCGTAGCCTATGTGATCGCGTCCAGTTTCTAAAGGGAGTTGGTGGCCTTCGCACTGGAAATTGTAGGGATTTGAAAGGTCTTCGCGGATGTTCACCAGAGTAATGTGCGAGTCAATGGTTGTATAAAGCAAGTAGTTTTCGCAAGGACTGAGGTCCAGGTCAGTGATGGTCCACTGAATGTTGAAGCCTGGGATTTCACTAGTGAGTCTCCAGTCAAAGATGTTTGAAGTATCGTAAACTCTGATTTCTGACTGACAAGAACAGTAGTAAAAGTCCCCTGTAGAACTGAACTGCCCGTTGAAAACTCGTGTTTCGAAGTGCATGTCTGTTTCTCGGAACTACTTAGAACTTACTGTGTTAGGAATAAGGCGTTGGTTGGCTTGGATATTATAGGGCTGGACCTTCCCCAGTTCCCTTTCATACAAAATTCCTGGAATGCTTGGACTGCCCAACTGGTTAGTTTTTAGTTTCTTGGAACTGAAGCACCTCACATCTTTAACATCGTCTTTTAATTTAAACCTTTCGTAGCGACCTCTTGAGTGCATTTATTATTAGCTTGCCATAGTTCAAGTGCTTTACTGTGCTTAGCTAGCCGAAGTACACTCATTTTAGAATCCGTTAAAAACAATTTCAAAATGTCAACAAGTCCTAAAAGCATTTGTCGCAAAAGAACTTCAATTCCAACATTCGAGTCCTACTTTGCTCCTTCTAAAAAAAGGAAGTTCGAAACTGAAGGCTCCAAAATCCCCGGGCTAAGCAAACCCAACTCAGAAAACACTTTCAGTCAAATTCCTCAACTTCCAAGTACTCGCCAAGTACTTCAAGAACAAACTGACATATCCAACCGTCCTTTTAGCTTTGCCAAACCTGTGTCCAAAAAGCACTTCAAACCCACTGTTCCTGTAGAGCCTAACTTAATGACTTCTCAAAGGGCAAAAGAAAGAAACACTCCTGAAACAAGCATCCAAGAATCCTACACTGAGTTCAAAGCAAGGCCCAAACCAGTCTACCCCGACCCTCCTAGTTTAATCCGAGGAAGGCCTTCCACGGTGCCCGCTCCATTTAACCTTTCAAGTTCTTCAAGGTGCCATAGTTCATCAGAAAGCTCCTCTACTAGTTCATTCAAAGCCCGCCCAGCACCTGACTTCTCCAGACCCTTCACGCCTTCTCCAAGTTGCCACAAACCCACACGTCCTCAGGAGACCATTTGTTACTCTTCGCTTCGAGCAAACCAAAGAGAACAGTTTAACAACTACCTTAAAAAAACCCAGCAAGAAAGAGAAACCCTCAGGAAAAAACACCTGGAAGACCAAATGGAAATTGAAGCCCAGGAGGTAAAACAACTCAGAAAGTCTCTGGAATTCAAAGCCCGCCAAATGCCCAAGTACCCTGATTACATCCCAGTGAAATCGGAAGCCCCACTGACTTTGCCTGAGAGTCCCAACTTAGCTACTAAACAACGACTGCGTTCCAAAGTGATTTTCGGAACGATTTCACAAGACACCGAAATGCAAGAGTAAGGTACATATTTAACTCATTTTCTTAAGCTGTCTCAGTAGTGGCGGATAAGTTAGCACAGCAAGTTAAAATAACACATAAATAACAACACAAACTCACAAATACGCCACCCATGAAGTATACCAGCAAAGCTAAACTAACTGAGTCATAAAAACTCAGGTCTTGGCTGCATGAATTTAGCTTAAAGTACACCAAACACCCGTATACCATCCAGCCTATGTAAAAAAGCGACTCTATAATCCCGTACGCTCCTCTAACAAGTGCACAGTAAGCACTTGTCACTGGACTCAAGCAGTTGGAAGGGTTGTTCACAAACACCCAAAACACAAAAAACAACCCCCCCTCAATCCCTAAAGAAATGCAAGACCCCAGGACAAACTTATGCATGGAGTTCCCACATTCTGTTCCAAAGGTTAAAGCTACCACTGCCAGTATTGCTGCTCCTAGCTTAATTAGCGCCATAACTACTTGAAAGTAAAAGTTAGGAATTACCCTTTGAGAAAGCGAATTTGACCTTTCTAGTAAACTACTTTCGTCCATTTATGTCTTCTCATTAAACTCTCGAAGCTTCTTTGTTCATTCACAAGAATTCTGTAATGATCTCGGAATAACTATGAAATCGAATTCACTGAAAGTAATGGTAATTAATNAAAAAAATGGGATGCTCCAATAGCNTAGCTGAAAGTGCTTGCAAGAATAAAAACAGCCCTAAGCCTCTTAGAAGCAAACTTTCGGGGACAGAAGGNAATCTACTTGAAGTTATACAGGAAGAAGCCGAAAAAACTGCTGCTGAGTCNACCCGTTCTCCTAGTAATTCAGTAGCTTCTTTGNACAGCAAACTCTTAAGAACCANGTTCTCTCCAAGAACCAGCCCCAGAAAGCTATCAAATATTCACTTAACGTCGCCTGGAAAAGTATCAGTGGATCTGCACTCGCCCTCCAGCATGACCAGTGTATCCACGCAAGGGACCACTAGAAACTTTTTTGAAGCAGTTCCTTTAAATACTGAGCTGAAGCAAGAACGCACTCAGTATGTTCCTGTTTTGCAAGAAAAAAGCTTGCCAGATAAAGCTAAGTTACTCTACGAAGAACTGCCTTCGCTCCTCGAAGCTGAAGATTGGAAGATGGTAATCAATCTTTCCGACCTCAAAGTATCCAAAAAATCACTCCCCATCATAAGTATGAACGGGCTGCTCACAAAATCAGAAATCAAGTTAGACCCGCGCATTTTGAAATCTACTATCATGAACGCCCTGCATCTTCCTCACTTGCGTTTGATGTGGGACCAAACCACTACTACTTCCTTTGCTGAATTTGGCGACTTCTTTAGTGACTGTGTAATTAATTCCTCCAAAAAAATAGCAGGTAGGGAAATTAACTACAGAGAAAGGTACGTGACTCGCAAAGTGGACGATAACTACGTCACGCTTTTCTTCTGTGAAGGAGACTCGAAGGGCAAAACTGTGCTAGGTGTCTTCTATGTTGAAGGTGACTCTTCTTATAAAAAGGTGACTCTTATGAGCTTGTATGACGAAAAGCCTTCTCTGCGGTTAGTTGCTCACCAAAGAAGGTCTTTGCACAAACTAGCTTCTTTGCTCAAAATCACTGTGCCGCATTTTGAAGATTAACACCGTAAATATTATTAACTAAGCTTATGTCAGAAAGCAAGTTGGAAAAGGTGCTTAAAACTCTCAAGAGAAAGTTGTGTGATTGGGGACTGTCAAGGCCAGTTAAATCAGAAGGAGGTTCTTTTGGGGAGTCAGCCCCAGTTTGGAAGAGTCCTGCGCCTAAGCTTTTTATGTGGTTGGGAGTGTTTAGTGTGTTGGTATTTATAGTGGAGCTGTTCGTTATGGCTTTTACTGAGCAGTTTGAAGGTGAGTGTGGAAGTGGGATACTTGCTATTATGAACTGTGTTGTGTTTTGGTACTTTCTTAATGGGTTGGTTTTGCTTTACATTTCTAGGAACGAAACTGGAACTGACAAGCAGTGGAGTAGGTACATTGCAATATCTTCAGGGTCTAATTTGTTGTTGCTTGGGCTCAGTTTAGGCTTAGCAGCTTTTCTTTTTGAAGGAGAAAGCTGTTCAGATGACACTATTGAAAGAACTTGTATCTCGTTGGTTCTTTTGAGCTTTATTTCAGTAGGGTTGTTTGGAGGGTTGATTGCTTACACTATAATCAAGTTGTACTTCAGAGAAGACCCTTTAGCTTATAATGAAGAGAGTTAATATAAGTTAGTAATTACATTGGAGTTGTAGAGTCATGAGTCTGGTCTGATTCCTGTGAAGCAGGTCCCCAGGGAGACTGGAACAAGGACCCGTTCCTGGATTCTTGGGTTGACTGTTTAGAAAAAGGCGAGTCACTAGTGAAGCCTTTTTTGAGTAAGTTGTTTAAGTTGGGACTTACTTTGCAAGAAACTTTCTTTTGGGGGCCTTTTGCAAACTTGTGTTTAGGCCATGGGACTTCTGATTTGGTTTGAGTGTTGAGCGAGCCAGGACGCTTTGTGTTGGGGAGAGTTTTAGAAGGCCGGATTATTTTAGGAAAGTGCTGGTCTGTAAAGAACCTGTGTTTAAGGGCTTCTAAAGGAGTTATTCTTTCAGAGGGGTTGTAAATGAGCATCTTAGATACTAAGTCTAGAAAGGTGTCGTAAGTTTGGGAGTCTTGGGTTCTGAAGTCCTTTAAAAGGTAGTGCAGTCCACAAGGAGGTTCTTCTGAATGGATTTTTTTAGTTTTAAGCATACTTTCAGGCAAGGGACCTAGTACTTTCATTATCTTTAAAAGCTGGTCTTCTTGGTTTTCTCCACAAAACAAAGGAGTTCCAGTGTGCAGCTCAACTAGAATGCAGCCTAGACTCCACATGTCTATCGGAGCTGAATACGGCAGCTCCAACAACACCTCAGGAGCTCTGTAGTACCTACTCTGCACGTACCTGAAAAAGGGTTTGCCAGCTTTGCAAGCACTTCCGAAGTCCACAACTTTGATTCCTAAATGGTTGGGGTCTTTCAGCATGATGTTTTCTGGTTTCAAGTCACAGTGGACGATTTGCAGCGATGAAAAAGAAAACATCCTTAAAGCCATGCACAGTTGCCAGGCAAAGTCCCTGATTTCTTCTAAAGGAAGTCCTTTGAAGTTAGTGCTGCGAAGCACCTGGAACAGATTCACTGAAAGTTGCTCTAAAACTATGCAGAGGAACTCGTTCCACTCGAAACAGTCCAGCATTCGAACTATGTAACCTTTCTCAATGTCAACTTTGTTGAGTTTTTCGAGGGTTTTTATCTCTCTGTGGACGTGTTTTTCGAGTCCGGGTTTTTGCTTAATGAACTTAATAGCTACTTTTTCTGAGTTCTGAAGGTCCCAAGCCTCCACTACTTTTCCAAAGGCCCCGCGACCAATAATGCGTCTTACTTGGTAACGAAAGTTGATTACTTCTCCCGATACGAGCATTTGACGCAAGCATTCTTTTTTAATGAGTGTTTCTATGTGGCAGTAGATGTCTTGTAAGGAATAACTGGCTTGCTTCAAAAGACATTGTTTTTGAGGTTTACTGATGTAATCGCTAGAGTCATCACTTTCTGTCGAAATTACGTTTTGGGGTCCGTTTAGTTCCATGAGTTATTTTTATTATAAATTCTTGTAGTCACTAGTCCTTTACCCAGTTGTGCATGTCTTCGATTTGCTGGCGCAGTTTGGCTAGTTCTGAGTTGTACTTGCTAGACAAGCTTTGAAGTCTCTGTTCTAGAAAAGAGTTGAATTCCTTAAGTGCAGACTCAATCATAGAATTGCACTGCTTGACTAACTCTGTTTTGCCACTTGAAGAACTTGAAGGTGTGCTTAGGAAGTCTTTGTAAGTAGACTCGAACTCTAAAAGCTTGTTTTGGCACTGCTGTTGACTCTGGGTCATCACTTGGAGTTGGTTTTTGGCTTCTAGCTTTGCTTCTTCTAAGTTGTCTTTGAGTTTTTGGTGTTGCTGAGTAAGGCTTTCTCTAGTGCTGCTTAAAGTAGCTTGTATATGTGAAGCTAAGTTTTGTTTAAGTTCTTGCAGTGCTTTATAGTTTCCTTCTTGGTGTTCTTTAAAGTGAGTTTCAAGTTTTCCAAGTTTGGCATTCAGGTCTTGGGAAGCTTTTTGGCGTTTAGCAAACTCTTGTTTGAGGTAGTTTTCTTGTTCTTCTTGGGTTTCTTCAAGTTTGTGTTTGGCTTCTTCTAGAATAGTTTGAGTTTCTTTGTGCTCAGCTGTTAAGTCTGAAGTCTGTTTTGAGATAAACGAAATTTGGTCTTGGATTTTAGGAACTGACTCAGAGTCATTGGCTAGTTTTAGTAAGGGTCTGCAGGAGTCTAAGGTGTATTCAATAATGCTTACTTGGTCCTCTAGAGACTTAAGACGCTTGGCTGAGTTAGCTTCCATTTAACTATTACTGAAGACCCCAGTTGACCTTTTCTTGTGTAAGTTGGAAGTAAGAAAGTGACTCAAGGTAGTTCTTCTGTGTAAAGCTTACATGTTCTCGGAAGTACTCAAAAAGTTCCCCAACTTGTCTGTCTGAGCTTGGAACGCAGTGCTCAAAAACATCACTGTTTGCAAGTTACTTGATGATAACTTGTTTCATGTCGTAGTTTTGAACAGGGTCTAGCACTATAAACTTCTTTCCATACCCGTAGCAAGCAACTAGTTTGTTGAGTTTGTCTAAGTCGTTAACAAGCATCTCTACTAACTGCATTTCAAACTCTTGAACAGGCAGGTCCACTATGTGCTCTACTAAGTCTAAGTACCTTTCAAAGGCGTACTTTTCACAAACTTCTTGCAAGCGAAAGGCTTCTGCAAGGGCTTCTTTGGTTTCTTCATACTCAAGTCGCTGAAGCAGCATTGAAAGGTGCATAAGTGTTATGTTCTTGTGCACTGGAAACTCTTCTTGAATTGAAGGAAAGTCTAGGTAAGTTTTACGCGAATACATGTAGTCTGAGCACATGTGCTCAAACACCTCGAAAACCAAAGCATGGGCAGGGGGTCTTCTAGGCTTGCCCAGCAACTCACAAAGCAACTGGAAGGCAGCAGGTGAGCTGTCTTGGTAAAACTGGGGGTTCTTAGGCACAGAGTGGTGCACGTACTGCTTAAGCACTTTAACAAGCATTTATAAGAACTAGTTTATTAATAGTCATCATCATAAGGCATATAAATGTCATCGCAGAAGTCTTCGTCCTCATCCAACTCAGACTCTTCCTCATGCACAATCCTTCCACTTGAAATGGTGATTTTAGTGTCGGGGTTCTCTTCTTCGTGTTTAGGAACTTTGTTGGGAGACTCTTGGAGGTCGCCAGATGGTCTTTTTTTGCCCTCAATCATGTTTTCCCACTCAGCGTCAGTGAAGTCAGCGTAGTAAACGCGTTTGCGTTCACGAAGTCCTCTGCCGTAGAAAAACTCTTCTTTCTCGGCTTCAGTCATTCCAAGCCATTCAGGCATTTGGTCTTCTTGGATTAGTCTTTGGTCGTACTTTTCAACTAGTTTGCGCTGCATGTCCAGTTTTTCAAAAGCTTCGTACTCTTCATCGTTGCGCGCAATTACTTCGTTGATTTGGGGGTCGGTCATGTAGGGCTGTTCTTCTTCTTCGTCTTCTTCTTCAGTTTTAAGCAAGCTCCTGAGTTTTTCCCGGCGCTCCAAGTCTGTGGCTTTTGCATTGAAGAGTCCTGCTTGGATTACTTTCGCGTCTACGTCTTTTTTGTAGGCAGCTTTGGTCAAAATCGTTTCCTCGATCTTGGTGTTAGTGACTAAGCGGTAGACCCTGACTTCTTCTTTCTGGCCGATTCTGTGGGCTCGGTCTTGCGCCTGGAGGTCCATTTGTGGGTTCCAGTCGGAGTCGTAAATTATAACTGTGTCTGCAGCTTGAAGGTTAAGTCCAAGACCTCCAGCTCTAGTGGACAGCAAAAATATGTGGTACTCAGAGTTGGGAGCGTTGAAGAGCTGCATTCTTTTTTCTCGGTCTTCAGACTTAGTAGTTCCGTCCAGCCTTAGGTACCTGTAGCCTTTGAAGTCAAAGTAAAGCTGCATGATGTCCATGAGTTGAGTCATTTGACAAAAAATAAGGACTTTGTGGTTGGTAGCTATGAACTTAGGCAGTATCCGGTCTAGCAACTCGAACTTTCCGGAAGACCTCCAAATCTCGTCTGTTATGAAGTCAAAGTGGTCGAAGCGAGTAAAGAGGTAAGGGTGGTTGCAGACCTTTCTGAGCTGCATTACAGAGTTGTTGAGGTTCTTAGGCCGTCCTGTGGAGGGGTCCTTTGCTAAGAAGCCTTTTTCTTGGATTTCTTTGTAAAGTTTTCTCTGCCAAGAACTAAGTTCTACTTTCAAGACAAACTCAATCTTATCAGGAAGTTCAGCTTCAACGTCTTTTTTGACGCGTCTCAAAAGGAAAGGCCGCAGAACTTGGTGCAGCCGGTTGATTACAAGTAAACTTTCTTCTTCGTTAAGCTCAACGTCTTCTCCAGGCATCCGGTTAAAAGGTTGGTTGAACCACTTTTCAAAGTCGTCTAAAGAGTTAAAAATCTTAGGCAGCAAAAAGTTCAGCAAAGACCACAACTCAGCTAAGTTGTTCTGCAGAGGAGTTCCTGTAAGCAGCAGTCTGTGGTCAGAAGTGTACTGAAGTCCCAAAATCTGTGCGAACTTAGACTTGGCGTTCTTCATGCGGTGGCCTTCGTCAACTACTATGTAGGACCAGTGGATCTTACTGAGTTGCTGCTTGTCTTTCATGATGTACTCGTAAGTAGTTAAGAGCACGTTGAACTTCCTAGAGTTAAGCGCATTGAAAATAATGTGCCGCCGGTGAGCAGGAGGTCCTTTGTAAACTACAACTCTGATTTTGGGAGCCCACTTTTTGAGTTCCAGCACCCAGTTAGACAGAGTTGACAGAGGCACAACTACTAAAAAGGGCCCACAGTTGTTTTTGTTTTCAATTAAGTACTGGAAAAGCGCAATCGTTTGTATGGTTTTTCCAAGTCCCATTTCGTCAGCCAACACTCCGTGCAGGTTGTTGTTGTAAAGTGAAACCAACCACCTGAGTCCGTCTAGTTGGTAACTCTTAAGAAGGCCTCCTTCTATTCCTTTAGGCTGTTCCTTGACTTGCTCGTGGATGGTGTGTGTGATGTAGTAGTAAGTCTTCGAAGCTGTTTTAAGACTCTCAGCTATTTGGTTGCCTGATAGCTGGTCGTCTTCTTCGTTGTCAAGGCCTTCCTCGAGTTCTTCTCCTTTCTGGACCCTCACTTTGGCTCCTAACTGCCTTAAGAACTTGTCGGTTTGGTGAAGGATTTGGAGGAGCCTGTCGTTTTTGGTGGTGTTTATGAGTTCGATGTAAGCGTCCATGTCGTTTTCTTTGAGAGCGCGCAGCCTTTCTTTCTCAAACTTTTCTTTTTTGGCAATTTCTTGTCTTTCAATGTAGTCTAGGAAGTTCTTGGACCCGTAAGCTTGCTTCCTCAACAGACCATGTTTCTTTTTGTGGAACTCGAAAAACTCCCGATGGTAGTTGAGCAGCTGAGTCAAAAACTGGGCTTGCTGGTTGCGCTTCTTAAGCTCCTGGCCGTTTCGCATTGCTTGCTCGTACTTAGCCAGCACCTTGGCTTCTTGCCGGGTACGGAAGCTCTGAGGAACTGCCCGTCTGTAGTAACTCCTGTCCAAGAGTCCAGCTTCCAAAGCAGTGTGGCTCATGTCCTTTTTGGGCAAGCTTTCCCCTAAAACGTCTTTTCTGAGGGCAGCTTGGGTTTTCCTCATACTCGCCATGGACGCTTGGAGACCTTTCAGACCGCCCCAGTAGTAATCTGCTCCCCGGGACAAGCTTTTGCCAGGCACAGAGCGCTCTGCTAAAAAGGATGCTTCTGCTTTTTGCTGGGCTTTGGCTCTGTAAAGGCTGCTGGGAGTAGGCAAATCTCCTCCTTGAATTCCTTCTTTCAGCCTGTCAGAAAGTTTGTTCCCGGTGTTAAGCACCTTGTAAGCAATAATTTGTGACCGTATTTGGTGCAGATGCGCGGCACTGAATGCAGCGTTTTTAGGAAGTGGAGCGATGTGAGGCTTGGGTATGGCACTGCTTAGATTTGAGCGTTGGGAGCTCGTGTCTTTGGAGCCTGAGTTGGGATTTTGGTTTTGGGCGGGATAGGTGTATTGCCGATTGTATTTTTCATTTGTAAAATTTAGCGGAATTTCAGATGGAATGGAATCTGACATCACTGCTTATTTTTATGCTGGCCATCCAAAAATATGGCGGAAAGCTTAGATCGGGGTCCTACCGGAGCCAACTAGGGGAAGCTTAGAGGTTAAGTTTAAGACTCAGTGTACCATTTTAGCATTCACTAAACCATCATTATGCTAAATGTTTTTATAATTTTTCAGAAAAGCCATAAATGTTATTCCCATTTCCATTTAAGCACAATGTTTACTCAAAGACTCCTCAAACTTCTTGATTGGGCTTCAAACTGGCTTTTGCAGCTTTGCAGTGCAAGCTAGCTTTAAGTAAAGTTTAAGTAGTTAACTTCAGTAAGTNAAGAATTTACTTAGAATGAACTTTCCAACAGTAAAAATGGAAATCTGGAAAGTATTTCTAGTTTGTGTGGGGAGTGTGTTGGCAATAAACTCAGCTGAGTTTTGTGAGATTAAAGATGAGTACGCCCCTAAGAACTCCAGGTACCCCTTCGAACTTCCAGAGTTGCCTTACCCAAGGTTTTACCTTTACCCAGTTTTAACGTCAGAAATACTCCATGCCCACCATGACAAGCACCACCAAAGCTACGTCACGAAGCTTAACAAGTACCTAGACTCCAACGAAGCTCTTCAGAACAAAACTTTGCTTGAACTGGTCGCAATGGGAAGAGAAGACTTAAAACTAGAAAGGTTTGCAGGGGGACACTACAATCACATGCTTTACTGGTGGGTGCTCAACACGCCTTACGGAGACTGCAAACAAAAACAGCCAGGAAAAGCCCTTATGAGCAAAATTCTAGAACAGTGGGAGACTTTTGAAGACTTTAAAACAGCTTTTGAAAACAACTGTTTGAGTGTGTTTGGCTCAGGGTGGAGTTGGCTGTGTGTGGACAAGGACGGAGAGCTCAAGATGGAGATATCTGACGACCACGTAAACCCTTTGATGCACGATGACCAGTGCTACCCTATTCTTACTAACGATGCTTGGGAGCACGCTTACTACCTTAAGTACAAGTGGGACAAAGGCACTTATTTCAACAGTTTCTGGAAAATAGTGGACTGGCAAGTCGTAGACACTTTTTACGAGAACTACGCCAGCAAGCAACAAGGAGTTCCTTTTTAACTAATTTTTAAAGCATTTACAAAGACAGAAGTAGCTGTAGCTACGTTTAAGCTGTCTACAGTTTCAGTTCCTCCTTTGATCCAAACTATTTCTTGGCACTCTTTCTTAACCCTTTCTCTGAGTCCCTTGCCTTCGTTGCCCAGCACTAGTATAGTTTTGGGTTTAGGCAAAACTGAGTTTAAGTCCACTCCTTTTCCAGTTCCAAGGACCCTCCAACTGGACTCTTTGGCTTTTTTCAGAAACTTAGGCATGTCGTCGACACTGCAGATATTCAGGGTTTCTACAGCGCCCGAGCTGACTTTTGCCACTGCTGGTGAAAGTGGAGCTGACCCGTAAGCACTTAGCAGAACTCCTGAAATATTGAAGAACTGCGCCACTCTTAAAATAGCCCCTAGGTTCTGTGGGTCCGAAATTTCGTCCAAGCAAAGCCAAAAGGGAAAGCTGTCCACGTTGAGCGACTGGACTTGGTTAATTTTGTGTGGGGTTATTTCTGAAGTCTTAAGCACCAAACCTTGGTGGGGCTTGTTAGGTGCGAACTTTTCAAGTTTGAACTTGGCCACTGCTTCAATAGGTATGCCTGATTGGCGTGCTAAAGAAATGATTTGGGCCTTTTCTTCAATGGGTTCACATACCATTAGCTTCTGAGAAATGCGCCTTTGGGCTTTGATAGCAGCTATAATAGGGTTAATGCCATATAAGTACTGAAACTTCATTAGTTAAGTATTTCGCCTGCTTTAATCACCGCAGAAATAGGAGGGTCGACCATTTGGTAGATAAGGTGCTCCCACCTAGGAGCGTCTAGTATCAGTAGGTCAGCTGCCTTACCCACTTCAATGGAACCGTACTTGTCACTCACGCCCATACTCGCAGCTGCGTTAAGAGTGCTGGCCACTAATGCTTCGTTCATAGAAAACCTGTAGTTCACACAAGCCAAGTGCATCACTAAGGGCATAGAAAGACACCAAGCGTTGGGGTTGAAATCGCTTCCCAAAGCAACAGGGACTCCTTGGTCAAGCATTTCCCTTGCAGGTGGAACCTTTAAGTGGAGTATGTACTGAGTAGTAGGAAGCAGCACACCTACTGTGCTGTGGAGAGCCATAGCAGAGATGTCTTCAGCTGAAAGGTGTTCTAAGTGAGAAACTGCACGCGAGCTGGTTTCTGCTGCAAGGATTCCTGAGTTTATAGGGTTCAGTTCGTCTCCGTGGAAGTTGCCCACTAGTCCATGCTTGAGTCCTGCGTTTAGTATCTTTTTGGTGTCTTCAGCTTCAAAAATGCCTTTTTCGCAGAAAATGTCGATCATAGTGGGGTCAATAACTCCTTGTTGCTTTAAGTCAGCTATTTGTGGAATGTAAGTTTCTGCGATTTCGTCAGCCATTTGCGAAGCTGTTTTTCCGGGAACTACTGCGTGTGCAGGTAAAAAGGTACTTACAACCGTGATTTTGTGTTCTTGGTTGGCTTTGTGAAGCACTTTCAGCATTTTGATTTCGCTTTCTAAGTCGATTCCGTAGCCAGACTTGGCTTCGATAAGTGTGGTGCCGAGTTTAAGCATTCTGTCGAGTCTGGGAATAAGTAGCTCGTATAGCTCTTCTTCAGGAGTTTCTTTGACACTGTTCATGGTGAACATAATTCCTCCCCCAGCTTGGTGGATTTCAATGTAGCTTCTGCCTTCAAGCTTCATTGCGAACTCGTGAACTCTGTCTCCAGAAAACACTGGGTGGGTGTGTGCGTCTACTAGGCCAGGAAGCACGCACTTGTTTGTAGCGTCTACTTTTCTGAGGTTTTTGGAAGAGTGCTTATTAAGGATTTCTTGAGGGCTTCCTATGTCAGTAATGAGTCCGTTTTCAACTACAATGCTGGTGTTTTGCATGAGGCACAAGTCTTTCATTTCGTTGCTAGTTTTAAACTTCTGGTAAGAGTTGCTGATACACACAACTTGTTTGGCATTGTGGATTATCATTATGATGGACTTAATTAGAGATAAATGGCTAGCTCCCGTGACTTATTATTTCAACTCCGTAAAGCACTTGAAACTATCGACAAAGAAAAGTTTGAAGCACTCATAAAAAACTCCCAGGTAAGCATCAAGGACATTCAGTGTCCGAAGGGCAACAACAGTAACGAATATTAAGTCATGCATGAGATTTGTAATTCCAAGTTGCATGAGCAAAAACTCATAGAGTTCGTTCAACTCACAGTGCACTGTGTAAGGACTAAAAAGATTAAAGAAGCTTATAGAGACTTTGAAGAACCTATCCAAGCTTTACTTAACCAAAAGAACAGACAAGGAGGAAAAACTCCTTTGCACCTTGCTGTGCTTAATTACCAAAGGGTAGCACTTACTTAGGACTTAGTGAAAGCTTTTGTGTTTTTAGGAGCTGATTTCAAGTTGCATGACGACGAAGGACAGAACATAGTGCACTTTGCTGCTTCCAGTGGACAACTCATGCTGATTAGTTACTTCCATAAATTTTTGGACATGCCTATTGACCCCGAAGACTTCTCAGGACTCACGCCTCTCCACTTAGCAGCTAAAGAAGGCCAGGAGCAGTCAGCTACTCTGCTAATTGCTTGGTCGGGGGACTTAGACCGAAAGGACTCTGAAGGAATGACCCCTCTTCACTACGCAGCACTTGCTAATTCTTACCGCATAGTGAGGCACTTACTTATGAAGGGGGCTAGTCGGGATTCTTTAAACAACTCACAGGCCACTCCTTTCAGAATAGCACAGAGGTCTCAGGCTTCTCCTGACGTTGTTGGAATGCTTGAAGAGCCTTGCTTTTTAGTTAAATGCAACCCTGTTAAGCCTCCTTTGCGGCCTGTGAAGAGTTCTTCTTTGAACTTTATATTTTACATTGTTTTGTTTGTGCTAAGGTACTTTTTGGTGTTTCTGTTTGTGGTTCCAGGAGTCAACGAGTTCTTAGGAATTGCTTCCTTTGGCGTGTTTTCAGTTAGCTTTGTGCTTTTCCAGATAGTGTCCAATATGGACCCTGGCTACGTTAAAAAAGACGACATGAACTTACTGGACTTGTATGAAAAGTACAACGGGGACTTTGTGTGCCCTTACTGTGAAACAAGGAGGTCCCACCATATCAAGCACTGCCAGCACTGTGACAAGTGCGTGCGCAAGTACGACCACCACTGTCCCTGGATCAACAACTGTGTAGGAGAAAACAACCGTAAGATGTTTTTCATATTTTTGTTGATTACAGAAATAGACTTTCTCTACCACTCTATAATAGGACTGCTAGACAAACTAGGTGTCTTAAGTACTGGAAAACCACTTTTCCACGAAATATTTGAAAACGAACCTTACCACTCAATGGGGAAAACTATAGCTCTAGCAGTAAGTATATTTTGTGGATTGGCTTTTCTGTTTTTGGTTCCTTTGTTCTACGTGCAGTTAATCAACCTCATCAAAGATAAAACTACTTACGAAAGGTTTGCACACCAGCAAAGAGGCAGAGTTTCTAATGAAAGACTTCTAGAGTCCGACACTTCTTCAATGATGCTTATGAACGAAGTATCGCTTTACACTCCTTCTAGAAACACTGAAGGCATGGAGTCAATATTTGAAGTGCACAGAACTTGTTGTTGCAGTAAGAGGAAAAAAGAATTCACTGGAAGCCAACTTCAAGAAGCTTCTGAAGAGTAATGTAACTAATATGGAGGAAAAGTTCTTAGCCTTTTTGCACCAAACACTCATGTCAGCTGAGACTACTCAAAGCCAAGCAGAGGCTTTTCAAAGAATCCTCTCTGCTCACTTAGCACGTCTTAAGTACCTAGAACACCCTTCTGAAAACAACTTGCAGGAACTCCAGGAACTCACAAACTTCAGAAAAAAGGTTGAAGAAGGCATTCCTTCAAGAGAAGTCTACCACAACGACTTGGTAAAAGTAGTGCTTCAGTTCTTAAAAAACAGCGGGTACCAAAGGACCTTTGAAACACTCCAAGACGAGTCTAGGGTCAACTGGAAAGCTGTAGAGAGTTTAGACACTCTTAAAGAACACATCCACAAAGGCCACTGGGACTTGTTTTTAGAGGGGGTTTCCTCGCTAAGAGTAAGTTACGATTACTTGTTTTACTTGTACGAAGTAGTGTACTTAGAGCTAATAGACAACAAAGCAAACAAACAAGCTTTAAGCTTACTCAGCTCAAAAGTACTTCAAAAAATGAAGAAAAAAGAACCTGGTAGGTACCAGAGTTTAGAGTCACTCTTAAACTCCCCTGAAAACGTTTGGGGCGATCATTCTTTGGAGTATAGAAAATCTGTTTTAGTAGCTAAGTTAGACCAGTACTTTGAAGAAGTACCCCCAAAACGACTGCTAACTATTGCTTCACAAGCACTTAAGTACCTCAACATACAAAAGAAACTGCCTAACACCAAAGCTTTTGACTTGTTTTTAGGAAAAGAAGTTACTCAGGAGTTCTTAGGAGGAACTGAATGCAAACTTCGACTAGATCCTGAAGCCCAAATAATCAGCTTAACTGCTAACGAAAACTCAGTTGTCACTGGAAGCCAAGATGGAATTATCGAAGTTTGGGACCCTTACACTGGAAAGCTCAAACACTCCTTAGTCTACCAAGCAAATGGCAATTTCATGGTCCACGAAGAAGCAGTTACTGCTTTAGAGTGCTTTGAAAAGTACTTGGCAGCAGGGACTCTTACAGGCGAATTAGGTCTTTGGGACTTAGAAACTGGGCAAAGCCAGATAAGCACTCAACTAGAAGGAAAAGTAGGCTGTGTTGGGTTTACCTCTACTTGTTTAGTGGCTACTGTAAGCGAGGTAATCTATATTCTGAGTATTAGAGACCTTAGTTTACTAGGGACACTCAAAGGCCACAGCGAAGAAATAACCTGCATTAGTACAGAGGGGGACCTTTTAGTTTCAGGGGAGTCCCAAGTACTGCTTTGGGACCTTAAGTCTTTTTTGTGCAAGCAGAACATAGGCAGTTTCTCTGGAGTTTTAGCAGTGGGTTTTACAGACTTTAACATAGTTACAGTTACTACAGAAAAAGCATCAATTTTTACTCAGAATTTGCATGAAGTTCTAAATATAGAACCCTCTGAAAGGATAACATCAGCTCAAGTATCCCACCAACTAGTTTTCTTAGCTACACAAAACACTCTTAAGATTTACAACGGCCAAGGCACACTTTTAAAAGCACTTAAAACTGAAGAACTACTTACTAAGTTAAGCTTTAGGCAAAACACTCTGGTTTCATTATCAGAGTCACACAACGTTTCAGTATGGACTTAACTAATAATTAGAATGGAACATACACTAAAAAAGCACAAAAAAAAGCTATCAACTGACTCAGAAGGACTCCAAGAAACTCAGCACTTTTTAGGGCTTGGGAGTTTGGATTCTCCACGGTTTGCCAAGTTGATGAGTGACAGAACCAAGGCGCCGAGGAGGTCTTTGCTTTCTCCTAGGAACTTTACGTGGAATTCAGTAGATTTTTCGAACTCTAGGTTTCTGAGTCCTCGCATAGTGAAAGCCAACCACGCAATTGAGTCAAGCACGCCTAAAAACCGCTTACTTAAAAGAAAAAACACTTTTTCAACAGTAACTTTAAACAACAGAAGAGTTAATTGCAACTTGTTATTAGACTACCCTTATCTAAAGTAATGCTAAGCCTTGATTTCGTGCATTTCTCTGTCAATTAAAGTTGACCTTTCTTTCATCTCTTGGATTTCTTGGTCGAGATGTTCTAGCTGGGCGTTTTTGTCTTCAACTATTTTGTGCATAAGTTCTAAGTCCCTTTTGATCTTAGAAGACACAGAAGAACTCACTGGAGGCACTGACTCTAGTTTTAAAAGGATCTGCCTTTTTTCTTTGATCTTTTTAGACAGTGTTTTTTTGCGGTGTTTGTCTTCTCGGATTTTAGACTCAAGGTTCAGTATGAGGTTTTGGAGAGTTTTAAGGTCACAGTGGTCGTTTTTAGAAGGTTTTTGGAAGTACTCTCTTTCGGTTTTAGTGATTTCGTCGCGGATTTCGTTTTCGATTTCTAAGGCGAATTTGTAGGAGTCTTCTAGGTTTTTGAGTTTGGCTTTGGACTCATCGTCGCCTTTGAACCTTTCGTAAGCCTTTTTGCACTTTTCTTGGAGTTTTATAGTTTCTAGTTCGAACTTTTTGTAACGCTCACTTAAAAGCTTGTTTCCTTCTTCTATGTTAGTGAGTTCCCTTTGGAGGTTCACAAATGTTTCGTTGGTTGCTTTTAAGTTAACCTCGTTTTCAGGGTGTTTGTTTTCTATTTCTGAGTTGCGTTTTTTGAGTTCTGAGTTTTCTTGTTCGAGTTGGTGTATTTTGTTTTTGAAGTCTTCGAAAAGGTCTTCAGAAACACTTGATTCTTGACCTGAAATTTCTTCGCAGGACTCTGCTAAATGTAAGTTCTTGTTTCTGAGTTCGCTGAGTTGCGCCGTGAGTTCTTGGAGTTCTAGTTGGAAGTGCTTCAGAAGGAAGTCTTTTTTCTGGAGTTCTTCAGAGTCACTTGGAGGTGCTTCACTGCCTTGAGTTTCTTGGAGTTGCTGTTTTAGGCTTTCTATTTCTTGTTTGGTGGACTCAATCATCTCTTGGTACTCTTGCACAGTGGACATTTTTATTAGGGTTTGAATAAACGGGTACTTTATGAGTGAGTCCGAAGAAGAGGAACCCTTTATAGAAGAGAACCGAGCCCGAGTTTCTTTTTGGAGGAGAGTGTGGGAAAAGCTGTCTTTCCTTAAAAACTACGAAACAATTAAGGAAGTCCGAATCATGGACAGACGACTAGGGTATATTTACTACGGGTGCTTTGCTTTGATAGTTCTTTACTTAGTTATTTTTGTCTTCTTAATCAACAAAGCTTACTTAGACCAAGAAAAAGCCCAAGGAAGTGCTTATGTAAGGGTACTGGGGCAAGCTGTGTCTGGGTTAGACTACGCTTGGGATGCTGCTGAACAAAACCCTTGGGGCTTAGAAACCAACACAGCTTTTATACCTAGTAAAGTTATAGTCACTCAAAGACAAGCCCAAGGAATCTGCCCTGATCCCTACCTTTACTGCGAGTCCGACTCAGATTGCCAACCTATTGACATTCCTAATGTGGTAGAAGGAAAAAGCTGCCAAGAAACAGCTGAAGGCACTAAAGGATGCACTGCTTGGCGTTGGTGTCCTCCTGAGAGTTCTGAGTCCACAGAGTACTACTTAGAGAACGCTTCTGAGCAGTTAGTTTGGGGCCGGTACAGAGTGGAGTTCAAACGAATCAAAGAAGAAGTCAAAGAAAACTACTCAACTGAGGGGCTTTTGATCTACCCAGACCCTAAAGCCAACACTTGGGAGGTAAGTGACCTGACTCAACTAGCAGGGTTTAACTTTTCAGACATCGTTGAAAAAGGAGCAGTTGTGCAGGTGCTTTGGGTGATTAAGTGCACAGTGACGCTTAGCGAAGACTGCGAAGACTACTTAGAAGTTAAAAGAGTAGATGACATAGAAGGAGGAGGTTACGCAGTTTATCATTCTTACTACTACAGAGAAGGAGACCTTTTGTACAGGGACCTCTACCACATGAAAGGAGTTAAGTTCTTATTTAAGGTCACAGGGATCTACATAACTCCTTCGCTGTACAAAGCTGTTCTCCAGTTTGCATCAGCTTTAGGTTTACTCATAGCAGCAACTGCAATTACAGACGGAGTTATGCTTAACCTGCTCAAAGAAAAGTCCCACTTCAGAAAACTCAAAATCCAAGAAACTGAAGACTTAAATGATTAGATACACTAATGAGTCATTAATTACTACATGAATTTTTTAGGAACTGGGAAGTAAACTTGCTGGATAGTTACTGTTCCCGACTCAAACCAAACGTCAATAGAGGGGTTGAGGCCAGTTGGCACTCCTTTAAAAGCGATTCCTTGGCAAATTCCGTTTTTGTAAAAACTAAGTTCTTTAGCTCGACTGTCATAAAATATCCCTATGGTAGTTTCGTCTTCTTCACAGTCACAACCGTAACCAGTCACTACTGTGTGCAGTCCGTTTTCGTCAGTTTTGATCAACTTAGTGCTCCAAACGTCCCAGTACCAGCTTGAAGGAGCGTCTTTCCAAAGCGTGGACTCCAAGTGCGAGGAGTTATACTTAGACTTGTCAACAACCCCTACAAACACGTGAGACCCTGTGTTGGAAGGTGCTGAAATGGATATTTTGAACTCAATATACGGACACTTTGCACACAAAGAATTGGCTCCAAAAGCCATGCCGTGAGTATTGCCAATTTTCCTTAAACTGGTGTTTTGGTTGTCCAAAAACAGAGTAGAAGCACACCAGTCCTCGTCAAAAGCACGCAAAGACTGGTCAATGTAGGAATTAGGAAGGTCAGAAGGAATTCCCCAAAAGTCAAGTTCTTCGTAAAACTTAACTTCTTGCATCCGTGAAGTGAAAGCAGGCAGTTGCTGGGTTCTTAAAAAGTTAATCATGTGTGTAAAAGGTTCCCCGTCTCTGTCTACAAAGGCCTTTCCTTTGTGGTAAGTGACTGGGTGTCGCCCGCTGAACATAGCAGCTAAAGCTGAATCGGGGACCTTGCTCAAGGTGCTTATTGTGGTGGTTATTTCGTGAGTGCCTCCTACACTGACCTCTATGATTTCCTCAGACTTGCACAGCAAAGACTTAGCTTTTTTTAAATTTTGTTCCCATGTTTCCTGTTTGGACTTGAGTTCTAACCACTTAGCATTTAAATTCTCAGTGAACTTTTGTTTTCGTTTGGACACTTTTTGCTTTTCAGTGTCAATCAGTGACCTTTCAGCAGAAACTACAGTTGAAATTTGATCAAAAAGAATTTCTAGTTGTCGGTCAAAACTAGAAGCGTTGTCAACTGAGCCCTCTGAAGACGAGGAAGCCCTGCTGCTTCCAGTTTGCTCGTAATTTATTCCTGAGTGAAGCAAGTCGCCTATAATTTCGTTAAAGCTCCTTTCCATGCTTTTTATATAAAGATGAGTGACAACTTCTACCTTTTAAAACGAATGTTCCAAGTTGGCTCAATGAAGCACATTTACGAACCTGGAGAGCGCACTCCTTACCCCATCATAATAGAAGAACCACTCTTCAGGGACGTAGTAGCTAACATGAAGCTTCCGGAGTGGATGCCTTTCTTGGTGTCAATTCCTGTGGGAGCTATGATTTCTTACCGCTTCACCAAATCACTGAGTTCTTTCCCACTAACTAGAAGGCGTGCCTTCACTGGAGTCTGGGGATCAACTATGATGTTTGCTGTTTGGATGGGAATTAAGGGTTCTTTTTACAAGCTCACAGGCTTTGAAGACAACGGACTCTCGTGGAAGACGCCTGACCCCAAGGTGAAGAAATACGTGTTCACCCAAGACATGCAAGGAGCGTTCGAAAACTCACTTAAACGCCAAGACATAGACTCATCAAGGATATACTAAGGACCTTCATCTTTAGCTCTATTAGGAACTGCATTGTCGTGCAAGAACATTCTTGTTTCGAAGTAGTCTTCTTCAGGGGCAGGCATCACTTCTTGTTTGGGGAACTCTTCTGTCTCCGAAGGAATGTATGTTGGGAAAGGAAGCTTTCTATACTGATGCGTAAGGTCTTTGTTGGAGTCCTGCACCCTCACTACTCCCCCTCTGTTGCCCGGAACAGCTCCTTTCACAAACAACAAGTTCCTTTCGTAGTCTATTTTGTAAATCTTTAGTTTGTGAATTGTAGCTTTTTCACAGCCCAAGTGGCCGGGCATCTTTTTGCCTGGGAAAGTCCGTGCCGGGTCAGTGTGCTGACCTGTAGACCCGATTTGGCGGGTGGTTTTTGAGTTGCCGTGGGTAACAGTTTGTCTGTGGAAGTTCCAGCGCCTGATGCCTCCTTGGAACCCTTTTCCTTTAGTCACTCCTTGCACGTCCACACTCTGACCCACAATAAAGTGCCTTACGTCTAACTCGTACCCTAAAGGCAGTAAGCAGTCAGCAGTCACTTTGCACTCCACTAGTTTCTGTTTAGGAGGAACGTTGGCTTTGATACAGTGGCCTATGTAAGGTTTGTTGACTCTGTGGAGTTTTTTCTCACCCACGCCAAGTTGCAGAGCATTGTAGCCGTCTTTTTCGCGAGTTTTGATTTGAGTGACTTGGCATCTGTCGACTTGCAGTACAGTGAGGGCGTGCCTTACTCCCCACCTGTCCCACATAGCAGTCATTCCTTGCTTGATTGCTAGAAGGCCTGTTCTTTTGGAGTCTTTTCTTGGCTTTACAGGGGTGATGTTAAAAGACTCGTTCGTGACAAGTAGCCCGTACTCAGGGTTTGTTTCGTATATAGAAGTGTATTGGGGTTCTGATACTAAGAATCGCCTTATTAAAGAACGGAGCATTTTTATTAGGCACTTGAGTAGTTACTTCATCTTTAAAAATCATGGACTCATTATCGAAAGCCTTGATCCACGAACAAAGCCACCATTACTTGTCTAAACTATTTGGAACCGCAAAGCAAGGATACATGAAACTAAGGAACGCCTATCCAGAGTTGTTAGAAAGCTTAGATATAGTAGTAGCCACTATTGCAGTGTACGGAGAACCTTTTGCAAACTTGTTAGACGAACAACTAGAAAGGTGGGTGCTTTCGGACAAGCACTTAAGACCTTTTCCAAGCTGCAGAGCTCTTCTTCAGGAGTTCCACAGAACTGCAAGTAAGGCTTACAAGCTTAACTCTTATCAAGAATTTTTGCGCGAAATCCACCAAAGCTACCCAGAAGGCATTCCTAGACTTTTGCAAAAGGTCACTTGGAGTTTTTACGAAAGCTGTGAAGCTTGCGGAACTCCTCCTAGCTTCCCCCAGTTCTTAGCTGAAGTCCTAAGTGAAGGAAACACCCAAGTGTCCAAGTTCTTAGTAAGCACCTGGAACTTCCACAGAAACTTTGGGAAGAACTGCTTTTTAAGTGCTTTTAAACTCAAGTTTCCTGAGTATTCTAGAAAAGCTAGTGTTTTCTACAACATAATGTTTGAAGAGAATCCTAAAAACTATAGAGAAAGGGTTTCAGAAATAGCTGAGTCAACCTGCTTTTTGGCTTTAGAAGTCACAGATGACTTATTGGAGTGGAGTTTGGAAATGTTCGATAATAAGGTGTTTACCTTGTTGGTTCCTAAATACAATGTTGCAGGTGAAAACCTTTCGAGACTCTCTGTTATGTATAGAAGACTACTACTGTTTCTTAAAGTTCAGTGTTGGTCGATTCGAAAGTCCAAGTCAGTTGAGTCTTTCAGCGACTATTTCCAAATCTCTAAAAAGGCAAGTTACTACAGCGAACTCTTAAAAGCTTTGAAAAGCTCAAACTTAAACAACTACTCTGATAAAACAAGCCCTGAACAGTTAAAAAACAAGTTCAAACAAGTGCTAGAAATCCTTGGGTTAAGTAGGTTGGCTGAGTTTTTGGACGCTCATATGTGGAAGTTAATGGACATTGATGGAGATGGAGTGGTTTCTTTGAGTGACTTAATTCTTGTGGTCAAAAAGTTCAACCCTTGGCTTGCTGTTTACCTTTTCATTCACCAGTATCACTACCAAATCTGCTATGCTTTGCGTACTTCGCGCCGAAGATTAATTAACGCCTAAACTTAGTTATTTAACCTGATAAGCCATTCACCAATTAGCTTCTCAAAGATTAGAAGGCCAACATCAGATCCGGAAGGAGTATCTACACACTTCAAGTATTCATCAAACACATCGTTGCTCATTTTGCAGTAAAGTTCTCTTTGGCATTTTTCACCACATTGACTGGACTGGAAGGAGTACTGACTCATGAAGTTGGCGTAGAACTTTTGGGTGAAACTAGTGCTGTTCTTTAAAGACTCTGCAATCACTTGGAACGACTTAGGTGATAAGTCAGGCAACCCATACTC
>PR_CR_10_Liq_1_inCRDRAFT_1000407_pt1 | contig 27045 bp, 23 predicted proteins | sample PRCRCaboRojoPR_3_FD_10241 | JGI IMG/M metagenome (IMG submission 10241)
CCTTCGCACCACTCGTAACTATCTAGGGGTTCCGCTACTTCTTCAAGCAACTTGGAAAGGTTCCGCCACTGCATTTTGCGGCACTCTGCGTGGAAGTCAAACCACACATAGTTGAGTTTGCCTTCGCCAACCATTTTAAAGACTTCAGTAAATGCTTGTCCGATCCTAAGTTGTTTTTTCTTTTTGTCAACTAGGTTGACCAGTGTTACCTTAGAGTAGTCTTTTTGGAGTTCTTCAAAGTGCAACTTGGCAGCTTCAGCATTTGCAGAGGGATTTCCTTCGATCTCAGGAGAAGGTTCCCAGGCCAAACAGGGTTTTTGGTTCCAAAGCAACGGAATTGACCCTCTAACCTGCACGTAAGAACACACTACAAACTTTCCACTTTGCCAAGTGCAAAACACCTGTTCAGTTTCTACAAAGTTCACAGAGTGTCCTTTGGTGTCTAAGCCTCTAGTGTTGAAGCGAGTGCCTGTTCTTCTGTGGTCTCTTCTGCTGATGACTCCGTAGTCAAGTTCCAATCCCTTTATGTTTAGGTTTTCGATCTGAACGTATCCACTGATCACAGGAAGAATCACTTCGTGGGCTGAAGCCTCAACTAGGTCTTCACAGAGGTAACTATTCCACCAAAACTTGTACTCACAACGTTCCCACATGTAGCTTCTCTTTTGTTCTTCAGTGAAGTTGCCTATGCGCTGGACTGTGTGGGTTAAGTCGTAGTCGTAAGAAAAGTAAAAAGAGTCAGTTTTGACTAGTTCGTTGAAACTTTCTATGAAGGGCTGGTCTCCTTTGAAGTTTTGGTTTCCTTGAGTGCTGATGGGAAGGAACTCTATTCCAGCTACTTGCAAAATAAAAGACTCTTTGATACGTCCTATAAAGCGGGCTTGACTAATTAGTATTAGGTAACTAGCTTCTAAGAATCTAGAAATCCCCAAAACTCCGTAGCATTCTCTAGGTTTTCCTTTAGGCAAAGAGTCACTTACTGAGATTTTGCCAGAGTCCCTGGAAATTTCCGTGACAGTTGACCCAGTGGTTTTCTTCAAGTAGTAACTAGTTGTGGAAGAGTACACCTCCAGGTCCTTGTTGACAAGTCCATTTGCGTCCATTTTCTTATTAATTAAAAAGTAGTGCAGTTGCAAGCCTTGGAAGATGAGTTAGCGTCCATGTCTGGGCGACTATAAACGCTTTCACTGCGAGGTTCGTTGCGAGTGTCCGGTCTGAAAGTTTTAATGTAATCTTTTTGTAGGCTTTTGTAACATAAACTGCAGAGGAAGTCTTTGACAAGTTTTAGGTGGATTCGGGTTTGAATGAACTCAACTAGTTCTTCAAGTTCTGAAGCAGACTGTCTGTTTTCACAGCGCATTTCTTCTACGATGTACTCGACTCTGGTTTTATCAGAGTCCAACTTAGCCAATTTGTCAATCCAAACTTGTTTTTCCTGAGTCATCTTTTGGTGCTTTTCCTTGACTACTTCTAGAAAAGCATTTAGTTCAGTGTTTTTTTCTTTTTGGAGAGAAAGTTGTTCTTCGTGGTCTGCTATAACTTTATCGTACTTAGCTTCAGACTCCCTGAGTGAAGCTTCTAGTTTGCGCAACTTGCCAGAAGCTTTGTTAAGTTCCTTGGTTTTTTCTTCGCGTTCAAGCATTTTTTCCTGTATTTGTTTCAGGATTTCATCTCGCTCTGACCACTTTTCGTTTCCTGTTTCTAAGTAGAGTTTTTCTCTTTTGCAGTCTTCGCAGACTCTTTCTGAGTCCTTGGCACTTTTGCCTCCTGAGTGCAGTGAGCAAACGGTCCTTCCGCAGTTAATGCAGATTTTTTTCTTCCTTGTCACTCCAAAGTTCATGCTGCACACACAGCACTTAGCTTTGACTTTGGTGCCACTTACTTCGGAAGAGACTGATTCTGAGTCTTCAGGCAAGGCCGTTATTGAAGTTTCGTGGACTTCTTCAGGACTCTCTGCTAAGCTTTGGCTCATTTTTACTTCTCCTATTGGGTCTTTCAACACGTGTAATAAAAAATGGGAATTCGACTTTTCGGGGTAGTGTTACTAGTGTGCATAGCCCAAGAAACACCTGAGGTCCAGGACCTCTCTATTGACTTGCAAAGTGAGTCTGGAGAGCTTTACGACTTCCAAGCAGATGTAACCCGCGTTATGGACATTTTCATCAACTCGCTTTACACTCACAAAGACATTTTCTTAAGAGAAACGATTTCCAACGGATCAGACGCCCTGGACAAGGTGAGGTACATGGCCATTACTGACGACTCAGTGCTGAAGGACAACAAGAACCTTGAACTGAGAGTTGAGTTCAACACTCAAGAAAAAACTCTTTCTGTGACTGACACTGGAGTGGGAATGACTAAAGAAGACCTTATCAAGAACTTAGGGACAGTGGCCAAAAGCGGAACTACTCAGTTCGTAGAAGCCTTAGCTTCTGGAGGAGACATCAACTTAATTGGTCAGTTCGGAGTGGGATTTTACAGCAACTTTTTGGTAGCAGAAGAAATAATAGTAACCTCCAAACACAACCAAGACGATCAGCACGTATGGGTTTCTAGAGCTAGTAACACCTTCAAGGTGTTCAAGGACCCCAGGGGCAACACTCTGGGAAGAGGAACTCGCGTAACTATCAAGCTGAAGCAAGACTCACTGGACTTTTTGAACGAAGACACTCTCCGGAAAATAGTTAAGAAGTACTCTGAGTTCGTGCAATACCCTATTTATTTAAAGGCAAAAAAAGAATCCGACTCAGGAGAAATGTGGGACTGGGAACTCATCAACGAAAACAAGCCTATATGGCTGCGAGAAAACGTAGAAGAAGAAGACTACAACAACTTCTACAAAACCCTTACCAGGGACACCAGGGACCCCCTTTCCTACATCCACTTCACAGCAGAAGGAGACGTGGAGTTCAAAGCTCTCATGTACATTCCTTCAGAAGCCCCTGGAGACATGTTTCGGAACTACAACTCCAAAACAGCACCAATAAAACTCTACGTAAGGAGAGTGCTGATCACAGAGGAGTTCCACGACTTAATTCCTAGGTACTTAAGTTTCGTAAGGGGAGTTGTGGACTCAGACGACCTTCCTCTGAACGTTGCCAGAGAAAACATACAGCACCAAAAAATCATTAAACTCATTAACAAAAAACTCACCAGAAAGATCCTCCAAGAACTAGTTGAGCTGTCTGAAATCGAGTACGAAGAAGACGAAGTTAACGAGTACCTCGAGTTCTACAAAAAGTTCGGCAAACACATAAAACTAGGCGTTATGGAAGATGCTAGCAACAAGTCCAAACTTTCAAAGCTCCTGAGGTACTACACAACGCACTCGCCCAACGAACTGATTAGCTTAGACGACTACGTTGACCGAATGAAAGAAAACCAAGAAGACATCTACTACATTGCAGGCGAAAACCAAGAAAAACTCCTAAAGTCCCCTATTGTCCAGAAACTAGTTAACCTTGGCTACGAAGTTATTTTACTCACAGACCCTATTGACGAGTACAGCATGAACAGCCTCAACGAATACGAAAAACACCACATACAAAACATCTCTAATGATGACTGGGAACTCCCTGAAGAAGACGAAGACTTAGCCAGAAGGAAGGAAAAGGCACTTAACGAACACTACAAAACCCTTCTGGACTGGCTTAAAGGTTTAGCAGGAGGCAAGGTTTTCAAAGTCACTCTTTCTAGAAAACTCTACGAAGAACCCTCTATTGTGACTTCTAGTGGAGACGACGGACAGTCTGCCAACTTAGAAAGAATCCAAAGGTCGCAAACATTTGGACGTCGCAACGAAGGAGTCTCTCACGTACGGAAGATCTGGGAACTCAACCCAGCACACCCCCTGATTAAGCGACTGGACAGGTACGCCAAAAACGACCCTAACAACATGGAGGGCAGAGAACTAGCAGCGTCTATGCTGGACGTGGCTCTACTGCAAAGTGGGTTTATGCTTCCTGACTCAGTGACTTTTTACAGAGTAGTGCAGAGGTTGATTCAAGAAGACATGGGTATTGACCTAGAAGAAGGCGTGAAAGAGCCCTATGTAGACGTATCTTCTGAAGACTCTAGTAAGTATGACCTTTAATTAACTTGAGGCCAAATTTTGAACCTGCGTCTGGGAGGGAGTCTTGCTAAGTCTAGATTTTTTGGTTCGGGGGACTTAAGCAAGTAGTCAATACTTTTTATTCTCCTTTGGATGCGGTTTTTGTTTCTAGGCGAGGTTTGCAGTGAGACTAAGTTGTGGGATTTGAATTTCTGCATGTGAGTCATGATCTTTTTCTCTGTGAAAGTTCTTTTAAGAACGACTTCAGGTTTTTCGTTTTGGTTGAAAAACTGGGAAGTGGTTTCCTTGGCTTTGTGGAGACTTGGCTTGAAGTTAGCTCCTTTAGAGTGGCTTTTTGTGATGCGGGGCTGCAGCATGTTTTCGTTGTTTTTGAAAAACTCGATGCTGAACCTGGGAGAAGTGTTTAGGGAAACTGAGTTTTTAATGTGCCTTTGGGGACGGGGGAACTCTCGTTTGGAGTGGGCTACTGGAGTTTGGTTAAAGGGCACGAAGTTACTGAAGTTTTCGGTTTCTTTAGGGGTGGAGGGTTTGTTTGGCTTTTTGTGACGTCCTGGTGGTTCTGGAAGCTGGACTTTGAGTAATTCTTGAATGGTTAAAGGAGTGTACTCTCTTCTGCGGATTACTGGAATGGCCTTTCCTGTGGAGTCGTATCTGTATATCACATTTACACTGGAGTTTTCCATTATACTCTATAAATTAAGATGATCAAAAACTCCCGTCAGACTTTTGGAATTACCAAAAACGTGCACCAAACCAAGTACAAAAGAAGAAAACCCCAAGTAACCAAAAAGAACTTATTCAGTTCTTCGTTAGTTAAAATCTACAGTCCAAGAGAAACCTTACCAGCTAACAAGTTTTCTGCTTCTTTGCCCAAATTAATCAGGAAGAACGAACCCCTTCAAAAGAACCTGAAAAGAAGAGTTGAGTGTAACTACCTTGAAAACCTGCAATTCTACAGAGAAGTCAAAGTAAATGGCGCACTGAAGTTTGTTCCATTAGAGATTAATGGATAACCAATTTACATGCTTAAGTTTCCAAAGAGTTCCTCAAGTGGCTGTTTCGGAACAGACTTTGTTTTGAAAGGAAGGTACATTGGAGTTTGGGGGTCGTCTGCTAAGTGGAACTCCAATAAGTAGGTTTCACCTTCTTCAAACACACTTACCAAGTAGTACCTTTGTTCCTGCTTAACAGCTCTGCGAGTTACCAGTTTGCGCTTTGGAGTTTTTTGAATGTAGCTCTGAAGTCTTGACTGAGCACCTCTCCAGACCTTTTGAATCAAAGTAGCTGCTTTTTGCTGGGTCTGTTCTTCTTGAGTTTGGGGAGTCCACTTGAGTCTTAAGGACAGTTTAAACTCTTCATTCAGAGGAACGTCTAGTTTGGGAGTCCACTCTCCTTGGTTGTTCAGCGCCATTTCAATCGAAAGGTTCCTCCAAAGTACCATTTGCAGAGTGTCTGATCTCATGACTGAACACTTCAAAAAAGGAACTGGGGGTTTGATCTGTACTGCTCTAAGTTTAAGCACTTCTGAAGCTTTGAGTTGACTTTTCGCTGTTTCGTTGTTTACTCCAAATCGAATTACCGACTCTGGAAACCCTCTGCAATTAAGCAACTCCACCAACAACTCTCCAGTGCCTTCTACTTGCAGGGTTTCTTTTGGAATCCACATAAAATGCACCACTACTGAACAGAGTTTCCTTGAGTTAGTTTGCACCATGTCGTGCTCAGCTTTGTAAGCCCAAGTGTTAGGGAAGTCGAGTGCAGAGTGCCAAGAAACTCTGGAAAAGGCTTCAAGACCTTTGTCACTGTGGAGTTCTAAGTAAACTTCTTGGGCTACTTGACTAGTGTCAGTGTCGTAAAGTCTAATTCTGCCTTTGAACTTCCAAGCAGGGTTGGGTCCAGCAACAGAGTCTGTTTGAAGAGTTTTTTCAGAGCCCTCTAGCATAGCTTTGACTTGGTAGTTCTGAGCCTCCAAACCTTTAGCCCTTACAATGCCTACCACTAAGCTTCCATTTAGCTTTTTTTTGGGCTGCTGGGTTTGCTTGGGTTTAGGTAAGGGAGGTTTGGGCACTGACTTGTTTGTAACAAACTCAGGTTCTTTAGGCGGTTCTGAAGTAGGAAGTTTGTTTAGGAACTTAGTTTTTGCAAGCTGTTGAGCAAACTCTTGAGAGGGTTTTTGGGGCACGGACTCAAGTTTTTGTTTCAGTTCTTGAATAGAAATCTGGCCGTTGTGGTCTTGGTCAAGCACTGCAAATAAGCTGTGGACTTCTTTTCTAGAGATTGACAGGTTGAGCATGTTCAAGGACTCTTTGAATTCCCGGAAACTAACGTATCCGTCTGAGTCTGTGTCGATGTAGGCAAATGCTTGTTCTGTTTCTAGGTTTCCTTTTTTGAGCTCTTCACGGAGTTTGTTGAACAGTTGGGTTTCGTTTTTTTCTTTGGCAGTTTCTCTGTTTTTAAGTATCTGAGTAACTTCTTCAATTGCCACACTTGGAACGTTTTGTCTGAACCCAGCAACTCTAAGAACCACTATTACGTCTTGAGGCGGCAGTTTTAACTCTGCAAGGACTTTTGCCAGCTCGCCTTTTGAGACTTTGAGATCTTTGTTGGAGTCAGAGTCTATGAGTCGTTGTTTGAAACTAGGCGGGTTACCTTTAAGCGAGTTCTGCAGTCTTTGGAGAATTTCGTCGTCTTGCAAACTTACAGTGCTTACAGTACTGGTTGGTTCTTTGTGGACTTCATCGAGGCTTTTCAGAAACACCTGACCTGCTTTGAACCTGAGTGCTTGGTTTTCTTGGGAGAAGTTTTGAAGTTGGGCTTTTAAACTTTCGAGTTCTTTGGGGTCTGGCTTGGTTGAAAGTTCTTCTTTAAGTAGTTGGATTTCGGAGTTCTTGGAGTCAAGGGCTTCTTGAAGTTCGTTTAGTTTTTGGGTGAGCTTAGTTATTTCTAAAGAAGCTTCTTTGTTTTCTCTTTGGACTTGTTCTATTTTGGCTTGCGAAGGAAGCATGTTCAGGGAGTCTCTGTGTTTTTGCCTGAGCTCTTCTAACTGAACTTTGAGGTCCAGTATTTCTTTGTCTTTAGCTGAGTCAGAAGCACTCACTGGGGCACTTGCTGGAGTGCTTTCTTGGTAAGCTGGTTGTTTGTTAAAGAACTGCTGCATGTCGTAGTCTTCGTTTTGGGGCTTAGGAAGTGGGTAGGGGTAAGGGTATAGTACATTGAAAACCTTCAGCACTGCCTCACTGGGTGAGTGACTAGACAACTCGTTGTAAAGAGCCCCTGCACTAACTACTCCTTCGATCCAGGTTCCAGAGTACAACTGGGGGTTTGAAATGTGGTGTCTGTTTTCCACTCCAGCTTCTTGTATTTTCTTTAGAAGTTGGATGAGTTTGTCTTTAGGAGTTTCTCGAGACTCTTTGAACTCTTTAGGCTCTAGGGGTTCTTTGGGGCTTTTGTGTTGAGTGAGTTTCTTGGGTAAAGGCTTAGGTTCTTCCTGAAAAGGCTTGAGTGTTTTTTCTGACTTTTTAGTTAGACCAGCGTTGACCATGATGAACTCCTTTACGTTTGAGTTAACAGACAAGTCAATGGGAGTTTTGTGGGTGCTTACTTCGCGGGCGTAAACATTGGCTCCGAACTTAAGCAGAACTTTAATAGCTTTTAACTTTCCAGCTTCAGCAGAGTAGTGCAAAGGAGTTTTAGACTCGTTGTCAGGCAAGTCAACAGGGACTCCTGAGTCCAGTATACTTTTCAATACTTCAACTTGGTTAGAGTGGGGGTTGTGCACAGCATAGTGCAAAGCATTCCTTCCGTTGTGGTCCTTTTCAAGAACTATTTGCTGGTCGTATTTGGCTATCTCTCTAATGAGCTCGGGGTTGTGGGAACAAGCTGAGTACAAAAAGGAGTTTCTTCCTAGGGAGTCCTTGGTTCTTGGGTTAGCTCCTGCTTGCAACAAAGCATTCAAAACTAAAAGGTGCCCGCGCTCACAGGCTTGGTGCAAAGGAGTTGTGTCAAGTTTATCCTTAGCTTCTACTTCCCAGCCTTTTCCACAAAGAAACTTCACTGCTTCTGAGTGCCCGTTGCGTGCAGCTAGGTGCAAGCAGCTTTTCATGGAGTCATCCTTGGCGGCTTGGCACTCCTTCAAAGAGTGCTTTTTGAGGAACTCGGTTAAAAAGTAAGTGTCGCCCCGGGAAGCTGCACTTAGCAAAGGTCCAAGACTTCCAGTTTTGACTTGAGGAGTTTTAGAGTGTCTGCCTAACCGTTCTTTTGCGCGATACTGGAAGTCAGGCCAGTCAGCTGCTAGTTCTTGCCTGAACCTTTTGGTCCACTGTGGGTTTTCTAAAACTTTTTGGAGTTCTTGCAACTCTAAGTTGTGGAATCCTTTTCTTTTAAGTCTATCAAGCACCTTTTCTAGGTCGGAGTTTTGCATTTTTAAGAGGTTTAGGGTTTTGATTTCTTACACAGAGGCTTTATACTAGTTAAAGTTATTCTAGAAGGTTCTATTTAATACAGACATTGTCCCAGAGTCTAGGTTTTCCATGTTGCTATTCGTTTTTCGATCCATTTCGTAGTAAAATGAACATAAAAGCCTCAGCAAGCATTCTTTTGTTCGCAGTGGGTACCTTTGCTTACATGGGACAAGTAGACTGTTCCTCCAAAGTAGAGTTTATGCCAATGACTCGAACATACGAGTTCACACTCCCTCCTCTTCCTTACAGCTACAACTTTTTGGAACCAGTGCTAACCTCACAGATTCTTTACGCCCATCACGACCACCACCACCAAAGCTACACTGACAAACTCAACCAGTACGTTACAGACAACCCTGAACTCAGCGACAACACCATAGTTGAACTCCTTTACTTAGCTAAGGATGACCAAACCCTTCAAAAACACGCAGGGGGTTACTACAATCACCTACTTTACTGGTGGGTCATGACCAACCAGCACTGTTCCTCTGAAAAACCTTCAGGAAAGCTTCTGGAGCAGATAGAAAAACAGTGGGGAAGCTTTGAAGACTTCCAAAGTGAATTCTTAGACTCTGAGAAAAGCGTCTTTGGGTCAGGGTGGACTTGGCTCTGCGTGAACGAAGAAGAGGAGCTCGAAATCAGAAACACCAAAAATCAGATTAACCCTTTGATGGAGGTGGACGAAGACATTTGCTATCCCTTCTTCACTAATGACATTTGGGAACACGCTTGGTACCTGAAGTACATGTGGGACAAAGCCACTTACTTCGAAAACTACTGGAAAATAGTCGACTGGGACTTAGTGTCTTACTTCTACGAGAACTACTCTTCCAAGTTAGAGGCTATTCCCCTATAATTAATATTCGTTTTATATAAAAATGAAAGCAGTCTTTGGAATACTCCTTTTAGCAGTAATAGTGCCGAGCTGTTTGGCAGAGATAGACTGCTCGTCTAAAACTAAGTTTGAGCCCCAAAGCCAGGTTTACGAGTTCACCCTTCCAGAACTTCCTTATGACTACACTTTTCTGGAACCGGTAATCACATCCCAAATTTTATACTCACACCACGACCACCACCACCAAACCTACACCGACAACCTCAACGACATCGTAGCTGAGAACCCTGACTACCAGGACAAAACCATCATAGACCTCCTTTACTTGGCAAAAGACGACTTGGAACTTCAAAGACAAGCCGGGGGCTACTACGCGCACTCTTTGTACTGGTGGATGATGACCAACCCTGGGTGTGCTGCCAAAGAACCATCAGGTCTCCTCATGGACAAGATTCTTTCGCAGTGGGGGTCTTTTGAAAACTTCAAGGCTGAGTTCGAAGACAACGAAAAAAGTGTGTTTGGCTCAGGCTGGACTTGGGCTTGTGTGAACCCCAAAGGAGACATTGAGATCAGGAACACCAGTGAGCATAAGAATCCCTTGATGGAGATTGAAGGAGAGATTTGCTACTCGTTCTTTTTAAACGACGTTTGGGAACACGCTTACTACCTGAAGTACATGTGGGACAAGGGTTCTTACTTCGAAAACTACTGGAGCATTGTTGACTGGGAACTAGCTTCTTACTTCTACGAAGCTTACTCCTCTAAGTTTGAACCTGTTCCAGTTTAATTAAGACTTAAATGGAAATAAAATGCAGTCTCTAGAGTCCAGCCTTAAAGACTTCCAAGAGTTTTCGCAGAACTGGAGCCTCACAGACATCTTCAGCATAGTTGAGTCCAACAAAAGCCGCTACACCTTAGGTGGGGAGAGTCTGAAGTACCTGCAAGACATAGGCCCCTACCCCAGAGTGTACTTAGAGCCCCCTTCAAGCGACGAGGGTTCTAATGAAGAAACCTGCGTTCCTTCTGCTTACTCAGTTTCGACCCAAATCTTGGACTCAACACTAGTTGAAACCAGCCCTACTCCTTTTAGTTATTCCTTCCACGAACCAGCTATAATCTTGTCTTCGAAAAAAGACATTCAGTTGCAGAGACTTTGCAGAGCCCAAAGTTTGAGGTCCCTTAAGTTCTCTAAAGTTCACTACGTTGAGTTTTCAGGCCTGTTTTCTGTGGTGTTTTGGTTCAAAAGCATCAAAACTGCTGAAAAAGCCCAGAAACTACTTAGTGAGTACATCAGTAACGGAGATTTAGCTAGTGTACTTTCAGTTGAAAGAAAACTAACCAAAGACCTAGACATGAAGTGGTTTCTCTACAAAGCAAAAGACCCTTCTTCAGAGTGGAAAGGCATCATTCTAAGGAACCTAAGCCCCAAACTTACAGCACTGCAGGTGAAAAAGGTCCTTTTAAGTCACAAACTCATAAGAGAACTCAGTGAAGCAGTGGTGGAGGAACCTAAGTTCATCAACAACATTTCTTGCACAGTGTTAAGAGTTTACGGGGACGTTGAAACAGTATGCAATAAAATCCAAACCAACCATAAAATCAAAGAAGAACTAGGCATCCGCTGTAAAGCCAACTTGCACCCCCTAAGCCACATCCGAAGGTCCCGTGAAGACTACTTAGAAAGTCGCCCTAGAAAAGTCATAAAGGCCAACCCCCAACCCCAAAGCTTACAAGAAATCATGAAAATAGCTTCAGAAAGCAACAAGCAGAAATTAGAAATTAACCAGTTTGCAAGTCTACTAAAAAACACTAAAACCAACCCATTTGCAGAGCTAGTCAGGCATAGGTAACAATGTTATACTGCTATAAAACATCTTTAAAGATAGTAAGTTAAAGAGTCGGAAGCAAGTCTAGGTTCCAGCTAGAGTCAATGTCCTTTAAAAGCTCGAACCTTCGGGAGAAAATGTTTTTGTAGCAGTTTCTTAAAGTATTTTCCGTTTTATTAGAGGCACGGCTTATTTCAGGAAGTTTTATGTCAAGTTGGGCAACGCAACTGACCATGTAGACAGAAACTCCGGCGACGGTCATGGGGTTCTTCCCAGTAAGCATGCCTTTCTCTATGGCACGAGAAGCAATGATCTTGGCACCTCGCTGGCATCTAGGGTTGAACTTGAGCCTCACAGAAAGCTGCTGGGCGTATTCTTCGGCAGGGTTGCAGCCCCTGCTGGGAGTGACCTTCTTAATCATGCTGATGCAGCGCAGAGTATCGGTGTGGTCGGCTTGGGTCACGTTAATGATGTCTTTGATAGTTCTGGAGCTGTAGGAGGCGCGGGCTGCTAGAAATATGCAGGCCGAAACTACGGCGTTGTGCTGTCTGCCTTTGAGTGCTCGTTGCTCGCTGATAGTTTTGAAGAGTTTCATGGCTTCTTCCTCGACATTGCGATTGAGCGTTAAGACATTGCAGTATTCCTCGAAGCTTCTAAGAGCTTTTTGGAGAGTTTTGTCAAGACCACTTTGGGCAGACCTTTGGCCGTACCTAGCGAGCATAGAGTCCTTCGTCCCATCTGAGGAAATGAAGGTGCACAGTCCTTGGTCTGCCAACATAGTGATGTTAGCACTTCCTGCTCTTTTCGTTTCATCCCCCCCTCTTGCACTGTTTTCTTTCGAGAAATTGCGCCATTCAGAGGACTCATCTATTATACGGCTTTCCTGAACCCTCCCGCATGTTCCGCAGGTGACATTTCCTTCTCTGTAGTCTATTAGGAAGGAGTCTACTGCCCTGCAATCTATACAATGACGCCCTGACATTATTATTATATCGCCCCTGAAAGCTTTAGAATATAGGTTTAAATCTTTTTCTATTCATAATAAGTATGGACACTTATTTCTGCCCTTGGCAGTTAGGCCTGGGTAATTACTGAGTCAGTTTTCATTTTTAAAGCAGAAGCAGCTTCTCGGATAAATGGAACCCCAAACAGTCAGAAAGTCCATTGCAATATGGGTGTTGCTGGGTTCACTTGTGTTTTTAAGTGTGTGCATCTACGGAGCTTCTAGAGACTCTCAGTACTGGGAACCTTTAGCTCCCAAAGTTGAACCCGACCCAGTGCTTGCCTCTACTGAGGAACTCATAGAGCACCTAAAGCAGCTGCACAGGATCCACTCTTACCTGTACAAAAACGCAGTGTTGTCCTCTTCCAGTGTTAAAAACACCACAGAGTTCCTCCAAAACCAAAACAACTACAAAGAACTTGAAAAAGACACTTCTCAAAAGCTTTTTTCCATTGACAACAACTTTGCCAGGCTTAAATTAAATTCCTAGTTTTACTTTAAAGTAATAGCAAGTAGCTGAAAAACTAATAATTGCAAACACTCCTACAATCAAAAGGTTCTTCCAAAAAGACTCTTCTTGTTGGGGCTTTTCGAACTTAAAGAGTTTCTCAGTAAAGTCCAGGGCAGGTGGGTCTGAAAAAGGATTTAGCCAGTTCAGAGGGTTTTCTCCCATTACTTTTTTCACTCTTCTGATCAAACTCAGTTCTTCGCCCCTCTTAAGGTTAACTCTGTCAATTTGTGAAGAGTCGTAAACTATAGTTTCGAGTTGGTCACTTATCATAACCATCGTGAACAAAAGAAACACCACCGCTACAGTCCCTGTCACAGTCCTGAATATCAGAGTCCAAAACCCAAACCTAGTTTTCCCAAAGTAGCTGTAAGCCCCATGCCCCAGAACTCCTAAAGTAACTACACACAGCAACTCTACGTAAAGCAAAAACAAGGTGAAGTGCTTCTGGTTGCCCCCTCCTACACAGTTGTTTATCCAGGGACAGTGGTGGTCCATCTTGTGTATGCACCTGCGGCACCTTCGACAGTGGTGGCTTTTGTCAGGCTTCCACTGGTTGCAAGTATTGCAAAACCGCATCATGTACAAAGGGACTTGGTCTGGCACTGGGAGTTCAGGAGTGTAGCCAGGGTCTTTAGTAAGGGCTTTTAAGTGCGAAACTAAAGCCAACACAAACAAAGAGTTGTAAACCACTACCAAACACACTCCGAAGTTGCTTCCAGAGTACCAGTTAGGAACTAAGTCTAAGTTAATTAGTGAAACACCCATACCCATAAAAACCCACGTTGAAACCGCAATAGCTTTTTCCAGCAAATGTCCCGGCATTTATACTATAACTGATTCAAAGCTCCCTAACATCTGCACTCTAAATATATAATTATTACTCAATTGTACAAAGATGCTAGAAAATGACCCAAATAAATCCCAGTATAAAGGACTCTCAAAAGAATTCATTAAAGAAATATCCTCCAGAGTCACCAAACTCCAAGAACTCACCAAAGCCAGCGGCATGGAACTTCCGCCCGAACTCATTTCAACAGTCAACGAACTATCCGAGAACTCTACGGGACGCTACAGCCAAAGTGTACTTTCTTACGAGTCTTCTTACGTCTCAGAAAACTCACCTTCTAAGTTCGAAGCAGCTATGGGAGTTCCACCTCCCAGTGACCTCCACAAAAGCGACTCTGAAATCTCTATTTCGAGCGAAGACTCTCTCAAGAGTCCACAAGACTACCAGAAGATCACCTCTAAGCTCAACTCCAAAACCAAGAAGCTACAGAAACGCATCAAAACCCAAGTAAGGGCCTTCAAAAAAGCCAACTCTTCGCAACTCGAGAGTTGTATGAGAGCGCGCAGCGAGATGTACTGCTACCAAGGAGAACTCCAAGAGATGAAGAAGTCAGTTATGGACTTGCTGGACGAAACGTGCCGGACTCGCCAAGACCTAAGGAAAATGAGGGAGCAATTTGACTCAGGCTACGAAGAAACCCCTAGACAGGAGTACTTAGAGTTCGACATGAGTTCTATAAAGACCACTCCTAAACACGCCGGGGGCATTGCTGAGCAACTCAGAGAACTCCAACGCGAAATTACGAACATGAACCTAAAAATAGAGTCCAGTGAAAACGAAATCAAAAACAAGGAAGAAGAAAACTGTGAACTGAAGAAACTAATCAATCGAATTCAAGATAACCTTTTGGAAGACGAAGTCGTTTTTGAAAAGCAAGAAGAATCCCATAATTGCAAAATATGCAGTATGTTCTAAACATCCTTAGATACTTTTAGTTTTGGCGAAGTGAACTTTCCTTGGATGGAGTCCAAAAAGTCTTCAGTTTTCTTAATGGGGATGTCTTTTACCTTAAGCAGTGCTTTGCTGATTACCTCTGAAAGTGGGTCTTTTTTCTTAGGTGCTTTGAAACTGTTGCTCCGTTTGATAAAGTTATCTGCCTTGGGCGGGGGCTTTACTAGGTTGTTGTAGCGCTTCAGTTTAGTTTGGCGACTGTAGAACTTTTGTCTTTCTGCGTCTCTGCAAGAGATTGCTTTTGAGAGTTCTTGAGACAACTTTTCTATGAATTTTTCAGTTGGCTTGTTTTTTAGTGACTCAGCAGTCACCATAGACCACTTGTCTTCGCTAGTTCCTAAGTCAACCCCAGTTTCAATCCAGGTTCCGCCTGACCTTTTGTTGTCTTTGGCGTAAATGGAAGCGTTTGACAGTAACTTTAGGGTGCTTTGCCCTTCAAACTCGCTTAGGGTGATGTTGCTCAAGTAAAACTTCCACATTTCTTGTCGCATTTTGGAGATTTCTAGTAGTAAGTTGTTGATCCGCACAGCGTCTACTTCTAGTTTCTGGAGTTTGTAGGACTCATCTGAGGTGTCACTAGGGCTTCTCTTGAAGTTAACTTGTTTGACAGCTTTTAAGGTGTAAGTGGATTTTGGAGTTTTAGACCTAACAGGACTGTGTCTGGTGGAAGGTTCAGGAGGAACTTCTATATCACTGTTTCTGGAGGTTAGTTGGGTTTGTTCTGAAGAACTTGTTAAGGACTTTTGAGGGGCTTTTTTGGAGGTGTTTTTGTGTTTTTGAGAGTAAATCTTGGAAAAGAGTCTATAGCGCCTTAAAGAGTTAGGCAAAGATTTCAGTTCTTTAGGGTTGCCTGAAACAAGGCTTTCAACTACTTTTGTAATTAAGATCTTTTTGGCTAAGTAGGACTTCCAAGCTTTTTTGATTTTGTTTGAGCTTAATTTCATCTTAGAGTACTTCAGACGCTGGACAACTCCTCTAACAAAAGCTTTTATTCTGGAAGCTGCTTCGTTTTGCCTAACAATTAATTTGGCGTTGTTTATTTTGGCCACAAAACTTTTTTTGAAACAAGGAATGCTTCTGGTGGACTTGGCTTCACTGGCTAGGTAACTGGGCAGGTAGCCTAGTTTGATCATTGAAGTAATAAACAAAGGTGATCCTTTCTCGCTTGCAGTGGTAAGGAGTTGTCTTTTAGAGTAAGTTCTAGAGTTCCTTCCGTACAGTGAGTTGAGTTTTATCTTTACAGTTGTAAGTACTCTTTGGAACTGCTCTTGCTTGACTCTTAGACTTTTCCTTTTGGCTTCAGCTCTGTCTAAAAGCTTCTTCCGGATTTCCGCTTCTGAGCGTTGCCTTGCAGCTTTGAAAGAAGCACAAGAGTCCTCGGACTTAATTTTCATCCCTGCTGTGTAACTCTGGACCTCTTCGTAAAGCCCCCTTGACTTGTCCCAACTAACTAGCAGCAAAAAAGCCTTAACTGTTTTTTCAGGGTTCAGGTTGGTTTCTGATAACTTTTGTTTGAATGTAGTTAACAAGTCTTTTTGGTCTGGGTCTTTTGGGGTGATTCTTTCTTGGGACATCTGGCTAGCTTCTTTTAGGTCCTTGACTCGGTGCCTGATTGTGGTGTAGAGTTTTTCAGGGCTGTTGAGGACCATGGACTTGAGTTTCTCTGACAGGTAGTTTTGCTTGGCTCTGCTGAGTTGGTTTTCTCTTTTGTCTATTATAAAGTTTATTAGTTGGGACTTTTTGCTTTCTTGAGGTTTTTTAGTCGGCAAAGCTTCGGGTTCTTCGGGCTTCTTAGGTTTTTTAGGCTTTTTGGGCTTTCTAGCTGTTTTGGGTCTTGTTGGGATCTGGTCTATTTCACAGAGTTTTTCTAAGTATAAATTAAGCTTTTTTGCAGAAAGGTTTTGGTGGGTTTGTTTGGGGAGTTTATTTGTGAAAGCCAAGGACTCTGGACTGTAACTAGCAAGTGCAACTGGGGACTTGGTTTCACTTACTTGGGTGATGAATGTCTCTCTAGGCGTGTTTTTCTCTGAAAAAGCGTTCATATTTATTTATGCATTAAAATCTGAAGGAGGTTCAAAAGCATAGGGAGCATTCATGTCAGGCAAGGGCCTTAAAGGAGGGTCTGGTTCGTAGTTAGCTTTTAGAAACAATAGTTCCCCTGTGACTCTATAAGGCCTTTCGGGTTTGGAAAGTCTAAGTTTGATTTTACCTATTGCTAGGTCTTGTTGTTCCAAGCACTTTGCTACACAGCTAGTGTGTTGGAAGGTCACTACTGCGTTGCCCAGTAAAAGAGGAGAAACATTTAACTCAACTACTGCTCCAAACTTGTTTTTAAGCACTCTCAAAAGAAGTCTGGTGTTAACTCTGTGTGCAGGTCCAATTATAACTACTTGGTAGTCCCAGTAAAGCAGTTCTACAGGAGTTCTATCTAAGCAAGGCAAAACTAAAACAGGCTTTTCTTTACTGAAACAAGGCATTCTTCGCACAAGGTACCTTACGTCTTCGGAGTTCCAAAACTCCAGTCTCATGATAGCAGTTTGGTAAGGATTAGTTAGGATTTTTTTGGGCAAAGAACATGCATGGAAACTAAGTTGTTCACATACAGAATCTTGAGTCATTTTTCTGGGAACAGAAACTAAGTAACAAAGACACTCAGGGTGGTAGTCCACCATGTCCCTTCCTTTGAAGAACAGTCCTTGTAACTTGCTGGTTTGCTTAACTAAGTTGTTGTAGAGGTCACTTCCTTCGTTGCCTGGAAAGGTGTGGAACTCCCCCAGTCCTTTTACTTTTATAGTGCCTTTCGAAAGCATTTCTTTTACCTGGTTTTGCAGACTTAGTTTGACTCCGTACAGAACAGGCGAATCTTGGATTTCCCAGTCGTCCTCAAGCACTCCTTCGGGCTGCACTACGTAAATAGTTTCTAAGTCAGGAAGAGAGTTTAGGAGTTTCTGTGCTACTTCTTTGGCAAAGTAAAGAAAAAACCCAGTTACTTCAATGAAAAAGTGCACTTTAGGTATGTTTTGGTGGGACACCACTACTATGGGGGCTGTACTCAACGGTTCTGACTGTGTAAGGTTAGTTGGGGGGTCGTCTGAGTAAAAGGAAGAAATCCTTTTGGTTTCTTGAAAAGAGACTTTTTTAATCATTATAGCCCCCAGTTACATTAAACCTTAGTTAAAATCAAGTCTTCAAATTCCTTTAAGTCTATTTCTTTATCGCCGTTTTGGTCAACTTGGTCAATTATTTCTTCCCACACAAAGTCCTCAGCGTGGTTTCCTGCACACAGCACTTGTTTAAGCTCCTTCGCCGAAATCCTCCCATTTGAGTCTTTGTCAAATGCTTCAAATGCTAATTTAAGGTTTTTTTCGTTAATGAGTACTTCTTGGTCAGTAGCAGCTTTTAAGAACTCAGTGTACTCCAAATACCCGTTCTTGTCAGTGTCAACATGACTCATTATTCTTTCAACTTGCTCTTTGGCTTCTTCTTCGCCAAAAGCTTTTGAGTAGCCCATGACTAGTTCTTCTGTGCTGAGTTTTCCGTCTCCGTTTTGGTCTAGTTCAAGGAACACTTTCTTGACTTCTTTCAGTTCCAGCCTAGTAAGTAACTGGCTTGCTATAAACGTCTTCACAGCTTCTCTGAGTTTGTTGTTTGAGGAGTAAGACTTCAAGTTGCTAAAAGCTGTTTCGTAAGAGTTCTCATCTGAGTTTTCTTTTTCAATTAAACTAAACCAACTATGGTTCAGAGCTTCCCGAGCAGACGGTCTGAGTTTCTCTTTAACTAGTAAACACTTAACTAAGTCTTTAGCTTGCTCAGAAACATCATCCCAAGTCTCTTTTTCGAAGTTGTAGTTACCTTTCTTTATTTTGTTAATGATTTCTTTGTCAGTTCTCCCAGTAAAAGGAGGCGACCCACATAAAAGCACATACAGTACTACTCCTACACTCCAGACGTCACACTTTTCTGTATAAGAACCAGTGACCACCTCAGGAGCTACGTAGTAAGCAGTTCCCAGAGCACCTTTTACTTTCTGGTTGCTTCGGAAGGCCTTGGCAGCTCCGAAGTCTATGAGTTTAATCTCAGTTTTTTGTTCAGAACTTTCAATAAGTATGTTTTCGGGCTTGAGATCTCTGTGCATGACTCCTTTACTATGAATATAAGCTATACAAGACAAAAGCTGTTTCATAACTGCTGCAACTTCAGATTCAGTCAGAGTTTTGTCTTTGATGATCTGGAAAAAAAGTTCTCCTCCCCCACAGTGCTCCATAACTATGTAAAACATGTCTGAGTCTTCAAAGAACTCGTACAGACGAATTATGTTGGGGTGATCTAGTTTCTTGAGCACTTGTATTTCGTTGTTGATATGGTTCTTTTCCGACTCACTCAAAGACCGGTCTTTTCTAAACATCTTAACTGCTCTTTGTGACCCCGTTGCTCTGTGAGTGCAGCAACAAACGTCCCCGTAAGCACCTGAGCCTAGCCTTCTGCCTAGTTTGTAAACCTGCCTGAAGCTTAAGGTGTTCATTTGAACGAAAGTGCTGGGGTGAATCACCAATTCGCTAGACGACTTTATAATGACCGGAGTTTTAGATTTCTTTTTGCCGTTCACACAACCCATTTATTTGATTTTAAATAGTTTTAACACTGGAGTTACTGATTTAGGTATTAAATTCCCTCAGCATGTTTTTGAAAACATGTTTGGCAGTTTGAGACTCAGCAAGTAGCCTTCTGGGGCAGTCTTCTATCATGGTTTTGTAGTCGATTAGGTAAGACCTGATGATTTTGAGTTTCTGCATAGCTTCAGCAGACTTCAAGTTAACATCTTCTTTTTTCTCCTGTGTAAGAGGTTTGAAGTTTTTGGAGTGGTTGATTTTAGGACCTTCTAAGCACTTCCGGTAAAGGTTGTCAATAGCCATCATGATGTGGCCTATTTCCACGTTTTTTTCAGTGGCAGCTAAGTTGCTTTGTTCTACTTGCTTAGAGAGTTCTTGGCGTTTGGAGTCGATTTCTTCGTGTTCTTTGCTCAGTTGGGCTATTTCGATGTTGAGTTGGAGTACCTCTTCTTTTTTCTTTTTTTCAACTTTGTCACTTTGACTCCTGATGCGTTGGTTTTCTTCTTCGAGTTCTTTTTGTTGGTTTTTGAGTTGTTTGTTGGCACTGGTGAGTTTGGAGTAGAGTCCCAAAATGTCGCTGATGTCAGAGAACTCTTCGGGGTTCTTAGCTCTGACGCTTTCAAGGAACTCTTCGTACTTCTTCATAGAAAAAGACTTTTCTTCGAGTTCTTGGGCTTTGCTTTTGTATTCGTTGAGTTTTTCTTCGAGTTCTTGTTTTTTCTTCTGTCTGTTTTCAATGGCTTTTTTTTCGTCTTCAATTCTGTTTTTAGCTCTTTGTAACTTGGCGTCGTTGTCGTTGATCACTTTGGAGAACTCTAGGAACTTCTCCTGGACAGCTAAGTCACGTGCTCGGAGTTCTTCTTCTTTTTTGTTGAAGATTTCTTGTTGACGGTTTTCTTCTTCCTTTTGTTTTTCAAAGGCTTCTTGGACTTGGTACATGAGTCTTCGTTTGTCCTAAGTAAAGCTCACCAGAAGCCTTGTGGCGGGTGACAGTGTGTCCATTTTCATCATCTTCATGTTGTACTTGTTTCCTTTCATTTATATGGAAAAAGCCGATACTCTCAAGTCAGATGCTATAGAAATGCTCGAACGCGCTTGGCAGCTTCGAGAAAAAGAAATCTCTGAAGAGTACAGTCAGCTCTACAGCGACTTGTCTTCCCAGTTAACTAGTTTAAACCAACAACTTGAGTCTGCTACTCAAAGAATCTCTGACTTAGAACAAGAAAACTCAGAACTAGCCATTACTCTAGACTCCATGCAACAAACCAAAGTCAGACTAGAAGTCTTTAAAACTAAACTTTTAGCTACTTTGCGTGAAACTGACGAAACCTACTTGCCAGAAAGTTTAAACTCTCCCAGAAGTCCTTACTCGCCTTCTCCAAGTCCAAACAGCTTAATGAACAACTCTTATGTAGACGGCAAAAAGTTCTTTGCAGAAGCCCGAGAAAGACTGTCTTTCTCTAACTTCAACACCTTTTTGTCTTACATTAGAAAACTCAACCAAAACTCTATTTCCAAAGAAAAAGTTATTTTAGAAGTTAAAGAAATCTTTGGAAACCAAAACCAAGACCTTTACAGAGACTTTATTTGGCTGCTCAACAAAAAACAATACAGTTAGCATTAAGTTGAAAGCATCTTGTTAATGACTTGTCTGAGTTTTTTCTGTTCTTCCAACTCTTCCCTTGTAAGTTCAATTTCATTCACTATGGCTTGGCGTCTTTTAACTAGAGTCTCTAGTTCAGCGCTTTCTAGCTTCGAAGGAATTTGAGGCGACATTGGCCTGCTTGACCTAGAAGAACTCGGAGTGGGACTCCTAATATAGTTTTCAGACTTAAGTATCGTACAGTTCTTAACTGGCCTCTGGTTACTAGTCTCTACTTGGGCTATGCTGCGGAGCACAGACATACCCTCTACCACTCTTCCAAAAGCCACAAACCGCCCGTCTAAGTAAGGCAGTTGTCTTAAAGTGATGTAAAAAGCGCTTCCGTTCTGGTTCCTGGCTTCTTTGGACATTCCAATGATTCCTGCCTTGGTGTGGGGATAAGCGTAGTTTTCGTCAGGAAAAAAACCTCCGCAGTAAGACGTGTTAAGTAAGTCTTTTTCGTTAAAAATAAGTCCTCCCTCCACAAATCCTTTTTTCACAATACGGTGAAATAAACTGCCTGAGTAGGAGTATTTGCCCAGCCCCACAGCTAGTTCCCAGAAGTTCTCGCAAGTACGCGGACAAAGTTCGAAGTCCAGCTCTATAACCATTTTCTGGGGTTTCTCCTCACCAATAGCAACTTCCCACAGCACATAACGCTTTTTGGAGTTGAGTAGTTTTTCTCTGTACTGAGTTTCAGCTAATAGTTCGTAGTCCTGGTTTGGTTCTTGAAATTTGTAATGCTTGGCTGCCCAGTTGCACAAGTCATTGGCGTTTCCTAGGAGTTCGTTATCTAGCAGACAGGCTTCTTCGTAGCTGTAAGAGTTTGTGAGGTCGAAAACTTTCTCTTCCCAGTCTGCTTCTAAGAACTCGTAGACTTGCGCAGCGACAGGTAACTTCAAAGCAACCTCTTTAGCACGTTGAAAAGAAGCTGAGTTGACAATTCCATATACTTCTAGTTTAGACATATTTCTAAATGAAATACAACTAATTAAGCACTTTTACTAACTAAACCGTAGCAACCTCTGCAAACTGGCTTGTACTTCTCGCTGCCTCCAATTACTTTCACTTCAGTTTCTTGAGTGGTCCTTACTGTGAAGTAAGCGTCTCCTTTGCAGTAAGAGCACACACTGCTCAACTTAGTTACTCTTTCAGCCTTGCACACTAAACTGCAGATTTCTCCAAAGGGCTGTCTTCTGTAGTCTCCGTCCAAACAAGCAATTATGACTACTTTGCCCCTTGCAGCCATTTCTTCAGCAAAACTTATAGTGTCTGGGAAGAACTGCCCTTCGTCAATGCCTATTACGTCGTAGTTACAAGCTGTTTCTTGCACAGTCAATAACTCTTGGCAAGCAACTGCGTCTAAGAAGTTGTACTGGTCGTGAGTAACTACTTTGTCATCTCCTTCTTCGTAGCGGGGTTCTCCTGTTTTGATTATTATGCAGGAGTCGTTTCTTATTCGGTACCTCCTTATTCTCCTGAGCAGTTCAGTGGTTTTTCCTGAAAACATAGGGCCGTATATGACTTGGATTTCTCCTTTGTTGGGTTTGGTGCTTTCGGAATTATTGCGTTCAAGTTTCTCCGGAGTGTCGAAGTAAAGGGGCTTGGCGGTATTTGCCATTTTAAATTACTAAAATCGCGCTTAAGACATTACCAGTCCTTGGTTAGTAAACTTTGTTTCAATCACTTCGTACCCTTTCGCTGTCCACTCTGCAACTGCTCCAGAGGTGTCTTCGTTAGTAACTAAAAACACACAAAACCCCCCGCCTCCAGCTCCGGTCATTTTGCCTAGCAGTCCGTGCTTAAACCCTATGTTGCATATGTCGTTTAAAACACTGGTGCTTACTCCAAGCGAGTAGAGCAGTCCTTGGTTCATGTGCATCATTTGCTTTACTTTTTCGTAGTTGCCTGCTTGAATTGAGTTTTTGCATTGCGAAGTTACTGAGTCTATGCCTTCAAATATCTTAGTTACTACTTGAGGGTACTCCTCGTTAAGCATCCTCACTCCTGATATCATGCCCATGGCTGCTCTAGGTACTTTTGAGTTCACTAGAAGCACTTTCACTGACTCTGGGTTGACCACTTCCAAGCTTTCAAAGGACCCTGCTTGGAAGCAAAGAACTCCTCCGTTCAAAATAACTGTGTTGTCTATGCCTGAAGCCCTTCCGTGGACTTTGTTTTCGCCCTTAATAGCTAATTCGTTGATTTCTTGAAGGCTGGCATGGGAATTCTTAGTTCTGAGCAAAAGCCCACTAGCAGCCACACAAAGTGCTGCACTTGAACCCAGTCCAGACCTCACAGGGAGTTCTGAGTCGATTTTGAACTCAAAAAGTTTGTCAAAGCAGTCTGGAAAGACTTCAAGGCTCAAAAAGCTCAAAACTGAAACTACAGAAACTTCTTCAAGTGACTGGTAAGCTTGTTCCCAGGACAAATAGCTAGTTTCAGTCTGGAATTCCACGGCTATTCCAGGGGTTTCTGAAGCCTTAATGGTTAAGGTTAAGTGGGTTTTAAGGTCTACAGCGGCTCCTAGAGCTTTTTTTCCGTAAACTACTGAGTGTTCTCCAGTCAGTATGACTTTTGCTGGCACCGTTGCTTTCATAAATATGTTAGCCAAAACCAACTCTACTCTAGAGTCCTTTGGAAGAAGCTTTTACTCGCCTGCTAAAGATTTAGGCAACCAAGACTTCAAAGCCTGGTCCCAGCAAAACTTCTATAGAACCAGTTACCGTGATATGTCTAAAAAGTACCCTCAAAAGGAAAAGTCCTACGCAATCCCTGGCTACTCAGGATACATACCTGGCACCAATGCCGACAACAACTTCGGCAAAGGCTTTACTCGCACTGCACGTGAACAGCTCAACAGGAACAAGTACCTTCCTCCCCAAGTAACTGAAAAGTTCCCAAAGAGACCTTTCAGCACTTCAGTTATGGGCAGGTCCGTTGGAAGAGTTGGCGGAGGACTGGACGACGAGTACCACACCGTTTCTCGGTTCCACGGAAAAACCACTATCCCAATGACCCACCCTAACTTCAGCAACCAAACTTGGGAAACTACTAACCGTGCTACTTTTGTCAACCAAGAACAACAAAGAGCCAGAGTTTTCAGAAGCACTGACCCAGGCTTTTGGAAGAGCTGCTCTGTAAGCAACCGGAAGTCTGCGCAAGCTTCTGGCTTTGTGCAGAACTCAACTTTGTTCGACGGGAACGGGTGGACTCCAATCAAGCAACTCCACGGAGACATGACTGGAACTGAGTACAGGAACAAGATCAACCCCAAAGTTACTTTCCACCCTCCTCCTTTCAAGCCTAACGTCCGCAAACTAAATAAGAAAGAAGTAGTTTATTAGTTATCGTGGAGGAGCAAGTTGTCCTCACTGTAGTCTTTATAAGGAGTTTGCTGAGCAAGTTCTAGTAAGGTTTGGGTTGCTAAGTAATCTGGACTGAAGTACTCGTGGTGAGTTCCCATTCCCATGTCTTTGCTTTTGACGGGCAAAAAGGAGTGGATGTACATTTCGAAGCCCTGCAGTGGCCAGAACTTGTGAGCTGGGTTTTCGTACCAGGTAGTTAAGAGTTCGTTGAGCTTCTCAGCGTGGCACTGTCCCTCAATGATTTCTGGGAAAAGATTGCCGTCTGCAATGATGTTGGCTTCGTTAGTGAAGCGGTTCCACGAAAGCATAAAGTAGAACTCAACTTTCTTCATGTTCTGGATCACGATAGTGGAAAGTTGGTTGACTAAGTTTTCCGTGACAATGTCTCCGTTGTAACAAATAGCTAAGTCACTCCCAGCTTGGGCAGACCTAACATCATCTTCTTCTACAGTTAGCACTTTGCAAGCCCAGTTGAGTTCTTTAACTTTGCTTTCGATTTGTTTCTTAACTCTTTTTTCCACCGGAATTACTACAGAGAAGTGGTCGTTGGGCTGGGAGTCTAGTCTGTTGGAGTAGGGCTTTGAGTACTCTTTTACGAAGTTGTTAGCAGTTTCGTTGAGGATGGGCAGACTCCAGCTGATTTCGCCTTTTTCGTTGCCTGGAGCCAGGAAAAGCACTGTGGCGTTTTCAGGAATTTCAAACTTCTTTCTGAAGTGAGAGCGTTCAGCTTCGATGTACTGTTCTGTTTCTGAGTAAAAGTGGTCTCTGTTCACAAACACTGAGTCAGAAGTAAGTAAGTGGTCCCCTCCGTTACGCTCAAGCAAGAACCTGTAAGCTTTTTCAAATGAAGACTGGCCTATGTAGGTGCTCGGGAACTTAAAGAAGTTCCAGTTGGACTTTTCAATAGGGTTAGTGTAAAGCACGTGGTCTAGATAGTCCATTTGGTAAGGCTTGTACCTGTTGCAGAACCTTCCGTAGTGGACTTGCTTGGGTTTACTCATTGCAGACACTTTGTAGAGGTCGGAAATTTGTCTGTGGATTTTGAAGCTCAGAATGTCGTGGTCGATAGTAAGTACCAAACTAGGTTTGTGTTGCTGGATTTGTTCAACAATGTTGTTTTTCTTAATTAAGTCCAAAACGTCGTGCATAGGCTTGGTGTAGTTCCTGGTGGCAGGGTGGTATTTGGTCCAGATCCACCAGTTGTTTTCTTCAATGAGCACACTGCGGAAGGGCACAAAGGGTTTAGGGTGGAAAATGCTGGTGTCGTAAAAAGGCTGCAGGCCTTGTTCCTGCATCAACTCTCCTCCTGCACCAATGATCTCTAAAGAGTCTCCGCTCTTAGCTTTTAACTGACTCATAAGTCCTGCTCCTACTCGGTCTGCTTTTCTGGAGTTTGCCAAAATGCAGATCCTAGTTGCAAACTGCCTGTAAGCCCGATTTAACATATTATTACCATTTCACTTTCTTAGATTTTTTGAGCTTAGGGTTGGGCTTGCCTTTTCTTCTTGAAGGGTCGATTTTGTTCATGTGTTCGTTCCACTTGTCGTAGTCGAAGAACTGGTTAAGCACTCTGTAAGCTTTGTTAGCAGGGTCTTGGTCGTCTTTGGCGTTTTCAAGCAAAGGCAAACCTTTGAAGTGGGTGTGTTCTGAGGTGGCTGCCAGTGCTTGTTTAGGCTTGACTTGGTGGGTGTAGCAGTAGTTGAGCCAGTCTGAGGGGTACTGGTGCATGTGTTGCAACTTAGGGTCTTCTTGGGGTTTGAAGCTGCTGAAGTAGTGCTTTACGTAGTTGGAGGGGAAGTAGCCTGCTGTTCCTTCAAGAACTTTGGACTCTTTGTTGTACTTTTGTCCCCACCACCAGCCTGAGTCGTCTTTGTGCAGCAGCTTTATTACTTGGTCTTTCTGGATACACAGAATGTTTGAATTTGAGTGTTTTCGCTTTTTTCGGGGCTTCGAAGAGACTTCTGGTTCTGATGCTTGTTCTCCGTAGTCTTGAAGAACTAAGTAGAAGTGCTCGTACTTAGAGTCTTCCCCAAGTTCCATTTGCTGTTCTGACTTGTCCTCACTCATTTATATTAATTATTCAAAAGTGAAGTAACTGGAGTTTCTATTTCTTCAAACTCCTTTTCTTCAGCCTGGAGTGCTGGGGTTTCCTTGATTAACCAAACTAAGAAAACACTGCACAGAATAATGAACGCCTGTATGAGGAAAGTCACAAAGTAGCCCTCAATATCAGCTAAGACTCTTAAAAAAAGCACAATTACTGATGAACAGGTAATTCCTAAAAACACTAGTGGCCAGACTTTTTCACTCAAGTCTCCGTACATCTTGCTGGTTTGAATAGCTGCTGCAGGGTAAACTCCTGTACCCGTGAAAAACACAGTAACGATCAGCCACCTAAAGGTTTCTTTGTAAGCAACTGAGTAAGTAATTAACAGAGTGCCCAAAAACTGGCACCCCAAACAACAACTTAAAACTACTTTGTAAGATGTGTAGTCCATTAAAGTAGTCCAAAGAATCCGCCCAACTATGCCTACTGAGAAAGCTATGGTTCCAGTGAAGGTGATGTAGTGGTCATCTTTTATGTACAACAAACCAAAGCTTTTGTAAGAGCCTCCTATGAAATACCAAAACACAATTGAAGTCATTGTGACCAAAAACATATTCCAGAACTTCCAAGTTTTAAGGATTTGAGAGGGCTGAAAACTCAACTGGGGCCTTTCTTGGATCTGGTTTTTGACTGGACGAATCATAGCAAGTGCAATAACGGTCATAACGAGAAAAACGATTCCTAGGTACAAAAAGGTGTAGGGCACCCTTTTGTCTACGTCAGGCCCAAATGAAAGCTCGCCTTCTTGTGGCTCGTCGTTGTTAGGGTTCGAAAGGTAAGTAAATGCCAGTCCAAAAATAATGGTTGAAGAAG
>PR_CR_10_Liq_1_inCRDRAFT_1000408_pt1 | contig 27044 bp, 19 predicted proteins | sample PRCRCaboRojoPR_3_FD_10241 | JGI IMG/M metagenome (IMG submission 10241)
CGCTAAGGGATCGGTAACGGCTGGTAACTCATCGCAAATGAGTGACGGTGCCGCTTTTACGGTAGTGATGAGTGAAAAAATGGTAAAGGAATTAGGATTGGAGCCCATAGCACGCCTGGTGACCTATCAGGCCGCGGGCGTAGAACCTCGCATTATGGGCATCGGTCCGGTAGAAGCTATTCCCAAAGCCTTAAAGGCATCCGGCATGAAAAAAGAAGATATTCATCTCACCGAGTTGAATGAGGCTTTTGCCTCACAATCCTTAGCGGTGATCCGAGAATTGGACCTAAATCCGGAAACGGTAAACGTAAACGGAGGAGCTATTGCCATGGGCCACCCCTTAGGTTGCACCGGAGCCAAACTATCGGTGCAAATTTTTAATGAACTGAAAAAGCGTAATCAGAAATACGGCATGGTTACCATGTGTGTGGGCGAGGGCCAAGGCGCAGCCGGTATTTTTGAGATGCTTTAGAAATTGGTCAATCCTTTTATTAAACCCGAGATCCCTCTCGGGTTTTTTGATTTTTTCTCGCTTACTAAATTAGATAGGGGGGTAGCTAAGTCATGCGATCAAACTTCGAATCATTTTAAGATATCGTCTACCAAATGTTTGTCTTGATGCGAAAGTTAGTACTCTGTTTTCTTGTTCCTTTTCTATTTTCAAATACCCTTTTTGCGCAAACCCAAACGGTTACCCTCACAGACGCAAATCAAAATGCGGTGCAGGGTGCGGCTGTTTTTTTTGTGAAAAATCAGCGTAACCTGGGTCTGCAAAATTTAAGCAGCCTCAACGTGGAGGTAGTCTACACCAATGCCCAAGGTGTGGCAGCTTCTCCTTTAGCCTTAAGTAGTGGTGACACAGTGAAGGCTTTCACCAAAGACTGTAATGACCAGCTACAAATTGCCACTTTTGGGTACAGCAGTGCCTCCCAGAATCAAAACTTTAGCTCCTTTTGCCCACCCACAGCTTGTCAGGCGCATTTGGTGTACCAGGTACAAGGCAACAACCTTAGAGTAAAGGCCTATGCCCTGCGAGACTCTGCAGCTGCAGCTATTCCCGGGGGTTCGGTCAATCATACTTACCGCTTCAATGGTCAGAAATTTAGCAATCCCTCAAATGGTAGCCCTAATATGGATAGTATTTCCAGACCCATCAGCAGCTTTAGCAGCTTAATGGTGGGGGTATGCTACAGCCGCTCAGATAGCTTATGCCCAAATATTTGTGATTCTGTGAGGGTGGCGAATCCCATAAACTGCAATGTGAACTTGGTAATTGACAGCCTCAACTCAAATTATAGTCAGCGTAACATTCTTTTAAGGCCAAGCTTTTCAACAAATGCCAGTCTGCTCAATTACACGGTTACCTTTGGAGATGGCAATTCCGTAACTACTTCTGCTGACTCTGTTTCCTACACCTATGCCGGCAATGGCACCTATCAGGTATGCATAACCGCCACCTTTATTAGAACCAACTTTGGCGATACTTGCACTGCAAGCTACTGCCGTACCATTACCTTCCCCTATAATCTAAACTGCCAGGCCGACTACTATGTGGATTATTTCAACTCTGATTTTAGTCAGAGATCTGTGGCTTTTGTGAGCACCTCAACCGTTTCTGGACAAGGGCCAAGGCAGTTTTACTGGAATTTTGGCAATGGTACGCAAGACACCACCTCCAACCTAAGTATAGTTGCTCAGTACAGCACAGATGGCACTTATAATGTTTGCCACGCCATCACCTACTCAAACTTTGGAGTTATTTGTACAGACACTATTTGTAAAACCATTGATGTTAACCCTAATGCAGGGCCACTTTTCTGCAAAAGCCTTTTTAGTAAAGACACTTCTTCTGGTGCAGGCACCAGCGGGCAACTTACCATTTTAGAACGCTCCTCAACCCGCAGAGGTAATATTATTTCATGGAATTGGGACTTTGGTGACGGAAACACATCCGGCAATAGATTACCTACTCACACGTATCCCCCAGTGGCTGCCAGATATACTGTTTGCCTTACGATCATGAGTGTGAGTGGGGCTGACACTTGCAGCAGTACTTATTGCGATTCTGTAGCCTTTGATGCCAATGGTAATTGGGTCAACAAAAATGCCCGGGGAAAACCCTTTACCATAAATATTGTGGACCCTGGTTCGGTTTCATTGGCAGAGGTTAACCCTGCTCATTTTGATTTATTTCCGAATCCTGCCAAAGAGAAAACCACCCTTCAGTGGCCAGAGTCCATAAGGGTACAAAGTGTTTCTGTTTATACCCTCAATGGAGTTCTGGTTCAAAGAGAGATTGCCCCTCATAAAAATCTAGTGCTGAGAGGCCTGAGCCCGGGTGCCTATTTAATTAGACTTGAAACCCAAAATAAACCAACAACCTTAAAGCTGTTGGTAGAATAGTTACCCTCAAAGTTTTAGAATAAATAAAAGTCGCTGAGCCTTTGCAAAGCGACTTTTTTCATTCAACAAAGTATTTTTTTTTCTCAGGGCTGTCACTTTTGAGTTAAAGACTTCGTAGTAGAGAATAGAAGAATTATTAACAGTTTTAACAAAAACAACCATTATGAAAAAGTTACTATCCCTTTTGGCAGCATTGGCTTTATCGGCCTCTGGCTTGCTTGCCCAAAACACCCTTACCGTAAATGTTTCCGATGGCAGCGGCCCATTGGAAGGCGTGCGCGTCTTTTTTTACAATTCACCAGCGGCCTTTGGCAACTCATTTCAAACCTTATCTCAGAATTTCAGCAGTCTTGCCTATACCAACGCTCAGGGCGATGCTACCTATTTTATTAGCGGTAACATAGGTCAGAATGACACCATTTATTGGGCTACAAATGATTGTAATGGCACAATGCAGTGGGGAGCGGGAACACCAGCTTCACTGGCCTTTTCCAGTTTTAATGTAAATCTACCCGTAAGTTGCCCGCCCAGCCGATGTGACGCGCTAGTGCGAACCGATACTATGGCCGGATTACTCATTGTGCAGGCCTTTGCCATGAGAGATTCAGCCGTGGGTGGCGTGCCCGGAAACCGAGTACTACACAGTTACATTGTTGATGGTCAGTTTTATTTCAAGCCTTCACGCGGCAACTCTAACTATGATAGTTTAATGCTCCCGCTTAGCACCTTTAATACCTCCGCGATAAGCGTTTGCTACAGCCGGGTAGATAGTGTATGCCCTTTTATCTGCGACTCGGTTGTGGTGGGTCAAAGCTCTGGCGGAGGCGGTAACCCCAACCCCATTACCTGCAACGCCTCATTCTTCCCAGACTCTATAAACTCTGTGCTTTTTCAAGGACAAATTGTGCTGGGTGAAAATTCCACAACTTCCAGAGGAACCATCATTGACTATTTCTGGGATTTTGGTGATGGCACTTCCATTAATGCGCAGTACCCTACCCATACGTACAACAGCCCTACCGGGGTGTACAATGTGTGTTTGACTATCACTGCTGTGGATGGTGTTGACACCTGCGTAAGCACCTATTGCGACTCCATTGGCTTTGATGCCAACGGCAACCCGGTGTTCAAGGGTGGTTCAGGCTTTACCATTAATGTGGTAGATCCGGCTACTTTTAGTGCTGAGGAATTTACTGCTGCTGATTTTAGCTTGTACCCTAATCCCGCCAAGGACTATGCTACTTTAAGCTGGGAAGCAGGTACCAAAGTAAAAAAGATAGAGGTTTTAACCCTTAATGGTCAATTGGTTAGAAGTATTCAGGCAGATGCTCAGGAAATAAGAATCAACAAACTGGCTCCAGGTGCCTACATTATTAGAGTACAAACCCCACAAAATAGTGTGCCACTAAAACTATTGGTAGACTAAAGATTAGTTAAGGCTTCTGTAGAAGTTTTACTCTGTAAACTGTCTCGGGCCTAGCGCTCGAGGCAGTTTTTACTACTTTAACTCAATGAATAGGTCGCTTCTCTCCTTAATTAAGAGGTGCCAAAAAAATGATCGGAAAGCGCAGTTTGAGTTGTATCCAAAATTGCTTTGATCATTTAATGCGCACCTGCCATCGCTTTAAGCGAAATAGGGAAGATGCGGTTGCCTTGCTCAATGAAGGCTTTTTAAAGGTGTTGCTGAATTTAGAGAAATACAATCCTCAAGAAGAGTTTTACCCTTGGATTTCCACGATTATGGTGCGCACAGCCATTGACGATTTCAGAAAAAACAAGAGCTACACGCAGGAGACCGATTTAAAAGAAACCGATGCGGAGCTGGAGCATGTAACTTTAAATGCTGCGCATGAGAAAGCCCTGGATCAGCTTACGGCTGACGATGTGAAAGCACTACTTTTTGAGTTACCGGAAAGAGAGCGAATGGTCTTCACTCTTTTTGAGTTTGAAGGCTACCGGCACCAGGAAATTGCTGAAAAATTGCAAGTGACTGAGCGGAGCACCAAGCGCTATTTGCAAAAAGCCAAGACCCTTTTAAAAGTGAAAATAGAAACCACCACCAACCTCAAAAAAGTAATGTAATGGCCCAAGGTTGGAAAAAATATACCGATAAATTAGATCAAGGTGCTCCTCAGGCAAGTCCTTCAGCTTGGGAGGCTATGCAGGAAAAAATGGGGGCCTACCCTCAACTAGCTCCTAAAGTAGCCAAGCCCTGGTGGTTTTGGGTGAGTATCATCGTATTTCCCCTCATTGCCCTTTCCGTATTTATCTTTTTCCTTCCCACCGCGCCTTTTGGCTTATCAGCCGATGAATCCAATGGTCAGCAAACCAAGCAGATTCTTAATGAGACTCAGTCTCAAGAAGCTATTCCTCAACCCAAACCTTCTAAAAGCGAGCAATCTACCCTTACGGATGCCTCGCAGTCTAATCAGCAGGCCCCATCGGCTAAAGCCAAGCCTAACCAAGAAGAGCGCCAAAAGAAAGGTACGGCCGCTGTGGATTCAGCTTCCAGTCAAGCTTTAAGCAATAGCACCGATGAGGGTGTAAGCTCAGGTACCCCTAATGAAATTGAAACCGCACCGCCCAGCTCTGGCCTTGAGGATGTTGTAACGGATGCCCCGTCTTTTGCCTTTAAACCGCAAAAGCAGTCCCCGGAAAGCCAGGAGGACGCTTCAAAAAATTCCGTTGGGGACCCGAAGAATACTTCTTCTACAAATCCTTTGGCGCCAGCCGATCCTAAAGCACCCGCAGGTAAAACCTCAGTGACCGATCAAAACAAAAAGCAGGAGAATTTACAGGACCAAACCTTAGCGCAGGAAGAAGACGCTCAGCCGGATTCTGAACCTGCAAAACAAGAATCAGAGATCGATAGCCTAAATCTGGCGGAGGTAGACAGCAGCCTAATGGCTGCGCCAAAGGCGGGAAAAAAGCCGGATTTTCTGCGCCCTGAGCTCGGTTTCCAATTCAGCCGGGCCGATTGGCTGATTGCTGCCTGGAGTCCTTTAGATGGTTCGGGCCACTTTGCCTTGGCCACCGGACTACAAGGCAACTGGCAACGCAATAGATTTCAATTGAGTGCAGGCCTTTTGGTGGGGCAGGCTTTTATTCAGGAAAATTTTGTTACTACCGGCCAATTTAACCGGGTAGACAGTAGCTTGATGACCGAGATTGAAACCCGGCAAGAACTGCAAATTACTCCGGTGTGGGTGATTGACAGCTTCTTTAGCGGCCGTTGGGTCAATGACACAGCCGTGATAACCGTTACAGACACTCTGCAAACTACGGTTTATGATACGGTGAACATCACCACGGAAAATGCTCGTAGCCAAACCCGTCAGCTGGCTTTTGCTGAGCTTCCCATCTTGGCTGGATACCGTTGGCAAACCAATCGCTGGTCTTGGCAAATTCAAGCGGGGGGTGTTTTTAACCAGCTCACCAGCAGCAACCTGCCGGAAACAGGCTCGCAAAGCCGTTTTGGCATGGATGTGATTTTACAGCCGGCTCTGGGCTTTAAAATTACCGACCGCATGGGCATTTTCACCCGCTGGGATTTACGCTACAATCTGTTGGAGAACCCATGGCTTAATCGCGCTAAGCTGCGTTATGGCTTGCAGCTGGGGCTAAGCTATTCATTTCAGTAAAAGTCAAAATTACCATCTCATTTAAAGAGGCTTAAAGCCGAAGGCCGCTGAGCCCTAGGTGTTGTTGGCTCATGGGCTCATTTAAAATGCACTTTCTAAAATACCCTTAAAATACTATGCATGCATAGTTTATTTTTGTACTTTTGAGGCAATCCTAAAAATATTCACATGGCAACTACTGAAACACCCACCAAAAATTTCCTCAAGGGAGGAGAGTTCATTATCAAAGAATCTTCTGCCGACAGCGTATTTATTCCTGAAGATTTTAGCGAAGAACAAAACATGATGGCGCAGGCTACCACTGATTTTATCGACAAAGAAGTGGCTCCGCAGCGTGAGCGTTTTGAGCAAAAGGATTATGGCTTCACCGAAGAATTAATGAAAAAAGCCGGTGAGCTGGGTCTTTTAGGAATTTCGGTACCGGAAGAGTACGATGGCTTGGGCATGGGTTTCAATACTTCCATGTTGGTGTGTGACCGCATTTCAGGGATTTCGGGCTCACTTTCTACGGCCTATGGCGCCCACACCGGAATAGGAACGCTGCCTATTTTGCTGTACGGTAATGAGGAGCAGCGCAAGAAATACCTTCCCAAGTTAGCCACGGGTGAATGGATGGGCGCTTACTGCCTAACAGAACCAGGCGCGGGCTCTGATGCCAACAGTGGCAAAACCAAGGCAGAATTAATAGATGACGGAAAGAATTACAAAATCAACGGCCAAAAAATTTGGATTTCCAATGCCGGTTTTGCCGATGTGTTTACCGTTTTTGCCCGCATTGAAGATGATAAATATCTCACGGGTTTTATTGTAGAAAAAGGCACTGAAGGCATGAGTTTTGGCGAGGAGGAAAATAAACTCGGCATTAGAGCCAGTTCTACCCGTCAGGTGTTTTTTAACGACTGTGTGATTCCCGCAGAAAATCTTTTAGGGGAGCGCAATGGAGGTTTTAAAATTGCCATGAATTCTTTGAACTACGGTCGTATCAAATTGGCCGTGGCTTGCCTGGACGCGGCTCGTAGAGTTACCACTCACTCGGTAAGTTATGCCAATGAGCGCAAGCAATTTGGTACCAGCATCAGTAGTTTTGGAGCCATCCAGCAAAAGCTGGCCGAAATGACCACCAAAACCTGGGTGGCAGAAAGTGCCACCTACCGGGCTGGACAAGACATTGAGAACAATATTGAAAGGCTTTTGGCCGAAGGCGTATCGCCCAGCGAGGCCAAACTAAAAGGAGTGGAGGAGTACGCCATTGAGTGCGCGCTTTTAAAGGTATTAGGCTCAGAGGTAGGTAGTTACGTTTCAGATGAAGGCGTGCAAATTTTTGGCGGTATGGGCTACAGTGCCGATGCACCCATGGAAGCCGCTTACCGCGATGTACGCATTGCCCGAATTTACGAGGGCACTAATGAAATTAACCGCATGCACAGTGTGGCCATGTTGCTGAAGAAAGCGCTCAAAGGCGAGTTGGACCTCATGCAGCCCGCCATGCAGGTAGCCGATGAGCTTATGGAGATTCCTTCTTTTGACACTGCCGATTACAGCGTGCTTTTTACCGAAGAAAAGGAAATGATTTCCAAGTTTAAGAAGGCGCTCCTGATGGTAGCCGGTAAAGCCGTGCAGAAATACGGAATGGACATTGAAGATGAGCAAGAGCTGTTGATGAATGCTTCCGATATGATGATTGAAATTTACGCTACCGAAAGTGCGGTGCTACGGGCCGAAAAATTAGCGCAAACCAAAGGTGAAGAAGCTGCGGCCCATCAAATTAACATGGCTAAATTATACCTGAATAATGCCGCTGAAAACATTGCACGCAGTGGAAGAGAAGCCATTTACAGTTTCGCTGAAGGCGATGAACAACGCATGATGCTTATGGGCTTAAAGCGCTTCACTAAAATCAATAATCCTATAAACTTGAAAGAAGTCCGCAGAAGTATTGCCGCTAAGGTGATTGAAGAGAATAAATATTGCTTTTAGATGTAATGGTTAGAGGCAACTTCCTGTATTTAAAAAACCCCTTCGATCAGTTTCGAAGGGGTTTTTTCTGCTTATGTCTGCCCTAGAATTTGGTCAACGGCAAAATTAAAGTTGTAGCTAGGAGCTAATAAAACCAACAGTTTACTTTAAGCGTGCCTGCATTTCGCTTATAATCTCTTTGTACTGATTTAGAACGCGGTCCCAAGCCTTGAAATCATCATCATCTCTGCTGTCTAATTTAGCTCTATTGTTATTTTCCTCGCTCGAAATTTTAACACTGTATTTCAAAGGCGTTCTACTATTGATCTTGACAATAACGCGGGTTCGTACAGTTCTATTCGCAAAGCTTTTATAAACCCAGTTGGTGCGTAAGTAGCCAGTTTCGCGATCTATTTGTTCCAACTCATCGTAGTAGGTCTGTACTATTTGGGCAACTATCCTCCAGGCATCTTTCTCGGCCATATCAGTTGGGGTACTAAGCACAAAATCCTGATTTGCTAAATCACTTTCAGTAGAGGAGGTAAAAGACTCATCCTCCGGGAAATCAGCTGTTCCTTCTGAAAGCGCAATAAAGGTAGGAGGCTCAATCTTGCTATCATCATTATATACGGTGGTAACGTAGGGTAAATAGCCTTTCTTTTCTACTTCAATTTTTGCCTCTGAACCTTTTACCAATTTTAAAGTGTATTCACTGGTACCAACTTCTTCACCATTAATAAATATGGTAGCTCCTTCCGGAGCTCTAATCGCTATTTCACGGTCAACCATGTTAATGTTATCATTTACTGGAGGTTCAGGGCTACCTGATTTGTTACAATAGGTTCTCTCCTGGGTCACAAAACCTTCTTTTATGAATTTAACAACGGTGCATTGTCCATCTTTTACCAAAACTTCGCTGGTGCCTTCTGCCACCTTTTTACCGTCAATATAAATACCCGTGCCTTCAGCCGGTGTGGAGCGTACCTGCACTACCCGGTCTTTAAGTGTATACGTTTTTATGTCTAAGGGTGGTGCGGGCTTCCCATCTTGATTGTATACCACTTCTGTAATGGGCAAAAACCCCTCGCGCTTCACTTCAATGGTCTTGCTCCTGTTCTCTGCTAGCTCCAGATAAAAGGGGTAGGGGCGTCCTCTTTTTTCACCATCAATATATATATCTGCGTCATAGGGTTCAGCATCTAATTGAAAAACACGATTAGTGAGTTCTAATTTCAAGTTTAAAACCTCTCTTCTGAAATCGCGGTTATAACTAAAAGTCTTAATGGCCGGTAAATAACCAGGCTCAATGGCAATTAAACTTACCTCATCTTCATCATAGTCTTTGGGCTCAATTGTATAAGTTCCATCACCTAATTTCTTAAAATAAGGCATGGTGTTGGGGTCGCTATTAAAGACTTCATTAGCTAATTGACTCTCGGTTCTTTTTGGTCCGGTGTAAGCGTAAATTAAAGCGGAAGGAGGCGAGGTACTGATTGTAAACTCCTTGCCCACTTGAACCTTTTCCTGCGCTTGAACAGAGCTTATAACAAGAAAGAAAGCAATAATAGAATAACTTAGTTTCATAAAATAATTTTCAGTAAAAGTAAAATTAATAAAAACAATAAGCCAACTGAAATACCAGCTCTGGCACCAAGGTTTTCAAGCTATTAATTAGGGCATTTCGGCAATCTACAATATCTAATAAATTACCAATTAGTTTCACCAACACGTCCCCTGCCGGTTCTATAGTGCGACAACTCCTGCTTGGGGCGATTTTGTAAACACCATTCAAGCAAACGCTGATAAACTACCAGTCCGCAACCCACAAGGTGACAGAGTAATTTACGGGCAATACCTAACAACGGCAGCCGCTTGCGCTGATTGCCATACTCCGCAGGAAAAAGGACAGTACGTAGAAGGCATGGCTTTAGCTAGAGGTTTTGAATTCTACAGCCCTAATGGCTCCGTATCTACCTCTGCTTTTATAACTACACAAAAGATAAAAGTAATCGGAAACTGGACCGAAAAACAATTCATTCAGGCTTTTAGGCAACACGTCAACCGAGCGCTTTACGATAACCCCGTGGCTGAAGGCGAGTTTAATAGCATGATGCCCTGGGCGTACTATTCCAACTTGGAAGAGGAGGACTTAGCGGCCATTTTTGCCTATCTACAAAGTTTGCCAGCAATAGATCATAAAGCCGTGCAAAATTGATTCTACCTGGTCTTTAAAAAATACACCCCGCAGAATGCGGGGTGTATTAATTCAGGATAAAGCTTGAGGGGATAGTTATTTTACTTGAATTTTTGTGAGGGTATTGCCATGTTCTGTTTCTACTCTAATCAAATACATACCTCTGTTTAGCTGGCTCACAGGCAAAGTAATTTGGGTGGCCCCTACTTGGTGGCGCGCCAAAGCTTGTCCGCTTAAAGCAATAATCTCCACTGTGTTAATTTGGGTGTTTTCAGCACTTAGGTTGAGGTATTCATCGGCAGGGTTGGGGTAAAGCTGCACGCTTATGGCTGCTCCGTTTTCGGTTAAACCGATGGTGCTTCTGAAAACACTGTCGTTACGGAGGCTTAAAATTTGAATACGCTCATCCAGGCTGGGATCGGTTTCAGCCGCACCAAAGGGCTGGCTGCTGTGTTTGCTAGCTAAATATTCAGCCAGGGCATCTTGCTCTGAGCCTACCTCGGCAAAATCGGCTAAGCCGGTTACGTTCACATTACTGGAGTCCAAATCAACAGCATTGCTGGTTTCAGTTGAAAATGGATACCCGTCTCCATCATTGTCTACTAAAAAGTTGAGAGACACTAGTTTTATCATGCGGTTGGCGTCACCAAAAACGCTTCCGTTCACCACCACTGAGTCTACCGGGTTGCCGTTGGTGTCTACCAAAGCCATGCTCTCAATGCGGCTTCCGGCTGCAGCCGAAGGATCAAATGAAAATTTAACACCGCCCACCTGAGGCATTTGCCCGTTGGTAGATACGCCATCCCAGTTGCTGATGCCATGCTCCAGAAGCGCCTTTAATCCGCCAGGGGTGGTTTCTACCACTTTTAGGGCATTGTTAAAGCGCAGGGTGTTTTCAATATCCAGTTGTGAAACTTCCAGCGAATCTTTGCCCGCCACAGGATTAGGCTGGGGTGGAAGTAATTGGCTGTTCATTTGATCAATGGTGCCAATTTCAGCTCTTATACCGCCTCCGTTTTTAAGTGAAACGGCTACGCTGGGGTCAAACTGACGCGCTACCCAAAGGTTGGCATCGGCCGTAAGGTTGCCTAAGTTGGTTTCCTCGGTGCGCACCAATGCTCTGCGCCCTTCTAAAAACACGCTGCTTTTGCCAAAAACATTGCCGTCTTTGGCCACCACAATATCGGTTACTGAATTGGCCAGACGTTCTACAAAATAGCCTTTAGAACCTGTGGCGTAAGGGTTAGCGCTGCCGTACAGACCATTTACTACAGAGGGAATAGTGGCGTAGGCTCCGCTGGTAGCTTCACTAACACTAGAGGGTAATAGCTTTCCATTGGCGTCAAAGGCCACTACCAAACGGCCTACGTAGGAGTATTCACCGTCTGTGCTTACAATCAAAACGGAGTCGTTTTGGGCGTTTAAGGTTTGGAAGGGGTAATTACCCGCGGCCACATCGCCAGGGCGCAATACGTCCGAGTTATCGGCCAATAAAAAGTCAGAACCACCGGCCAAAATAATGTCTACATCATTCAGCAATCCCGCCAAGGCCTGCTCCAAAGCAAACTGCTGCAAGTGGGTGGCTACAATAATCTTATTAACGCCACGGGCGGTTAAAGAATCAATGTAAGGTTGCAATACACCGGCCAGCTGCGGCATGTCATTCATAGTGGGGGCACCGGTTACGGCAACGCCACCGGGTGAGCTAATCTGCGCCAGTAGCTGCGTGGTGGCACCCACAACGCCAATTTGCTCGCCATTTACATTTAGGATGGTGGCTGGGGCAATTTTAGGTGTGCTGCTGGCATTGGCCGGATTGGTCACGTCTACCACAAAATTGCTGGCATCTTGCACGTTAGCTACACGGCTGCTGTTTAAAAAGCTTCCGCTGAAATCAAGGTTAGCACTTAGGTAGGGGAATTGTGCACCCATCCAGCCCAAAGCCGAGGCGTTACCGCTGCCTAAAATTATATCGGCTACAGCTCCTTCGCCTTGATCAAACTCATGGTTGCCAAATACCGAAGCATTAAACCCAATTACATTCATCATGGCGATGTCAATCCGGCCTCGTTCAGCTCCCAGGTTGTTTAAAGGAGTGCCGTAAAAATCGGAAAGGATGGCTCGTAATGAATCTTCAATAGGGTCTTCGCTGGCGGCATTAAAAAATGGACCAGGAATGTAGTTATCGCCAGATGAAATGGTTACCGTGTTGGCGTATTCATCTTCCAGTTGATCTACAATGGCGGCAAAAGCAGGAGCATCTGTAATTGCATCTACTCCACCTTCTAAATCAGAAGCGTGCAATACCTGTAATACAAATTGGCCGGGTAAAGAATATTCAATAACCAACTGCGGGGCGCTGTTGGGCTCACCATCAAAAGACTCTGCGGTGCGCGTTCCCGTGCCTTTAATCATAAAGGCCATGGCGTTGCCATTGGTCCAGCCACTTTTGCTTAAAATGGAGTCAACCAGAGGCTTAAGGTTAGGCGTGCGCTGCGCAGGCCCTTGATCGTCAACCGCTACCCAGGTGGCTGGATTCCACTGCACGGAGTCGTTGATATAGTTGCGGCTGGAAATATCACCCGTAATGCTGCTATAGGTAACCGGGTTGAGATTGTCTTCAACAAATACCTGCAACTGGCAGGGGTCATTGGCTTTAAGCTCATCAACTTCAAATTGAATGTAAGCTCTCAAAACGCTTGCGTTGGCCGGAAGGCTTACACCGGTAAAACGCAAGCCAATTAATTGGTCGTCTGTTACAAAACTGTCAAAGCTCATTTCAAGGTCTGAGCTTGTGAGGTACATGGTGCCAGAAGTAAGTTCTTCTTCGGCATCATCATTTCCATTATTTACCCGCACAGAAAAGGTGCTTTGGGCTTGCACACCTGCTGACCAGAAGGCCACCAATAGCGCTGCATTACGTACTAGTTTTTTCATGATAGGATTTTAAATTGTTTGTCAAAAATCCTGCTCTTGTATTGGCTTTTCGTAAAATTCGGCTTAAACTGTTGTTACTAAAACAAGCCTATTTTAGGGTTTTGATAACCTTCCTTTAACCCTACTAATCCCTAAGGGTAGGAAAACCATACTGTACCTGGAGTACACTGCTAAGGCAGTGTTAAACGGGTTATAATTTTTGGTAAATAAATATATATTTGCTAAATAAGTATAGTAATTATATGAATAATTCCGTTTGCCCTAAGTGTAAGCACTCAAAATCTGTTAAAAGCGGTGTGGTCAATCAGCGCCAAAGGTATCGCTGTAAGGCCTGCGGATACCATTTCACGGTAACTAAGCTGGGTAAAAAAATAGACGATTATTACGTAACTAAGGCGCTGCAGTTGTATGTAGAGGGGGTGAGCTATCGGGAAATTGAGCGTTTACTGGGCATATCCCACGTAAGTGTTATGAATTGGGTGCGGCAGCACAAGGTTAAAAGACCCTCGAATACGAACTACCACCCTACCTATAAAATATTAACGCACAGTGAGTTGATGGATTTCTATCAGCAAAAAGAAAATTTAAAAGGTGCCGGCATGATGGTGACAGAATTAGGTGACAAATACATGATGATTAAATGGGAACGGTTTAGGGAGTAAGCCCGCCTGGTGGCCCAGCTATCGTTTCTCTAGTAAGCTTTACGCTTAAAATGCTATAGTTAATTAGCAAAAAAGTATAGCTTTTTTTCATTTTTTGCGGTAAAACACAACTTTCGGGGAGTCAAAAATTAACCAATCAACTCAAAAATGTTTTTACTCAAAATGAAAAAATTTTTATACCTACTGGCTCTAACGGCCTTCTCAACAGGCCTTTGGGCGCAAAAACCACCTACTGAATATGGTAGCGGACTAAAGGTTAATCTCAATGATGATGGCAGTAAATACTTCCGGCTCATCACCTGGACTCAATTTTGGCTTAATCTGGAGCAAACCTCCAATAAGGCGGGCGAGGATGTTTTTCGGGCCACGCCTAGTATCAGGCGCTCGCGCTTACTGATGTATGCGCAACTCAATGATCGCTTTTTGATTCTCACCCATTTGGGCCTTAATAATTTAGGTCCGGCCGGGCTTGATCCCACTGGTCAAAGTTCCCAGGCCCAGCTTTTTTTGCACGATGCCTGGGTAGAGTACAAGGTTCTAGATCAGCTGTATTTAGGCGGGGGACTTCACTACTGGAATGGCATTAGTCGCTTGAACAACCAGAGTACCTTAAACATGCTACCCCTTGACAATCCCCGTCACGCTTGGGCTACCATTGGTACTTCAGATCAGTTTGCCCGTCACTTAGGTATTTATGCCAAAGGCAAAATTGGCAAACTAGACTACCGCTTTGCCTGGAATGCAGCCAGTGTAAATAGTTTGGATGCCAACCGAGGTTTGAATCTGATGCAGGATACCGCTATTTACACTGGGGAGCGTGATTTAGGCATACAAAATAGTTCCATTTTTGCCGGTTACGTGAATTACCAATTTCTAGATCAGGAAAGTAACAAGCTCCCGTATTTTGTGGGAACCTACTTTGGTACCAAAAAGATTTTTAATGTGGGGGCAGGATTTTTTACGCACCCCAACGGAGCAGTAAGCATGGGTCAGGATACCTTACCCAAAGGCGAAAACGTGCTACTTTGGGCGGTAGATGCCTTTACAGAGCTGCCTTTTGGTTCTAAAAACGCGGCTTTTACGGGCTACCTCTCCTATCAAAATAATAACTACGGCAGCAACTATCAACTAGCGGGTAGCAGTCAGGATGTATTTACCGGTAACGTACTTTATTTTCAAGGAGGCGTTTTACTGCCCCATACGGGTAAATCGGCCTGGCAGCCTTATGCCACGGTAACCTCAAAAAATATTGCCAGCCTTAATGCCGCGGCCACTGATTTTGGGCTGGGCATTAATTACCTCATTAATGGGCATCACGCCAAGTTAAGTCTGGAGTACCGCAGCGGGCAAGAAGCCCTAACCGCCAACCGAACTGGCAATGTACTCATGCAAGCCGTGGTATTTCTCTAACATCTAACATCCGACATCCTCCAACTAATAACTAACACCCAAAAAAATGAAAGATCATACGCAAGCTCATAAATACTGGAAAAGAAACCTGCGCCTGCTGGCCATTTTACTCAGCATTTGGTTTGTAGTTTCCTATGGCTGTGGAATCCTCTTTGTTGATGAGCTCAACCAATTCAAACTGGGCGGATTCCCGCTTGGCTTTTGGTTTGCCCAACAAGGCTCTATAGTAACCTTTGTGGTACTCATTTTTGTGTACGTGCGCAAAATGAACAACCTAGACCAAGAATTTGGCTTCTCAGAAGATTAATCCTCCAACCTTTTAAAACAAACGAATATGGATATTCAAATTATGACCTACATAATTGTAGGTATTACATTCGCTCTCTACATTGGCATTGCCATCTGGAGCCGGGCCGGCTCTACCAAAGATTTTTACGTAGCCGGTGGGGGAGTTTCTCCCTTGGCCAACGGATTAGCTACCGCAGCAGACTGGATGAGTGCCGCTTCGTTCATTTCTATGGCGGGCCTAATCTCTACCCAAGGCTACGATGGGTCAGTATACCTCATGGGTTGGACCGGGGGCTACGTGCTCCTGGCCTTACTGCTGGCGCCTTATTTACGCAAGTTTGGCAAGTTTACCGTACCCGATTTTATTGGTGACCGTTACTACAGCAATGTGGCCCGCACGGTGGCCATCATTTGTGCCCTTTTTGTTTCGTTCACCTATGTGGCCGGGCAAATGCGCGGGGTTGGTGTGGTGTTCTCCCGGTTTCTGGAAGTTGACGTTACCACCGGAGTAATCATTGGGATGGTGATTGTGCTAATTTACGCAGTATTGGGCGGCATGAAAGGAATCACCTACACCCAGGTGGCGCAGTACTGCGTGCTCATTTTTGCTTTTATGGTGCCGGCCTTTTTCATTTCTATGATGCTCACCGGAAACATTTTACCGCAAATAGGTATGGGTGGCTCGCTGGCCGATGGCACCCCTTTGCTGGAAAAATTGGATCAGTTAAATCGTGACCTTGGCTTTTCGGCTTACACCGATGGCAGCAAAGAAACCATTGACATGTTTTTTATAACCGCGGCCCTGATGCTAGGCACCGCGGGTTTGCCGCACGTAATTGTGCGCTTTTTTACCGTACCCAAAGTGCGCGATGCCCGGAAATCGGCTGGCTACGCTCTTTTGTTTATTGCCATTTTATACACCACCGCACCGGCTATTGCTGTTTTTGCGCGTACCAATCTCATTCAAACCGTAGAGGGGCAAGAATACGCTGATTTACCGGAATGGGTAGGCAATTGGGAGCAAACACGCCTGCTTGCCTGGACCGATAAAAACAATGACGGCAAAGTTCAGTATCGCCCTGGAGCGGCTGTAACCGGTAAGGAGCCCATATTTACTGGTGAAAAAGGTCCACAGGGTAACATGATTGTGAGTAACCCAGCTGAAACTTCAGACAATGAATTGTTTGTAGACAATGACATTATCGTACTGGCCAACCCCGAAATTGCCCAGTTGCCCGTTTGGGTAATTGCTTTGGTAGCCGCGGGTGGTTTGGCGGCAGCTTTATCTACCGCAGCCGGTCTCCTACTGGTAATTTCTACCTCAATCTCTCATGACTTACTTAAGAAGCAACTGATGCCTGATATTTCAGAGCGTGGCGAGCTGCTTTCAGCCCGTTTCTCTGCATTTATTGCCGTTACTGTGGCTGGTTATTTTGGCATTAATCCGCCCGATTATGTAGCCGCCACGGTCGCCCTGGCCTTTGGTTTGGCAGCTGCTTCCTTTTTTCCGGCCATTATTTTGGGCATTTTCTTTAAGAAGATGAATAAAGAAGGTGCAGTAGCGGGCATGATTGCCGGTATAGGCATCACTATTTTCTACATTCTCAAGTTTAAATTCGGACTTTTTGATGGCGGTAAGGAAGCCGTTGCCGGGCTAAAAGAAGACTGGTGGTTTGGCATCTCTCCAGAAGGATTTGGCACGGTAGGTATGCTCATCAACTTTGCGGTAAGCATCATCATCATGAAGTTTACCCCTGAAACACCTGAGGATGTGCAGGAATTGGTGGAAGACATTCGCGTGCCCTCAGGAGCCGGTGATGCCCATGCCCACTAAATAACGTAAAGAAAAGGAAGGATTTAGCGCAGCGCTGCGGCCCTTGGCGGTGAGGCTAAATCCCTTCCTTCTTTTTAGCTGCCTGATAATTGTCATAAAATCAAAAGCCGTAATGCCCTTAATTTTGTAAAATGCTTAAAGCGTATCCACATTTAATTATAACCCTGGTAGTTTTTGTACTCTTATTAAGCCCGCCTTTGTTGGGTTTTTTCGGGACTACCTTGGGTTTGTGGTTTTATCTGTTTTCCCTATGGTTGTTTTTAGTGGTGTACTTGCGCAAAAAGGCTAAAAACAATTTGCACTAATGCTTTGGCCCCTAATAGCTATAGCACTTTTCTATTTGGCATTTCTGTTTGGAGCCGCCTGGTTGTTTGAGCGTCCGCAGGCCCAAAAACTCAATCAAAAATGGGCGCCTTACCTCTATAGCTTGTCCCTGGCCGTGTTTTGCACCGCATGGACTTTTTACGGAAGTATTGGGCGAGCCGTAAATTCAGGCCTGGATTTTTTATTGGTTTACCTGGGGCCCACCTTGGTTATGTTGTTGTGGTGGCCTATTGGCCGAAAGCTTCTTTTTCTAAAGCAAACCCACGGCATTAGCACCCTGGCTGATTTTTTTGCTGGCCGCTACGGAAAAGACGTGCGTATGGGGAGGTTATTGGCGGTGCTAAGCCTCATTGGTATTGTGCCTTATATCTCTTTGCAAATTAAAGCCATCAGCGAAAGCTTTGCCTACTTGGCGCAATTGCCGGCGCAGAGCAATAGTTACATCTGGGGGGACCCAGGGTTGTACATTACCCTAATCATGGCCATTTTCACCATGCTTTTTGGTACGCGCTATATCCAGGCCAATCGGCCAAAAAACGGCCTCATTGCTACCATTGCAGCGGAAAGCCTTATTAAGCTCTTAGCTTTTATGTTGGTAGGAATAGCAGCCGCGTATGCCATTATTGATTCTGAATCCCTGGGTGAAGCTGTGCAGCAGTTGGCGTCAGCTCCGCCTACCTACCGGGCTAGTGAGTGGATGGCTATTTTGGTGGTTTCAGGTTTGGCCTTTCTGCTTTTGCCCCGCCAATTTCAAATGGGAGTGGTGGAGAATAACAGCGAAGCCAACATTAAAAAATCACTCTATCTTTTTCCGCTGTATCTGCTGCTTATTAACCTTTTTGTATTGCCCTTCGCTCTGGGCGGATCTATACTTTCAGCCGGCCAAAACTCCGATTATTTCATTCTCAGTTTTACACGTGCTACCAGCGGTGAAGGTATGGCTGTGTTGGCCTTTTTAGGGGGCTTATCGGCTGCTACTTCCATGATTATTGTGTCTACTTTGGCTTTGGGCAATATGCTAAGCACCTACCTTTTTATACCGCGCCTAACCCGCAGTAAAGATCGTAGCGTGGCAGGCAGCATTTTAGCGGCCAAGCGTTGGGCCATCGCCCTAATTTTATTGCTGGCTTACGGTTATTACCACTTTTTAAATCCCAATAGTCAGCTGGTTAGTTTAGGCATGGTAAGTTTTGTGGCCATGGCCCAATTTGCGCCCGCTTTTTTAGGGGGGCTTTATTGGCGTAAAGGTAACCGAAGAGCAGCTTTTACGGCTATTTTAACCGGCTTTGCCTTGTGGTTTTATTTTTTGGTGTTCCCCGATTTAGTCTACACTTACAGCCCCGGGTTATTGGCCAGTAATCCTTGGTGGAGCCCAGCTTTGGTAGCCAGCAAAATGAATTTCTCTTTGCTAACTGCAGCCGTGTTTAGCAGCTTAAGCACCAATATTTTGGTGTACTGGTATTTGAGCCATCGTGGTAACACTAAAGTAACCGAGCAAAACCAGGCCGAGTTGTATGTATCGGCCTATAAGTTCAGAAAGTATTCAGAAACGCCTAGCCTTTATCAGGGTAGCGCGGCTTTTCCAGACATTGAGAGTTTACTTATTAAATTCTTGGGGCAAAGCCAAACCCGCCAGGTACTAGACGCCTATTCATTGGAACAAAGCCTAGATTGGAATAAAGAGCCCGTGGTAGATAGCCAAATGATTTCCTTTGCTGAACGCTTGTTATCTGAAGTGATTGGCCCGGCCAGCGCAAAAATTATGATTGGCAGCGTGGTGCAGCGTGAGGAGCTTTCCCTGGGGGAGGTTGTAAATATTCTGCAGGAAAGCCAAAAAATAATGGAACTGAATAAGGAGCTTAGTCAACGTTCAAAGCAGCTTAAAGAAGCCACGCAAGACCTGAAAGCCGCCAACTCCAAATTAGTGGAATTTGGACACCTGAAAGATGAATTTTTATACACCGTTACCCACGAGCTACGCACACCCCTTGCTGCAATTAAAATGCAGGCCGAAATTATTCACGATGATGAGGAAATGCCCGAGGCAGACCAGCAGCAGTTTTTGAATAACATAATTAAAGATTGTGACCGGCTTACACGATTGATTGGCAATGTGCTGGACCTGGAAAAATTTGAGAGCGGAAGTCAGAAGTTAAGCTTACAACGTATTAATGTAAACAACCTGATTGCTGAAGTGGCAGAAGCTTTTAAAGCGCGCGCTTTAAAGGAAGCCGTAGACTTTAAAGCCGATATTTCTACAGCCTTACCCACCACTTTTGCCGATGCTGATCGGATAGCGCAAGTGCTCACCAATTTGCTGGGCAATGCTTTTAAACACTGTAAAAGTACCTCAGGTAAAGTGCGTTTAAGTGCGTACGTATTGGATAGGGTCTTGAAAATAAATATAACCGATAACGGCCCGGGCATTCCAGAGCAAGATTGGGAATTGGTTTTTGATAAGTTTTATCAGGTGAGGAACCAAACTCGTAAAAAACCCAGCGGTAGCGGTCTGGGCTTAGCCATTAGTAAAAATATTGTGCAAATGCACGGTGGGCAAATTTGGGTAGAGCAAGCGCCAAAGCCACCGGGAACGCGCGTATGCTTTACCCTGCCTTTGTACAGTACACCACAGGCCCTTACCGAAACAAAAAAAGAAGCAGCAAAACTTAAATCCACTCTTAACTAATGCCTAGCAAGATTTTAATAGTAGATGATGAGATTAACATCTTAATGTCGCTTGAATACTTACTCAAGCGAAAGGGTTATGAGGTCTTCATAGCCCGAAACGGACAAGAGGCGCTAACCCTGTCCCAGGAGAAAAAGCCTCATTTAGTGTTGCTGGATATTATGATGCCCGATGTAGATGGCTATGCCGTTTGTGAAAAACTAAAAGCCTTGCGCCAGCCGCCTAAAGTGATATTCCTTTCGGCCAAAAGCAAAAAAAGTGACATTGAAAAAGGCTACGAAGTAGGGGCCGACCAATACATGATAAAGCCCTTTAGCACGCGAGACTTGGTCACTGAAATTAAAACCCTTTTAAACCCCAGTTTATGAATTATCAAGATGAATTTAATCAAAGCTTGCAAAACCCGCAGAGCTTTTGGGGCCAACAGGCTCAGGCTTTACACTGGTTTAGGCAGCCTGATGAGATACTAAGCCAAGATAAAGACGGCCTGTATCGCTGGTTTAAGGGCGGTATGCTTAACACCGCTTATTTGGCTTTAGATTTTCACGTAGAAAATGGCCGTGGAGATCAAGTTGCTTTGTATTACGACTCACCCGTAACCCAAAGCAAAAAGCAATACACCTACCGGCAAATGCGCGATGAGGTGGCTAAAATTGCCGGAGGGCTAAAAGCGCAAGGGGTACAAAAAGGAGATACTATTATAATCTATATGCCCATGATTCCTCAGGCAGTAATGACCATGTTGGCTTGCGCCCGATTGGGTGCCATACATTCGGTAGTATTTGGTGGCTTTGCCCCTCATGAACTAGCACTTCGCATAGACGATGCCCGGCCCAAGGCTATTGTTACAGCCTCTTCAGGAATAGAAGTAGATAAAATCATTCCCTATAAACCCATGGTAGATCAGGCCTTGCAAATGGCCGAGCACCAACCTGAAAAAGTAGTGATTTACAACCGGGGTTTAGGGGCCTTATTGCCTACCCAAGCCTATGATTTGGATTTTAACACCATGGTGGCTGAAGCAGAAAGCGTAGGCTGCACGCCCGTGGAAGCTACCGATCCGCTCTATATTTTGTATACCTCGGGTACCACCGGTAAACCCAAGGGCGTGGTGCGCGATAACGGTGGCCATGCCGTTGCCCTGCACTATAGCATGGGGCACGTCTACGATGTGAAGCCGGGCGACACCTTTTGGGCCGCATCCGATATTGGCTGGGTGGTGGGCCATTCTTACATTGTGTACGCACCTTTAATTTATGGGGCCAGCACCGTTCTTTTTGAAGGCAAGCCTGTTCGCACTCCTAATGCCAGCACCTTTTGGCGGGTAATAGAAGAATACAAAGTGCGGGCAATGTTTACGGCCCCTACCGCTCTACGCGCCATCCGNAAAGAAGACCCAGANGGAGCGTTTATAAAAGCCCATGATTTAAGCTCTTTAAAATACCAGTTTCTGGCCGGAGAGCGTTGCGATGTAGCTACCCTGCAGTGGGCTCAAAAGCATTTAAAAGTTCCTGTGATAGACCATTGGTGGCAAACCGAAAGTGGCTGGCCTATGCTAGCCAATCTTATGGGCATACAGGCTTTACCCGTGAAACCAGGCTCTGTTACCAAACCCGTACCTGGTTACAATCTTCAAATCCTTAATGCTAATGGCACTCCGGCAGAAGCCAATCAGGAAGGCTTTGTTGCGGTAAAACTGCCGCTTCCCCCAGGTTGCCTTCCCAACTTATGGGGCAATACGGCCCGCTTTAAAGAGGGGTATCTCAGCCGTTTTCCAGGCTATTACTTTAGTGGCGATGGCGGCTTTAAGGATGCGGAAGACTACGTGTACATCACCGGAAGGGTAGATGACATAATTAACGTGGCCGGCCACCGCCTTTCTACCGCAGAAATGGAAGAGGTAGTAGCCAGTCACCCCGCTGTAGCTGAATGCGCAGTGGTTGGTGCGCACTGCGACCTTAAGGGTCAGGTACCCTTGGCTATGGTGGTTTTGGGGAACACAACCCGGCCTGCCCATGAAATTGGTGCAGAAATTATTAAGTTAGTTCGCCAGGAAATAGGTCCGGTAGCCTCTTTAAAAAAGGTGCTTTGGGTAAAACGTCTGCCTAAAACCCGCTCTGGTAAAACCCTGCGTAAACTATTGCGGGCTTTGGCCGATGGTAAACCCGTTACCGTACCTAGCACCATTGATGACCCCAACATAATTGACGAAATAAAGGAAACAATTCAACCCACATTAAACCAAGCAAATTAAAATGGATAGTGTATACCAAATAGGCTCTTTTGAAGAGTATCAGCAACAATACCAACTTAGTGTAAAAGACCCTGAAGGTTTTTGGAATAGCATAGCCCAGAACTTTCAGTGGTTGAAGCCCTGGGACAAAACCGTAGAATGGGAATTTGAAACGCCTGATGTGAAATGGTTCAGCGGAGCTCAGCTGAACATCACCGAAAACTGCCTGGATCGGCATCTGGAAAAGCGTGGCAACAAGTTAGCGTTGATTTGGGAGCCCAATGACCCCAAAGAGCGCTTTGTGCGCATGACTTATCGTGAGTTGCATGAAGAAGTTTGCAAAGCGGCCAATGTTTTAAAGAGTATGGGAGTAAAGAAGGGAGATCGCGTGGCGGTGTACATGCCCATGATTCCCGAGCTCACCGTGGCGGTGCTGGCGTGTGCGCGTATTGGCGCAGTGCACAGCGTGGTTTTTGCAGGCTTTTCGGCTCACGCCTTAGCCGATAGGATTAATGATGCTTCTTGCAATGCCGTTATTACGGCCGATGGTATTTACCGCGGTGCCAAGGAAATCCCCTGTAAAGGGGTGGTAGATGAAGCTTTAAAAAGTTGCACTACGGTAGAAAAAGTGCTGGTGGTAGAGCGCACCCAGTGGAATGTAAAAATGCAAGAAGGCCGTGATTATTGGTGGCATGAAGAAATGGCTAAAGCCGATAGAGAGTGTGTCGCAGAGCCCATGGATGCGGAAGACATTCTCTTTATTCTATATACCTCTGGCAGCACGGGTAAACCCAAAGGTGTGGTGCACACTTGCGGGGGCTACATGGTGTATGCTGGGTACAGCTTTGCCAACGTTTTTCAGTATCAGGAAAGTGACGTGTATTGGTGTACAGCTGATATTGGCTGGATTACCGGGCATAGCTACATTGTGTACGGACCTTTATTGAATGGCGCCACTACCTTAATGTTTGAAGGGGTGCCCACCTACCCAGATCCGGGCCGTTTTTGGCAGGTATGCGATAAGCATGGCGTAAACCAATTTTACACCGCCCCAACCGCCATTAGAGCTTTAATGGCCAAAGGCGAAGACCACGTATTAAGCTACGGACTCTATTCACTAAAAGTATTAGGTACGGTAGGCGAGCCTATAAATGAAGAAGCTTGGGAATGGTATCATATTCACGTAGGAAAGGAAAGATGTCCTATTGTAGATACCTGGTGGCAAACTGAAACGGGCGGTATCATGATCTCTGGTTTGGGAGAACATAGCCCCAGGAAGCCCAGTCATGCCGGTTTTCCCCTCCCCGGAATTCAGCCGGTGTTGCTGGATCAGGATGGCAAAGAGCTGGAGGGTAATAATGTAGAAGGCTATTTGGCCATGAAGTATCCCTGGCCTAGCATGCTTCGCACCACCTACGGAGATCATGAGCGCTGCAAGAATACCTATTTCTCGCATTACCAGGGATACTATTTCACAGGCGATGGCGCCAAACGGAATGAAAACGGCATGTACCGGATTATTGGCAGAGTAGATGATGTGATTAACGTGAGTGGCCACCGTTTTGGCACTGCTGAAATTGAAAACGCCATTAATGCTAATGATCATATTGTTTCAGAAAGTGCGGTGGTAGGCTACCCGCACGATATTAAAGGACAGGGTATCTATGCCTATGTAATTACTAAAGAGCCGCCTCAAAATCCTGATAAATTGAGGGCCGAAATTGTAGAAACAGTGGTTAGTGAGATTGGCAAGATTGCCAAACCCGATAAGATTCAATTTGTATCGGGTTTACCCAAAACACGCAGTGGTAAAATTATGCGCAGAATTTTACGCAAGGTGGCCGAAGGGGATACCTCTAATTTAGGCGATACCTCCACCTTGCTAGACCCGGATGTGGTGGATGAAATTAAAGCAGGCGCCATGTAAGCTTTGCTCATCACTAAAAGCCTCCTTTTTCTGTTTCCAGGAAAGGAGGCTTTTTAAATACGTGGTTCATCGTATATCTTTTGTAAGAATAAAACCGCACCTTGGGATTCTAAATTGGAGTTATGAAAAAAATTTTGTTTTAACCGCTGCTCTGGGTCTCAGTCTTCTAACCGCTTGTGAAGAAGACTCCGGCCGTTCTCCTGGAAACAACAACAATGCTGGAATGCTGCCAGCGGGGGTTTCGGGGTAAACCCTAAACATGGAAATAACTTTTGAGGGCAGCGGTGCTCCTTACAGCATGGGGCAAATGGCTCATTTTACGTTTACCACCAATGGCGCAATGCAGATTGACTTAGATCTCTCCGCTGGAAATGGTCTTGAGGTGAATTTGGCGCCTTTCACACAGGTAGGCAATGAATACGTTTGGGAAGATCAGCAGGCAGGCTTTAAGTATGCCCTTTCTTTAACGCGCAATGATTCTGTAAATGAGGTCAATGTTTTTGACCTGAATGATACTTTTTTAAATCAATGGACGCCCGTGGTAGCTTCTGGATCCAATAATTTGGATTTGATTAAAAATATTTTTGGGCAGTACACGGTTGCCACAGTGGTGCGGGGTAGCCATACGCGCGGTACCGTTAACACCAGCTTAAATGGCGCCATAGATTTTGATGATGGTGTTAGTTTTTCAACCGATGATTACGCGCTAATTACAGACCGTATTGACGTGCTTGGGCAGATTTTAGTGGATATCAAGCCCTATCCCACTGAACCGTATCCGCGATTGGAGATTTCAGTAGACCCCAATACGCCTCCCATTGCCACCGGTGTGCTGTATTACCCTAACTATCCCAATATCTCAGGAAGGGTAGAAGTGGCATTTTAGTTTTTTAAACCAATCAAGCTTTTGAAAGCCGAAGTTGACCACTTCGGCTTTCTTTTTTCTAAACAATGAATTGGATCACTAGTTAACAAATTGAATATAAAAAACAATGAAGTTTGGCAAGTGAAGAAAAGAGAGAAAATTGGCCAGATTTACCAATTGGATTATATGATAAGCTAACGAGCCGAAATGCTAAAATCACGTATGAGTTTTCAAAATTTAAATTAGGAATTCCAAGCGCAGTGGATTCTAATGAGAAGGCAGATTGGGAAATGAATGGTAACTTAACCATCAGTACCAGTGAAGCCTAAAGACACTATTCATTTGGAAGGTTTCCTTGAGTTGGAATCAGCTCAAGGGGCCATTTCCATTAGCAATACTAAGGATCAAATAATTTTTTCCTTATCGTCATTCAAAATTTTTTCGAAAACATTTATTACAAAAAAAGAAGCCCTGAGTTGGGCGCTAAAAACATCAACTCTTTTTAAACAGGAACTATTAGTTTGTAAGGGTGGAAAAAGCGTTTGCACAATAAATAAGGGACGCTTAAAAATTAATAATTATTGGTTAGCGCTCATGGCTTTGTTCGCATGATTTATGAAGAATTTAGAGATTTTAAAGAAAATTACTAACGGCTATTTTGTGGTAACCGCTCTTAAGAAAGCGGAGGAGATGGAAACGCGCGATGAAGATTACATTGCTGCCGCTACAGTCAATTGGGTAACTCAAATTTCATTTGATCCTTTGCAGGTAGCAGTTTCAGTAGCCCTATTCAGTGATTTAAACGAGACCATAGACAAAAGTGGCGCATTCACTGTGCACGTTCTTACTGATAAGCATATGCAGTGGATTGAGGAGTTTGCAGAAAAAAGTGAAATAACCTCAAAAAAAATAAATGGTATAGATTACCATATTAAAAATAGTGAGGTGCTTTTAGATGATGCATTGGTGGTCATTACCTGCCGTCTAAAAGAAAGTGTACGCTGCGGAGATCATACCCTTCATATTGGCGAGGTAGTTTCAACTGAAGAACACGGAACCATTGCACCACTTTCTACCGTGGCCTTGCCCAGTACCTACAAACCTGAAAATCTTCCCCAAGCCCCACCAACAAAATAATCTGCTTTTTACCAACTCAGGTCTTGCATAATTCGTGTTACTTGTATCTTGCAGGTTCACATGAAAGCTATTTTTGCATACGGCCTTTTTTTGATGTTGCTCTGGGCGGCTCTTTTTAAGAGTATGGCCTTTTTAATCTTTAAGGTAAATGAGGCTGCTGTAGTTTCTGAACTATGTGTTGAAAAAGATTTAGAGGTTAACAACTGCAAAGGTTCCTGCTATCTGAAAGAAAAATTAGGTTTATCAGATAATTCGCAAGAGCAAAATAAAAGACCTCTAACAATACAAGTACAAGATCTTACTTTCCTAGAAAGTCCTTACTTGAACTTACCATATAGAGCAGATTATAGAGCAGAGCATCCATTTTATTATCTATTGTTCTTTTCTAAAGGTATAAGAAACCTTTGTTGGAAGCCACCCAGGCTTGTGTGATTTCCAACACCTACTTTCTGCGTACCAATAAATACTTTTAGAAAAAATTAATACCATGAAAAAGATTGCTTTTCTTGGGCTTTTTGCCCTGTCTACCCTCTTAATTTCTTGCGAG
>PR_CR_10_Liq_1_inCRDRAFT_1000409_pt1 | contig 26999 bp, 26 predicted proteins | sample PRCRCaboRojoPR_3_FD_10241 | JGI IMG/M metagenome (IMG submission 10241)
TCGAGAGCGCACTATCCCCTAATTTTACGTTTGATGCTGAAAGCCCGGTTACCTTCACAGATAAATCAGTGGCTGCGCGCACATCGGCATGACCAGAAAAAAACAAGCTTATCAGCACAAGCAAGCTTCCCACTGTCAATGAATTTTTTGATACTTGATGCCTAAAATGTTGCACTGTCCACTTCTCCATTAAGCCCAAACCAGTATTTCCGAATGCAAGCTACCAACATGGTCATCTGTGGTCAATCGAAATGAGTGACTATTTTTAATAGTCCGAACTAGAGTTTAGGAAGTCAAAAGAAAACATCAAAACGCAAACTTAAAAGCATACTTTTCGGTGAAATATTCTCTGGCACATGCGGGGTTCCATCCTCGTGCGTGATTCGGTGTCACCTAACTCAAAAGATCTGGCATCAGGGCCTTTACAACAACTTGAGACTTCTCACGGACCGCAGCGATTCTTGAGCCGACAAAGGTCCAGATCTGCGTTGATGGCGCCGTCAAATTTAAAGGCAAATAGTCTCAACAACATGGGTGAGCAAGGCCGCAAACTCTGGCTTCGTTACAGAAATCGTTGGTTTCTTCAACGCCGCATAAACCTGCGCGACCACTAGACTATGAAAACGCAAATTCGTCAGCGACTTCAGATTGAACATGCATTGATATCGCTTCAAAAAGGCCCCAAAACAAAAACCGCATGAAGCACAGGACATAAAACGCGCGTGTAAGCACTCCGAAAGCTTTACAAGCCATTTGTGTCGTTAAAAGCTCACTGATTGCTCCGCAAATTACTCCAATGGGGCTACACTAACAATATGGCTTTCAACCCCACCCAAGCCCTTTTTGATCTGGCTTTTGAGTACCAAGCGCTTCGTTTTGGTGAATTTGAACTCAAATCCGGCCGCATCAGCCCCTACTTCTTTAATGCCGGCGTGTTCGCCGACGGACGCTCCATCGACCAACTGGCCCGGTGCTATGCGCACACCTTGATGGCCGCGGGGGTGGCATTTGATCAACTCTTTGGGCCTGCCTACAAAGGCATCCCCCTGGTGGCGGCCATTGCCATGGCGCTGCACCGCGACTTTGGGCTTAACGTGCCCTTCATCTACAACCGCAAAGAAAGCAAAAACCATGGCGAGGGGGGTCAGCTGGTGGGTCCACCGTTGGCCGGGCGGGTCATCATTGTCGATGATGTCATCTCAGCCGGCACGTCGGTTCAAGAATCCATCGGCTGGATCGAGCAAGCCGGCGCACAAGCCAGCGGGGTCATCATCGCTTTGGACCGTCAAGAGATTGGCCAAGATGATTGCTCGGCCGTTGACAGTCTGCGAGATCAGGGGATGTCGGTCATCTCAGTGGCCAACCTCGATGGCCTCATCGGCTGGGCGGAACACAAAGGGGTGGCCGACTTGCCGGCGATGCAGACCTACCGCAAGCAATACGGCGCAAACTGATCCCCACAAGCCACGATTGAACCCATTGGGGATGTGACTCGTTGGCCAGATGTGCTATCTTGGCGAGCTTACTTTGAATTGTTTCACTGCTCGCTTGGTTGCCATCCATGTCGCCGAACACAAAAACCAACAAGAAACCTAAGAAGAAAAAGGCCAAATCCATCCCCTCCATGGCCGAGTGTGTGACGATCGCGACCGAGCAGTTTTTGGATGACATGGGCCAGACCTCCCCTGACAACCTGCACCAAGTCATCATGTCCGAGGCCGAGCGTGCTCTGATCGCCACCGTTCTCGAACACACCGACAACAACCAGTCCAAAGCCGCTGAAATCTTGGGCATTACCCGCGCGACTTTGAGAAACCGACTCTCGCGCTACAAAATCTAAACCTCTCACCCTAAAAGGCCTCGGCATGAACACATCACCCGCCACCGCGTTGATCAGTGTTTCGGATAAAACGGGCCTAATCGAGCTGGCTGAGGCATTCCACCGCTGCGGCATCCGCTTGCTGTCCACCGGCGGCAGCGCACAGGCCATCGAGGATGCCGGACTGCCAGTGACGCGCGTCAGCGATCACACCGGCTTCCCAGAAATCATGAATGGCCGAGTAAAACCCTTCACCCGAAAATCCACGGCGGGATTTTGGGTCGTCGCGATGAGGATGGGCCGGTGATGGCCGATCACGGCATTGACGGCATTGACTGGGTCGTTGTGAACCTCTACCCCTTCGCCCAAACCGTGGCCGACCCCAACTGCAGTTGGGCGCAAGCCATTGAGAACATCGACATTGGTGGGCCTGCCATGGTTCGGGCCGCCGCCAAAAATCACCAAGACGTTTGTGTGGTCACCGATCCGGCAGACTATGCCGACATCATCAAAGCCTTGCCCGAGCGCCCCAATGACGAGGCACGTCAAGCGCTGGCGGTCAAAGCGTTTGCCCACACCGCGCACTATGATGGCCAGGTCAGTCAGTGGCTCGCCAGCCACAACCATGAAGCCGCCATGCCCCCCATCCTCAATCTGAGTTTGGCGCAAACAGCCTCCCTTCGTTACGGCGAAAACCCTCACCAAAAAGCCGCCGTGTACCAAACGCGTGGGGCGACGCCAAGCGGCGGGGTCGCCGGGGGCAAGCAAATTCAGGGCAAACCCTTGTCGTTCAATAACCTTTTGGATGCGGATGCCGCATGGTCGGCGCTCCAACGCATTGAGCAGACCACAGGCAGCGCCAGCTGCGTGGTGGTCAAACACACCAATCCATGTGGCGCAGCCGTGGGGGAGGATGGTTTGGCCGCGTGGGAAAAAGCGTTGGCGTGTGACCCCACCTCGGCTTTTGGCGGGATCGTGGCGCTGTCGGTTAAGATCGATGCCCCTCTGGCGGCCGCGTTGAGTGAGCGGTTTCTGGAAGTGGTCATCGCCCCGGCCATCGACGCTGAAGCGAGCGCTCNCCTGGCTNAAAAACCCAACCTTCGGGTCGTGTTGGTGACCGAAAACGCGCCCCCGNTGATGGACATCCGTGCCATCGNAGGTGGGTTTTTGGTCCAGCAGCCCGATCAGTTGATCACCGATGTCGACGCTTTGAGCGTGGTCACCGACCGCGCACCCTCCCCGGGTGAGCACAACGACTTGTTGTTTGCCTGGGCGGCGGTCCGCTCACTTCGCTCAAACGCCATTGTTTATGCCAAAGATGGGCAAACCCTGGGCTTAGGCGTGGGCCAGATGAGCCGCATCGACTCAGCCAATTTTGGGGTCTTAAAAAGCCAGCAGGCGGGTTTTGACCTGACCGGTTCGGCCATGGCATCGGATGCGTTTTTCCCTTTTGCCGACAGCATTGAGGCCGCGGCTCGAGTGGGGGTGTCTTGCATCATCCAACCGGGCGGATCTAAGCGCGACGATGAGGTGATTGCCGCAGCCAACGCGGCAGGCATGGCGATGGTGCTGACCCATCACCGTCACTTCAAACACTGATCCCTGCCGGCGCGTAAGACCCTTCTCTAGCACCAGTCACGCTACAATGAGCGACATGAACGTGTTGGTCATTGGCAACGGCGGTCGAGAGCACGCGCTGGCGTGGAAAATCGCTCAGTCGCCCCGGGTCAATGAGGTGATTGTGGCCCCAGGGAATGCGGGCACGGCGGCTGAAGCCAAGTGCACCAACGCCGATGTGAGCGCTGACGACATCGATGGGCTGTTGGCTTTGGCCAAAGACCAAGGGATTGATTTGACTGTGGTCGGCCCTGAGGCCCCCTTGGCCCAGGGGGTGGTGGACACATTCCAAGCGCATGGACTTCGATGCTTCGGCCCAAGCAAGCAAGCGGCCCAACTGGAGGCCTCAAAAGCCTTTTCAAAGGCGTTCATGCAACGTCACGCCATTCCCACGGCGGCGTATCAGACCATCACCACGGTCAGCGATGGGATGGCCTTTTTGGACACAATTGGACTGCCGGCGGTGATCAAAGCCGACGGCTTAGCCGCGGGCAAAGGGGTGGTGATCGCCTCGACACGTGAACGTGTTCAAGCCACGCTTGAAGACATGCTCTCTGGAAACGCTTTCGGCCAGGCCGGCCACCAGGTCGTGATGGAAGAGTGCCTTGACGGCGAGGAGGCCAGCTTCATTGTCATCGCCGCCGGTGACGATGTCTTGCCCATGGCCACCAGCCAAGATCACAAACGTCGAGACAATCATGACTTGGGGCCCAATACGGGTGGGATGGGGGCATACTCACCTGCCCCGGTGATCACACCGGCGCTGGCCGAGGACATCATGACCACCGTCATTCGCCCCACCCTGGCGGGCCTGGCAGCAGAGGGCATGCCGTTTGTGGGGTTTTTATATGCCGGCATTATGCTGACCCAAGCTGGGCCCAAGGTCTTGGAGTTCAACGTGCGCTTTGGCGACCCAGAGACCCAACCGATCATGATGCGCCTGCAATCTGATCTCGTTGATTTAATTGAGGCCGCTTTGGACGGTGAACTGAATACACAGAATCCAACGTGGGATCAACGCAGCGCACTGGGTGTGGTGATGGCCTCTGCGGGGTATCCAGGTGCCTACGCCAAAGGCCACCCGATTTTGGGCCTGGATCAGATCGACCATGCCGGGGTGAAAGTATTCCACGCTGGCACTGGGTTGAGTGCCACCGGTCAGACCGTGACCCAAGGCGGCCGCGTGCTGAGCGTGGTGGCCTTAGGCGAGGATGTTCCCACCGCGCATTCAAGAGCCCATGACGCCATTGACCGGATTCAGTTTGAAGGGGCATTTTATCGAACCGACATTGGGCATCGAGCCATGCCCTCAGCGGCCTCGGGCAACGACTCTTAAACATGGATGTCAGCCACCTCCTCGATGAGCTCAACGATGCCCAGCGCGACGCAGTCAGCTTAGACAAACAGCACTGCCTGGTGTTGGCGGGGGCCGGTTCGGGTAAGACGCGGGTGCTGGTGCATCGCATCGCCTGGTTAATCCAAGTTCACCACGTCTCGCCTATGGCCATTCTGGCCGTGACCTTCACCAACAAAGCGGCCGGGGAGATGCGCCACCGAGTGGCCGAGCTTTTGCACATCAGCCCCGATGGTCTTTGGATTGGGACGTTTCATGGGATTTGTCACCGCCTGCTTCGCATGCACGCAGGCGAGGTGGGCTTGCCTGATGCCTTTCAGATTCTCGACTCGGATGATCAATACCGGATGATCCGACGCATCATCCGGGAAATGGAGCTCGACGAAGGCGAGTACCCCGCCCGAGGCGTGCAAGGGTTTATCAATCATCAAAAAGAGCAAGGCTGCCGGGCTGCGGACGTGGCGAACATGGCCGGTGATCATGACGCCTTCCGGGCCACCCACATTGCCATTTATCGGCGTTACCAAGAGGCCTGTGAGCGTTCAGGCCTGGTGGATTTTGCTGAGTTGTTGCTGCGCGTTGTGGAGTTTTTGAGAGATCACCCGGCGCGGCGTGCGCATTATCAGTCGCGCTTTGCCCATATCCTGATCGATGAGTTCCAAGACACCAATACCCTGCAGTATGCATTGGTCAGTCTGCTGTCGACCGATCGCTCACCAGTCAAAGACATGCCGGCCAAACAACCCAACCGGTTATTTGTCGTCGGCGATGATGATCAGTCCATCTATGGATGGCGCGGTGCGCGGGTTGAGAACGTCAACCAGTTTGTCACCGATTTCGACCCCGTCACAATCCGGCTTGAACAAAATTATCGATCGACGACCACGATCTTGGAAGCGGCCAATCACGTGATTGGGCACAATGACGATCGCATGGGCAAAAACCTTTGGACAGAAGGCGAAACCGGAGAGCCCGTTCAAATTTTTCCGGCCTACAGCGCCGAAGAAGAGGCAGACTTCATCATCGGACGAATCCAACAGTGGGCTGATCAAGGCCATCGGCTCAATGAGGCGGCGGTGCTGTATCGATCCAACGCCCAATCCCGACTGTTTGAGCAGGCCTTGCTGCGTGAAGACATCCCCTACCGCGTTTACGGCGGGCAGCGATTTTTTGAGCGTGCTGAGATCAAAGACGCCATGGCCTACCTCCGATTGGCGCACAACCGCGATGATGATGGCGCATTTGAGCGGGTCATTAACTTGCCCGCCCGGGGCCTGGGCCAGCAAACGGTGACGAAAATCCGCGACTGGGGGCGTCAACACCAGGTGTCAATGTGGGCAGCCAGCCAAGCGATGCTGCAAGCGGGTCAATTGGGGGCGCGTGCTGCAGGATCACTCAATCACTTTTTGGCATTGATCGATCAGATTGGCGAACATGAGGGCCTTGAGCAGCGCGTGGCGGCGGCAGTGAACTTCAGTGAGTTGGCCGCCTGGTATCAGAAAAAAGAGCCTGCTGATCGAGCTGAAAGCCGAGAAGAAAACCTTCAAGAACTGATTCGGGCCGCGGAAGGATACCAACAGCCGTTTGAAGATGAACAGGCGGGCTTGTCCCCGATGGCTTCTTTTTTAGCGCAGGCCGCGCTGGAGGCGGGTGAACATCAAAGCGAACGATGGCAAGACGGCGTGCAGCTGATGACCTTGCATACGGCCAAGGGCTTAGAGTTCCCGCTGGTGTTCTTGGCCGGGCTGGAGGAGGGTTTGTTCCCGCATCAAAAGTCGATCGAAGAGGCCTCCAGACTCAGCGAGGAGCGTCGCTTATGCTATGTGGGAATGACCCGAGCCATGCAAGTGCTTTATCTCACCTATGCAGAGTCTCGGATGCTTCACGGCCAAACAAGCTTCTCAAGCCCCTCACGGTTTATTGGCGAAATACCCGACCACTTGACCGAGGCCGTCCGGTCGAACACCAGCACCGATGGCGCCCCATCATGGTCAACGCCCCGCCCCGCTGCTGATGGCTTAAGCTTGGGCTCACTGGTCGAGCACGCTCAGTTCGGTGTCGGCACCGTTGTGAGCTTGGAGGGCCAAGGCATGAATGCACGCGTGCAGGTCAATTTTGAAAGCGCAGGCGATAAATGGCTGGTGTTGGCCTATGCCAACCTCGATCCGCTCTAACTCAACCCAAGATTGTTTGGAGTTCACATGGCTAAGCTGTCCATACCCCACCACGACCGTTTGATCTTCGCCTTGGATGTGCCTGATTTGGCGCGGGCGCGTGAATTGATTTCAACGCTCGGAGATTCGGTTCAGTTCTATAAACTCGGACTCGAGTTTTTTTTAAGTGGGCACTACTTTGAGCTTGTGCATGAACTCAAAGCCTCGGGTAAAAAAGTATTTGCTGACCTCAAATTATTTGATATTCCGCCCACCGTGGGCCGTGCGGTCGCTCAGCTGGCCCAGCATGAGGTGGATTTTGTGACCGTCCACGGCCAGGACGCCATGCTCCAACAGGCGGTTGCCCATGCTGGTGATATGGGCGTGTTGGCGGTGACTGCACTGACCAGCCTCGATCGAGGGGATTTGGATGATTTGGGTTTTGATTGCGACATTGAAGCGTTGGTGCTGTCTCGGGCGCGGCGGGCACTGGCGTTGGGCTGTCGCGGCGTCATCTCCTCAGGACTCGAAGTCAGCGCGCTGCGCGACTCGGTGGGTGAGGCCCTGACCGTGGTCTGCCCCGGCATTCGCCCCGTGGACAACGTGGATGATCAAAAACGGACCATGACCGCCAGCCAAGCGCTTGCAGCAGGCGCCGATTACATTGTTGTCGGACGCCCAATTCGCGATGCCCATGACCCGCGCCAGGCCGCCGAGCGCATCCAAGAAGAGATTTTGGAATACTTCAATTGAATCAATGCTTTATAGGATTCTTATTAGATGGTTGATAAATAGAACGTCCCAAGTTAATATAACGCCTGAGATTTGCTGAGTGATGCATCTCTCGCTCGCTAGTACGACGATTGGGCGAACCTTCCGGGGTTCGCCATTTTTTTACGGCCTTTTCACCGTCCAGCCGCCGCCCGGTGGCTTTCGCCCAAAGTGGTAAACTGCTGGGCCAATTCACGGATCCGAATACGGTCAGCCGCCAGCATGCACACCAGTGAGCATTCAACCGCCGAGTCAATGACGGTCATTGAACGCGCCCGTCAGCTCAGCCTGCGGGCACTGCGCCGCGTGCTGCACCTTTGGGTGGACAGCACCACCATTCCTGAAGATCTCAATGAGTGGGGCATCGATGATAAGGCGCCTATTTTCTACGTCTTGGATGTTTATGCGCTGTCATCGGTGTTAATTGTGGATGAAGTGCTCGCCAAGCGCGGCCTCAAACTCGCCTCCGATCCGTTTTCGGCTGCCGGGGCCCATCGGCCCAGAAGTTTTGGGGCCAACCGCCGTTATCGAGGCGTCTTGGTTAGAACGCGTAAGCGTCAACGCCACTCAAGCCAACTTAAAGCGCTGATCGATGAGGTTGATCCTGATCGGTTGCAGGGGGATCAAGACATCCAGATCGTCCCCGTTTCTGTCCTGATTGGGCGCGCGCCTGACCAAACCTCAGGGATTTTTAAGGTGCTTTTTTCTGAAAATTGGAGCACCGGGGGCCGGCTTCGTCGCCTCATCGGCACCTGGATTCATGGGCGACATACCTTGGTTCAATTCGGCCAACCTCTCAAACTGAGCTCACTTTTCGCTCAGACCGAAGCCCGCGATAAAGCCCTGGCCAGAATCTCTCGATTCAGTCGGGTCTATTTCAAACGTGTTCGAAGTTCTGCCATTGGCCCCGACCGATCACACTTGAACACTTTGATTGATGAGCTCGTTCAAAGTGAGCCGGTTGCCGCCGCCATCGAAGCCAAAGTTCGCCGGGACAACATCACCGAGGAAAAAGCCCGACGTCTGGCGTACGGGTACGCTCGTGAGATCGCCGCCAACTATTCATACACGTTCGTCATGGTGGCCAATAAGATTCTGACCTGGTTTTTGTACCGTATTTTTCGGGGCGTTGAGGTTAAGCACTTTAAGTCTTTTCGCCAACTGGCACCTGGTTATGAGGTGGTGTATGTCCCTTGCCACCGCAGCCACATCGACTATCTTCTGTTGTCATACATTCTTTACCATCGCGGACTCGTGCCACCGCACGTGGCGGCGGGCGTCAACCTCAATTTACCCATTGTGGGCGCCTTAATTCGACGCGGTGGCGGGTTTTTTCTCCGCCGATCTTTCCGCTCAAAACCGTTATATGCCGCGGTCTTTAACCAATATGTGGCCATGATTTTGTCTAAAGGGGTCGCGCTGGAGTACTTCATTGAGGGCGGGCGCTCCCGGACTGGGCGACTGCTTCCACCCAAGGCGGGGATGTTGTCGATGACTGTGCGTGCATTCTTGCGCCAGCAGCAGCGCCCAGTGTTGTTCCAACCTGTCTCGATTGCCTATGAGCGTTTGGCTGAGGGCAATGCCTACCTCGCTGAACTTTCAGGACAACAAAAAAAGCCTGAGTCCTTAAGCGATTTTAGAAACGTCCTCAATATCATTCGCAAGAACTACGGAGAAGTCACCGTCAGCTTTGGGGCGCCATTGAGACTGACCGATCTTTTAGATGCCCATGCACCCGATTGGGCTGAAGGCCATTATGAGCCCGACTCACGACCAGAATGGCTCGGGCGCCTGGTCGATGATTTGGCCGAGCAGATTTTAGTCAACATCAACAAAGCCGCACACGCCAACCCCATTGCGTTGCTCGCTGTGGCGCTGTTGGCCAGCCCGCGGCAGGCCATGGACGAGAACGACCTCAAGGCCATGCTGTCAACGCTCAAAACGCTTTTGGAAGCCCCCATCTACTCAGACCGCATCACGGTGACCGAACAGTCGGCGGAAGACATGATCCGCTATGGCTTGGCGCTTGAAGTCATTCAACGCCATCGCCACGATGGCGGCGCAATCATCAAAACAGACGAACAGACCGCGGTCTTGCTCACCTATTTCAAAAACAATTTGGCGCATGTCATGGCGTTAAGTGCCTGGTTGGCGTGCTGCTATCTCAACTTGCGCCGTTTAAAACGCTCGCGACTGCATGAGCTGACCCGCCGGGTTTACCCGTTTTTGCAAAAAGAGCTGTTTTTGCCATGGTCTGGCGACGACCTCTCAACAGCGGTCGACCAAACGACCGACAAGTTGATCGAGCTTGGGCTATTGCAAGAAGACAACGGCCATGTGATCCGCGAGCCGGGCGGAGAGACCAGCAGTCACCGCCTGAGAATGCTTGCCCACAGCATGCGTCAAACCCTGGAGCGTTATTTCATTGTGGTGGCGGTACTGACCAAAAATGGTCCAGGCGCTTTATCCAAGCAGCAGCTTGAAAAGCTGTGCGCGCAGTGCGCTCAGAGGGTCGCGGCGCTCCATCCACTGGTGACGCCAGAGTTTCACGACCGCACCCTGTTTGGCCAATTCATCGCCACCTTATTTGAGGAATCACTGCTGCGTCGGGACAACGATGGGTTGCTTCATTTTGGATCAGCGTTGGATGCGCTCAGTCGTGATGCACGCTTGGTACTTGACCGAGAAATTCATTACACCATCGTCCAGTCGGCCCCACTCGTTGGCGAGCTGCCCGCGGGCCAAGACAACTGAGCCTTGATGGCTTAGGCATCCAAATCAGGCAGGAGCTGATCTTCCCAGTACGTAATTTGGTCCTTTAAGCGGAGTTTGCGTTTCTTCAGGCGCCGAAGCTGGAGCTGATCCATGCTTGAAGTGTCGGCGAGAGAGGCGATGGCTCGATCCAGGTCACGGTGTTCTTGTCGCAGCAACGCCAAGCGAGACTGTATTTCTGACCAACCCGTTGACATGCCAAGGTGCCCTTATCGATAAACCGCCCTTAGTGTTTCATCTTTTTACGGAAGCGTTCAAGTGCGGCAAGTTGAGCCATGGCCTGCGCCAATTGCGCTTGGGCCTCCGCGACTTCCATGCCAGCGGTTTGGTCCGCTAAAGCGCGCTCGGCCGCGGCCTTGGCTTCCAACGCGGCTGCCTCATCGACATCGGCGGCGCGCTGACCCGTATCCGATAACACGGTGACAACGTTGGGCTGAATTTCAAGCAGACCACCCGAGACGTAGAAATGCTCTTCGTCACCATCAGCGGTTTGAATTCGAACTTCGCCCGCCCGCAAGCGGGTCAGCAACGGGGCGTGTTTGGGCGTGACGCCCAAGTCGCCTTGCTCGCCCGGCACAATCACCATGGTCGCCTCGCCTGAGTACAACTCAGATTCGGCGCTCACGATGTCGCAATGTATGGTGGATGCCATGGCTTCTCAGACTCCAATCAATTAAGCGGCTTGTTGAGCCATTTCTTCACCTTTTTTCACGGCCTCATCAATGGTTCCGACCATGTAAAAGGCCTGCTCAGGCAAGTGATCATAGTCGCCATCGACAATCCCTTTAAATCCGCGGATGGTTTCTTTAAGCGAAACATACACCCCAGGTGAGCCGGTGAACACTTCGGCAACAAAAAATGGTTGGGAGAAGAAGCGCTCAACTTTACGCGCGCGTGCCACCGTAAGCTTGTCTTCCTCACTGAGCTCATCCATGCCCAAAATGGCAATGATGTCTTTGAGCTCTTTGTAGCGCTGTAAAGTGCCCTGCACTTTTCGCGCCACGTCGTAATGCTCTTGACCAACGACCAATGGATCGAGCTGACGCGATGTGGAATCCAGCGGATCAACCGCAGGATAAATGCCCAGCTCGGCAATGCTTCGAGACAAGACGACCGTGGCATCCAAGTGGGCGAAAGTCGTGGCGGGTGACGGGTCAGTCAAGTCATCCGCCGGGACATACACCGCCTGAATGGAAGTAATTGAGCCGGTCTTGGTGGAAGTGATCCGCTCTTGCAGAGCCCCCATTTCTTCAGCCAGGGTTGGCTGATAGCCCACCGCCGACGGCATCCGGCCCAGCAACGCCGAAACCTCGGTCCCTGCGAGCGTGTAACGATAGATGTTGTCGATAAACATCAAGACGTCACGACCTTCATCACGGAAATGCTCGGCCATGGTCAAACCAGTCAAGGCAACACGCAAGCGGTTGCCGGGCGGCTCGTTCATCTGACCATAAACAAGCGCCACTTTATCCAAGACATTCGAGTCTTTCATCTCGTGATAAAAGTCGTTGCCCTCCCGAGTCCGCTCCCCCACGCCAGCAAACACGGAGTAGCCGGAGTGCTCAATGGCGATGTTTCGGATCAGTTCCATCATGTTGACCGTCTTGCCAACGCCTGCCCCTCCGAACAGACCCACCTTGCCGCCTTTGGCGAATGGGCAAATGAGATCAATCACTTTAATGCCAGTCTCCAGAAGCTCGTTGCTGGCCGCTTGGTCTTCAAAGCTTGGCGGTTCACGGTGAATCGGCATGGTCGTTTCCGCCCCAATGTCCCCTGCCTCATCCACAGGCTTGCCCATCACATCCATGATTCGTCCCAAGGTCTTTTGACCCACTGGAACGGAAATGGGTGCGCCGGTGTTGGTCACCGCCGCATGACGCTTGAGCCCATCGGTCGAGCCCAGTGCAATGGCGCGAACGACACCATCTCCCAGCTGCTGCTGCACTTCGAGCATGATCTCTGTCTCGTCGATGGTCAGTGCATCATAGACTTTTGGCACGCTGTCAACATCGAACTCGACGTCAACGACGGCGCCAATGATCTGAACAATTTTTCCCGAACTCATGTCAAAACCTCAACTGATATGAATGGTGTTAAACCGCCGATGCACCACCGACAATTTCTGAAATTTCTTGAGTAATGGCGGCCTGTCTGGCCTTGTTGTACATCAACCGCAGATCATCGATCAGGTTGTTGGCGTTGTCTGAGGCGCTCTTCATGGCCACCATTCTGGCGGCATGTTCACTGGCCACATTCTCCACCGTCGCTTGATAGACGATCGACTCAATATAGCGCGTGAGGAAATCATCCAGCAGCGCCTCAGCGCTGGGCTCATAGAGGTAATCCCAATTGGTTTGGCTGGAGGTGTCTTCCTCGATCGCGGGCAAAGGCAAAAGCTGATCAAAGCGGCTTTTCTGAGTCATGGTGTTGACAAACTCGTTGTAGCAAACGAACAAACGATCTAACTTTTGTTCGCGATAGTCGTCTAATACCACTTTGATCGAGCCGATCAGTTGGTCAAGCTGCGGTTCGTCGCCCAGGTCCTGGGTGCTTGCGCTGACGTGCACGTTCAAACGCTTAAAAAACTGTGCGGCTTTTTTGCCAATGATGACCGTCGTGATTTCCACACCTTGGTCTTGCCACTGCTTGAACTCACCCAACAGCTGTCTGAACATGTTGTTGTTCAGCCCGCCGCAAAGCCCTCGGTCAGTGGCGACGATGATATATCCCACGCGCTTAACATCGTCTCTCACTTGGGTAAACGGATGCTCGTACTCTAAACTTGCCTGTGACAAGTGGCTGATCACCTGACGCATCATCCGCGCGTACGGTCTGGAAGCGGCCATTCGGTCTTGCGCTTTTCGGATTTTGCTCGCCGAGACCATTTCCAAAGCGCGCGTGACTTTCCGAGTGTTTTGAACACTCTTGATCTGACCGACGATTTCGCTTGAATTGGCCATCGTGATTACCAGCTGCCTGTGGCTTTAAACTCATCAAGTGCTGCTTTCATGGCACTTTGCAACTCTTCATTCCAATCGCCTTTTTCATTGAGCTTGGCCATCAGATCGGCATGGCTTTGTTCCATGTAGTCTCGAAGCGCATTTTCGAACGGCACCACCTGATCAAGCGCCAGATCATCCAAATAACCCTCATTGCCGGCATACAGGCTCACAGCCATCTGCGCCACCGACAGCGGCGCGTATTGAGGCTGCTTCATCAACTCGGTGATGCGCTGCCCACGCTCAAGCTGCTTGCGAGTGGCCTCATCAAGATCCGAGGCGAACTGGGAAAAGGCCGCCAACTCACGAAACTGAGCCAAGGCCAACCGCACGCCGCCGCCGAGCTTTTTGATGACCTTGGTCTGGGCCGATCCACCCACCCGAGAGACCGATAAACCAGCATTAATGGCTGGGCGAATCCCGGAGTTGAATAAGTCAGTCTCCAAAAAGATCTGACCATCGGTAATCGAAATCACGTTGGTGGGAACGAAGGCTGACACATCGCCCGCCTGGGTCTCAATGATCGGCAATGCCGTCAGTGATCCGGTTTGACCTTTCACTTTCCCACCGGTGTGCTTTTCAACATAGTCTGCATTGACCCGTGCGGCACGCTCAAGCAAACGTGAGTGCAGGTAAAACACATCCCCGGGGTATGCTTCACGACCCGGTGGTCGGCGAAGCAGCAACGACACCTGCCGATAGGCTTGAGCCTGTTTGGTCAAATCGTCAAAAACGATCAGCGCATCTTGGCCGTTGTCCCTAAAGTACTCGCCCATCGCACAGCCTGCATATGGAGCGATATATTGAAGCGCGGCCGATTCTGCGGCGTTGGCGGCCACCACAATGGTGTGCTCCATCGCCCCATGCTCCTCAAGCTTTTTCACCACGCTCGCCACCGAAGAGGTCTTTTGTCCCACGGCAACGTAGATGCACTTTACGCCAGTGCCTTTTTGGTTAATGATCGCGTCGATGGCCACCGCGGTCTTGCCGGTCTGGCGGTCGCCGATGATCAGCTCGCGCTGGCCACGGCCCACGGGCACCATCGCATCGATGGCCTTTAACCCCGTTTGCACCGGCTGATCAACACCCTGGCGGGCGATCACGCCCGGGGCGATTTTCTCGATTGGTTCAAAGCCGTCATTTTCAATGGGACCTTGGCCATCGATGGGGTTGCCTAAGGCATCGACCACGCGACCGAGGAGCCCCTCCCCAACGGGCACTTCCAAAATGCGCCCCGTGCATCGAACCGTATCGCCCTCTGAGATGTGCTTGTAGTCGCCCATGACGACCGCGCCGACCGAGTCACGCTCGAGGTTCAAAGCCAAGCCGTAGGTCTCGCCTGGGAACTCAATCATCTCCCCTTGCATGGCATCGGCCAGCCCATGAAGGCGACAAATGCCGTCGGAGACGCTGACCACCGTGCCCTCGGTGCGCGCCTGAGACGAGACATCGAACTGCTCAACGCGTTTGCGGATCAGCTCGGAGATTTCAGTTGGGTTCAGCGTCTGTTGCATGCTTGCAATCCTTAAAAATCAAAAAAGTCTGGTGCGCCAGGCTTATGAGGCGATCTCGCGGCGCATACGTTCCAATCGACCACGAACGCTGCCATCAATCACTTCATCACCGGCGCGAATAATGGCGCCACCAATCAGCGCCGCATCCACGTCCACATCCAATTCAATATCCCGACCGAAGCGCTTCTTCAACCGATCACTGAGCGCCTGGCTTTGTTCATCGCTCACCGGTTCAGCGCTGGTGATCTGAACATACACCACGTCTTCAGCGTCTCGTCGATAGCGCTCATACTGCTGGGACACTTCAGGCAATAGCGCCAACCGATCGTAATGCGCCAACACCGATAACAAGTGGCCGAAAGACTCACCAAAATACGACCCGCCAATGGCCATCAACCGCTCAACCACGGCCTGTGAGGTGAAGCGGGGGTTGCCAATCATCGACTGGACCACGTCATTTTCGGTGGCCATCGCCGCGACTTGCAGCGCCTGAGACCACTCGGCCACCTGGCCCAAGTTTTTCGCGGCCGCATAGGCGGCGCGGGCATAGGGTCGGGCCAAGGTGGTGCGGTTTTGCATCGCCTACAGCTCCTCGGCCAGCTTGTCGAGAATGTCACGATGCTTGTTGGCATCGATTTCTTTTTCAATCACGCGACTGGCGCCAGTCATCGCCAACTCCGCCACCCGTTCGCGCAGGGTTTCACGCGCCTGATTGGTGGCTTGACGGATTTCCGCCTCGGCCGCCTCAACACGCCGGTCATGCTCGGCAATGGCCTCTTCGCGCGCCTGTTCAATCATTTGGTTGCCGCGAGTTGAGGCCTGCTCAATGATATCGCCTGCTTTGGCCCGGGCCTCTTTGATGATGCCCTCAGCTTCCGCTTGCGCCTTTTCCAAGGCCTTCTCAGCTTCGTCTGACTGCGCCAAGCCCTCGGCAATTTTTTGGCGCCGCTCTTCCATCGCCTGGACCAGCGGCGGCCACACAAACTTCATCGTCACCCAAATGAAGACGATGAAGGTGCCTGCCTGACCAATCAGCGTACCAATGCTTAAGTCCATAAGTCGGGTCCTAGCTCGTTAAACCGCTTGTTAAACCAGTGGTAAAAGCCCAACGACGAATTAACCGCCCAAAGGCCCCAACAATGGGTTGGCAAACATCAAAAGTGCCGCAAATGCCACCCCGATGATCGACAACGCATCCAACAAGCCGGCGATGATGAACATCCGAACTTGAAGCATGTTCGCCAACTCAGGCTGGCGGCTGGCGCCTTCGAGGAATTTACCCCCCAAAAGGGCAAAACCAATGCCCGTGCCGAGTGCGGCTGAGGCCAGAATCAGACCCACCGCGATTGCGGTGTTGGCCTGGACGGAAGCGATCATTGCAATGGTTTCCACTTACGTTCTCCTAAAAGTTAAATCAAACAAAATAAACACTTCAAAACAGCACACCCCAGCAAACCGCATCAATGCTCTTCATACGCCAACGCCACATAGACAATGGTCAAGGTCATGAAGATAAACGCTTGAAGCGGAATCACCAAGATATGGAAAATGGCCCACATGCCGCCTGGAATAAACTGAATCCACCAAGGCAGCAGAGCAATTAAGACAAAAATCAGCTCAGCGGCATACAAATTACCGAACAATCGAAGCCCCAAAGAGACGGGCTTGGCGATCATCTCAACCATGTTCAACAAGAGGTTGGCCGGCCACAAAAGCGGGTTCGACCCGAACGGATGATGCAACAACTCTTTGCCGAAGCCCACCGCGCCTTTGCCCTTCATTCCGAAAATAATGATGATGGCCAGCACCGTGAATGACAAGCCAAACGGGCCATTGATGTCGGCCGACGGCACCACTCGGGTGTAGTCCAGACCGAGCACCTTGTAGCTCAAATACGGCAGATAATCGACCGGCACCAAATCCATCAGGTTCCACAAAAACACCCAGACAAAAATGGTCANGGCCAACGGGCCGATGAAGTTTCTTGGGCCGTGGAAGCTGCCTTTAACCGATTCNTCGACAAAATCGATAACCATCTCGACGAAATTTTGNAATCCCCCAGGCACNCCAGCGGTGGCCCGGCGTGCGGCAATAATAAAAAAGGTCAGAAAGAAAACGCCCAGCAAAAACGACACCACAAGGGTGTCGGGATGGATGGTCCAAAGCCCCTCACCATACGACAGGTTGGTGATGTGGTGTTTGACATATTCAGTTGGCGTTGGCAATCCAGCGGCCATCTCAAAAATCCTGTTGTTGTTTGACCACTTGCCCTTGAATGCGCCAAAGCGCCCACCAATAAGCCAAGAAGGTCGCGCAATAGCCAGTCAAGACCGGCCCGAACCAAGGCGCAAACCAGCGCGCCACCACAATAAACAAAAAGGCCGCCAGGGCCAATTTCAACCACATCGCTCGATAAAATCCCCGCACGATGTCACTTGGTGCAGCGCCCTGACTCATGGCCATGCGCAAGCCCACCAAGGCGGTCACTGCGACCCCGCTGCTGCCCCCCACGAGCGCGGCCAACCCAGAGCCTGCGTCGGCCAAAAGCCACCACGCCGCGCTGGCCAGCACCGCCAACACTGCCTGGATGCGCAACAGCCAGACGACGGTCTTGGCAAATTCGGCTTGCGACACGCCTTGCTCCAAGCTAAAGAACGCCTCACGCAGGTTGTCTAAAACCGCGCTGACGCCCAAAAAATCACGCAAATTATACCAGCGAACGCCGCCAGCCAGCAACAAATTTAACTGCGAGACTGGCCTTTTAAGCGGGCCAGCAGGCCGTCGAGCTCGTCAAGAGAGGTGTACCGAATCACCACCTGCCCCTGGCCCGAGGCCCGGTGTTGAACTTGGGTCGGGGCGCACAGCCATTCGGTGAGCTCTTGTTCTAGGTGAGCGACATCGGCGCTCTTGGCGCCGGCTTTGCCCTTGGGCTTTTGGGCTCGCTTGCCCGAGCCCGAGCGCACTGCCTGCTCGATTTGACGGACAGACCAGCCCTCATTGACGGCTTTTTTTGCCAGTTCGGCCTGATCCGCGGGCGCCAAGGTCAGCAGCGCTCTGGCATGCCCCATGTTCAGTTGACCTTGTTCGATCCACTGGCGAACCGATGCCTCGAGCTCAAGCAGGCGCAATAGATTGCTCACCGCCGCGCGCGAGCGACCCACCGCATGGGCGGCTTCGGCGTGAGTGAGGTCAAATTCATCAATCAGGCGCTTGATGGACGTCGCCTCCTCTAGGGGGTTTAAGTCCTCGCGCTGGATGTTTTCGATCAGCGCCAGAGCGAGCGCAGACTCATCCTCAATCGCGCGCACAATGGCGGGAATGGTATCCAGGCCGGCCATTTGGGTCGCACGCCAACGGCGCTCGCCCGCAATAAGCTCATACTGGTCGGCTTTGGCCAACGGTCGAACCACCACCGGTTGAATCAAGCCCTGCGTTTTGATGGATTCAGCGAGCTCCTCGAGCTTTTCAGGATCCATCACACTTCTGGGCTGATAGCGTCCTGGCTCAATCTGGCTCACCGGGAGGTCCGTCAGCCCGTCACTGCTGGACGCATGGCCCTCCACCGAAACGGACTGTTGGGTTTTGCCCAACAGCGCATCCAAGTTTCGCCCCAAAGGCGCTTTTTTACGCGGACCGGCCATCGCCACTGGCTCCTCTTGCTCGTCTCAAATATTCACCTGCCAAACCTTTATAGGCCAACGCGCCCCTCGATGAGGGATCATAGGTCAGCACCGACTGCCCAAAGCTTGGGGCTTCGGCCACTCGAACGTTGCGGGGGACCACGGTGGTGAAGACCTTGTCGCCAAAATGCGATTGCAATTGCTTCGAGACTTCGCCAGAGAGGTTGTTTCTCACGTCGTACATGGTCCGAACCAAGCCCTCAATGTCCAAATCAGGGTTCACTGACCCTTGAATTTGTGCCACCGTGTCGAGCAAAGCGCTCAAGCCTTCCATGGCGTAGTACTCGCACTGCATCGGAATGAGCACGCCGTGGGCCGCGGTCAACGCATTCAACGTTAATACATTCAACGCCGGTGGGCAATCAATCAAAATGTGATCAAAATCGCTTTGGTGATGAGCCAACGCTTTTTTCAACACTTCAGCACGGTCATCCCGCGCCATCAAGGCCACCTCCGCCGCGGTCAGATCACCATTGCCAGGCACCAACGAAAACCCCATCTCATCAACGTCGATGATCGCCTCGGCGATCGATGCCTCGCCCACCAAGACGTGATACAGCGTCAGGTCATCCTCGCCAAGCTCAATCCCTGAACCGGTGGTGGCATTGCCCTGGGGATCCATGTCCAAGAGCAACACCCGCTCGCCCAGCTCCACCAGGCCAGCAGCCAAGTTCAGCGCCGTGGTGGTTTTGCCCACGCCGCCCTTTTGGTTTGCCACCGCCACAATTTTGGCTTGATGTTGTCTCATGTCGTCTGATCCAATGTCTCAATGGCCTCTGCCCGTCCCACCATCGCCAGCGTCCGCTTGACCCCGCCCGCTGGGGTGGACAGTGCCTGAACTGACACATTATAGGGGGGTCTGACCTCACCCAACTCGCTATCTTGCAAGTCCGCTTTCATCGCCAGCAGCACCGTGCCCTGATCCAGCCATCGCGATGTCCACTCCACCAGCTGGCCCAGCGGGGCCAATGCTCGTGCGACCACGGCCTCGGGCCGACGGGGGCATGCCCAATGCTCCACGCGTGCTTGCACTGCCTCGACGTGGTTCAAGCTGAGCTGCCGGCAAACATGGCGAACAAACCGCACTTTTTTGCCGTTGCCATCGAGCAGCGACCACCGCTCGCCCTGCCCCGCGATGGCGAGCACCGCACCAGGCAACCCCGCCCCGGTGCCTGCATCCACCACGTGGCCGTTGGGCACCCAGGGGGCAATCGCCAAACTGTCTAAGACGTGGCGCTCCACCATCGCCGTTGGCTCCGTCACCGCGGTGAGGTTATACGCTCGGCTCCACTGTGCCAGAAGTGCTAAATACACCAGCAATTGAGACCGTCGCTCCGGGCTCAGCGCCCAGCCCAGGGCGGACAGCCCCGCATCCAAGCGTTGCCCGGGCGCCTGCCAACGCCCCTGGCGGTTCAGCGCATCATCCACATCGTCACTCGGACGCATTCGAGACCTCGGTCGACGCCTCATCGCCATCGGGCCATTGAGACAAATCACCCAGGTCATCGGCGCGGATGCACGCCACTTGGGTGCCGTGCTCGGTGGTCTCGAGTGCCGGCCGTTGCTTGGCGCAAGCCTCAACCGCAAAAGGACAGCGGGTCCGAAACACGCAGCCTGACGGCGGGTGCAGGGGCGATGGGATGTCGCCGGCGATGGTGCGGCGGGTGCGCTCACGCTCCAGCCCGGGGTCGGGAATCGGCACCGACTCAATCAGGACTTGGGTGTAGGGGTGGCGTGGATGCAGATAGATTTGATCGCGGTCGGCCATTTCCATGGTCTGGCCCAGATACATCACCAACACTCGATCAGACACGTGGCGGACCACAGAGAGATCGTGAGCGATAAAAATCAGCGACAAATTGAGCTTTTTTTGAAGGTCTTTTAAAAGGTTCACAATTTGAGCTTGCACGGAGACATCCAGCGCGCTGACAGGCTCGTCGCAAACCACCAGTTTGGGGTTCACCACCAGCGCACGGGCAATGCCCACCCGCTGACACTGACCACCAGAGAACTCATGCGGATAGCGATTAATTTGGTCGGGAAGCAAACCCACCATTTGAAGCATGCCCCGCACCCGTTCTCCGACTTGGAGCTCAGACATGTGCGGGTAAAAAGTGCGAAGGGGCTCGGCGATGATCTCGCCAATGGTCATCCGCGGATCCAGTGATCCCGAGGGGTCTTGAAAAATCATTTGAATGTCACGGCGTTTGTTTCGAAACGCCTCCTCACTCAACCCCACCAGCTCCTCACCCAGCCAACTCACCGACCCAGATTTAGGCTGAACCAGCCCCAAAATGGCCCGGGCCAGGGTGGACTTGCCACAACCTGACTCACCCACCACCCCAAGGGTCTCGCCGCGGTGCACATCAAAACTCACCCCATCGACGGCTTGAATGGTGTGGTACTCATGGCTGAAAAACCGACCAGTATCGATCAAAAACTGAACCTTGAGGTCTCGAACTTTCAGCACCACGTCGCCTTGAGCCTGCGTCATCTGGGAGCCTCCGTGGGATCGTCGGTGCCGGCATCGTGTGCTGGCTCGATCACATCATCCGCCGGCCGGCCTGGCAAAGCGTCCAGATGACAACGCTTGGCGTGGTGTGGATTGACGTCAGTCCAATCCGGTCGGATGCGGCATTGATCAAAGGCATATGGACACCGGTCTTGAAATGCACAGCCTGTGGGCAAATGCAACAAATTGGCGGATGGCCTGGGATCGCTCGCAAAATCCCTGACTGCTCTTGATCCAGTCGCGGCACTGAATTCAACAACCCTTCGGTGTAGGGGTGGTGGGGTCGCTCAAACAAGGCATCCACACCCGCCATCTCCATCTCTTGGCCGGCATACATCACCATGATCCGATCACACAGCCCCGCCACCACCCCCAAATCATGAGTGATCAAGACAATGGCGGTGGATGATTTCTCAGACAACTCCCCCATCAACGCATTGATCTGTGATTGCACAGTGACATCCAACGCGGTGGTGGGCTCATCGGCAATCAGCAGATCGGGTTGGCACAGCAGCCCCATCGCGATCATGATCCGCTGACACATGCCCCCTGAGAGCTCATGCGGGTATTGGCGCATCCGCTGGTCAGCATCACTCAGCCGCACCAGGCGCAGCATTTCAATGGCGCGCTGATAGGCTTCTTTTCGCTTCAAATTTCGGTGGTGGGTCAACACCTCAATCAGCTGCTCACCAACGGGCATGTATGGGTTCAGTGAGCTCGTGGGGTCTTGAAAGATCATCGAGATTTTCGAGCCCCGCACCCGCGACAGCTCTGCCGCGCTCATGCCCAACAGTTCTTGTCCCCGAAACTTCACCGATCCCGAGGCGCGACCATTTTCAGCAAGCAGCCCCATGAGGGCGAGCGCCGATTGGGTCTTGCCTGAGCCAGACTCCCCCACCAAGCCCAAGGTCTCACCGGGCTCCAGATCAAAGTTGATCCCGTTGACCGCTTGGACTTCGCCATCGGGCGTGTCAAAGCGAACGGTCAGATCTCTCACTTCCAACAGAGCCATGGTTACAACCGATCCTTGGGATCCAGCGCATCGCGCAGGCCATCGCCTAAAAAGTTAAATGCAAACAGGGTGGCCGCCAAAAACCCGGCTGGGAAAAGCAGCGACCACGGCGCAGTTTCAAGCTCTTGGGCCCCTTCATTGACCAACGCGCCCCAGGAGGTCAGCGGCTCTTGGACACCCAAACCCAGAAAGCTCAAAAATGACTCGACCAAAATCACTTGGGGAATGGTCAAGGTGACATACACAATCACCACGCCCAAAAGGTTGGGCACGATGTGGCGGCGAATAATCTGGGACTGTCTGGCCCCGCTGGCGCGTGCAGCTTCGACAAAATCTTTATTTTTAAGACTCAAGGTTTGGCCACGGACAATGCGCGCCATGTCCAGCCAGTTGACTGCACCAATGGCCACGAAAATCAAAAAGATGTTGCGACCAAACACGACCATCAGCAAGATGACAAAAAACATAAACGGCATGGCGTAGACGGCGTCGACAAAGCGCATCATGACGTTGTCGACTCGACCACCGAAGTAGCCTGCCACGGCGCCATAGCTCACCCCAATCAGCAGCGACACCAAGGTTGAGACAATGCCCACCAGCAGCGAGATTTGGCCCCCAATCATGGTGCGCACAAATAAATCCCGGCCCAGGGCATCGGTGCCAAACCAGTGATTGGTCTCCAACGACGGTGGTGAAGAGTAGTGATCCCAGTCAGGAATCTCATGGTCCCACTCAACCAGCATGGGTCCGAGCACGACCATCACCGCCATCGCCGCCAACACCACCAAGCCGGCCACCGCCGCTTTGTTTTTTAAAAGCCGGTGCCAGGCATCGACATACAAAGACCGCCCCATCACTGGGCGGTTATCCAGCGCACGCTCAAAGGCGTCGGCATTTTGAGACCGTCCCGCCGCGCTCATGGGCCACCCTCGTTTAAGTCCTCATAGCGAATTCGCGGATCCAGCCATGCGTACAAAAGATCAACCAAAAAGTTAAACAAGATGATCAGCATGCCGTATAAGATCACCACCCCCATGACCAAGGTGTAGTCTCGATTCAGCGCGCCTTGAACGAAATAAGAACCAATGCCAGGGATGGTAAAAATCCGTTCAACCACCACCGAACCGGTGAGCACCCCAGCCGCAGCGGGCCCCAAATAAGACAATACCGGCAGCATGGCCGGCTTCAATGCGTGGTTGGTCAAAATCTCTTTTTCGGGCATGCCCTTGGCGCGCGCGGTGCGAATGAACGGCGAGTGCAGCACCTCAATCATTGAGCCTCGGGTAATGCGCGCAATGTAGGCCACCATCGGCAAGGCGAGTGTCAGCACCGGCAGCACCATCCGATCAAAACTAAATGCCCAGCCCCCGGCAGGCAGCCAGCCCAAGACAATCGCAAACAACAAAATCAGCACCGGGGCCATCACGAACGCCGGCACTGAGATGCCGATCATGGCCACCGACATCACCGTGTAATCAATGGCTTTGTTCTGATTCACCGCCGCCCACACACCAATCGGAATGCCCACCAGCAAGGCGAGCACCAAAGCCAACCCACCCAACGTGAGGGACACTGGCCAGCCTTGCGCGATCAAATCGTTCACGCTCCAATCAAGGTAGTGAAACGACGGCCCAAAGTCGAGCTGGGCAATTTGCCACAGGTAGCGACCATACTGAAAAATCAATGGCTCATCCAAGTGGTATTTGGCAGCGAGGTTGGCCTCGACCTCAGGCATCAGCGCGCGTTCAGAATCAAACGGCCCGCCCGGCGCGACCCGAATCAAAAAAAACGCCACGGTGATCAATAAAAACAGCGTGGGCACCGCTGAGATCAATCGCTTGATCGAAAACGTCAGCATCAGTTTGACTCAACCTCAGCACCCGAGTCCTCTCGGGGCTTGGCTTTCACCCAGTACATAAAGCGCGTGGGATGGCGGTCCATGACATTGCTCTGCCATCCTTTCAGCCGTGGATGGACCAACCGCTTAGAGACATAGACAAACACCGGCAAAACCACCTGATCGGCCAGCAACAGTCGCTCGGCTTCAGCCATCAAATTGCGCCGGCGCGCATCGATTCGCTCGTTGGCCGCGCGCTCCAATAGATCATCAAAGATGGGGTTGTCATAACCGGCGTCGTTGCGTCCGTGGTCTGAGTGAAACAGTTCCAAAAACGTGTAAGCGTCTTGATAGTCGCCAATCCAACCCGAGCGAAACACCTCCGTCACACGCTTTTGAGCGCGGTTTTGAAGAAAGACCCGAAACTCCTCATTGATCAATCGCGTCTTCACGCCCAACACCTCTTTCCACATCGCTGCCACCGCCACGGCAATTTTGCGATGATTTTCAGAGGTGTTGTACCGAAGCTCCACCGTCAGCGGTTGGCTTTCAGAGTACCCGGCTTGGCGATACAGTGACCGCGCCAACGCTCCCGTTGGGCTTGAGTCATGTTCTCTGCATCGATGTCGGGTGACTCATAGTCAGGCAAGCCAGGTGGCACCAATCCAAACGTGGGCATCTCGCCAAATCGAGTCACTCGCTCAGTCAACAATTGACGATCCACGGCGAGTGACAACGCTTGGCGCAGTGCCAAGTTATCGGCAAATGGTGGCCGAGTTAGATTGAAAGAAAAAAAGTACGTGCCAAACCAAGGACTCACCACCAGTGCACTGTCCATGTTCTCAGACAGCCAGCTAAATTGAGCACTGGGGACTTGGTAGGTCCAACCCAGATCCCCTGCTCGGAATCGGGTGAACTCGGTGTTTTCGTCTTCAAACGGATAAAACACCACCCGCTCGATGTGGGTTTGTTCGGCCAGTCGGTAATGCGGGTTGGGGATGAGCTCTATTTTTGAGCGCACCTGCCAATCATGGAGCTGGTACGCCCCATTGGAGACCAGCCGGCCTGGTCTGACATGCCCCGACCCATGTGCCTGGACAGCGGGCGGGTAGACCGCAAAAGTGGTGGGGTGTGACAGCAACCCCAAAAAATAAGGCGTGGGCGATGCCAAGGTGACTTGAAAAGTCAAATCGTTCAGTGCCGCCACCCCCAACTCGCTGGGCGGCATTTCTCCTGCCAAAATCGCCTCGGCGTTGGCCACGGGGGCAAGCATGCGTGCATACGTGGCAGCGGTTTCGGGCGCCACCACCCGTCGCCATGACCACACAAAGTCGCTCGCCTTCACCTGCTCGCCGTTGCTCCAACGGCCGTTGGGGTCCAAATAAAAGGTGTAAGTCAACCCGTCTCGACTGATGTTCCAACGTGCCGCTGCGCCGGGAACGATTTGCCCATCTGGGGCCGTGGTGGTGAGGCCCTCAAACAAGTCAATGACGATGTTCGTGGTGGGCACGCCCTCACCCAGGTGAGGGTCAAGCGTTTGAGGCTCCTCACCATTGCCTCGATGCAAAACCTGCTGATCTGCCAACACCTCGGCCGATGGTTGGCCTTGGTCATTCAGTGTGACCTCAACGGGCTCACTCAGGGCCATGGGCTCAGGTGAGGCATCCTGAGGTTCACCGCCGCCGCAAGCCACCACCGAGGCCACACACAGCCAAGCGATGACCTTGAAAAGCGTTTTCATTCCAGCGACAGCCATTTTGTCAGGTGAATGTCCATTAAATTGTCTTCCCAGCCATTGACATTGGGTTGAACCAAGTGCCTCGAGACATAGTAGTACAGGGGAACGATGACATGCGCATCGATCAAGCGTTGCTCCGCTTGGGCCAACGTGGCCATGCGCGCTTGTCCCGATTGTGTTTGGGCTGTGGCCATCAATGAATCAAACCTGGCATCGCGCCAAAATGTGTAGTTCAAGGGGCTGTCGGAGACAAACAGCTGCAAGAAATTCGCGGGATCTTGCCAATCACCAATCCATCCACCCCTGACCACTTGAGTGATTCTGCCTTGGCGGCGGTTGGTCACGAACACTTTCCATTCCTCGTTGACCAAACGCGTGTGCACACCCAAGTGCTCACGCCACATGGCACCGACGGCTGCGGCCATGCGCCGATGGTTTAGAGAGGTATTGAAGCGAAGCTCAACTTTTAAAGGGTTGTCTTGGCTGTAGCCGGCTTGTGCATACAATGCTTGGGCCCGCTTGATCCGCGCGGCTTTTGAAGCGGTGGTGAACGGTTCAGGTGGGTTCCAACCAGGCAAACTCGGTGGGATCAGCGCATACGCCGGTTGCTCACCTGCGCCCAGCACTTGGCGGGTGATCCGCTCGCGATCGATCACCAAGCTCAACGCTTCCCGAAGATCCGGCTGATCTTGAAACGGCGAGCGAGCCACGTTAAACGCTAAAAAAAAGGATCCCAGGTAGGGCGCTATTCTTAACGACGTGCCCAACTCGCGCTCAAGCCAGTCCATTCGACCTGGCGGAATGGTTTCGGTAATGTGAAGCTGCCCCGCCCGAAACCGCGACAACTCAACCGAGGGCTGCTCAATCACATGCCACATCACCTCACCCAAAGCGACTTGTTCAGCGCGGATGTAGTGTGGGTTTTTCTCTAAGCGCAGGTGCGCCCCAGGCAGGCGCTCGACAAGCGCGTACGCCCCACTGAACCGTTGGGTCTGGCCCGGCCACGGCGCCATCACCGGATGGGTCAACAGCTCCTCAAACCACGGCGTGGGTTGCTCGAGTGTGACCACCAATCGATGCGGCCCCTCAGCCACCACCCCCAACGAGTCGACCGGGCGCTCGCCACGACGGATGGCGCGCGCATGTTGTATTGGCTCGAGCAAACCCGCCACCGGTGACCCCGTCGTCGGGTCCACCGCGCGTTGCCAACCCGCCACAAAA
>PR_CR_10_Liq_1_inCRDRAFT_1000410_pt1 | contig 26945 bp, 7 predicted proteins | sample PRCRCaboRojoPR_3_FD_10241 | JGI IMG/M metagenome (IMG submission 10241)
TTCTGCACTGACGGAAGCCTTTGAAGGCAATGAGCCGATCGTGAAGTCTGTAGATACTGAAAACACTTACAACGTCGTAACCGACTACCTGGTGGAATCTACTGATGATGATGCTGACGAAAAAGTAATGATGGCGCTGTACAACGGTGTAAACAGCATCACTGGAGGCAATATTGACCTGGAGCAATTCAAGGCACCGGACGGAAACGGTACGCACGTAGAGAGCTCAAGTAAGGTAGGCCCGACAATTGCAGATGACATCAAGTCGAGCGCATTCTACGCGGCAACGTTTGCCCTGTTGCTCATCTTCCTGTACATTTTCATTCGATTCAGCAAGTGGCAGTACAGCCTTGGTGCAGTAGCCGCCCTGTTCCACGATACACTCGTGGTATTGGGTATCTTCTCCATCTTCCACGGCATCCTGCCCTTCTCGCTTGAGATTGATCAGGCCTTTATTGCAGCCATTCTGACTGTGATCGGTTATTCCATCAACGATACCGTGGTGGTATTCGACCGTATCCGTGAATTCCTGAACAACTACACGAAGAGTTCTAAAGAGGACGTGATCAACAGCGCCGTCAACAGCACGGTCAGCCGTACGATCATCACCTCGCTGACAACCCTGTTTGTGGTTGCCATCCTGTTCTTCTTCGGTGGTGCGAGTATCCGTGGTTTTGCGTTTGCATTGCTCATCGGTATCCTCGTTGGTACTTACTCTTCGATCTTCGTAGCCACGCCAATCATGTCAGACCTGACTGGCGAGCTCCGTGCGAAGGATACCAAATCCGACAAAAAAGGGTTCTCAAAAGCTGCTCAGGCAGCCCGCTAGATCCCTGTCAACATAGCGATTTAAGCTAAAAATAAGAGCTGATCCCAAACGCGGGGTCAGCTCTATTTTTTTTGTTGGTGAAATCATCCTATATTTAAGACGGAATAGCAGTTTCTATCTCAATCTCACCCAAAAACCAGGAAGTGCCCCTTCGGTGCTTTGCCTGTATTTAGAGTTTTCTAAGCCAAAAAACCGAGATGAGAAGATTTACACTATTCCTCCTGCTCCTGCTATTGGAGCTTCCCTCCATTTTTGCAGCCACCGATGCTTTAGTTGTCGATGTTGAGTCAGACCGCTTCCGGCAACGGCTCCAAACAGCAGCCTCCGGGCCTTTCTCTTTGATTTTGCGACAACTTAAGCCAGGAGAAACCTATCAACTTTGGTTGAGCCCGCAGGCACAGCAGGGCGGTACGGTGAGGTTCCTGGCTGAAGGCGAAGCACCAACCGTCACTTACCGATTCAGGGCATCTCAGTCTTATGCCTCAATTCCGGTTGTTCAGTTAATGCCAAACGCTGAAAGCACCCGCTTTGTCCTGTCTGTCAGCTGTTCCTCGTGCAGCCGGTCAGCAGGCGTCCGTTCCAATGGCCTGTCGGTAACCTCTGGTATAGACCCGTCCGGTTTGATAAGAGATGTTTTTATTGGTGGCGACTGTTTTGATGTGGACAGCGTCAGCCTGATCGGCAGTACGGAAAGTGTAGGGCAGTTTGAGCTGGGCGGCTCCTCGATCGGTATCGAATCGGGCGTGATTATTTCCAGTGGCGATGCCTCCGATGCGATGGGGCCCAATTTCACCGGCAATATCGGTGATGAAATGGACGGTGGGGGCCACCCGGACCTGGCTGTACTGGCCGGATCGAATACGCTTTATGATGCCACAGGGATATCCTTCCAGTTTACGCCGACCGTAGACAGTATCGCTTTCCGGTACACTTTTGCTTCTGAGGAATACTGCGAATTTGTAGACGCCGGCTATAATGATGTTTTTGGTTTTTTCATCAGCGGCCCGGGGTTGAATGGTGGATTTACGGGCAATGGAGAAAACATTGCCGTTTTGCCTGGTTCCAACATTGGCGTGACCATCGACAATATTAACGACGACGACAATTCCGCCTTTTTTGTCCCCAACTCATTCAGCTGCGGTACCTTATCTATAAATCATGATATACAGTTTGATGGCTTCACCACGGTGCTTACTGCGGTTGCCGAGGTTCAGGCGTGCGAGACCTACACCATCAACCTGCTCGTGGGGGATGTGGGCGATGGGCTTTACGATTCTGCCGTTTTTCTTGAGGCTAACAGTTTTTCGGCAGGAGGCACCGTCACCGGGTCTGCTCTATCCCCTGTTACGAATGAAAATGTGACTTATGAGACCTGTTCCGATGGCTATTTCAGCCTGGAGGTTGGTGGAGACTTGTCCACCACGCGGACTGTTAACCTTGCCCTCTCGCCAAATAGCACTGCTACCCTGGGTGTGGATTTTGACAGCATCCCGCTCATAATCCAGGCATTACCAGGGCAAACAACGGTTCAAATTCCTGTCAACGTTTACTCGGATACACTGACGGAAGGATTGGAATCTATAATTCTGGAAATTGAAAACGCCTGCTCCTGCACCAATGGAACCGTGGAATTATGGATTCAGGACAGCGCCCCGCTTGAAGCCTCTACCCTGCCGGCGGAAATATGCCCCGGCGATACCGTATCACTGCAATCTGTAGTGCAGGGAGGTGTTCCGGAGTACAGCTATGAGTGGAGCAACAGTGCTTCAAGTCCTGACATTACCGTACAGCCCACCGGCACCGAAACGTATACCCTGACCGTGACCGATCAATGCGGCAGCACGGTGACAACCACCGCTGCCATACAGGTGAATGACCTACCGGAGGTCCTTTTTGATTTGCCGCCCAGGCTCACTTGCCTGGAAGATACCGTTATGCTGAGTGCCGTCAACAGCACTCACGGAGCAGAATTCTCCCTGCAATGGGACACGCCCGACGGGCAGTTTGCTGCTGAACCGGATGGGCTTACAGCCTACGTTAATGCCGCAGGGATGTATACCCTGACCATTGCGAATCTGGAAACCGGATGTACGAATTCGGGGGCAGCTTACGTGGAGGCAGATACCATCCTGCCCACCGCAGATGCAGGGGATGACTTTGTAATCAATTGCGGTGCAACCCTGGTTAGCCTGAATGGCTCTGGCTCAGACCGCGGGGCCCATATCTCTTATCAGTGGTCGACTGCTGGTGGACACTTCGCATCCGAACCCACTTCGATCTCTCCAGATATTGATGCGGCTGGTGTTTACAACCTGCTGGTTACCAATATGGACAACGGCTGCGCGGCTCAGGATGAGGTAGTCGTCACTCAACTCACCCCTGAGGCCAGCTTTGAGCTTCAGCAACCGCTTTGCTACGGAGACCCGGGCAGCATCCATTTTCAGCAAGTCACAGGCGGCACTCCTCCCTACGCCTATTCAGTAGACGGTGGTACGACCTATCAGCCCAATCAGCGCTTTCCCGCCTTGCCGCCCGGCATTTACAACCTGCTGGTGAAAGACGATAATGACTGCATGTTTGAAACCAGTGCCTCTATCAACCAACCGGATTCCACTATCGCAGTTATTCAACCGGCTGAAGCTACCATTGCATTTGGAGAAAGCTATGCCATTAATGCGCAGACCAACCTCTCCGATGCAGATATCGCTCAGGTTTTCTGGTCCAATGACGGCACGCTGGATTGTGAGGACTGCCTGCGCCCGGTTGCCAGCCCCCAGCGCACGACCGACTACCTAATGACCATTATCAGCCAAAATGGCTGTACGGATCAGGCCACGTTTCGTTTGTTTGTAGACCGTTCTCAGAGCGTTTACGTGCCCAATGCCTTTTCTCCAAACGGAGATGGCAGCAACGACCGGTTCTACATTGCTGCAAGGGCCGGGACCGTAGAAAACATCCGTACTTTCCAAATCTACAACCGCTGGGGAGCGCTCGTCTTTAAAGGTGATAATCTTCTGCCTAATAACCCGGACCACGGGTGGGACGGCACCTTTGGTGGAGAAGTCGTGAAGAACAGTGTGCTGGCCTGGTTTGCCGAAATTGAATTTACTGATGGAAGTGTGGAGCTTTTTAAAGGAGACTTACAATTGTTCCGTTAGTGTCCCTATTGCAACATATTTTGCAGAAATGAAGATAATCCGGGAAAGGAGTGGCCCCATTTTTTCCTGCCCCGCGGAAATAACCGTATATTTATTGTGGTATTGCAACTATTTTACCCTATGATGAGGAAACAACAATAATGCACAGTACAAACGGTGTGCCATAACTCCAAATTACGGAATATGAGAAAACCCATACTAATTCCCCTTCTATTGCTTTTCCTTACTTCACTCCTGCAAGCCACAACCGACCCCATAGTGGTAGAGTTGGAAGGCACCAGGTCAAGGCACCGCCTGTCCGTGAAAGCAGAAGGCCCCTTTGCACTAACCCTTTGCCAGCTGCAGCCCGGAGAGCAGTACCAGCTCTGGCTGAGCCCACAGGCACAGGAGGGTGGAGAGGTGCGTTTTGTTGCGGAAGAAGGTGAACCGGAGATTACCTATAGCTTCACGGCTTCATCAGCTTGCCAAAGTATCCCGGTCGCTCAGTTGGCGCCCGGCGCATTGAAGACCCGCTTTATTCTTTCCGTTAGTTGTGAATCCTGCGAGCGGCCTCCAGGTAAAAATCGCATGGCCGGGCTGACGGTTAGCCCGGGTGTGGATGCATTGACCCTCATTCAGGATGTCTTTATCGGTGGCAACTGCTTCGATGTCACCAATGTCAATCTTATTGGCAGTGCTGCGGGCGCCGGGCAATTTGGTATGGGCGCCTCTTCTGTAGGTATTAATTCCGGCGTCATCATCTCCAGTGGTAATGCCAGCGATGCTACCGGCCCCAACAACTCCGGCAGTACCGGAAACAACATGGGAGGAGGCAGCCATCCTGACCTGGCAGACCTCGCAGGCTCCAATACCGTATTTGACGCAACAGGTATTGAATTCCAGTTTACGCCCACGGTAGACAATATCACCTTCAACTATGTCTTTGCTTCAGAGGAGTATTGCGAATTTGTAGATGCCGGTTACAATGACGTTTTTGGGTTTTTCATCAGTGGCCCGGGCATCAATGGCGGCTTTACCGGCAATGGTGAAAATATCGCCGTACTGCCTGGCTCAAATATTGGTGTGACAATTGACAACATCAATGATCAGGACAATAGCGTATTCTTCGTGCCCAACTCCAGCAGTTGCGGCGCGGGTGTCATTAACAACGACATCGAGTTTGATGGCTTCACCAAAGTGCTTACGGCTATAGCTAATGTACAGGAGTGCGAGACCTACACCATCCGGCTTCTGGTAGGTGACGTGGGCGATGGCATCTATGACTCTGCCGTATTCCTGGAAGCCAACAGTTTTGCAGCTGGTGGTACGGCCACCGGCGAAGCTTTTTCCCCCACCACTAACAGCAATATTACCTACGAGGCCTGCTCCGATGGCTATTTCTCGCTTGATGTGGGCGGCGACCTGTCTACCACCCGTGTCGTTGACCTGATTGTTTCGCCTAACAGCACCGCGACACCGGGTGTGGACTATGCAAACTTTCCATTATCTGTGACTGCTTTTCCCGGACAGTCTACCATACAGATTCCGATTGATGTTTTTGCAGATGATATCGTGGAAGGGCAGGAAACCATTATTCTGGAGATTCAGAACTCCTGTTCCTGTATTAATGGTACGATTGAGCTCATCATTCAGGATAGCCCTCCTCTGGAGGTGACAGTGCCCCCAATCGAGGTATGCCCGGGAGAACCAGCTTCACTGGCCGCTTCCGTTAGCGGTGGCATCCCTGGGTTTAGCTATACCTGGAGCAATGCTGCTTCCAGTTCTGCGATTACGGTTACACCTAATGAAACGACTACTTACACCGTCACCGTCACCGATCAGTGCGGCCTGACGGCAACAACGGATGCAACAGTGACCGTAAGTGGCGCATCAGAAGCCACACTCACTGGTCAGGGGCAATTTTGTGAAGCCCCTTTCACGGCAGAACTCCAGGTCAACTTTCAGGGAGAAGGCCCCTGGCTATTTGCTTATTCCCTGAATGGAGTACCCCAGCCAGATATCGTCGCTACAGAAAACCCGCTTATCATAGAAGTCAATTCACCCGGCTTCTACCAAGCGGAGTATGTTGCACCTCAGGCCTATCCTACCTGCGTAGGGCAGGTACAGGGTACTGCTTTCATAGAACTACTTGACCTTAACCCTCAGGTGAATGCCGAGCCTGTTTCCTGTACCGGTGCCACGGATGGTGAAATCTCCATCAATGTGAGTGGCGGCGCTCCACCATTTTACTTTAGCTGGTACGATCTAACAAATGACCAACCCCTACCAGATGAGAGTAATGCTTTAACAGATCTTGCTCCCGGCACCTACGAAGCCTACATCGTTGATGGCTTTGGATGTACAGATACCGTTCAGGTGGAAGTCGAAGAACCCATGCCTGTATCCGCAAGCATCGTGTCCACAGAAGGGGTAAACTGCCTGAATCCAAATGGTGGCAGCATCGACCTGGATGTTAGCGGAGGATCGCCAGGCTATGATTTCAACTGGAGCAACGGGGCCAGCAGCGAAGACCCTGCCAACCTTCCGGCCGGCGAGTACTTCGTTACCATCACGGACGATGAAGGTTGTACTGCCACGGCTTCAGCAGTAGTGGAAGAAAACTTTGATTTACCAACGGTGGATGCTAATGTCCCGGATACCGTTACCTGCTTCCTGCCTGCAGTCACATTGGATGGTACCGGCTCCTCCACAGGCCCTGAATTTACAGCGTCCTGGTCGGGCCCCGGATTGCCTCCAACGGATGGGCTAACCGCTTTTGCACAGCAGGGTGGCGATTTCATTCTCACCATCTCTAATACTGTAAATGGCTGTACCGCCTACGATACCGTGACCGTTACTGCCGATAATGCGGCACCCGAGGTAGTACTGTCCCCGGGAACCATTACCTGCGATGCACCCGAAATTCAAATCAACACCAATGGCAGCAGCAGCGGGCCCGCTTTTTCCTATTCCTGGTCAGGCCCTGCCGTAGTGAGCGGTGCCAATAGCCTCTCTCCCACTGTAGACGCCCCAGGCACTTACAACTTTTCCATTACGAATAACGAAAACGGTTGTACCAGCAGCAGTACCGTTGAAATCACAGAGAACACCACCCTCCCTGCCATTGATGCAGGCCCGGGCACTGAGCTCACCTGCGAGGAGCCGGAGGTGTCTTTATCCGCGACGGCTACGGGCAACACCGGCGACTATGTCTATACCTGGACTTCTGCTGATGGGAATATTGTCAGCGGGGGGAACACCCTAAATCCGATAGTAAACGCGGGCGGGCTCTACCTACTACAGGTAACCGATACCCTCAATGGGTGCACGTCAGCAGATACGGTCTCCATCGTAAAGGATGATAACCTCCCTGTTGCCATCATCACCGGCCCTGAAGTACTGAATTGCGACAATCCTACCCTGCAGTTCAATGCAGAAAACTCTAATCTTGGCCCGGATGGCATTTACGACTGGTCTACTCCGGATGGGAACATCCTCAGCGGGGCCACTACCCTTACGCCTACCATTGATGCACCGGGCGAGTACCAACTGATTATTTCAGCACCGAGCATTGCCTGTTATGACACCGCCACTTTTTTGGTCGCCATTGACACGCTCGCGCCACAGGTCGACCTGCCATCGCCAGGTATTCTGAACTGCTATAACGATAGCCTACTGCTGCTTGGTAGCGCGGCCACCAATAGCGGCGAGAACACTCTGGCCTGGAATGGCCCTTCCGGGCTGATGCCAACCGACAGCATTCCTCTGGAGCAAAACATCACCGAGCCCGGCCTATATACCTTGCAGGTTACGGACCCCATCAATGGCTGTACCACCACAGCTGAAGTCATGGTGCAGGAGGATATCGCTATCCCACAAGCTGCTATTGCTGCCCCCGAGGTACTGGACTGCGGAACAGGCAGTATTACGCTTGACGGGTCGTCCTCCAGCAACGGGCCTAATTTCAGTTACGCCTGGACCGCACCGGATTCTTCCGCCATTGGTTCTAACCTTAATCAGCTGACGGGGATTGACCAGCCCGGGGTCTATCAGCTACAGGTACTGAATACCGAAAACGGCTGCAGCAATACAATAACCGCACTGGTAGAGATCGACACCTTGCTGCCTGAAGTAGCTATCGCGCCGCCTGCAACGCTGACTTGTGCAGATACGGTCATCGCACTTTCCGGCAGTGCAACAGCCAACAGTAACGCCCCGGTTTATGAGTGGAGTACGACCAATGGAAACCTGCTGAGCGGAGCCACCACTCCTGAATTGTCCACTGATGCACCGGGCACCTACACCCTGCAGGTGACCAACACCACCAATGAGTGCGTACAAAGCCTCAGCGTGGAAGTGGGTCAGGATGTGGAGATACCAATGGTTGATGCCGGCCCTGGTATTACCCTAAATTGTATAGATACCTTATACACTCTACAGGCAACCGCCAGTGGCAATGCCCCCCTCTCCTACGCCTGGACTTCACAGGATGGCAATATCGCAACTGGCAGCAACGATCTGAATGCTACCATTGACGCGCCGGGCACCTATACCCTGCAAGTGATCAATGAGAGCAATGGCTGTACCAACAGCAGCAGCGTTAACATTGATGAAGACGTTGCCCTGCCTGCCATTACCGTTAATGCGGATCCGCAAATTGACTGCGACAGCCCAACGGCATCCCTGGATGGCAGCAATTCCGATAGTGGCCCCAATCTAATCTATGAGTGGTCCACACTGGACGGTAACTTCAACGAAGCAACAAATGCTCCATCCATCACGGCGCTGCAAGCCGGCACCTATACCCTTCAAATTACCAATACCGACAACTTCTGTATCGTAACCGAAGCAGTGACGGTAGTCGAAAATACTGCTGTACCTCAGGCTGATGCCGGCACGGATGGCATTCTGAACTGCGATGTGAGTAGCATCAGCATTGGCGGCAGCAATACCAGCCAGGAGGGTCCACTGCTCTACACCTGGACCCTGAACGGGGCGCCGATTGCCAATGCAGACAACCCGACTTTTGAAGCCAATCAGCCCGGGCTTTACCAGCTTTCCGTCCTTAATACCGATAATCAGTGTGAGGCGCTGGATGAAGTCGAGGTCTCCATTGATACCATCTTGCCAACGGCCACTGCCGCGGTTCCCGATGTACTGACTTGTACCACAACCAGCCTGCAATTAGATGCAAGCAGTTCCAGTCAGGGCGGTAGCTTCACCTATGCCTGGAGCACCCCTGACGGGCAGCTGGACAGTCCCGAAGATGTACTGAATCCTACGGTCAGCAGCGGCGGCACCTACACGCTTCTGGTCACAGACAACAACAATGGTTGCCAGCAACAGGTTAGCGTCGAAGTGCAGCAAGATACGCTATCGCCAATTGCGGATGCCGGTGCCCCCATCCGGTTGACCTGTACAGACACCTTGCTCAACCTGGACGCCACCGGCTCCAGCCAGGGCAGCTTCCTGTATAACTGGTCCGGGCCGGGATTACCCTCCGGTACCGGGGGGCTCAACCCGGAAGTACAGGTACCCGGTACTTATGTGCTGGAGGTCATCAACATCCAAAACGGCTGCAGCGCTACTGATGAAGCACTGGTCACTCAGGATGTAACACCACCGGCGATCGCTATCGGAGCGCCCGAAATACTCGACTGTGCGCTTACTGAGCAATTGCTGAATGCCACGGGCTCAAGCCAGGGAAGTGACTTCAGCTATACCTGGACCACACCTAATGGCAGTATCTCTGAAGGACAGAACACGTTGCAACCGACTATTGACGCTCCGGGCACCTATAATCTTCTGATCACCAATACCGACAATGGTTGTACCAGCAGCCAAAGCGTGGAAGTCGGCCAGGATATCACCCCGCCGGTGATTGCCGCAGCCACTCCGGATACCCTGACCTGTACCACTACCGCTCTGGAACTCGATGCCACCGGCAGTAGCAGCGGGCCCGCTTTTGACTACGAATGGAGCACCAGCAACGGTATCCTCCAAAGCGGCACCAATTCCCCCACCCCTGTGGTCAGCAGCGGAGGGCTTTACCTGTTAACGCTTACCAATACGGCGAACAATTGCGTCAGCACGCTGGAAGTCAGTGTAGTGCAGGACACCGTAGCTCCGGTAGCCGAAGCCGGTAGCCCCCAGGAACTCAATTGTGACCTGCCGGTACTGTCGCTGTCCGGTGCAGGGTCGAGCACTAACGGCTTTACCTACAATTGGGATGGCCCCGGACTGCTCAGCGGCATGAATGGGCTTTCGCCTGAAGTCAACCAGCCAGGTACGTACACGCTTGCTGTGACCAATGACTTCAACGGCTGTACTTCCACCGATGCCGTAGTTATTACACAGGATACGATCACTCCGATCATTGCCATTGACGACCCGCAGGTGCTAAATTGCAATCTTACCGACCAGCAACTACAAGCTGGTAACAGCAGTCAGGGTAACGAATTCCAGTACACCTGGACAACCTCTAATGGCAACATCGACAATGGTAGCCAGACCCTGCAGCCGACGATCAATGCACCGGGCGAATATACCCTGCTAATTGAAAATACCAGTAACGGTTGCGATGCGCTTGCCAGTATTGTTGTTGAACAAGACACCATAGCCCCTGAGGTGGCTGCCCTCACGCCCGACACCCTCACCTGTGCCGTAACCGATGTCACAATTGACGCCAGCGGCTCCAGCAACGGTACAGCATTTGACTACAACTGGTCCACTTCCAACGGGCAAATCCTATCAGGCGGGCAAACCAATAGCCCTACCGTGGGCAGTGGCGGCATCTATACACTCGTATTGACCAATACCGTCAACTTCTGCAGCAGCGAACTAACGATTCCCGTTGTGCAGGACACTTTGGCGCCAGTGGCAGAAGCAGGCACCACGGCCGAACTCAACTGCGACAGCCCCAGCCTAACCCTTAGTGGTACCGGGTCCAGTACAGGCGACTTTAGTTACGAATGGCAGGGGCCAGGCGTGCTCAATGGTGGCAGCACCCTCAATCCTGCGGTGAACTTGCCGGGCACTTACACTCTTGTGGTCACTAACAACTTCAATCAGTGCACAGCAACTGACGCGGTGGAAATCACACAGGATATAAACCTTCCGAGTGTAATATTTACACCTCCCGGCACCCTGACTTGTGCTGTGGAGACTATACTACTCGATGCCAGCGCCAGTACGCAGGGCGATAACTTCACCTTCAACTGGTCTACGTTGGATGGCAACTTTGCGGGCTCGACCAACAGCCTGTCCGTTTCCATTGATGAGCCGGGCACCTACGACCTGACCATTGAGAACATGCTCACCGGCTGCTCCAACAGCAATCAGGTAGTCGTTGATCAGAATATTATTGCCCCGGTAGCAGAAGCCGGCAACACCTTCGTCCTGGAATGCTGGGAGGACACCGCCAATCTCGACGGCTCCAATTCACAGCAAGGGCCGAATATTACCTATCAATGGACCACAATTGGAGGAGGGTTCGCCTCCGGGACAACGACGGCCGCTCCGGTGATTAATGCACCGGGCTTGTATACGCTCCTGGTTACCAATACTGAGAATGGATGCTCCGCGCAAGATCAGGTACTGGTCACCCAACCCGTTCCTGAAGCCAGCTTCGACCTCATCCAACCACCCTGCTTCGGGGATCCGGGCACCATACGGTTCCCGCAGGTTACGGGAGGGACGCCACCTTATGAGTTCTCTATTAACGGGGGGGACTCTTACCAGGCAGGCAGCATTTTTGCCGATGTACCGCCCGGCAATTACGAGCTGATTGTACGCGATGAGAACGGCTGCACCTACGAAGCAAGCGCCGCCATCATTCAGCCCGACTCCACAGTAGCCATTATTGAACCTGCCGAGGCAACGATTCAGTTTGGCGAAAGCTATACCATCAACGGGCAGACCAACCTTATACCGGGTGAAATTGCGGACATCTTCTGGTCTAATCCAGGCTCACTCAGCTGTGATGATTGCCTGCGCCCGACCGCCCGACCGCTACGCACCACGGATTACCTGGTCACGGTGGTCAGTCAAAACGGCTGTATTGATCAGGCGCCTTTCCGCCTGTTTGTAGACCGGACTCAAACGGTTTATGTGCCGAACGCCTTCTCGCCAAACGGCGATGGCACCAACGACCTGTTCTATATTTTTGCCCGCAGCGGTGTCATAGAAAACATCCGGGCATTCCGGATTTACAACCGATGGGGAGAGCCGGTATTCGAAGGGTATAACCTCTCGCCCAACAACCCGGAGCACGGTTGGGACGGCACCTTCCGGGGAGAACAGATGAACAACGCGGTTTTTGCCTGGCATGCAGAGATTGAGTTCATTGATGGCACCGTTGAGCACTTCAAGGGGGATGTACAGCTGTCCCGTTAACAAGAGCGCATAAAGTAAGGTAGCATACCGAAGGCCGCTTTAGCATTGCTGAAGCGGCCTTCGTTCTAAGGTACCAGCAACAAAAAAATACCTCTGGCGTTTTATTCGTATGCGTGGCACAGCTAACCCAAACACGGTTTAGCAACGCGCACCCTATATCATTCAAATCCAGGTAAAGCTATGATCCGGTATTCCTATATTTTATTTGCGCTTCTTTTTGCGGCACTCAGCAGCTGTACTTACACTGAAAAAGTCAGGGATGGACAAACAGCGATCGAGGTCAAGCAATACGCTGTAGCCCTTGAGCTACTCCAGAAAGAATACGAGAAATCCAAGAGCCGTGTTGAGAAAGGGCGCATCGCCTTTAAAATCGGCGAGGCCTATAAGAACCTCAACCAGAGCGATCTGGCCATCCGCTGGTACAAAATTGCCTACGACAATCAATACGGGTGGGAATCCCTGCGGGAGTATGCCTTTGCGTTAAAACAGGCCGAGCGCTACGAAGAAGCCGCCCGGGCCTTTAAAGACCTGGGCATAGAAATCGGCAGCCCCTACGAATACCGGCGGGAGATCAGTGCCTGTCAGATTGCTATGGGCTGGAAAGAACTGCGCCCGGAGTACGAAGTTGAAGTCATGGGCTTTAACTCCAGCCGGGCGGAATACGCTCCTGTTCTTTACAAGGATAATCAGTTAGTAATCACTTCCGACCGGGAAACAAGTGCCGGTGATGACACTTATAACTGGACGGGCAATGCCTTTTCTGATCTTTTCCTGGTCGACCTGGAGTCCAATACCGTTTCTGATTTTACCGGCCCGCTCAATACGGAAGATAACGAGGGGACGGCCATTTTCAACAGCGACTATACTGAAGTCTACTTCACCCGCTGCTTTGGCGGCGGCAAATGGGATGCTGACCATTGCAAGATCATGCGCTCGGAAGTCAACGGCAATAGCTGGAGCATACCGCAGCCTCTGTCATTTATGGAAGAAGGCATCAACTACGGCGGTCCGGCCCTTTCAGAAGATGGGCAGCGTCTTTACTTCTCTGCTGACCACCCCGATGGCTGGGGCGGGCACGACCTTTACTACAGCGAGCGGCAAACGGATGGCACCTGGGGCCCTCCTCAACTCATGACGAGGGTGATCAATACCGAAGCCGATGAAATGTTTCCTTTCGTAGATAAGGATACCCTCTACTTCTCCTCCCGGGGGCATACCGGCATGGGGGGGCTCGATATTTTCAAAACCTACCAGCTGCAAAGCCGGGGCTGGGCATCCCCGTATAATCTGAAACCACCGGTCAACTCTGGTTCTGATGACTTCGGGTACATCATTGACTACAGTGCCCCCAAACAAGACGAGGATGTACTATACTCCGGGTATTTCACTTCCCGCCGGGAGGAAGGCATCGGCAATGATGATATTTACCGTTTCACCAAAAGGAAACTGCCCCCGGAAGAAGTGGTACAAGATGAAGAGCCCCCGAAAGAAATAGAGTACAAGCTATTGCTTAAAGGCTTTGTCCTGGAAAAACTATACGAGGTACCCACTGACCCGAACAGCGTGGTGCTCGGCCGCAAACCGTTGCCCGGTTCTACCGTGCAGATACAGTTTGGCCCCCGCAAGGAGGAAGTGACCGTTGGAGAAGATGGCATGTTTGAGCTGGAACTGGAAGAAGAAGCTGATTATACTTTCCTGGCGGCCAAAGAGGGCTATCTGAAAAATGATGCAGCTTTCTCTACCCGTGGTATCGGGCGCGACCCCAACAACCCCGTACAGGAATTCGAAATAGAAATCGTACTGGACCGCATCTTTTTGGACAAGGAAATCCGGTTGGAGAATATTTACTACGACTTCGATAAAGCCAATATCCGTGAAGATGCCCAGCCAACGCTTAATGACCTGGCCCGCAACCTGGAACTCAACCCGGATATCCGTATTCAGCTGGGCTCACATACCGACTGCCGGGGCAGCTCCAGATACAATCAGGACCTGGCCCAGCGCCGTGCGCAAGCCGCAGTGGATTACCTGATTTCACAGGGTATTGATCCGGGCCGGCTCGTTGCCTTTGGCTATGGGGAAAGCGAGCCCGAGGCCGATTGCATCTGTAACCGTTGTACGGAGGAAGAACATCAGATTAACCGGCGGACGACCTTTAAAATTATCGAATAATCATAACGGGGGCAGCGTAAATCGTTTGCCCCTTTGTTTTGAGTATTGCCCAATACGCACCAGCCGGCCAGTCCGCTACTTCAATACGTTGGCGGAAATTGCGCTGCTGCCCCAACGCTTGCTGGTAACGGATTTTGCCCGTCACATCTACGATAGCCAACGTTAACGGGTCAGAGACTTTTAATGTGCCTTCCAACTCCATGAAGCTGGCAGCAGGATTGGGAAACAACTGAACCTCCTCAATCCATTCCAATGCCTGTGCCTCTACCAAATTTTCTTCTTCGGTTGCGGTGCAGCCATTAGCATCTGTCACGGTTAGCGTATAGATGGCAGAAACCGGCACCTCAATAGTATCCGTATTCGCGCCGGTACTCCAAAGGAAAGTGTAGGGCGGCGTACCCCCAAATCCCTGTCCCACCACACGGAGTGGATCATTAAGCGTACTGAGCGAAGCCGTAAGCAATTCCGGCTCTGGAAGTTCTATTTCGAAAGTGCGCAGGCAGTTACTATCGTCTATGACATTCAATTGGTACAGCCCGGCCGGCCGGTTCGCCAGGCTGTCACTGGTAAAGGGCAATAACTGCCCTGCATATAACCACTCGTAAGCATACCCAGGCACTCCCCCGATTATGTCTACTGCGATGTGCCCATCCGAACCACCAAAGCACTGAACCGTATCGAAACGGACCGTATCCAGCAGCAAAGCCGCTTCAGGCTCCTCAATATCATATGGGCCAAAGGTACGCTGACAGGCTTTGTGATCTGTAACGGTTAACGTGTAGCTGCCGGCTGCCACTCCACTTAAATCAGCAGTAGCCATACCTGTACTCCAGGAATACGCATAAGGCTGTACGCCTCCGGTCACATTCAGGTCGATGCTTCCGGTGAGGTCTCCTTTACACAGTACCGGATCAATATCCATGACTGTGGCCATGATTGGTGGATGAGCGTTGATAACCATGGCGTTCACTGCATCGGTACAGCCCCGTTCGTCAATCACCACTCCGGTGTAAGTTCCGGCAGGTACTCCAGTCAGATCCGCAACAGGCTCAAAGACAACGTTGCTGCTATTAAACCAAGAATAGAAGTAGGGCGCCGTACCGCCCGTGGTAGTTGTGAAAACCCCACCGGTCGAATCTCCGAAACAGCTCACCATCCGAATACTATCCCGGGTCAGGGAAAGCGGCTCAGGCTGGCTCAATACTGTAAGGGGCGACTTTTCATTACAGCCCGTGGATAAATCGGTAACGGTCACCCGGTAGTTGCCCGGGCTGAGGTTGCACACAGAGACGGTATTGGTGTCCGTCACCTCTATGTATCCATTGCTAAAGTGGAACTGATAATTGGAGGAGCCACCAGACACGCTAGCCACTGCACAGCCATCGCCCAGACCATTGCAGCTTACATCCACAGTATAAAAGGTGTCCAACCCGAAGGCAGCCGTAAAGGCTTTAACCTTTACCGGCAGAGATTCCCGCTCACAGCCATTCGCATCCACTACGGTAAGGCTGTAATCTGCCGGCGCGGGATCAGGAATTTGTGGCTGATCTGCACCATTGCTCCAGTGATAATCATACACAGGTACGCCCCCGCTGACTACGGCCTGAAGTTTTTCCACTTGCCCTCCTTCGCAGATGTCCTCTGCTTCCACTGCAATGGAAACAGTCAGTGCAGGCGGTTCATTCAGGACAAAGGTGGTATCGTAAGAGCAGGCGTTTGCATCATCTACCACCAGGCGATAAGCACCGGCAGGGATATTGAAGATATCTTCTGTCTCTACATCAGTACCTATCCAACTATAACCATAGGGTGGCGTCCCTCCACGGGTATCCACCTCTATAAAACCGGTAGAATCCCCCCGGCAGGCAATAGGGCCAAAGCCTTCCAAACCTATTTCCAGGGGTAGCGGGCTTACTATAGGAATCGTATCACTGATAAGCTCACAACCACGGCCATCTGAAATGGAGACCACATAGTCCCCATCGCCAATCCCGATCCGGTTGGGGCCGAGAATGCCATCATTCCAGCGATAATGGATAGGCGGAAGTATAGAAGGCGTACCGGCGCTCTGGGTAGCCGTGACATTGATCAGCCCATCCATGGTGTTATCGCAAGCAGGCTGTACCACGTTTATGGCGCTGCCAAACAACTGAGGCGCTTCGATGACAAAGGTGGTATCGTACAGGCATCCCTGCCCGTCCTCCACCTGCACACTGTAGGCGCCTACTGGCAAATGATCAATTTCACTTGTTGTGGCGCCGGTGCTCCAGGTATACTGATACGGAGGTAGGCCCTGTGGATTCAGGGTCACCCTTCCGGTTTCCAGGCCCTCACAAAAGGGGTGGACAACTTCAGCGGTAAAATCTGGCTCGGAAGTAGCTTCCAAAACAACTTCCAGCGTATCTCCCGGGCAGGCATTAGCATCGCTCAGGTAGGCAAAGTAGGTGCCGATAGCGAGATTACTAAGCGTACTGTCGGCTCCGGTTTCACTCCAGGCATAGGTGTAAGGCGGATTGCCACCACTCGCGCTCACCGTAATGGAACCGTTCTTCTCTCCAACACAGGTCGGATTATCCGTATCAATAAGGGTGAGTGCTAACGGAGATGGCCCCTTGATGGTGTAAACAGCATTGGCAGTGCACCCCTGAAAGTCAGTCACCGTTACGCTATAGCTCCCTGCACTCAGGTTGACCCTCAGGCGTGAATCGCTGCCATCTCCCCAATCGTAATGATACGGGGGCGTCCCCCCATTGCTTCCAACCAGCAGGCGCCCGTCTTCCTGGTCGGCACACGACATATCCTGACGAAACTGCAGCTCCAATTCAAGGGGCGCGGGGGCTTCCAGCTCAAAACTTTCCACCAACTGGCAGTCTTTGCTATCAGTCAGGGTCAATGTGTAAATCCCGGCGGAGAGATTAAATGGATTGGGGAAGTTGATATTATTGCTCCACAAATAACTGTAGGGCGGCGTACCACCGAAGGCGGTAGCAGTGAGGGCACCATCTGCAGCGGCTGCACAGCTGGGCAAAACACCATCAAAGCTCAGTTGCAGCGGTGTTGCGGCTTTGACCTCGATACTATCTATAATCGTCTGACAATCTCCATCGGTAACGGTAACGCTGTAAAAACCACCGGAAAGGCCCTCAAGGCAGGCAGAAGAACCGCCATTGCTCCATTCAAAGACCGGGCTGCCTGCAGAAACCGTCAGGCAAATCTCGCCATCTCCGCTGCCGGGGCAACTCACGTCCTCCACACCGATCTCCTGTACGGCAGCACCAGGCCCATTGACCAGTACCGAACGAATGATCAGCTGACAGCCTTCTACCGAGCTATCCGTGATGGAGACCCGGTAATTGCCCTGTGGCAAATTACCGACCAGCAGGGTATCCGAAACCCCAAAAGCAGTACCAACTATCCCGTTCGTGCCTTCCCAGCTATAATCGTAGGGCGGTTCTCCGGAAAGGGGCACAAGCGTGATCGCCCCATCAACGCCATCGCAGGTACTGACATCCGTGACGAAACTCCGCAATGAATCAATACTAACAATAGTCCTTACCCGGGCACTGTCAACGCTAAAGCAGCCCTCCACATCCGTGATGGTAACAGGATAAGTTTGCGTCACCCCCGCCTGAAAACCCGCGTCCACTTCAATGGCAGGGCCTGATGCCCCATTTCCCCATTGGTAGGTGTAGGGCTGATTGCCTCCGCTAGCCTGTACAGACAGGGTGGCGGCCGTCTCCCGGCAAAGCACTATCGAATCCGAAGGCAGGAAAGTCAGGGCCGGGCCGGGCTTGAAATCGATTTGCACCTGACCCTCATCCGAACAACCAAAATCAGCGGTCGCCTTAAAATAAAAAGTACTCCCCACCATGGAAGTAATCACCGGGTCAGTCAGCTCATTAGCAGGAGTAGCCGGGCTGCCGGTGTGAAAGGTAATGTTGCTGCCGGTAAAGTTGGCATCGTTGAAAATGATACTCTCCAGATTCAGCGAATCCTCCGGGCATACCTCCGGAGTCGTTTGCTGAGTAAGGTTCGGGGTAGGATTGACCACCACATAGACGGGAGCCCGCTGTGCAGAGATACAGGTAAGGTTGCGCTCTTCCACATAGTAGGTGTAAACGACCGGCTCCGGCCCGTTATTCACCAGAAACTGGGTTGGCGAAAAAGTTGAACCAAAGCCTGTAAAATTGGTGGCATCAGCAGCCGGATACCAGAAAAAGAGGCTGTTGCTCAAATCTGAAGACACTCTAAGCAAGGCCGGCTGACCCGAACAAATCGTATCGTGCACCACCGTGGGGGGCGGCAGCATCGGATCGTCGGCCATTCCATTACAGTTTTCATCCGAACCATTACAAGGGATTTCATCCGCGCCGGGATTGATTGCCGGATTGGCATCATCGCAATCGCCAGCAAGCGCAACAAACCCCTCCGGTGGGGTACTCAAACAGGTAAAAACCGGCTGATTGCCATCACCGTAGCCATCACCATCGGCATCAACGTAAAAGATAAATCCGGGAGCGCCCAGCAGGGTAGCGCCGTAAAACTGCAGGTTATCCAACGCAATATCTCCCCGGGTGTTATTGCCCTCCTGCCCCACAAAACGCAGGCGCAGCGTATCTCCATCCTCAAAATCACTCAGCCCAATGTAGACTTTTTGCCAGTCGGGCCCCTGAGTCCCGGAACGCAACCAAAGGGGCGTCCAGCTAAAACCACCATCACCGGAAGCTTCCAGGGCCAGGCTGCCAATGCCCTCTCCCAGCATATGGTACTGAAAGGAAAAGTGGCAGGTATCGGTCCCTTGTTTGTCCAGAATGATGCAATCTGACTCCAGGATAGCGGTTTTGCCCGGACTGCAATTATTTCCGGAGGCCTCCAGGTAGACGTACTGCGTAGAGCCATCTGCACCTGACTCAGGCCCGGTACCGAAAGTGGCTGTGGGGCCCGTTGCCACCAGCCAATCGTAATCATTTTGCTGACTATTCTGCCAAATACCTGCCAGGGGACAGTCCGTATCGCAAAGGGTACCACACAGGGCCTCTGTTTCAAAACCGGTGGACAGGGTAAGGTCCGATGGATTGCAGCCCGTGGAAAAAGTAACCGGACAGGCATTCTCTGATACATCTCCGCCGCATACCTTGCGCACGTAAAGTTCGTAGTCTGTCTCTGCATCCAGCCCGATCAGCGCATAAGGCGGACAACCGGTAAAAGAAATGAGCGTGCCGCCACCTGCCGTGGCACCACTGCCCGGTGTAAAGCCAACAGGCCCGTACTCCAGCAAGGTGGTCCCGCAGCTCGTTTCCGGCATCCAGTTCAGCACAACCGTTGTGGTGTCAGAATCTACGACCTCCACGGTTTCAACCGGCTGGCAGTTTAATGGGGCAAAGACCAGGTTCACGAACTCCAGTCGTCCAATATCTCCTTCTGCATCGTCGCAGATGATGAGTTCCCAGGGGCCATTGGGAGCGGTAACGCCATCATTAAAATCGTAAAGACTGCCTTCAGGCCTGATGGTTTCTGCGGTAAAGGGCGGAGACGATGCTGCTACCGGTACGCAACTGCTCATAGTAAAGCGGGCGGGCTCGGCACAATCCGGCGCATCCGGATTTCCGTAATTGTCATCCCCTGCCCCATTATCAAAAGAGAGGGGAACGTCAATACCAGCAGGTGACCGAAGGGTCATTTCAAGGTCGTTGGCCCAGGTGTGCCGGACGATAATCTGCACTTCCTGCAAGGCCACATCCACGCCAAGGGCAGTGCCCGGCGCGCCATTCACATTGATGACAACTTCATCAGGGTCCGGAATAACATTAAGGCTGGGATCACAGCCACCATCTTTCAGGTTGAGCCCGATGTCACAGGTATTATTGTTGATCACCACACTCTGTGCAAAGAGTGGTGTACCAAGCAGATAGAACAGGAGTAGTAGATAATTCGGCATTGGGGAGTTCATCAGCATACAGTTTACACTGGCAATTTACCCCAAAAATAGAAAGAATTCAGATGTATTAGCGGACTTCGTCCGTTTCCTCTTCTTCTGTCGGCTGTTTTTCTTTTACCGGGCCGCTTAGTTTTTTGACTAAGAATGCGAAACCCACCACGAAGTGGGCAAGAATTAAAAACAGAACGATGTAAGTGCCCCAACCGCCAGACATAGTAATCAGATTTTGGATAAAGTTACGGGCAGGTAGCCGTTTGTAAGGTGACAAAGGTCACACCTATTTCTTACCTTTGCGGCAAATAGCAAAGCGGCAGGGCCGCACCCACAAAGCGCATAGAATATGATCAACATCAATAATGTTTTTGTCAAATACGGAGACCGTACGCTGCTCGACCGGGTCAACCTGGTCATTGTGGAACGGGACAAGGTGGGGCTGGTAGGCCGGAATGGCGCCGGGAAGTCGACCCTGCTCAAGATCATCGCCGGCTATATGTCACCGCACGATGGCAACGTTGACCGCCCCTCCGGCAGCACCCTGGGCTTCTTACACCAGGAAATGAGCCTGCCCAAAGGCAAAACCGTGATGGCTGAAACCCTTACCGCTTTTGACGAAGTGCGCCGCCTGGAAAAGCAAATCGCCGAACTGAACGATGAAATGGCGACCCGTACGGATTACGAAAGTGATTCTTACATGAAGCTCCTGGAAAATTTCTCCGAAGTCAACGACCGCTTCCAGCTGCTGGGCGGTCAGACCATGGAGGCGGATGCCGAGCGCGTACTCACCGGCCTGGGCTTCAAAGCTTCCGACATGGACCGCCTGACTGATGAATTCAGCGGCGGCTGGCAAATGCGGATCGAGCTGGCGAAAATGCTGCTGCAACGCCCTGACTACCTCCTGCTGGACGAACCGACCAACCACCTGGACATCGAGTCCATCATCTGGTTGGAGAAATTCCTCAAGGATTACGCTGGTGCGGTCATTGTGATTTCCCACGATAAGCAATTTCTCGACAACGTCACCAGAAGAACAGTGGAAGTCGAACTCGGCAAAGTCTACGACTACAAAGCGGCCTACAGCGAGTATGTGGACCTGCGCAAGGAAAGGCGTGAACAACAACTCGCAGCCTACGAAAACCAACAGCGGGTCATTGCGGACAAAGAACGGACCATCAACCGCTTCATGGCGAAGGCGACCAAGACCAAGATGGCGCAGTCCATGCAAAAACAGCTCGATAAAATTGAGCGCATCGAGGTCGAACAGTTCGATACCGCTGCTATGAACCTCCGCTTCCCCCCCGCTCCCCGGTCCGGGCAGGTGGCTCTGGAGGCCAAAAACCTGTCCAAAAGCTATGGCAGCCTGAACGTGCTCGATAAAGTCGACCTCAAGCTGGACCGGGGCGACCGGGTGGCTTTTGTGGGGCAAAACGGGCAGGGCAAGACCACCCTGGCTAAAATCATCGTCAACGAACTGACGCTGACCGGGGGCGAATTGCAACTGGGCCACAACGTTGAAATCGGCTACTACGCCCAGAATCAATCCGACAGCCTGCACGCCAAGCTGACGGTACTGGAAACTATGGAAAACTACGCACCTGCCGAAATGCGGACGCAGCTGCGGAGTATCCTCGGTGCCTTTATGTTCAGCGGAGAGGATGTGGATAAGAAGGTATCTGTGCTTTCGGGTGGAGAGCGCGCCCGACTTGCCCTGGCCTGCCTGCTGCTGCGCCCTTTCAACCTGCTGGTGCTTGACGAACCGACCAACCACCTCGATATCATCTCCAAAGATGTACTGAAGCAAGCCATCAAAGACTACGATGGCACCCTGATTGTCGTTTCCCACGACCGGGAATTCCTGGCAGGCCTTACGGACCGTACCCTGGAGTTCCGTGACCGGAAACTGCACGAGCACCTGGGCGATGTCAACTACTTCCTGGAAAAGCGGCAGCTCGATAATATGCGGGACGTGGAAATCAGTCAGTCCTCCGGCAAGCCCAAAGCGGCTACCGCAGAAGCCCCGCCCAAAAAGGAGCTGAGCTACGAAGAGCGCAAGCGCCTGCAGCGCGCCATTTCCAATGCGGAAAAGAAAGTGGAGAAAATCGAGGAAGAAATCGAAGCCGTGGAGAAGACCATGTCTAACCCGGAGTTTTACATGCAGGATGATGCAGCAGCAATCACCAAAAAACACGCTGACCTGAAGGCCGCCCTGGAAGACGCCATTGAGGTTTGGGAACTCGCCCAGCTCGAGATGATGGAGTACGAGTAGGCACAACAAAAGAAGCCCCGGCAAGCATTACGGCCACCGGGACTTTCTGGTTTAAATACTTTTCTTACGCCATCAGTTCTTCTTCCTTGATGGGCTGCCGGAATACGATTTTGTCGTCAAACACATCGAGTACAACGGTGCTGTCCGGCATTACTTTTTGCATCAGCATCTGCTTAGACAGCTCGTTGAGGACCTTCTTCTGAATGACCCGCTTCAGCGGCCGGGCACCAAACTCAGGATGGTAGCCTTTGTCAGCCAGCCACTTTTTCGCTTCATCCGCGATGGTCAGCTGTATCTGCTGTTTGGCCAGGTTGGCACGCAGTTCCTCCAATTGCAGGTCGACAATCTGTCCGATATCTTCGCGGGAAAGCGGACGGAACATGATCGTCTCGTCAATCCGGTTTAGGAATTCCGGGCGTACGCTTTGCTTGAGCAATTCGAAGACTTGTTCCCGGGTATTTTCAATTACCAACTCTTCGTCTCCGGGCACCATATTCGCAAAGTTCTCGCGAATGATGTTGGAGCCCATGTTGGAAGTCATGATGATGATGGTGTTCTTGAAATCCGCTACGCGGCCTTTGCTATCCGTCAGACGGCCATCTTCGAGCACCTGCAATAGGATATTGAAGGTATCCGGATGGGCTTTTTCGATCTCATCCAGCAGGACTACGCTGTAGGGCTTGCGGCGCACTGCTTCCGTCAGCTGACCGCCCTCATCGTAGCCCACGTATCCCGGAGGCGCACCTACCAGACGGGACACCGCGTGCCGCTCCTGATACTCGCTCATATCGATCCGGGTCAGCAGGTCTTCATCATCAAAGAGGTATTCGGCCAGCGCTTTGGCCAGCTCCGTTTTACCAACGCCTGTAGTCCCCAGGAAGAGGAAGGAGCCAATGGGGCGGCGTTCGTTGCTCAGCCCGGTACGGCTGCGGCGGATGGCATCGGCCACAGCTTCCACGCCCTCGTCCTGCCCTACGACCCTTTTGTGCAAGTCTTCTTCCAGGTGAAGGAGTTTCTCGCGCTCACTCTGTAGCATTCGCGTTACCGGCACGCCGGTCCAGCGGCTAACGATCTCCGCGATATCCTCTGCATCCACCTCTTCCTTGACCAGCAGCTTGTTGTTGGCTTGCATGTCCTGCAGGCGCTGTGTGTAGTCTTCCAGTTGCTGTTCGACTTCCGGAATGCGGCCATAGCGGATTTCGGCAGCGTCGGTGTAGTTGCCTTCCCGTTCTGCACGGGCACTTTCCTGCTTGAGGCGTTCGATTTCCTCTTTCGCCTGTTGTACACCAAGGATGACCTCCCGCTCACTTTCCCACTGTGCCTTCAGGGCATTGCGGTCTTCCTCAAGGTTGGCCAGTTCCTCGTTGATACTGCTGATTTTCAGTTCGTCGTTTTCCCGGCGCATGGCTTCCCGCTCAATTTCGAGCTGACGGATCCGGCGCTCCACTTCGTCGAGTTCTTCAGGCATGGAGTTCATTTCCAGCCGGAGTTTGGCGGCAGCTTCGTCTACCAGGTCGATGGCTTTATCCGGCAGATGGCGGTCGGTGATGTAGCGGTGCGAAAGCTGTACGGCAGCAACCACGGCATCGTCTTTGATATTGATTTTGTGGTGGGTCTCATACCGCTCCTTCAGTCCACGCAGGATGGAAATGGCATCATCCACGCCCGGCTCATCCACCAGAACGGTTTGGAAACGGCGTTCCAGCGCTTTGTCATTCTCAAAGTATTTTTGGTACTCATTGAGGGTCGTGGCACCGATGGCGCGCAGCTCGCCCCTGGCCAGAGCAGGCTTCAGGATATTGGCAGCATCCATTGCGCCCTGCCCCTTACCGGCACCCACCAGGGTATGAATTTCATCAATAAAGAGGAATATCTGCCCCTCCGCGGTTTTGACTTCATTGATGACCGACTTCAGGCGCTCCTCAAATTCGCCCTGATACTTGGCACCGGCAATCAGTGCCCCCATATCCAGGGAAAAGATGTCTTTGTCACGCAGGTCTTCCGGCACATCGCCATCCACAATGCGGTGGGCCAACCCTTCGATGATCGCCGTTTTACCTACGCCAGGCTCACCGATCAGTATAGGATTGTTTTTGGTACGGCGGGCCAGGATATGCAGCACGCGGCGGATTTCATCTTCCCGTCCAATTACCGGGTCGAGTTTGCCGTTGCGCGCCATTTCGTTGAGGTTGACGGCGTATTTGCCCAGGGCGTTGTAGCTGTTCTCGGCACTGTGGGTGGTAACGCGCCTGCCCTTGCGAAGCTCCTCAATGCCCGCTTTCAATGCCTTTTCGGTGATACCCGCATCTTTGAGCATTTGCGTGGTGCTGTCCTTAACACCCAGCAAAGCCAGCAGGATGTGTTCCAGGGCGACGAACTCATCCCCAAAATCCTTGAGGTACGTATTCGCCTTTTGCAGCACCTCCGTAGCGATGCGGGAGAGGTACTGACTGCCGCCGCTGACACTCGGGTAGGACTGAATGATGCTATCCGTTGCCTTTTTAATATTGTCGAAATTGACACCCAGCTTCTTCAGCACAAAAGGCGTCACGTTCTCATCCACCTGAAGGATACCCTTTAGCAGGTGGGCCGGCTCTATCGCCTGATGCTGCTCCTGCATAGCGATCTGCTGTGCATGCTGCACCGCTTCCTGAGCCTTTATGGTGAAATTATTGAGGTTCATCTATTGTAGAATTAGGTTAGACATGATGTAGAAGGAAGGCTTTTCAGCAATTCCTTCCGAATTAATAACAGCTGTTTAGCTTCAAATGATGTACCAAACGAGCTAAACACGCCATCTTGGCAGATTTTCGCCACGGCTGCCGCCAATTTGACACCCAAATAAAAAAACACACCCGTATTAGACCGGTAACAAATTAATTTTCAGCAGGTAACGTACCAAAAAGAACCCCAGACGTACAGTGCAGCAGAAAATACGGCATCTTTTTTTCATTTTTGCCCAACCCTTTCCAACCCCGTGCCTGTCTAGGCATAATGAATTTGGAACACAACTATTTTAACGATCTCAAAACTGATGCTCATGCCGGTTACAACGATGTTAGTGCTCGCCCTTGCTGTTATTGCTGTTGGAAAAAAGTCGCGGGCCCTACGTTAACCGCTTGCAACCAACAGGGCAGCTTTGTCGTTCTGTAAAGCGAAACAAAAGCTGCCCTGTTTTATGCAACTCTCACTCGGATTTTCACCCTGCCCTAATGATACGTTTATCTTTGACGCCCTGCTGCACGGCAAGGTCGATACCGAAGGGCTGAGCTTTCAGCCGGTTATCGAAGACGTGGAGGCGCTCAATGAAATGGCCTTTCGCCATGAGCTGCACATCACCAAACTCAGCTACCACGCTTTTGCCTACCTCCTCCCCCACTATGCACTTTTGAACGCAGGCAGTGCCCTGGGCGAAAAAGTCGGTCCCCTGCTCATTGCCAAAAAGCCGCTCTCCCCTGCTGAAATCAACGCCGCGCACATTGCCATTCCCGGACAGTATACCACAGCCAACTTTTTGCTAAGCCTCGCTTTCCCAAAGGCGCAGCAGCGTACGGCAATGCTTTTTTCAGACATCGAGAATGCTGTTCTTCAGGGCCGGGTGGATGCCGGTCTGATTATTCACGAAAACCGCTTCACCTATCAGGATAAGGGGCTGGTCAGGCTAATGGACCTGGGCGACTACTGGGAGGAAACCTCCGGGCTGCCCATCCCGCTTGGCGGCATTGTGGTACGCCGGGACCTGCCTAAGGCGATACAGCACAAAGTGGACCGTGTGCTCGCCCGAAGCGTAGCCTATGCATTAGACCACCCTGATGCGCCCAAAGATTTTGTACGGCAGTACGCTCAGGAAATGGAAGAAGCGGTCATGTACAAACACATCAATCTGTACGTTAACCACTACACCCGTGACCTGGGCGAACGGGGCCGGGCGGCGGTTGAGCACCTGTTTAAGGTCGCTATGGAAAAGGGCGTTATGCCCGTTTCTGACACTCCCGTTTTCGTGTAGTTTACCCTGCCTGCAGACCAACTTAAGAGAAAGATCATTTTCGCTGCCGGAAATCTGCTCCGGGGTGCAAGAATATCGCCACTTTGACTATTTTTGCGCTGCATTTTAGATTCCCTAACCAGAAAGCAAAAAACTTAGCGATTATGATCATTGGTGTCCCTAAGGAAATTAAGAACAATGAGAACCGGGTGGCCCTTACGCCGGCC
>PR_CR_10_Liq_1_inCRDRAFT_1000411_pt1 | contig 26919 bp, 27 predicted proteins | sample PRCRCaboRojoPR_3_FD_10241 | JGI IMG/M metagenome (IMG submission 10241)
CAGCATCCCGGTGACCGAGATGATCGACAAGCCCGCGCCGCGCAGGATGAGCGCGCGGCTAAGCCCGGTGAACCGCATGCCAAGGGCGGTGCCCACCACGACCTGCGCCACATTGACCAGCCATTGCGGGATATCGAGCGGGTATGCCCCAGTAAGGGACAAGAGAGCGGCCACGGCCATCGGCCCGGTAAGTTGCTTTGCGGGCAGGCGCAGGAGGCGGCCGATTGCGAGGCCTGCAAGACCGGCCATGGCAATGCCGGGAAGCGCCTGCCATGGGACGACATCGCGGGCCAATGTCATGCCGCCGGCGCTGCCCACCGGTTCACCCAGCCAGAGCGAAAGGCCAAGGGGCAGGGCGGTAACCACCACGATCACCCGCAGGAATTGTTGCAAGGTCAGGCGGGCAAGGTCGGCCCCGGCCTCTTCTCCCATGGCGATGGATTCGAACAATCCGCCGGGGGTGGCGGCATAGAAGGCCGTGGCCCGGTCATAGGCCCCGAGGCGGCGAAAGACCGTGTAGTTGAAGGCATGGGCCACCACGACGAAGAGGGTGAGCGCCGCAAGGCTGAGCATCAGGCGCGGGATTTGCGCGAAAAGCGCGGGCGTGACCTGCGCGCCGATCATCAAGCCGATCACGGCGATGAACATGAGCCTGAGCCATGGCGGGAATTGGTAGCCATCCGGCAACCGCGTGGGCAGGGCCATGGCCACGGTGCCACTGAGTAGAAGCGGCCCCATCAGGAAAGGCAGCGGCAGGCCAAGGGCCTGCGCGCCAAAGGCGGCAAGCGTGCCAAATCCGAGCAGCGCGAGGGTGGTCAGGGCGTGGGACATGGCCCCATGAAACACCCCGCGCGGGGCTTGGCAAGGCAATGTCAGACGAAGGTGACGTGCTTGTTGAAGGGCATTTCGCGCAGGCGTTTGCCGGTGGCGGCGAAGATCGCGTTGGCCAGTGCCGGGGCGGCGGGGGGGACCGGTGGTTCGCCCACGCCGCGGACACTTTCACCGTTTTCCAGTCCGCGCACGGTGATCTCGGGGCATTGGTATTGGCGCAGGAAAGGGTAGGTATCGAAGTTCTGTTGCTCGGTCCGGCCTTCGGCGAAGGTAATCTCGCCCATCATGGCGTGACCAAGCCCCCAGATCAGGCCGCCTTGGACTTGGTTTTCGAAGTTCACCGGGTCGAGGACGCGGCCCACTTCGGCGGCGACGAAAGCGCGGTCAAGGCGGATGCCGTCGTCGCTATTGGTCACCTCGATGACCTCGGCGCAGGGCACACCGAACGAGAGGCAATAGGCCACGCCGCGGCCTTGGTTCTCGCCCAGGGGCGCGCCCCAGTCCGACATCTCGCCCACGGCCTCCAGCACCTTGCGGGAGGGGGCGTGGTTGCAAAGCCGAAGGCGCTCTTCCAGTGGGTCGGCACCTGCGGCGTGGATCAGTTCATCAAGGAAACTGTCGTGGAAGAAACCGTTGGAGGAGGCCCCGACGGAGCGCCAGGAGCTTACGGGCGCCAATCCCTCGACGCGGTAGCCGGTAACGCGGTAGTTGGGGATGGCGAAGGGTTGATCCCAAGCGCCAGCGATAATTTGCAAATCCGGGCCAGCGGCGGGCAGGCCTTGGCGGCCCATTTGCGAGGCTATGACCGAAGGCATGGCGATGCCAAGGTCGCAGGCGGTGACTTGGCCGTTGGCGACCGCACCGCGCCCACGGGCCATGGCGATTTGCCGGGGAAAGTCGTGCGAGATGTCTTCTTCGCGGCTGTAGGTGAGTTTGACGGGGCGGCCTTTGGCCTGCATCGCCAGTTCGGTGGCTTGGCGGACGACCATGTCTTCGAGCCGGTGGCCAAAGCTGCCGCCCATCATAAGCACATGCACATGGACGTTTTCAGCCTCAAGCCCTGTGATTTCAGCGACGTTATCCTGCACGAAACGGGGGATTTGCGTGCCGGTCCAGACGTCTACGCGGGTATCGGTGACGCGGACGGTGGCGTTGATGGGTTCCAATGGCGCATGGGCGAGGTAGGGGGCGCGGTAGTCGGCCTCGATCACCTTGGCGCTTTCGAGAACGGTGTCTACATCGCCCTCGTCCTTGTATTGGCTGTCTTGGGCATCGGGGGTGAAGCTGTTTTCAAGCCTTGCCCAATGATCTTCTTGGTTGGCGGGGTAAGGCGCGGGGCCCCAGTCCACCTTGACGGCCTGCACGGCCTGAAAGGCGCGCCACGTGTTGTCAGCCAGAACGCCGACGCCGCCGGTGATGGGAACGATTTTCTCGACGCCGCGCATGGTTTCGGCTTGGGCGGCATCAAAGCTATGCATTTCGCCGCCGATGGCGGGGTTGGTGCGGACGGCGGCGTGAATGAGGCCCTCCATCTCCACATCAATGCCGTAGTCCTGCGTGCCGGTGGATTTGGCCAGAATATCCAAGCGCTGCATGGGCTGGCCCAGCTGACGCCACTGGCTTGGATGGCGCAGTGGGATACCCTCCACAGGCTCGATTTGCGCGGCTTTGCCGGCGAGCTCGGTATAGGGCATCAGGGTGTCGTCGGGCAGGATGACCGCGCCGCCACTGGTCATAAGCTCGTTGCGGGGTATTCCTGATTCGTGCGAGGCGGCCTCTTTCAGGGTTTCGCGGGCCATGGCTCCGGCACGGCGAAGTTTCTCGTAAGAATCCGGCACGGTGGTTGAGCCACCGGTGATTTGCACCCCAAGGAATTTCATCGGCGCGTCCAGAACGGCGCGGGTGGTTTCGGCCATGAACCCGGTATCGGTGGCCGGGAAGGGGGCCGCATCGGCTGAGAGCGCGGTGTTGTAATAGGCCGGGCTGGGCGGGCCTGGGTCGATTGAGACATCGGCCAGATCCACATCCAGTTCCTCGGCCAGAAGCGCGGCTTGTACGTGATAGGCCCCTTGGCCCAAATCGGCGCGCGGGGTGATCAGGGTGATCCCCTCGGGGCGGATCAGCACATAAGGTGTCAGGGCTGCTTCGCCGTCTTGCAGGTCGTCCAGCAGCGGATTGGCATGCGGGCGCTTGTAGGCCACGACGCCGAAGGCCACCCCGCCGGCAATGGCGGCCGATCCGATGAGGAAGGTACGACGGGCGATTTTTCCAGCGCGGCTCATCCCTTAGCCCTCCTGCAATGTTTGGGCGGCGGTTTTGACGGCGGCGCGAATGCGCGGGTAGGTGCCGCAGCGGCAGAGGTTGCCACTGAGCGCATCGTCGATATCAGTATCAGTGGGGTTTGGCACCTCGGCCAGAAGGGCGGCAGCAGCGGTGATCTGCCCCGATTGGCAATAACCGCATTGTGCCACTTGATGCTCGACCCAAGCGGCCTGGACCGCGTGCAGGGCCTTTGGCGTGCCAAGCCCGTGGATGGTGGTGACCTCGCCCCAGACATCGCCGGCCATCACCTGACAGGAGCGGACGGCTTGCCCGTCAATTTGAACGGTACAGGCCCCGCATTGCGCAATGCCACAGCCGTATTTCACGCCTTTCAGGTCAAGCTCGTCACGCAAGACCCACAAAAGGGGCATCTCGGGTTCAATGTCTAACTCGTGGGTCGTTCCATCAATAGTGAGTTGCATGGCGAGTGTCCTATTGGTGCCTTTTCNCCTACAAGTAAACCGACAAGTTCAGATGTCTAGGGGGGCGACCGTTTACCATACGTCATTTTGGGGGTGTCGCCACATTTTTGGCCCTGCGCCGGGACGGGCGCATTGGCCTTTGCGTTACTCTTCCGGGGTCAGGCCGACGGATTCGATTCCCGCCACGGCGGCGATCACATCGTTGTCGGAGGTGTCGCCGGTCACACCCACGGCACCGACGATGTTGCCGCGCTTGTCGCGCACCAGCACGCCACCCGGCACCGGAACAACCTGCCCGCCGTAAACCCCATTCACCGCCGCCATGAAATAGGCCTGTTGCTCCGCCCGGGCCATTTGTGCGCGGCCCGCCATGCCCAGCATGATCGCGCCATAGGCCTTGCCATGGGCGATGCCGAAGCGACCGGGGGCGGCACCATCTTCGCGCTCGAAGGCTTTGACGTGGCCGCCGGTGTCCAGCACGACGACGGAAAGCGGTTTGAAGCCTTCCTCGCGGCCCTTGGCCAAGGCCTTGCGGATGATCGAGCGGGCGCGGTTGAGCGAAAGTTCTGCCATAGTGGCCTCCTGTCTTATGCCGCGTCAGCGGCTTTGAGTTCCAACCGGCGGCGATGAAGCACCGGCTCGGTATAGCCCGAGGGCTGCTCGCGCCCTTTGAAGACCAGATCGCAGGCGGCTTGGAAGGCGATGCCGTCAAAACCGGGTGCCATGGGGCGATAGCTTGGATCGTCGGCGTTCTGCCGGTCCACCACCTTGGCCATCTTTTGCATGGCTTCCATCACCTCAACCTCGCTGACCACCCCATGGTGCAACCAGTTGGCGATATGTTGCGAACTGATCCGGCAGGTCGCGCGGTCTTCCATCAGGCCCACATCGTTGATGTCGGGCACCTTGGAACAGCCCACGCCCTGATCCACCCAGCGGACGACATAGCCAAGGATGCCTTGGGCGTTGTTTTCCACTTCCTTGAGAATCTGCTCTTTCGACCATTTCTGGAAGCTGGCCATGGGGATATCGAGCAGCGTATCGACAAAGGCGCGCCGCCCCCCGGCCTTGAGCTTGTCCTGCACGGCGAAGACATCGACCTTGTGATAGTGCAGCGCGTGCAGCGTGGCCGCCGTGGGTGAAGGGACCCAAGCGCAATTGGCGCCGGATTTGGGGTGTTCGATCTTTTGCTCCAGCATGGCGGCCATCATGTCGGGCATGGCCCACATGCCTTTGCCGATCTGGGCCTTGCCGGAAAGCCCACATTCCAGACCAATATCGACGTTCTGGTTCTCATAACCGCTGATCCATGCTTTGCGTTTGATGAAGTCTTTGCGGCTGAAGGGGCCGGCCTCCATGCTGGTGTGAATCTCGTCACCGGTGCGATCAAGGAAGCCCGTGTTGATAAAGGCCACGCGATGCGAGGCTGCGCGGATGCATTCCTTGAGGTTGACCGAGGTGCGGCGCTCTTCGTCCATCACGCCGATTTTGACGGTGTATTGCGGCAGGCCAAGGAAGCCCTCCACCTGATTGAAAATCTCGTTGGTGAAGGCCACTTCCTCGGGGCCGTGCATCTTGGGCTTCACGATATAGATCGAGCCATGCACGGAATTGCCGCTGTCGCGCTTGAGGTCATGCATGCCGATCAGCGTGGTGATGGCAGCATCCATCAGGCCCTCGGGGATTTCATTGCCGTCGGCGTCCAGAATGGCGGGGTTGGTCATCAGGTGGCCCACGTTGCGCACCCACATCAGGGCCCGGCCCTTGAGCGTCAGGTCACTGCCATCGGGCGCGGTATAGTGGCGGTCCTCGGCCAAGCGGCGGGTGATGGTCTTGCCGCCTTTGTCGAGGTTGGCCTCAAGATTGCCCTGCATCAGGCCCAGCCAGTTGGAATAGGCCAGCACCTTATCCTCGGCATCCACGCAGGCGACCGAATCTTCGCAATCCATGATGGCCGAGACCGCGCTCTCAATCTGCACATCGGCCAAGAGCGCCTGATCGCGGCAGCCGATGAAATGGGCGCGGTCGAAGATCAATTCCACGTGCAGCCCGTTGTTGCGCAGCAGGATGGCATCGGGGGCCTTGGGGTTGCCGCGGAAGCCGACGAATTTCTCCGGGCTGACCAGCGGGCAATCATCCACCAGAAGCGCGCCGTCTTGGACGTAGTATCGGCGCACATCGGCGTGGCTTGTTCCGACCAGCGGGAAGGCCTCGTCCAGGAAAACGCGCGCCCGCGCCACAACGCGGGCTCCGTGGCCACGGTCATAGCCGCCTTTGGGCGGCAGGCTGCCCATGGCGTCGGTGCCATAGAGACAGTCATAAAGGCTGCCCCAGCGGGCATTGGCGGCATTCAATGCGTAACGCGCATTGGTGACCGGCACGACAAGTTGCGGCCCGGGCACCTCGGCAATTTCTGGGTCGACATTGGTGGTTTCAATCTCGAAATCCGGGCCTTCTTCGACAAGATAGCCGATATCCTTGAGGAATTGTTTGTAGGCTTCGTGATCATGTGGCTGATTGCGGTGGCGAATATGCCAGTCGTCAATCTGCTGTTGAAGTTCGTCGCGGCGCTCAAGAAAAGCGGCGTTCTTTGGCGCCATGTCCTTGACCAGAGAGGCAAAGCCGGACCAAAACGCCCCGGGCGAGACACCCGTACCGGGCAGGGCCTTTTCATCCACGAAATTGGCCAGATCCTCGGCCACTTGCAAGCCGTGCTTTTCGATACGCTTCACCATGTCTCGCTCCCTCCCGGTCATGTTTCAAATGGGCATGCGGTTGCATGCGATTTTGGGGAAAGTAGCGGCAAAGTTTCCTATCGGCAACAAGATTGGTAAAAAAGAATTACCAATTACTGCCGTTGAGCCAAAAGGCACCAAGAAACACCGGCCCTAAAACGGTCCGGCGAAAAAGCTGTGCTTGGTAAAGTAAAATGGCGGAGAGACAGGGATTCGAACCCTGGGATCCCGTGAAGGATCAACGGTTTTCGAGACCGCCCCGTTCGACCACTCCGGCACCTCTCCGCGGGGGTCTGGGGGCTGCGTTTAATCGCCTCTGTCTGCTAAGACAAGGGGGTTTTGCATTGTTTGTGCAGAGTTTTTGCATAGGTTGGCGATACGGGCGAAGATCTTCGCCACGAAAGGAGATGCCATGACGATCAGAGTTGCGCGCGGCCCTTTAATGACAATGGTGCTGTCAGTCATTTTGGTGTTGGTCTTTGCTGCACCGTCCAAGGCGGCGGATCGGGACCGTCTGGAAGCGTTTCTTGAGGTCACTGGCTTTGGCGTGGCCCTTGATAGCTTGGCCCTGAACGCGGCAGACGCTCCGCAAATGCTGGGCATGCAGGCAAGTGATTTCGGCAGTGACTGGGAACGGGTCGCGCTTGACGTGTTCGATACGGACGAGATGCGCGATGTGGCGCTTGATATCCTGTCGCAAACGCTTTCGGACGAGGATCTGGCCCACGCAGCCGGGTTTTATGCCTCGGACTTGGGGCAGCGCTTGGTTAAGGTCGAAAATGCCTCGCATATGATTGAAGATGACAGCGCCAAGCGCGAGGACGGCGAAGAGCGTGTGGCAGACATGATGCGTGCGGGCGATGATCGCCTTCAGGTGCTCAAGGGGTTGAATGCGGCTGTGGACCAATCCGGCAACGCGGTCCGCGCAATACAGGAAGTACAGGTCAGGTTTCTGATGGCCGCTTCGCATGCCGGGGTTCTGGACCGTTCGATTGATGAGCAATCCCTGCGTGCGCTTTTGAAGGAGGGCGAAGACGAATTGCGCATCGAGCTCAAGGCCGGGGCCTTGGCCGGGGCGGCCTATACCTATTCGGATATTTCTACCGAGGATTTGAAGGCCTATCGGGAGGCGCTAGAGCATCCGCAGATGCAGCGGGTTTACGAATTGATGAATGCCGTTCAGTTCGAGATCATGGCGAGCCGCTATGAGCGGCTGGCAGTGCGGATGGCTGACCTGCACCCGGGGCAAGAACTGTGATGGCGCGCGTGATGCATCACTTCGGCCTGCTGGCGGCCCTTGTTGTCTGGCCCTTGGCCAGTTTTGCCGAGGAGGCACCGGTGCTGGATCGCCTGATGGAGGTCTTGCGGATTGCCGACACGATCGAGATCATGCGTGAAGAGGGCCGGGGCTATGGCGAGGATGTGGCCACCGAGATGCTGCCCGGAGCCGATCTTGACAGCTGGCAAAGTACCGTGATGCGGATTCATGACCCCGACCGCATGCAGCGCGTGATCCGGCAAGGGTTTGACGCGGCTTTGACCGAGCCGGAGATGCAGGCGGTCATTGACTTCTACGGCAGTGATCTGGGGGCCGAGATCGTGGCGTTGGAGATTTCCGCGCGCCGCGCCTTCTTGGAGCCGGAGATCGAAGAGCAGGCCCGCGCCCGCTATTCCGAAGATCACCCCGATGACTCCCGTTTGCGCGGTCAGGTGGAGCAGATGATCGCGGAAAGCGATTTGGTTGAACGTAACGTGTCGGGGGCCATGAACTCGACCATGATGTTTTATCGCGGGATGATGGATGGTGGCGAACTGGAGATGACGCAAAGTGATATGCTTGCCGATCTCTGGTCGCAAGAGGAGGCCTTTCGCAGTGACTCGGAAAACTGGTTGGGAGCGTTCTTGATGATGGCTTATGACCCGCTTTCTGCCGAGGATTTGGAAAGGTTTCTGGCGTTCTGGCGCGAGGATGCGGGGCGCGTCTTCAACAGTGCCATGTTCAAATCCTTCGACAGAATGTACGAGGAGCTTTCCTATTTGATGGGGCAGGCCGTGGCGCAGCACATGCAGAGTGAGAAACTCTGAGTTGGAACGTGTAGACCCCCTTGACTTTAAGCTCGATCTTTTGAATAAGCGCGCAACCCGGCAGCAGTCGCTGTACGGGCATGTATGAATTACGCCCATGACAGGGCGCGCAGTTCGAGGGTGGCCAAGGGCCGACAACGTCCGCCAAGGCGGGGACCACAGGACGCGGCAACGGAAAAGGAAGACGCAGATGTTTGCGGTCATCAAGACCGGTGGCAAGCAGTACAAGGTGCAGTCGGGTGACATGCTCCGTGTGGAAAAGCTTGCAGCGGACGCCGGTGAGAAAGTCCAATTCAACGAAATTTTGATGCTCGGCGGTGATAAACCGGTCGTGGGCGCACCTTTGGTGGACGGCGCAGCCGTTCAGGCCGAAGTCGTCGATCAGGTGAAGGGTGACAAGGTCATCAACTTCGTCAAGCGCCGCCGTAAGCACAGCTCTAAGCGGACCGTTGGCCACCGCCAGCAATTGACGCTTCTGCGCGTCACCGAGATCCTTGAAAAAGGCGCTGACAAATCGGGCGTGAAAGCCGCTGTTGGCGCAGGTTCGATTGCGGCTGTGGCCGCTGGTGCCGCCGCTGCTGCAAAGCCTGCCAAAAAAGCTGAGCCGAAAAAGGCCGAAGCCAAGGCAGAGCCGAAGAAAGCCGCCCCCAAGAAAGCCGCCAAGGCCGATGCGGGCGACGACCTCAAGGAATTGAGCGGTGTTGGCCCGGCGCTTGAGAAGAAATTGCACGAAGCAGGCGTCACCACCTTTGCCCAAATCGCGGCATGGACGGAAGCAGACGTTGCTGATATGGACGAGAAACTGTCGTTCAAAGGCCGGATCGAGCGCGAAGGCTGGATCGAACAGGCCAAAGAACTGGCTAAAGGTTAAGGAGAGACCCAATGGCACACAAGAAAGCAGGCGGTTCATCCCGTAACGGTCGCGACTCTGCCGGTCGTCGCCTTGGCGTCAAGAAATACGGCGGTCAGTCGGTCATTCCCGGCAACATCATCGCGCGTCAGCGCGGTAACAAGTTCTGGCCGGGTGAAGGTGTGGGTCAAGGCAAAGACCACACGCTGTTTGCTGTCGTTGAAGGGAACGTGAAGTTCCACAAGGGCATCAAAGGCCGCACCTTTGTATCGGTTCTGCCAGTGGCGGAGGCCGCCGAGTAAGCCGACCTTACGATATTTGAATCAAAAGGGGATCGGCGCCGCCGGTCCCTTTTTTCTTTGCAGGAGGCAACCGCATGGGCGTTGCCGTGATCAGTTTTCTGGCCTTCGCTGCCAGCCAGGTGGGCACGCCGGGGCCCGCCAACATGGCGCTTTTGGCCACAGGCGCGCGCTTTGGCTTCCGTACGGCCTTGCCGTTCGTGGCAGGCGTGGCGCTTGGCAAGCAACTGATCATCTGGCCCGTGGGTTTTGGCTTGATGGAACTGGCGGCACAGGCCCCTTGGGTGTTTACCGCGCTCAAATATGCCTCGGCGGCCTATATCTTCTGGTTGGCGTGGAAAGTGGCCAACCTGCGACTGGATCACGGGCGCGAGGTGGAGCGCGTGCCGGGGTTCGTGGCGGGGCTGATCGTGCATCCGCTCAATCCAAAGGCCTGGGCGATGATTGTGGCCGGGTTTACCAATTTCGTGGCTCCCGGCACGCCCGCGCTTCAGGCAACTATGGTGATCGCCGCGGGCCTTCTGGCCTTGCAGCTTTTGTTGCATCCGGTCTGGACCTTCGCGGGAGACCGGATTGCCCGCACCGTCGCGGGAACGCCAGCGGAAAAATACCTTATGTGGACCTTGGCGGGATTAACCGTCGCCTCGGTCCTGTTCGTGCTGTTTGGAGGAGGACAGGCATGACGATGGAAACACGGATCGACCAACCGTTGATCGAAGGCGATCGCTTTGACCTGCGGCCTTTGCGGGACTCGGACCGAGGGTTGATCGAGTTTTATGCAGGCGATGAGCGTGTGGCGGCGATGACCTCGTCGATCCCGCACCCCTTGCCGCCGGGCACGACCGAGGCCTTTATCACCCGCGCGCAGGCCCCTGACCGGGCCGAGGATGTCTGGGCCATGGATGGCACCAAGCAAGGCGGCCCCGAGGTCATGGGCCTGATTGGCCTGACGCGGATTGAGCAAGGTCAGTCCGAGGTTGGCTTTTGGGTGGCACCAGCCTTTTGGAACAGCGGCGTGGCATCGGCCGCGTTGGAGACGCTCCTTGGGGCCAATCCACATGCCTGCAAGACCTTTTTCGCCAGCGTGTTTCAGGATAACCCGGCCTCGGCACGGGTTTTGACGAACAGCGGTTTCGCCTATCTTGGCGATGCCGAAACATTCTCGGTCGCGCGGGGGGCCAAGGTGCCCACCTGGACCTATAGCCGCAAAGCGGATTGAGGCCGCAGCGGCCTTTGCGTAAGGAGACGACATGAAATTTCTCGATCTAGCAAAGGTCTATATCCGTTCGGGCGCGGGCGGTGGTGGCTGCGTCAGTTTTCGGCGCGAAAAGTATATTGAATACGGTGGCCCCGATGGGGGTGATGGCGGCGGTGGCGGTTCGGTCTATGCCGAGGCGGTCGAGGGGCTGAACACTCTGATAGACTTCCGCTATCAGCAGCACTTCTTCGCCAAGAACGGCCAGCCGGGCATGGGCAAGCAACGCACCGGCAAGGATGGCGATGACATCGTGTTGCGGGTGCCGGTCGGGACCGAGATTCTGGATGAGGATCAGGAAACGGTGATTGCCGATATGACCGAGGTGGGCCAGCGTGTGGAACTGGCGCGCGGCGGCAATGGCGGCTGGGGCAACCTGCATTTCAAATCCTCGACCAACCAAGCGCCGCGCCGTGCCAACCCCGGCCAGCCGGGGGTTGAGCGCACGCTTTGGCTGCGGCTCAAGCTGATTGCCGATGTGGGGCTTTTGGGCCTGCCCAATGCGGGCAAGTCGACCTTCCTTGCGGCCACGTCGAACGCGCGGCCCAAGATCGCCGATTACCCCTTTACGACGCTGCACCCCAACCTTGGGGTGGTGGGCGTCGATGAGGTGGAATTCGTTGTCGCCGATATTCCTGGCCTGATTGATGGCGCGAGTGAGGGCAGGGGCCTTGGGGACTTGTTCTTGGGCCATGTCGAGCGCTGCGCGGTCTTGTTGCATCTGGTCGATGGCACCTCCGAGACCGTGGCAGAAGATTACCGCACGATCATTCAAGAATTGGAGGCTTATGGCGGGCAGTTGGCCGATAAACCGCGTGTGACGGTCCTCAACAAGGTGGATGCGCTTGACGATGCACGGCGCGCCGAGGCCAAGGCCGAGCTTGAAGCGGCCTGTGGCGGCGCGGTTTTCGAGATGTCGGGGGCCGCGAAACTGGGTGTGACCGAGGTGCTACGCGCCTTGCGATCCGAGATCGACGACAATCGCCTGCGCCAAAAGGCCCAAGACGAAGAGCCCGAGCCGTGGCAGCCCTGAGCCAAGCCAAACGCATTGTCATCAAGATCGGGTCTGCCCTGCTGGTCGACCGCGACAGTGGCGATTTGCGTGCCGATTGGCTGCGCGCCTTGGCCGATGACGTGGCGTGGCTGCGTGGGCGGGGAATCGACGTGATCCTTGTGTCATCAGGCTCTATCGCGCTTGGGCGGGGTGCGCTAGGCCTGCCCATGGCAGACCTGACGCTCGAGCAATCGCAGGCCGCCGCTGCCGTGGGGCAAATCGAACTGGCCCGCGCCTATGCCGAGGCTTTGGCGGGCCACGGCCTGCGTGCCGCCCAAGTCTTGGTGACGCTGGAAGACAGCACCGACCGGCGCAGATACCTCAATTCCCGCGCCACGCTGGAGCAGCTTTTGCAATTGGGTGCTGTGCCTATCGTGAACGAAAACGACACCGTCGCCACCGATGAAATCCGCTACGGCGACAATGACCGGATGGCGGCGCAGGTGGCGGTGACGGCGGGGGCCGACCAATTGATCCTGCTGTCGGATGTGGATGGGTTTTATTCCGCCAATCCTAGCCAAGACCCCGAGGCGCGCCGCTTTGATGTGATCGAGGTGATTACGCCTGAGATCGAGGCCATGGCAGGCGATGCCGGCTCGGGCCTTTCGAAAGGCGGGATGAAAACCAAGCTGATGGCTGGGAAAACCGCTACTGCGGCGGGCTGTGACATGGCGATCACCGAGGGCTCGGTCCTGAACCCGGTGCGCGCGCTTGCGGGCGGTGCGCCTGCCACATGGTTCCGCGCGCAAGGGGACCCGCAGCAAAAGCGCAAGGCGTGGATCGCGGCGATGAAGCCGCGCGGCCGTGTGGTTGTGGATGCCGGAGCCGCCAAGGCCCTGTTGCGTGGAAGTAGCCTTTTGCCGGCTGGGGTGAGCGCGGTTGAAGGCCGGTTCGAACGCGGTGATCCGCTGGAAATCGCCGATCAGACGGGCCGGGTTCTGGCGCAAGGCTTGACGCGTTATGATGCCGGGGACGCCGCCAAGATCAGCGGCCGCCGTAGCCAAGAGATTGAGGCGGTTCTGGGCTACCCGGGCCGTGGCCCGCTTATTCACCGCGATGATATGGCGATGTAAGAGATTGAACAGGATTTGACGATGAAAGACCTTGAAAACATCCCCGCCCTGATGGCCGACATCGGAATGCGCGCCCGCGCCGCCTCGGCTGAATTGGCCGTGGCCACATCGCAGGCGAAACAAACTGCGCTTGAGGCCGCCGCCGATGCGGTTTGGGCCCGCCGCGCCGAGATTATCGAGGCCAATGCCAAGGATCTGGACTTCGGCCGCGAGAAGGGCCTGTCGGATGCCATGATGGACCGGCTTTTGCTCAATGAGGACCGCATTCAAGGCATTTGCGACGGGCTGCGCGCCGTTGCGGCCCAAGACGATCCGGTGGGCGAAGTTCTGGCCGAATGGGATATGGAGAGCGGCTTGCACATCCGCCGTGTTCGCACGCCTTTGGGCGTCATCGGGGTGATCTATGAGAGCCGACCGAATGTGACCGCCGATGCGGGCGCGCTGTGCCTCAAATCGGGTAATGCGGTTATCTTGCGAGGTGGTTCGGAAAGTTTCCATTCCTCAGGGGCCATTCATGCCTGCCTTGTCGANGGCCTCAAATCAGCGGGCTTGCCCGAAGATGCCGTGCAACTGGTGCCCACCCGCGAACGTGCAGCGGTCTCCGAAATGCTTCGCATGACCGATTATATNGACGTGATCGTGCCGCGCGGGGGCAAGGGCCTTGTGGGGCTTGTCCAGCGCGAGGCGCGGGTGCCGGTGTTCGCCCATCTCGAAGGCATCGTGCATATCTANATCGACAAGGCGGCTGACCCTGAAAAGGCGCTACGAGTGGTGATGAACGCCAAGACACGGCGCACGGGCATTTGCGGCGCGGCTGAATGCCTTTTGATCCACAAGGATGTCGTGGACACCATAGGCCAGGGGGTCGTTCGCGCGCTGATGGATGCCGGCGTTGAGGTGCGGGCCGATGAGACCCTGCAAGCCATCAAAGGCACCCATGCCGCCGGAGATGGCGACTGGGGATGTGAATACCTAGACAAGATTATCGCCGCTAAGGTGGTCGAGGATATAGACGGGGCTATTGAGCATATCCGCAGGCATCACTCGCAGCATACCGATTGCATCATCACCGAAGATGACGCTGCCGCGGATAGGTTTTTCGCCCGGCTCGATAGTGCAATCTTGATGCGCAATGCCTCAACCCAGTTCGCTGATGGTGGCGAATTCGGCATGGGTGCCGAGATCGGTATCGCCACCGGCAAGATGCATGCGCGTGGCCCGGTTGGCGCCGCGCAATTGACCAGTTTCAAATACCTGGTCGAGGGCGATGGCGCGATCCGCAATTAAAGCGCGAGGCGGGCCTCGCCTTGGCTGAGCCTGTAGGTACAGGTTTTGCCACGTTCGGCCAAAAGGCGTGGCAAAAGCGCGAATTGAACCTGCGATGGAGCGATATCGCGATTTGGATAGGGACGGCCGAGATTTTCCCAAATCGATGGATCGGCCATGATGCGCGGGCCGGTCGCGATCAAGGTAAATGCTCTTTGCTCCTGCGTTACGGTTATGGTGCCACCTTGGGGAATGGCCTGTTCGCAACACAGTAGGGCCAGCATGAGCACTTGGGCATCCGCGCGTGGAAGCTCCAAAGGCGGGGTCCAATCGATTGTGACCCGGCTCTTGTCATAGACGTCTTTGAGGATGCCTCGAATCTCTTCACCGCTGGTGCTCTGGTCCGGCGTTGCCTGTCCAAATGCCAGACGAAAAAGCCGGATACGGGCATTGGCATTGGCCGCGCTTTCATTGACAAGGTCGAGCTCGGGGCCTTGGCCGCCAGCCATCGACATCAGTTCAAGCCCATTGGTGACAGCGCCAATCGGGCTTATCAGGTCATGGCAAATGCGAGACCCTATCAGGGCGGCGAGGTTATCGGTATGCTGGCCCATGACTTCCCTTCCCAAGAGGCGTGAGCGACGTGACAAACATGAACTCAATACTCGAACCCGGCATGCTGGTGCGTCACCCGACACAGCCCGATTGGGGCACGGGACAGGTGCAATCCAACATCGCGGGCAAGGTCACAGTGAACTTTCCCGACCATGGGAAAGTGGTGTTTGATGGTGCCCGCGTAGAACTGTTACCTGTCTTTGATGACTCATCAGGGTTACCAGAGGGTTAACACAACCTATGCGGTTGTAAAAGAGCGTTGCCGGCTGGCCGTTGCCAACCGGGCTTTGCCTGCATAAAACGCCTGACAGGCAAGGGGGCGAGGGCAAATCATGGATGCTGAGCCGAGGTTTCGGGTAAAGCTGGCAGAAACACAGGCAGAGCTGCGCGCGGCGCAGGCGTTGCGCTATCGTGTCTTTGTGCAGGAACTCGGCGGTGATGGCCCGTTGGTCGACCATGAGTCGGGTTTGGAGCGGGATAGGTTTGATCCGTTCTTTGACCATCTGTTGCTACTGGATGATGCGAAAAATGGCTCAGTCGTCGGGGTCTACCGTGTGTTGCGCGATGATCAGGCGGCGCGCGCCGGGCAGTTCTATTCGGAGGACGAGTATGATTTGAGGGTGCTCAAGTCTTCGGGTCGGCGGTTGTTGGAACTGGGCCGCTCTTGTTTGGAAGCGGAGTATCGCGGCGGTGCGGCCATGTTTCACCTTTGGCAGGGATTGGCACGCTATGTCACGGANCATGACATAGACATTCTGTTTGGCGTGGCCAGTTTCCATGGCACGGATGCCAGCCATCTGGCGCAGCCCCTGTCGATGCTGTATCACAACCATCTTGCGCCAGAGGCTCTGCGCGTGCGGGCGCATGAGGCGGCTTTTCAGGACATGAACCTGATTCCAAAGGAAAAATTGAACAGGGTATCAGCCATGAAACAGGTGCCCGCCTTGATCAAGGCCTATCTTCGTCTTGGTGGCTATGTGGGCGAAGGGGCCTTCGTGGACCGTGCTTTCAATACGACGGATGTCTGCCTTGTAATGGATGCGGCAACTATGAGTGAAAAGCAAAAAAGCATTTATACACGAGGCGTTAGGAAGTGAATTTCACGTGGTCACCAGAGGAAGAACCTACGCCGCAGCCGATCACCGTTATGGGCTGGCTCAGGGTGGCTTTGCGTGGTGGCTCACTGGCCTTTTTGGTTACATTAGGTGTGGTCGCTATGGCATTGATAAGGTTGATAGAACGACCTCTTCATGGTGTCCATCGGCCTTGGACGCCATGGATCACTCAATTGGTATGCCGCGGGGCTTTTGCGGTTCTTGGGATGCGTCATGAAACGCAGGGCGAGCGGATGACGCAACCCGGCGCGGTGGTTGCTAACCACGCGTCATGGCTGGATATTTTTTCCCTCAATGCTCGGAAACGTATCTATTTCGTTTCGAAATCAGAAGTGGCCGGATGGCCGGGTATCGGGCTTCTGGCGAAGATAACCGGAACGGTCTTCATCGCGCGGGATCGCAAGCAGGCGAAAAAGCAGCAGGCGGTGTTCGAAGAGCGTTTGCTTGCCGGGCATAAATTGTTGTTTTTCCCGGAAGGGACCTCGACTGATGGATTGCGGGTTTTGCCTTTTAAATCAACGCTCTTTCAGGCATTCTTCACACCGGATTTGCGACATGAGTTGTTTATTCAACCGGTCACCGTGATCTACACCGCCCCGAAGGGTGAGGATGCGCGGTTCTACGGTTGGTGGGGAGATATGGATTTTGGCTCCCACCTTGTCCGGACGCTGGCTGTGCGGCGTCATGGGGCGGTGAAAGTCGTTTACCATCAACCTGTTAAGGTGGATAGCTTTGCCAATCGCAAGGCCCTGGCCGCGCATGTTGAAGACATGGTGCGACGCGGTATGCCATCCGAGCGGCAAATCGCTGGATAGGATCGTACGAGTCGTACGGCTAACCCCGGTATTTCGTACGAAATCCCGTCACGTCCCAAGGCACGTCGTACGAGTCGTACGAAACGCGTGCAACGATGGAACCGAGCACGGCATTTCTCGAACATCTGCCCATGAGGTTTTTCGCGAACGCATTAGCCCTGCATCGCGGCGATCAGGTCGCCCAATTGCGCGGCCGGGTCCTCAGCTTGCCAAATTTCATCGCCCAGACCGAAGAAGTCGGTCACCGGCGCGAGGCTGCGGATCAGCGTCTCATTGAGTGCGCCCTCGGCCACGACCGGCAGTTCGATCATCTGGCTCCACCATTCAAAAAGCTCCGCCGGGGCCTGCTCTCCACCCATCAGGGCCGAGGCTCCCACCGGGCCGAAGCTGATGTAATCGGCTCCCGCCTCGCCAGCACTCATGCCATCATGCTGCGAGGTGCCGCAGTAGGCACCAACGATGGCGTCATTGCCCAGTTCCTTGCGTGCCTTGCGGACCGAGCGCGCACTATCAGTCAAATGCACGCCATCCAGGCCCAGACGATCCACCAAAAGGATATGGCTTTCGATCACCAGCGCGATGTCTCGGGCATGGGTCACTTCGCGGCAGGCGTCGGCGGCGCGGCAAATGGCATCTTCGTCACGGGTGGCGAGGGCCAGCCGCACACAGGCCACGTCATGCGCATCAAGAACCTGCGACAACACCTTGGGAAAACGCGACAATTCAACCTCGGGTGGGGTGATCAGATAAATCTGCGGCTGCTCATCTTGTGCCATGTCTTGGGGCCTCCTGAGGATGGTTTTCGCCCTATAGCCGGGTTTGCAGCCTGCGTCCATCTTTGGCTTGGATCACCAGACGTTTACCCACCCCGGCCTATACCGAGGCGAGAAATACTTCAGATGGTGGTGCTAAACCATCATTTCCTTGGTCGCCGACAGGGTGATATCGGGGTAATCCCGCTCAACCCGGTCGATATCCCATTGCAGGCGGGTGAGGTAGACAACGTCGCCATCGTTGTCGTGGCTGATGTGTTGTTTGTTGGCCTCGATGAATTTATCGACGGCCGCCTTGTCGCCGGTGACCCAGCGGGCCGAGGTGAATTGCGAGGCTTCAAAGCGCACCGGCAGGCCGTATTCCATCTCGATCCGGCTGCCCAGCACCTCGAACTGCAAGGCCCCCACGACGCCCACGATGAAGCCCGAGCCGAAGGCGGGTTTGAAGACTTTTGCCGCGCCTTCCTCGGCGAATTGCATGAGGGCCTTTTCAAGGTGCTTGGCCTTCATCGGGTCGCCCGCGCGGGCCGATTGCAGAAGCTCCGGCGCGAAAGAGGGGATGCCCGACACGCGCAGGGCCTCGCCCTCGGTCAGGGTGTCGCCGATGCGCAATTGCCCGTGGTTGGGGATGCCGATGATGTCGCCGGCCCAAGCCTCCTCGGCCAGCTCCCGGTCGGAGGCGAGGAAGAGCACGGGGTTCGAGACCGCCATGGGTTTCTTGCTGCGCACATGGGTGAGTTTCATGCCGCGTTTGAAATGCCCCGAGGCCATGCGCACAAAGGCCACCCGGTCGCGGTGCTTGGGGTCCATATTGGCCTGCACCTTGAAAACAAAGCCGGTAACCTTCTTTTCCTCGGGCGAGATTTGCCGGGGCGAGGCGCTTTGCGGTTGCGGTTCGGGGCCATAAGCGCCGATGCCGTCCATCAGTTCCTTCACCCCGAAGGAGTTGATGGCCGAGCCGAACCAGATCGGCGTCATATGCCCTTCGAGCACCGATTGCGGGTTGAGCGCGGGCAGCAATTCGCGGGCCATTTCGACCTCCTCGCGCAACTGCTCCAGCAGATGCGCGGGGATATTCTCGGCCAGCTTGGGGTCGTCCAGCCCTTCGATCTTGATCGATTCCGCCACCTTGTTGCGGTCGGCGCGGTCCATCAGTTCCAGCCGGTCGTTGAGCATGTCGTAACAGCCCAGAAAATCGCGGCCTACCCCGATGGGCCAACTGGCGGGCGTCACGTCAATCGCCAAATTTTCCTGAATTTCATCAATGATTTCAAAGGTATCGCGGCTTTCGCGGTCCATCTTGTTACAGAAGGTCAGGATCGGCAGATCGCGCAGCCGGCAAACCTCGAAGAGTTTGCGGGTCTGGGACTCGACGCCTTTCGCCCCGTCGATCACCATGACGGCGGCATCGACGGCGGTGAGGGTGCGGTACGTATCTTCCGAGAAATCAGAGTGGCCGGGGGTGTCGACCAAATTGAAGCGGAAGGTGTTGAAATCAAAGGACATCGCCGAGGCGGAGACCGAAATGCCCCGGTCTTTTTCCATCTGCATGAAGTCCGACCGGGTGCGCCGCGCCTCGCCCTTGGCGCGCACCTGGCCCGCCATCTGGATGGCGCCGCCGTAAAGCAGGAATTTCTCCGTCAAAGTGGTCTTGCCCGCATCAGGGTGGCTGATGATGGCAAAGGTGCGCCGCCGCGCGATTTCGGGCGGCAGATCGGGGCGGTTATGGGCGGTATCCAACATGGGAGCGCATATAGAGGGGCGGGCAGGGCGGTGCAATACAGGGTGTGACCGGGGAGGGCCTTCGATCACGGAACATCGGGGCCAGTTGTGCGTTACCGTTGCGAAAGGAAAGGTATTTCATGTCATCGAAAGACAAGACACCGCAAAAGCCTATTCGCACTGTAAAGCATGACCCGCCCAAGCCTGTTGCCGAGCGTGAGCCGGGGCAAACGGCGCATACTGCGAATAATGTAAAGGCCAAAGACCCTTTCGGCGCGCCCAAGCCGGATGCAGAGTGGACGCCAGAGGCGATCAAAACCGTGACGCGCAAGCCATCATTGGGCGGCGCGGATGACAAGGTAAAGCAAGAACAGGCCAAAGATAGCAAGACCTGACGCCCAGCTGTTATCCTTGCTGTTTTTTCATGGTTACCGCGTTGAGGCGCGTTTCAGAAGTTTTGCCGCGTCGGGGTGGTTCAGCAAAGCCTCGGCCACCTCGTAATCCGTGCGCACCCGGGCATCGTGACCCGGCAGGGCTTCGCTGAGTTTTTCCGACAACTCCTCAGGTAGAGCGGGCCTTGTGCGGGTGTCGACCAGCAGGGTTTCGGCGGCGATGCCTTCGGCATAGATGATCTGATGCGTGTCGAAGAGCAGTTGGAAGTAATCAACGAAGCCGCCATCCTCCTGCACCACGCTATCGCCGTTCACCAGATGCCGCGCGCGGACCAGAACCTCGTGTCGCCCGGCGCCCAGCGCGTCGGAGCGTTGGTAGATGAAAAGCCGGTGATCAGGGCTGACCAGCAGGTCGTTTTCATTGTGCAATGTCCCCGCCTTGATGCGGATGGGGGCGAACTCGCCCACCGCGCGGACCGTCGATTGACCGATCCAGCGCACCTCTTGCGGGCCGTCGTCACGGGTCAGCACCATGTCGCCAACGGCCAGATCTTCAATCGCGCGCTGTTCGCCCGAGACCATGGTGATATGCGTGCCGCGCGAAAACGAGACACAGCCCACCTCGGCAAACTTGCGGCGGGCGTTCTCGCGGTCGATCCCGACGAGGGCATAGCCCATCCGGGGCGTCAACTCCGCCAGTGGCAGCATGTAAACCTCGGCGACGCAGCCCGCGTCATCCACCTCGACGAGGATCAGAATCTCGCTCGTCTGTCCGGTGCCGGCCATCATCGTCAGGCAACAATCCAGATGCAGAACGGCCCCGGGTCGGCCCAAGGCGCTGTTTTCGGCGATGGTGAACCGCCCGTCATCATCCATAAGCACGGCAAGGCGCTCAAGCTGCGCGTGCTTGTGCAGTTCGTAGGTGTCCCCCTGATCCAATTCGGCGGCGAAGGAGATCGGGTCGCCCAGGTTCGCGCCGTTGACCACGGAAAAATCCATCGCCGGGTAGACGGGGATGGATTGCGAGGGTCTGGGTGTGCTTTGCGACATGGCCGGTGAGGTATCTTCAAGCTCTATGGAACTGATTAAAAGAGGGGTAGCTTAGGATTGTGGCAGTATCGGGTCAACGGCGCGGTGTTTCGCTGGCATTCCGGCATGAAATCCTGATACCCGTCATGGCAGCAACGAACGGGAGGACCAAGATGGATTTGGGTTTGACAGGAAAACGCGCGCTGGTTTGTGCGTCGAGCAAGGGGCTGGGCCTTGGATGCGCGCGGGCCTTGGCCGAGGCGGGTGTGCATTTGGTCATGAACGCGCGTGGGACCGAGGCGCTGGAGGCGGCGGCCGAGGCGATTCGCGCTGATTTCGGTGTCGAGGTGACGACCGTGGCCTGTGACGTGACCACGCCCGAGGGGCAGGCGGCGGNGCTGGATGCGGCGGGGGCCGTCGATATTCTGGTCAACAACGCCGGTGGTCCTCCGCCGGGTATGTGGACCGATTGGGACCGCGAGGATTTCATCGCGGCACTCGATGCCAATATGCTGACCCCCATCGCGCTGATGAAGGCCATCGTGCCGGGCATGATGGAGCGCGGCTGGGGCCGGGTGGTGAATATCACCTCGCAAAGCGTGAAATCGCCCATTCCCGTGCTTGGCCTGTCGAATTCGGCGCGCGCGGGGCTGACGGGCTATGTCGCGGGCACCTCGCGGCAGGTGGCGGGCAAGGGTGTGACGATCAACAACCTTCTGCCGGGCATCCATGCCACGGACCGCGCCGATTCGCTCGATAAGGGCGTGGCCGAGCGGGAAGGGATTTCGATGGACGAGGCCAAGGCGCAGCGCTGCGCCACGATCCCCGCAGGCCGCTATGGGACAAAGGAAGAGTTCGGCGCCGCCTGTGCCTTCCTGTGTTCGCAGCATGCCGGCTTTATCGTGGGGCAGAACATCTTGCTGGATGGCGGCGCGGTGAACGCGACCTTGTAAGACCTGCTCTCGACCCATCACGTTCGCGTCAAACGACACAAGCGCGCTAGGCAGGCCCCGGCGCGCTTGCTAACCCGACGGGACCGATGGTTTTTGAAGGGTCCCGTGCATGCATCCCTTGGTTTTGATGGCCGGTTTCGGCGTTATCGTTCTCGCCTCGATCTTGGTGGCCCCGCGCCGCGCCAGTGTCGATGGTTTCTTTGGTGGTATGGGCGAGGCAGGCCGCGCCCCTGGGCTTTGGGTTCTGGTGCTGAGCCAAGTGACCACGTGGATCTTCGCGCGATCCCTGATGAATGCCGCGATCTTGGGGTATTTCTACGGCATCTGGGGCGTTCTGGCTTATGCCGCCTATTACGGTAGTTTCCTGACCGGCGGTTTGATCGTGGACCGCCTGCGCGAGGGTGGGGCAGGTTCGGTGCAGGACTGGCTTGCGGCACGGTTCGGACGTGCGGGCGTTATGGCCTATAACGTGGTCATTGCCCTGCGTTTGCTGTCCGAGGTGTTTGCCAACCTGCTGGTGGTCGGCCTGATCTTCGGCGCGGTGTTGCCTGATATGACGCTGGCGCAACCGGTGGCGATTATCATCGTGGCGGTTTTGGGATTGGCCTATAGCGCTTGGGGTGGCTTGAGCGCATCGTTGCGCACGGATGTGGTGCAGATGGTGATCTTTCTGGCGGTGTTTCTGGTGGCGCTTTTCGCGCTGATCATGGCACCGGGGTTCCAGATTGGGGCTGTTCTGACGGCCACAGGGACAAGTGGCGCGTGGAATGGGCAAATCCTTTTGTTGGTGGCGTTCTTGCAGGTGTTTTCCTACCCGGCGCACGACCCGGTGATGATGGACCGGGGCTTTATCGCCGACCGGGCCACGACGCGGGCCTCTTTCCTGCATGCGTTCTGGATTTCCACGCTTTGCATCATCGGCTTTGGGCTTTTTGGCATTCAAGCCGCCTTGGTGGGGGCCGATTACGAAGGCCAGCTTTTAGGCACATGGGCCGCGATGTTCCCGGCTTGGGTCTTTGCGGCCTTGATGCTCTCGCTGCTGGTCAGTGCGCTCAGCACTCTCGATTCGGCACTGGCCAGTGCCGCGCGGCTGGTGGTGGAGGAACTGCGCCTTGCGCCCCGCAGCCTGTCGGGTGGACGCGCCGCGATGCTGGTGTTCATGGCGCTTGGGGCCGCCCTGACGCTTTGGGGGAACCAGACGCTGTTCGATGCTGTCGCCGTCAGCGGCACGGCCAGCATGTTCCTGGCGCCGGTTCTGGTGGTGGGACTCATCATGGGACGCCGGGTGGCGCTTTGGGCTTATCTGGTGGCTTTTGCGGCGGCGATTCTGGGGGCGGTGGCCTATTTCGCGCGGGACGGGGTGTTTGCCGCGCTCTTGCCAGTGGGTCACAAGTACGAACAGCTTCTTGCGATCTGCGTTGTGGTGCTCGGGGTGGGGTTTACGGCGGTTTTCGCCGGTGCAAGGCGCAAAGGCTGAGGCGTGCCATCTTGCACGGGGCGCGCGGGGTTGCTATCTGGCCTGTAGAAAACCCGATAAAATCAATCGGAAAGACCAAGAGGCATCCTGCTTGCAGCCCGACGCCATACCGAGATTGGAAACCAAGCACCTGATGCGCCGCTACGGCGGGCAACTGGTTGTGGATGATGTCTCGCTCCAGGTGATGCCGGGGCAGGTGACCTGCCTGCTTGGGCCGTCGGGATGCGGCAAGTCAACGACCCTGCGGATGATCGCGGGCGTCGAACTGCAGGACGAAGGCGAAATTTGGGTCGACGGCAAGCTGATCTGCGATACGGTTTTCCGGGTGCCGCCCGAACGCCGCCACATCGGGTTGATGTTCCAGGATTTCGCGTTGTTTCCACACCTGAGCGTCGGGGCGAACGTGGCCTTCGGCCTCTCGGGAGACCGGGCCGAGATGGGCCGCCGCGTGGACCAATTGCTCAAGCGGGTGGGCTTGGGCAATTACACCGACAAATACCCACACGAGTTGTCGGGAGGCGAGCAGCAGCGCGTGGCGCTGGCCCGTGCGCTCGCGCCGCGGCCGCGCATCATGCTGATGGATGAGCCCTTTTCGGGGCTGGATAACCGCCTGCGCGATGGCATCCGCGATGAAACCCTCGATATCCTGCGGGAACAGGATACGGCCGTGCTTCTTGTCACCCACGAGCCGGACGAGGCCATGCGCATGGCCGACCAGATCGCCCTGATGCGCCACGGCAAGATTGTCCAGCAAGGCGCGCCCTACAATATCTACAACGCCCCGGTTGATCGCGACGCGGTGGCCTTTTTCAGCGATATCAACGTTATTCGCGGGCGGGTCGAGGGGAGCCTCGTGCAGACCGCTTTCGGGCAGTTCCTTGCGCCCGGCGTCCATGAAGGCAACGAGGTGGACATCGTCATTCGCCCGCAACACATGAAGATCGACTTCGACCGGCAGGGGCGCGGTCCTGATCCCACGATCGAATACGGTACGCCGGCGCGAGGCATCGTGGAACGCGCACGTTTCATGGGATCCGAAAGCCTTGTCGAGTTCCGGATGGACCACGACGGCTCTTACCTGAAGGCCACCGTGCCCAATGTCTTCTTGCCGAAACTGGGCACACCCTTGTGGCTGATGATCCGCCGCGACCGTTGCTTTACCTTTCCGGTCAAGGACTGAAAGACGCCAAGTCTGGGGGCGCTGCCCCCGCCGCCCTTCGGGCGACTCCCCCGGGATATTTTTGAACAGAAGAAGAAAGAGGCAGGTTTTCTTCTGTTTCCAAATATCCCCGCCGGAGGCCCCGATAAGCCAAACCGGGCAAGGTTTGGTGTTGTCAACCGCCGGGCACGGTGGGCGATCCGGGCGACGAGCTACAGACGCAGGACGCGCGATCAGTATGCGCACGCGCCGATCACAAGGAATTTTTTGCCCGAATCCGGCAGATCGGGGCGCATTGCGTCTTCCAACCCGCGCGCAGAGGGCTTAGATACGGTTGACGAAATTCCCGGGGGCGCGCACAAACAGTCCCCGACACTGGGAGAGAGAAACAATGTTCAACAATATCGGCCTTCCGGGCCTTCTTCTGATCGCCGTCGTGGTGCTGGTGCTGTTCGGGCGCGGCAAGATCTCTTCGCTCATGGGCGAAGTGGGCAAGGGCATCACCTCGTTCAAGAAGGGTGTCGCCGAAGGCAACAAGGAAATCGAAGAGGCGGGCGAAGAGGCTGAAGAACCCGCTGAAACCGCAAAAGACGTCACACCCGACGCCGACAAAGACAAGGCATAAGCCTTAAATGTTGGATCTTGGCTGGACCGAGCTGCTTGTAATCGGCATCGTGGCGTTGATCGTCGTGGGGCCGAAAGACCTTCCGGGGATGTTCCGGACGGTTGGCAACTTCGTGGGCAAGGCCAAGCGCATGGCGCGTGATTTCAGCCAGGCGATGAACGATGCCGCCGATGATGCAGGGGTGCGGGATGTCTCGGACACCTTGCGCAAGGCCTCCAACCCGGTGGGCAGCGCCATGGACGAGGCCAAGAAGGCCACATCGACCTTCACGCAAGATACCATGGCCGGCCCCAAGAAAAGCGCGATGAGCGAAGAGCGCGCGGCAGACGCCGAGAAAATCCGCAAGAAATCCGCCGAAGTGGCCCAAGCGCGACTTGACCGCGAGGCCGAGGAACGCGCCGCCAAGGAGGCCGCAGAGGCAGCGGAATCGGCGGATTCCGGTGAGGATGGGGCCAAGACAGCCCCCGCCGAGGACAAGACTACATGAGCCCCAGCGACGAGATCGAAGACAGTTCGGCCCCCCTGATCGAGCATCTGACCGAGCTGCGCTCGCGGTTGATCAAGGCGGTCTTGGGTTTTTTGGTGGGCATGATCATCTGCTTCACCGTCGCCACGCCGATCTTCAATTTCCTTACCGCGCCGCTCTGTGATGTCCTGGCCAGCCGCGGGCAGGACTGCGACCTGATTTTCATCAGCCCGCAGGAAGGTTTCTTCGTGGCGATCAAGGTCTCGCTTCTGGGCGGGTTTATCCTGGCGTTCCCTTACATCGCCAACCAGATGTGGCGATTCGTGGCACCGGGGCTTTACAAGTCCGAGAAGGGCGCATTTCTGCCGTTCCTGATCGCCTCGCCTTTCATGTTTTTCCTTGGCGCGGCCTTTGCCTTTTACGTGGTCACGCCGCTGGCCTATGATTTCTTCCTTGGTTTCCAGCAGTTTGGATCGGGCGGTGAGGCCCTGCCGGATGGCGACCCGCAGAACGCCGCGCCCTTGAGCGTGGTTTTCCAAGGCTCGGCGCAGGAATACCTGAATCTGACCATCAAGTTCATCGTGGCCTTTGGCCTTTGCTTCCAGCTTCCCGTGCTCTTGACGCTGATGGGCAAAGCCGGGCTGGTCAGTTCCGAGGGTTTGGGGAACGTGCGCAAATATGCTGTGGTGGGTATCCTTGTGCTGGCCGCATTGGTGACACCGCCCGATGTCATCACGCAGGTGATCCTGTTCGTCGTGGTCTATGGCCTTTACGAGATTTCCATCTTCCTTGTCCGGCGGGTTGAGAAAAAGCGCGAAGAGCAGCTTCGCGAAGAGGGGCTGTGGTTCGAAGAGGACGAAGACGAGGCCGATATGGATGAGGCGGAAGCCGCGTCCGAGCCGGCCGATGATCCGCTCTTGGACAACGATCCCCTGATGGATGAATTCGACGAGGATGACGACGATGACCCTGGCATGGTCAATCGCGGCGAGGATAAATGAGCGCCGACGCAATGGACCGGATCGCCGCCGCACTTGAGCGGATGAGCCCGGCGCCCATGGCGGCGCCGGATTTCGATGCCGCCGATGCTTTCGTCTGGCATGTTGAGCCGGACCGGCTACAACCGGTGCCAAAGGTCAACCGGGTTGATATGTCCCTTCTGGTGGGCATCGACCGCTCTCGCGATACGCTTATGGACAACACCCGGCAGTTCGCCAAGGGCCTGCCCGCCAACAACGCGCTTTTGTGGGGCGCGCGGGGAATGGGCAAATCCAGCCTTGTGAAGGCCGTGCATGCCGCGGTGCTGGACGAGGGGCTGCCGCTCAAGATCGTGGAATTGCAACGCGAGGATCTGGTGAGCGTGGGGCGGTTGCTCAACATCCTGCGTGAAGCGGTCGAAGAACGGTTTATCCTGTTCTGTGATGACTTGTCCTTTTCCCATGACGATCAGCATTACAAGAGCCTCAAGGCGGTGCTGGATGGCGGGATCGAAGGGCGGCCGGAGAACGTGGTCTTCTATGCCACCTCGAACCGCCGCCACCTGATGCCGCGCGACATGATCGAGAACGAACGCTCCAGCGCGATCA
>PR_CR_10_Liq_1_inCRDRAFT_1000412_pt1 | contig 26913 bp, 22 predicted proteins | sample PRCRCaboRojoPR_3_FD_10241 | JGI IMG/M metagenome (IMG submission 10241)
ATTTGGGGGAGACTTTTGACTAAGTCCTCGAAAGGCGCTGCCAGAGACAGCGTAACGCAGCATAAGAATATAGTTCGCCACATTTATATTACATTTCTTCTCCCATTCCTAAGTCTTATATTGAGTTAATCACTTAGTAGCTCTTTGATATTGAGCAGAAGAGAATTAGAGTCTAGTAGAAGCCTGTTTCTGCTGTTGGCAAGGTTGTTGGCAATTTCTTGGGCGTTTTCGATCCTCTTCAGTCGGATGTAGGCAGGGTTCTGCTCGACGGCTTGACCAATCAGCTCGGCTGACTTAGTTTCTCCTTCAGCTCGAATGATTGTGCCTAGTTTTTCTTGTTCAGCTTGTTGCACTACGTACTTGGCTCTTTCTGCTTGCTGGGCTGCTACTTGTTTGGACTCAATGGACTCAGTGAACTCTTTGCCAAAGGTCAAGTGGGTAATAGAAACGTCGTCTATTATCAAGTTGAAGTCTTTGGCCCTTTCAAAGAGGCTCTGGCGAATTTGCCTACTTACTTGTTCTCTCTGAGCAAGTAACTGAGTGGCGTTGAACTTAGCAACTACGGACTTCAAAATCTCGTTAACAATAGAAGGAAGCACCCTTTCATTGAAATTTTTGCCCAGGTTCCTGTAGATGCTAGGAAGTGAGTCAATTGAAGGCCGCGAAAGCACCCTTAGTGAAATGTTCACCATCTGCAAGTCGCGTGTTCCTGTAAGTGAAGTTATAACTCGGGGCACAGTGCGCACATCGTAAATAATAGGCCTTTCGACGAAAGGAATGCGGAAGTGAGTTCCTTCAGTGTAAATTATGTGTTCTTTAATGCCCGAGAATCGAGAGTACATGATAGCTCTGTGACCAGCGTCAACAGTGAAAAGGGAGTTGTAAATAACTAGCCCAAGAGCCCCAGCAGCCCCAGCTGCGATTCCTCCCTTCATTGCCATTTCTGGGTTCATTTTTATTGAATATAAAGATGGGAACAGTCATAGAGCAACTCTATTACATAAAAGACTTTACACAACACCCTAGTTTTGTTTCAGTTTCAGTGAACACACTCTCGGGTTTGATAGCAGGTTTAATAGTTCAGACAGCTTTTTACCCCTTAGAATACTTAGAAGCTGCTTTGCAGTTGGGTTTGCTTCCTAGGTCCAACTTGATTGACTCTGTGAAAGTTATGTACTCAACTAAAGGTATTCTTTGTTTCTTCAAAGGTGCTTTAAGCAGTGTGCTGGGGCAAGCCTTAGCTTGGGGCTACTTCTTTTTCACATTTGAGCTGTGCAAGTTCCTACTTACTCAAGAGTCTGTTAGTTTATCAGTTGTGTTCATTAGCTGTAAACTTTACTTAGCTGTTATTGGAGGAGCGGTTTGGACTTCGATTTCGCTTCCATTCTTCACAGTCAGGACAAAAGTTATAAAAAGTAAGCGCACCCAGAACTACAGTGAAATCCTCCACGAGTACGTTGAGTCCCAACCCTTTTCAAGTTTGTTCACGGGCTACTTAGTTTCTTTAGTAAACACAGTTGACGGTGGGTCATAGTCAGGATCTCTGCAGTTTCTAATGTTTGAACTGCTGCGTTTGTGGTTCATGAAGCAAGAAGTACTCCAAGCAATGGTTCTACTGTTTGGAATGGTCACTAAACTGGTTTCTCTCAGTGTGACTTATCCTTACAGAGTGTTTCAGACGGGCATGATGGATGGGCTTAGTTTTTCTCAGGTGTTCCAAAAAACTTACAACCAACAAGGAATTAGGGGTTTCTTCGCAGGGTATTCTTTGTGCGTCTTACGGTGTGTCCCTCCTGCTGGCTTTATGTTTCTTATTATTGAGTTCGTCAAGTCTTTTATAATATATAACTTTGCTTTAGGTTAGTTATTTACACTGTAGTAGATTTCACTAACAACTCTTTTTACACAGTTCTTTGTGTTCTGGATTGACTCGTTTAGTCCAAACCTTGAAACTAAGTCGTAGACTCTGTAAGTGCTTCCAGTGTTGTTGACTCCACAGATAACTGCTGCACTGGGGTCTATTTCCCTAACTTTGTTAACTACTTTGTCATTCTGGGTCATTGAGTCGTACTTGCCTTCTCCAGTTATTACTAAGTCAACTTCACTCATCATGCTAGACAAGTTCAGTACTTCGCATATTAAATTCACTCCACTTCTTAGTTCAACATGCTTAAAGCACGCGTACAATCCCGAAGCAGTGCCTCCACCACATCCTCCAAAGCTCATAGTATTCAGTTCATCTACTCCCCTGACTCCTCTGATGAGTTTCCAAGCCTTTTTCATAACTTTGTTTTCGTACACAGGAATGTCTTTGGGCTTAAGGCCTTTTTGCTCTCCAAAAGAAAAAGCAGACCCATTGGGACCTAAAAGCGGAGTTGATACATCACATGCTAACTGCAAGCAAACCTCGTCCAGAATTCTTTGGTTTGGCTTAATAGTTACAGAAGTTAAGTCTAGAATGTCTGAACCAGTGAGATAAGCAGGAGGAGTTTTTTTCCAGCTAAAGTCTAAAGCGTCCAGTGCATAAAGTACACTAAGTCCAGCGTCTCCAGTAGAACTTCCACCTAGACCAATTACTATGCTTTTCACGCCTTCACTGAAGTACAAGTGGGAAATCATTTGGCCAAGTCCATGGGATGAAGTGTTGTAGGGGTTCCTTCTGTTAGGAGGAACCAACTCTAGTCCAGAAGAGATCGCCATTTCCAAGACCCCGATTTTATCCAGGTGCTTTTCAACTATTCCGTATTCAGCCTAAGTAAAAGTTACCTTAACTGGGACCCCAACTGGACTGAGCACCTCTAGGAACTTGCGCTCAACATAAAAACCTTTTTGAGAAAGTGCAGACTGCATTGCTTTCAAAAAGCCTTCTCCTCCGTCACTCATAGGAACTTTGTACACTTCTAAGCAAGGGTTTAGTTCTTTAAGAGTGGATTCAGTTAGTTCTGTTAAACTCTCAGAACTAATAGTATCTTTAAAAGTATCAAAAGCCAGTAGAACTTTTCTTACTTGACTTGGATTTTGCATACTTTAACCATGACTAACAAAATGACTGAAAAATATGACTGCTTGGAAAACTTTAGTAGTTTTTACAAGTACTTAAAAGTGCTTGGAAAGGGTTCTTTCGGAAAAGTAGTTAAAGCAGTAGACCTTTTTTCTAACCAAGTTTGTGCTGTGAAAGTGATTTCTAAAAAACAGCTAAATCAAGAAGAAATCCAGAACATCCGAAACGAAGCCCAAGTGCTATCTCAACTCCAACACCCCAACGTAATAAAGTTCTTGCACTTAAGAGAGTCTGAGTCCTGCATATTCTTGGCAATGGAGTACGCCAAAGCAGGCACTCTTCAAAAGCTTATGGAGAGAAAAAGGTTTTCGGAGAATAAAGCCCGTAAAGTGATGCAAGGCCTTTTAAGTGCAGTTGAATACCTACACACAAACGGAATAGCTCACAGAGACATTAAGCCAGAAAACATACTGGTGGTAGATATTAAGTCTTTGTGGGTGAAACTAGCTGACTTTGGGTTGTGTGTAGAACTCCACTCTTATTCTCAAGTCATAGAGCTCTGTGGAACTATTATTTACATGGCTCCTGAACAAGCTAAGCGTCAAATGTACTCTAAAGAAGTAGACTTGTGGGCATGTGGAACAATTTTATACATGTTGCTAAGTACCCAGCACCCGCTTTTCTGCAAAACCGATACTGCTGAAGTTTACATTAAAAAGCTAACAAATCCCAAATGGGAATTCCCAAATTCTTTTCCTGACTTAGCAAAGAATTTGTTTTTGAGACTTTGCAAACTAAAGCCCATTGAAAGGTACAGTGCTAAGCAAGCTTTAGTGCATCCTTGGGTTTTAAACCAAAACACTCCTGTTCCTTTGACTTACATTGAGCAGAAAAGACTCTTTGACGACTACTTAAAACTCCGTTCTGTGCTATACAGCGTTTTGTTTTGCAGTTTAGTTATGAAGAAACACTAACTACTCTAGGTCCAAGTCAAGTGTTTCTAAGTCGAACTTAAGTTCTTCTTCTGGAGCTTCTTGTTCTTCTTCTGTAAGTTCTTCTGTGTCACACAGGTCGTAAACAGGGAAGCGCAGTAAAGCAGCTATGCCTGAAAGTTGCTGAAGCCTTTCTCCAGCTACGTGTGCAGAGCTAACTATCCTCACTTCTCCTCCGTTTTCACGTGTAGTTTGGATCAGATCTACTATTTTGTGTCTGTCAGCTATGCTTTTAGTTCTCAAGGTCGCGTCACTCACTATAAGGGTGCTTATTGCTTGGAGGTCACTTGCTGTTTTTACGTCTGTTAAAGAGTAAACTGCTCGGTTGGGGTCCACAGCGAGTAACTTAAAAAACTCTTCTAAGATTTCCAAGTCAAGTGAAAACTTAACTGACGACAAGCGTTCTCTCACAGTTGGTTCAGAAAGAGTGTCAACTAAAGCTTGCTTTTCCCCACTGGAAGAATGCCCCACTACTACCATATCTCGTTTGTACCACTCTGGCTTGTTGGCTTCTAAGTAGTTAGTAAACTGGTCTTTTACATAGCCTGGACTAGCAATGAGCAAGCATTTGACTACAGAAAAGTTGATGTGCTGTGCAATGGCAATCATGCACTTTTCAAAGAACTTTTCCACAGCTTTGTCGTGGCCTGAAACACCTTTGCGTTTTCTAGGCACTTGATGCTCTATTTTACTTTTAACTACAGTGCAGGTATTAGTAATCAGGCACAAGTGCGCTAATCCTTCTTCCATAACTAAAGCTGCCACTTCACAGTTTAAGTTGGGGTCAGTGGCCTCTCTGAGTCTTTCTTTGTGAAGGGAGTCCCAGTCTCTTTTTACAATGGTGAAAGGCACATGCATAGTGAGCTCTAAAGTATGGTGCTGTCCTACGTTCATGAACTTGTTCTCTCCAATGTTCACTCCACTGACTCTTAGAGACGGACCTTCTGGGTCGTAGTCTACGCTTTGCACGTTAAGAAGCACTATTATTTTTCTTTTGTTCGTGACAATTGACCCTGTTTTGGACTCTTCTTTGATTTTGCGGAAAGTTGTTGACTGCACGAGGTCGCCTTTTGTAACTAGATTGTAGACATGCCACATGTCGTCAGCTTCCTGCATAACTAACTTAACTTGGCCTTGTCCAGTTCTCTCGAATTTCTGCTGAAGGATTTTCATCTTTTTTAGCCATAATTAGATGATTAGGAGAGCCTTTTCGAGTTCAGTCAAAGAGTTCCTGAATTTCAGTCCCAAAAGGAGTCTGCCGCAACTTAACGAAGACGACCCTGACAGAAATATAAAAAACATCCCAGGGTTTTTTGAGCACATTATGAAGTCTGCTAACCCTAACCCCTACAAAGAGGGAAGACTACTTATTCCAATGTCAGGACTAAGGAAACTCATTATACTGTAAGTCACATTTAGAGCCAACAAACCCCAGGACTCAGAGGTACTCAAAACAGCTTTTTGGACTTACTGTGGACACAAAAATTGGCCGCCTTCAAGCACAATAGAAATGCTTTGCCAAGCAATGATAAACCTAGACGTGCCTGAAGAAGCTACAGACGTATTTTTTATTTAGTTCTTTATGTGGCACGACAAGATAATGTTTTACCCCAAACTCAAAATAGTCAATAGTTACCTTAAGTCTTTGTTTGAAAAAGAAAACTGGGAAACTGTCAAAGAGTCTTTTAAGAAGATCGAACGCTCCAGCACAGCTATCAAAAACGAACAAAGCTACTTGATGGCTATTTACTCTGCAAAAGAACTCAAAGACTGGAGAAGAGCTGAAAGGTTCTATCTCAGAGGCAGTCAAAAGATGGAGTTCAGTGAAGAGTTCCTTGGAATTTTAGACACCCTGAAGCAAGAACTTCCTCAAGGAGAAAAAGACAAGTTCATTAGGAACCTTAATAAAGCTTCTGCTTAAGTTAGTCTGTAATCGTTTTGTGTGCAGCTTGCATATTTACGAAACAAAAAGATGTGGTGATAATAAATTCCTTGAAATGCTAGTTAATAGACTACTAAGAGCACCATCAAAAGCTGCAAGCCGAGTTTTCAGTGCTGCAAGGGACAACGAACCCAGTTTTCTTGAAATGGTCAACCTGTACTTTGACCAGGCTAGTGGCCATGTGGATATTAAACCTGAAGTTCTTGAGCTTATAAAGAACTGCGACACTGCTATACGCATGACTATTCCTCTTTGGAGGGACGACGGGTCTATTTCTTACTACCGTGCTTACCGGGCCCAACACTCGCACCACAAACTTCCTGTTAAAGGAGGCACTAGGTACGCTTCCAACGTAGACTTAGCTGAGGTTGAAGCTTTGGCTTTCTTGATGACGCTCAAGTGTGCTTGTGTGAACTTGCCTTTTGGAGGAGCTAAAGGCGGAATAACTGTTGACCCCAAAACTCTTTCGCAACAGGAAAAAGAAAGACTTACTCGCAGGTACGCTTTAGAGCTGGGCAAAAAAGGCTTTTTAAGTCCAGCCATTGACGTGCCTGGACCAGACATGGGAACTGGGGAGTATGAAATGGCTTGGATGATGGACACCTACAGACAGCACCACCCCACTAATTTAAACGGGATAGGCTGCACTACTGGTAAACCACTGGACATAGGTGGAATTCCTGGAAGGGCTGAAAGTACTGGACTTGGTGTTTTCTACGCACTCCGGGAGTTCTGCAGAGACAAAGAATACATGGACAGGATTGAAATGCTCACAGGACTGGGGGATAAAGGAGTTGTTGTGCAGGGTTACGGTAACGTAGGGTACTGGGTTTCTCACTTTTTGCAAAAAGAAGGTGCAAAAATCCTTGGGGTGATTGAACCCACTGGCGCAGTTTACAACGAAAACGGCATTGACGCTGATGACCTCAAGCAGTTCCTCAAAAAGCACAACTCTTTAAGGGGCTACCCTAAAGCCCAGGTAATTGAAAACTCTGAAGAAGTCTTTAAGTACCCCTGTGACGTGATAATCCCAGCTGCTGTGGAAAGGTCAATCCACGGAGGCAACGCAAGCGACTTCAAGTGCAAAATAGTTGCAGAAGGAGCTAACGGACCCACGACCCCAGCAGGAGAAAAGTTGCTGGAAGAAAAAGGAGTCCTAATAATTCCAGACCTTTTGGCAAACGCAGGGGGAGTCACAGTGTCCTACTTTGAGTATGTAAAGAACCTAGGCCACATTAAACCAGGATTGCTTACTAAGCGTTGGCAAGGGAAAAGAAACAGAGACTTGGTAGAAGCTGTAGCTAAGGTTAAAAGGAAGTCTTTGGACGACGTCAATTGGAAAGAAGTAGCTGAGGGTGCCCGGGAAATTGACTTAGTGTACAGTGGGTTAGAACAGATTATGAGTGAGGCTGTGGAAGAAACTGTAAAAACCAGCAAAGAATTAGGAGTGAACTTGCGAATTGCTGCTTTCGTCAATTCAATCAAGCGGATTGAAGCCTCAACTCTTAAAGGAACTATTGGACTTTAATGATTAATGCTTTCAAAGTAATGGTATTTATAAATGAATAACTTTGAGAATGAGTTTTTAGACGCTATAGATGCTGATGACTCAGTCAAAGCTGTTGAAGTTGTTAAGAAAGGGTTTCCTGTTAACAAACAAATTAAGTTAAAAAGCCAAGGAATAGTATCCAACGGCTACACCTACCCCTTGATCCTTTCAGTAGAAAAAGGCACTCAGCAACTTACAGGAATCCTTATTGCTTACGGAGCCAAAGTCAACTGTGTGGACTCTTATACCAAAACTCCTTTACTGGCTGCTGCTGCTTCGGGCAGAATTGAAGTATTTAAACTCCTCATAAGACACAAGGCCAACATTTACTCAAAAGATTACTTTGGGAACTCTATACTACATGTTTCGGCTTCAAACAAGCACTTAGAGTTAGTGAAATACATTATAAAAAAACTCAATTTTTCAGTTTCTACCAGAAACAGGTACTTAGAAACCCCTCTTCAACTATGCAAAAAACTTCAAGAAAACTCGATGAAACTCCAAGAACTAGAAGACATCCAAAAAGTAATGGACTACTTACTTAAACACAGCCACCCAAAAGCCAGTGACTTATCCTACACAAGGAGAAGTTCTGGACTCAGTCCTTTGACCAAGAGTTTTTTCGATCCAAAAAGTATCAGCAATTATCTTAACCGCAAACACATTAGGTTCAGAAAAGAAGCTTTTCCCCAAAAAAGAGCAGTTGTTAGTTCTTTGAGGAACAAGTTTCAACTGCCTTCTGTTTTGCGTTCATAACTAAATTTAAAATGGAATCTGTTAAGACTTTTAGCGAAACCAACAAAAGACTCTACAACCCATACACTGAAAGCCTTCTGTCAGCAGTTAAAAAAAGAAGACTTCAACAAGGAGTAGAAAACATCATGCCTACTCCTGGACTAATTGGACCTCCTACTAAAGAGGCAATTCCTTGGACTGACCCTCTTTCAGACGATGTTGACTTGCTTGCAAGCGAGGCACAAAGCGCAGAAGAAGAAAGACAGTCGCGCATCAACAAAGCTACCTATGAAACTATTTACTGTGGACAGATTTTAAATAACGATTCTTAGAATAAAAAGTGCCGTGACCCGGGATCGAACCGGGGACCTTGAGAACTTCAGTCTCACGCTCTCCCAACTGAGCTATCCCGGCTTGACTGATATTTATGGGTGACTTAGTTATTTATAGCAATAAACTAGTAATTAAAAGATGACAGACCTCGATCATGACGAGTTGGAGCAACTCTACTTTGTGACGACAACAGCATCAATTCTGAGCTTACTAGGGTGCTTGTTCATAATCTGTGCCTATTTATACTTCAAAGAAATCAGGAACTTGGCTTTCAGGCTAGTTTTTTACTTGTCGATAATAGATGCGATTCACTCCCTTGTCTTCATGATACCTAATTACAGAGACAATGACGGCGACTCAGTTCTCTGCAAAATCCAAGCTGTGGGACTTACTTTTTTCACTTTAGCTGACGTTTTGATAACAGCTGAGATTGCCTTGGTTTTGTATGTTGCGGTTGTCAAGGAAAAGCCAATTGAAAAGCTGGAAAAGTGGTTATTAGCAGTTTCATTAGGAATGCCTTTGATTGCAGCAATCCTTCCCTTCACTACAAGCAGTTATGGAAATGCAAAGGGCTGGTGTTGGATCCCTGATGAGGGTACACACATTGTTTGGATAATTATTACGCTATATGGTCCTTTGTGGGTAATTATTGCCTTTAACATCTACGCTTATTTCAGTGTGATTCAGAAAATTAACACTCAAATCAACATGATTTCTGAAAAGGAAGATTTTAAGAGACAATTGGTTAGAAAGCTGAAGTTTTATCCAATAATACTAGTTATTTGCTATCTTCCAGATACTGTGAACAGAATATATGACTTTGTCAATTCTAATGACCCTAGTTACGCCTTAACTATGATAGCAGGGGCTTCTACTTGCCTAACTGGAATTCTCAACGCTCTTCTGTATGGGTTCACTGACGTAGTGAGACAAGCACTACGGAGAACTTGTTTAAAAAGAAGGTATTCTACCTCAGACTCTGAATCCAGTCTTTTTGAAACAATTTAAGTAACTAATGATTAATACTCTGTCTTACCTATGCACTGGTAATTAAATATGGGAAAGTTCAGTGACGAAGAGCTGAAGTACCTTTATATTGTTACCGCAGGAACATCAGCCGTGAGTTTACTAGGGTGCTTGTTCATAATCTGTGCTTATTTATACTTCAAAGAAATCAGGAACTTGCCATTCAAACTGGTGTTTTATCTGTCAATAAACGACGCAATTCACTCCCTTGTCTTCATGATACCTTATGGTCATGATGGCTCACCCATTTGCTATATCCAAGCTGTGGGGGTTACTTCAACTAGTCTAGCCGAAGCCTTATTAACAGTTGAAATAGCTTTGGTTTTGTATGTTGCGGTTGTCAAGGAAAAGCCTGTTGAAAAGCTCGAAAAATGGTTTACGAGATTTGCTTTGACAGCATCTGTAGTTGCAGGAGCTCTTCCCTTCACTACAAATAGCTATGGAGACTCCGGGGGTTGGTGTTGGATCCCTGACGAAACAAGAAATATTCCATGGGTGGTTATTACGTTTTATGGTCCTTTGTGGGTAATTATTGCCTTTAACATCTACGCTTACTTCAGTGTGATTCAGAAAATCAAAGCCCAACTTAACATGTTTTCTGGAAAGGAAGAATCCAGCAGACAACTAGTTAAAAAGTTGAAGTTCTATCCAATAATACTGGTTGTTTGCTTCCTTGTGGCCACAATAGACAGAATTTATAACTTTATCCACTTTGGGGAACCTAATTATATTTTGACGATAATAGCAGGATTTTTTATATGCCTAACAGGGATTTTAAATGCTATTGTGTACGGATTGACTTATGCAGTGCAACAGCAACTGCGGAGAGCTTGCCTAAGAAGAAGGTACTCTAGCTTAAACTCTGAATACAGTCTTTCTGAAGCAGCTTAATTAACTAATAATGGAATCTGAATACCCACTAAATATTGTATACTGTCCTATTTGCACACTGCCTCCTGAGTACTGCGAGTTCGGTCCATCTTTCAGCAAGTGCAAAAAGTGGATAGCTGAGAACTGCCCAGAAGTTTACCCTGACTTGGCAGAGCAGTTTGAAAAGATTAGACTGGGCGAAGAAGTAGTGGAAGAAACCAAGGCCCCACAAAAGAAAAAAGTCAAACTGGAGCTGCCACAAGAAATCAAACTCGCTCCACTAAAACGAGGAGGCAAAAAAATAGTTATTAGAATAGAAGGTCTGGGTTCCTTTGGAGTGAACCTCAAAGACTGCGCCAAAGACTTAAGGAAGAAACTTTCTTGTGGGTGCAGTGTAGTTGACGACACAATAGAAGTTCAAGGTAACCTTATTGAAGAAATCAAAGAAATACTTTGTCAGAACGAATCTATTACAGAGGACCATATCAAAGTTGCTGAAGCCACTACTAAGAAAAAGAAAAAGGGTAAGTAATAACATGGAAAATACCTACGAAAAACACCCTGAAAGTCCAGAGCAAAAAGCTTCTGTAAACCTCTCTGGTCAAGAGTCTCCGGAAGCTTTCAACCATGAGAGTTTGGGTAGCGAAAAGTCTAGGGAAGATCCTTCGAAGGCATCTGAGGTGTCTAAAGACCAAAGCTTGGAAAGCCTTGCAGAGGAGTCTTACCAAAAAGATTTCCAGAGTGAGCCCAAAGAAGATTTGCAGGGCAAATCCCAAACAGAATTAAAAGGCCAAACCCAGCAAGACCGAACCTTCAGTGAAACTGCTGAAGAGGCTAAAGAAGAACTCCATAAAAGTCCTCAAGAAACCCCCAGAGAACAGTCCAGTGAGTTCACTAAACAGGCCAAAGAGGAACCCCGAGAAGAAACCCCCAGAGAAGAACCTAGCGAGTTTGAAGAGACTAAAGAAGAACTCCTGAACCAAGTTTTTAGCGAAAGCACTGAACCTAAACTTCACGAAAAAGACTCAACCGAGCTGGTTGAAGAAACTAGTACAGTTGAAGAAGAACTAAGGACTGAAAACTTAGAACTGAAAAAGAAACTTAAAGAATACGAAAATTTAGTTTCAGACAAAGACGTAGAAATGACAACCTTAAAAGGAAAAGTAGAAAGCCAAGCCCAGGAAATCCAAGACCTTAAAAACAGACTAGGCATCTTCAAGCCTCCCAAAGAACCTAAGTCGTTTTCTCACGGAAGAATAACCCAAGAAGACAAAGACTTTTGGAAACTTGTAGAAGAACCAAATCCCAAACAAGAACTTAACCGCTTAGAAGACATTCCTTCTTTAAACGAACTTTGGATTGTCAACATGGAAAAAAGAACTCCTAACATAGCTCAAACTACTAAAAGCCAAGGGGTGAAACCTAACGCTCTCAACAAGTCCAGATACCGAAAAGGCTACCACAAACCACTGTCCAGTAAACCTTCTCAAACCAGACTTACCAGAAAGCCTATTCAACTTAATTCTAAGTTTAATTAATGCTATAAGTCTTCTTTCTTATCAAGGTTATTTTTAACAAAGTAGTAAATTTTGTCGTACGCTAGTCTGCCTCTTTCCATCAAGATCGGTTCGTGTTTTTGGCCGATCATGCCTATGTAAGCACTGGGGTCGTCCACTTTGGAGTACTCTGGAGGTAAGGTGTTGTTTTCAGAGTCGATCCTGTTGAACTCAATGTCTACTCTGGACCTAAAAGTCTTAGCAACTTGCTCAACTTCTTTAATAAAGTCCACTGACTCCTTGTGTTTGCTTGAGTACACATAAACTAACTCGTGTTTTTTGGAGTTCATTACGTTTTCAGCAAAGTTTTCGGAACTAAGGACTTTCACAGAGTTTTTGTACTTAGCTAGTCTAGGTTGGTTGTTTTTTTCAAAGGGTTCAAGTTGTTGGTTTTGGTGTTGTTGCACAAATTCAGTCACTTTTTCAATCTTAAGTGTGCCATTTCCAAAAGCAATGTCGCTTTCTTTCAAAAGGTACCTTTTGTCTTCTTGGTAGATAAACAGAAGCATTTTTTCGTGTTCCAAGTTGTCTTGCTCGACTTCAGGCAGAAACTCGTCAATGTAAGTAGCTCCTAGAGTGTATTTTCCGCTGTGGTCTGGAATAGGCTCCATTGCTTCGTACATAGAAGAAATGAAGTAGTTTGCGTTTGAAGGGGAAGTTTCTGGGTCGACGCTTGTCATGAGCAGCACTACTGGCAAGCCTTTTTGTTTCATTCGGAAGAAAAGTTCTCTGTCCATCCACTGCACACTTGGGTAGTAGTTGGTGTAAATGATGTCTTCAATGTCTTCGAGAGTCTTGAAGTCTGTGAAGTTTTTAAATTTGGTTTCGTAAGGTTCTGCAATCACAGGTCCTCTGCCTATTATGATGGTTTCGTTCTTGTGGCCTTCTTTGAGGACCCAGTCTTTTTTGCGTTTGGCAATCATGAACTTGAACTCGTCAGAATGTTTTTTGGCAAACTGCTTGAAAGACTGAATTTGTTGTCCTTTCATGTCTTTGAACAAACCAATGATCACACTGGAGGCTTTAACTCTGTTTCTAAGGGTTCTAGGGAGGTCTTCTGGAACTCCAAGGCCTTCGATTGCGTAGACTTTGTTTTTAAAAGAAGAAGTCATTTTGTCCACTTCGAACAGCCCTGTATAGTCTTTAGGAGAATCGCTTCCAGCTAGGTAGTACTTGATGTAGGGAACCTTTGGAGTGCTTTGGACTTCTACCCTTGCAAACTTGACTTGTGGGAGTTTAGAAGCTACTTGAGCAAGTTTAGTAGAAACTTCTTTGCACTTGGAGTCTGAAGAAGAGTAGAAGTAAACCACTCGCAAAGAGTCAGGGTACTGTTCCAGAAAGTTAGGTATTTCTTGGTGACTGATGTCGAATAAGTTGGCTGAAGCAAGAGTTAAAAGGTTTAGCAATACAAACAAAGCCATTTATACGTGTTATTACCATATTCATTATTGCCTTTTGAAGAAGCTCCACCTTTTTTTGGACTTTTTGGCAGAGTCGGGTTCAGGGTCTATTGATAGCATTTCTTTGATTTCTTCAAGTACACTTTGGCTTTCTTTTGGCAACTTAGACTGTGAGTTAAAGAACTTGATCAGCAGTGATTTAAGTTTACCTAAGTCAATCGACTCTGCAAACCTTAGTTTTTCTTGTAGAGTTTTAATGTCGCTTTGGAGTTCTTTGATTATTCTCATGTGGCCTTTAGCAACTCCTTTGGTGGTTTTGAGTTTGTCTTTCAGAGTCACTACAAAAGACTCTAGTTCTTTAATTCTGTTTTGGAGTCGGTAACTACTTTGATGGGAGTGCATGTTGCCAGATTCAGAAGTGTGCACTACAGAAACGTCGAAAGAGTCTTCTTGCACTTCTGTGAAACTAGGGTAGAACGACCGACTTTGGTCTGGACAGGTTTCAAGTCTTAACACTGAACTAGGCGTATTATTGAATTCTTCTAAGCTTTGGAGTCTTTTAGAGTGCTTTGCTTTGACTCTGTTAAGTTTTTCAAATAAGTCACTCAGTTCACACGGAAGTTCCCTATCAGACTCAATGAACTCAACTATTCGATCTGTAAGTTCGCTTAAAGCATTAGTTTGTTTAGTAGGTGTTTTTTCAATGCTTAAGGTTTCGGTTTTATCAGTGTCTAAGCGGAAAGACCCGTCTGCAACAAAACTGTTAGACCTAACGTATTCTAGTTCAGCCTCCAAAGACTTTACGTTGGTTGAGTGGGTAACTTGTTCGTTTTTGAGCTGTTTGGTTAATTTCGCCGAAACTATTTTTTCGTTGCTCAAAGCTGTTTGGAGTTCTTCGTTTTCTTGTTTGAGTGTTTGAAGTGAGTCATTGAGTTTTTGGTAGTAGTTAAGTCTTTCTAGGGTGTTTTGGTAGTTTTGGTTAAGGGTTTTGTAGTCCTGACTTAAGCATTCGTAAGAAGACTCTATGTGTATTTTGGACTTTTGAAGTGAGGCGTTTTCAGTTTCCAAAGCTAAGTTTTGGTGTTGCAGATCCATAATTTGCTTTTTGGTGTGATTTTCAGAGAGTTGCGAAGTGGATATGCTTAATTTTTGCTCAAGCAAGTCTTTTTCTTCAGCTACACTTTGAACTTGGTGTTGGGTTTTCTTCAAAGACTCTTGAGATTCTTCTAGGTTTTGAGTGAGTTCTTGAATGAGTTGTTCACTGTGAGCTTTTTCTTCAGTGAGTTTGATGTTTTCTAGCATAAAGTTTTTGTTTTGTTCAGAAAGTTCAGAGAGTTCAGTGGAATTTTCTTTGAGTTGCTTAGTTATTTGGTCGTAGTCTTTTAGTTTTTGGTTCAGTTCGTATTTGTCTAGTTTCAAGTCGTCAATGACTTCTTTGAGTCTTGCCTGTGTAGTCTTTGAGGTATTCAAAGCTTGCTTGAGTGCTGAGTTTTCTTGTTTTAGGTAAGACTTTAGATTGTTAGTTTTTCTGAGAGTTTGTGATAAGGTGTTTTCTTTTTGAGTTAGCTTTGTTTGGAACTGAGTTAGTTTTTGCAAGGTGGCTTTTTGGAAGTCATCAAAAAAGGAACTCAGGTGCTTAGATGTAGTGCTTGTTTTTCTGAGTTCTTTGACTTTTTTAATGTAGTTTTCTATTTCGGATTCTTTTTGTTTGATGTACTCAGAGTCTTTTTTCGACCTTTGCATGAGTTTGTGGTTTTCTCCTTGAAGCAGCTTTACTTTATTTAGTAAGTCTGTTGGTTGATGTGGTGTTTCTTTAGAGTTTTTTTGGAGTCTTTGGAGTTGGTAGTACTTGGTGCACATTTCTTGGTACTCGTCTGTTTTGGTTATGAGTTCTTTGGAGACTTGATCGTTCTTTTGAATTTCGTTTTCTATGGCACTTTTGAGTTCTTGAATTTCTTTAGCTTTGTTTGCGTCTTTGTTTTTAAGGTGTTCTAAATTTTGGTTGAGTTGGTAAATAATGTGTTCTTGTTTGGTTCTTTCTTCTTTTAAGTCACTTAGGTTCTTTTCTAGTTGGTTTTTTTCGTTAACTAGTTGAAAAACTTCATGAATTCTGCTGTATTGTTGGAGTTCTTCAACTTGGGTTTGGTACTCAGTAATCTGACTTTTGAGTTGTGAGTTTTCTTCAGTGAGTGAGTCAAGTAGGTTTTGAGTTTTTTGGGGAACTAAGTTTTGTAGTTCTTTTTGTGGAATCATGCGGGTTTCTTGGCTGTTTTTGGTGCTTTTTAGGAACCTTTTTACAAGTAAGGTGGAGTTGGTTACTTTGGAAAGTATTTTGTCGAAGGCTGTTTGGAACTCTTCACCTAAGTTTTCATAAGCTGCTAAGTTCTGCTTTATTGGGATTACTAAGCTACTAAGGGCTTGGGTGTTTGCTTCTTTTAAAGTTTTGTTTTCAGTTTTTAAGTAACCAAGTTTGTTTTCAAGGTCTTTATACTGGTTTAGGTTGTCCTTGATTTTTTGGAGTTCAGAAGAGATTTCTTTGCAACTGTCTCCTAAACTTGAGTGTTTGGGCTTTTTAAAGTTCCTTAGTTCTTGGTTTTCTTTTTTAAGCAACTCCAAAGAGTCCTTGAGTTCTTTTACTTTTTGGTTTTTGAGTCCGATTTTCTTTTTGAGTTCCTCAGTTTCGAAAATACTTATTTCAGTGTTTATTTCAATGTTTTTAGATTCTTCACTCTGAATGAGTTTGAAAAGTTTTGTTAAGTCGCTTCGGGTTTTCTCGCACTTCTTTAAAAAGACTTCTAAGTCTGGGTCTTTTAGTTCAACTGCTTTTTGGATTTTTCTGGAATGCTCTACTAGTTTTTTGCTTGTTTTGAATAGTTTAGAAAACTTTAGAGGTGACTTTTCGTAAAGTTTTTTTTCTTTGTGGAACTGAATAGGTGACTCAGACCTTCCTATGGGAGACTGGGACCTTAAAGGACTGTACTCCTTCAGTTTAGGAGGAGTGATTCCTAAAATTTGGCTGTGCAGTCTTTTCCTAGGAGTTTTTCTGTTTACTCGGAATTTGATTTTGGGCGAGTGGTTGAAGTCAAAGCTTTTAGAAACTGTATTTCCAGTTTGTCTTCTGGGCCGGGAATTGGGTGTCTTGGGTTTTATTTGTTTGAATTCAGCACTTTCAGTTGAGTAAGGGGTTTGGTCTCTTAGTTGTTGCTTGTAAGTTTCGTTTTCGTCTTTGAGTTTCTGGACTTGGTGGTTTACTTGATTCTTTAAATTTTCAATGATGCTTTGGGACTTCTGACAAGAACCCACACCAAAGGCCTGGTTCAACTTTTCAACTGCTTCTTCAAAACTAGAACTTATAGACTTTTCAGTCAAGTCTAAGGTAGCTTTTTTTTCTAGACTTGGAATTTTAGAGGGTTCTTGAAGCAAATCTGTGCAGTGAGTCACAAAGTCTGAGTACTTTTGTTCAAGCGAAAGCAGTTTAGAGTGCAAAGAACTTATAAAAGACTGGGTAGACTGCGAGTGTCTCTGAAACCTTTCAGGACTTTGCTTTGGAAACTCAGAGTCAAAACTGTTTTTCATTTATCAAAATTAAAGGGTTTTTAAATTTAGTGAATTGCTAACAAAAGTAACTTAAGTGCCCTCGGTCTACAGCTTTTAAGGAGTGCTTTTGTTCAGTGTGGCCAAATTTGTAAAGAAAGTTTGTGTACTGCTCAGTTAAGCTGGACTGAACAGTGGGTTTGCAGTTTTGGATACTTGACTTAAAGTCTTTAATACTGACTTTGCGCAGCAGTAACTCAGAGGGGTCAAGTGAAGTTAAGTTCATACTTACAGAGCCTTCTTCGGTCTTTTCACAAGGACTCCAAAACCTGCACCCGTCTATCCACATTTCTTTGAAGTAACTTGAATGCTGTAGCATTTTCACAGGCTTCAGCAAGGCTTCGTTACAAATGACACTTATGTCTGACCCTGAGTATCCGCTTGTAAGTTCTGCTAAGTACTCAAAGTCTTCTTCAGTTAGTTCGTGGCTTTCACCTAAGTGGAGTTTGATGATCTCTGATCTAGTGCTTTTGTTAGGCAAAGGAACCAACACTCTGCGGTCGAACCTTCTCAAAGCAGCAATGTCGATTTCCCAAGGCATGTTGGTAGTGCCTACTATGATCACTTCGCCTCCCGGGCTTTGAACTTGGTCCATCTTCCTCAAGAATTCAGTTTTAATGCGGCGTTCAGTTTCGTTTTCTTCGCCAGTTCGTTTCCTCACCAAAGAGTCGATTTCGTCAAACACAATTACAGAAGGGCTGTTTTCTTGTGCCATTTGGAACAGAATGTGAATTAACTTTTCGCTCTCTCCAATGAACTTCGAAACAAGATCACTAAGTGAAACCCAAAAACAAGTAGCTCCTGACTCTCCACAAATTGCTTGTGCAATCATAGTTTTGCCCACTCCAGGAGGTCCGTACAACAGAACTTTATTCCAAATTCGAGGCTTTCCGCGAATATTTTTAAAAAGTTTTGGAATTACTCTGGGCAAAAATAAACTTTCGTTTAGGATTTCTTTTAGGTACTCGTTGCCAGCAATGTCCTGGAATTTAACTTGGGGTTTGCAAGTCAGTATGCATTCTAGGTAACTATTACTTTTGATTTGGTTTCTAAGCTGTGCTTGGTACTTAGAATTGCTGTCTTCGCAGAATCTAGTCTGCAAGGTAGTGCAGCTGCCAGAGCTACTTGCACAGGAACTGGAACTGCTCTGCCCCTCGCCTGGGTCAAACATAACTCTGTCTATGAACTTTAAACTGCCTTTACTCAAGAGGCTTTGAAATCCTGATTTCTGATCGTCCAAAAGGTTCTTTAAACCCCTTTCGAGTTTTTTGTTGAGACTAGTTCGAGATATCACAGGTTCCACTAAACCTCTTCTTTCAGGTTTAACATTAGATATAGCTGAAAGAGGATTAGGGTTTTTAAGGTTTCTCATATATATGGCGAGCTACGACCGAAATGTTCCAGGAATCATGATTACTTCTTTAAGCCAAAAAGAACTTAAAGCCCTTTCTGCAGCTAGTCCTGACTCCAGAAAACTCACTGGAACTCTAAGTCCAGCTTTTAGCGAAAGGAAAAGCCTTAGAGTATTTTCGAGTGAAAATTACAGACTAAGTAACACTTTGAACCAACTAAGTTTTCAAAACTTGCAGAAGAAAAAGCAACTGAGCAGACTCAAAAAGAAACTTAATAGTCTCGAAACCGCACAAAAAACCACTGGTACAAATAACCCCAGCATCAACGAAAGGATTGAAAGTGTCAAATCCAATACTATTCTGCTTGAAGAAGAAACTAAACAGCTTTTAAACCTAAAAGAAAAAACTTTGCAAAAACACCTAATAGCTAAGTCTAACTTAGAAGAACTCCAAAAAATCCACCAACAACTAACTAAAAACTTCCAAGAAGTCAAGTTCAAACAAAAAAAAGCTGAAAACGAACTTTACGAGTCCCAGTACGAAACCTTGAAGATGAGGAAAACTTTAAACCACAAAAGCAACCAAAGAACTCAAGAACTCCACTCCAAAGAAAAACTTAAAGCCCAAATAAACTCTAAAAGTCAAGAAACTTTAACTAGAATTTCCAACCTGTCTTTCAGAAAAGCCCAACTAGAAACAGAAAATGCCCAGAAGCTTGAAAACTTAGAAAAAAACATTAAAGAACTTAACGCAAACAAAGCAACCAGAAAAGAATATCATGAAAGATACAATTCCTTCCAAAACAGTATTGAATCTATTTCTAATCTACTTGGATTAAAAATAGATTTCTCCAAAAATCCACCTCTAGATAACCATCAAATACAATTAATAATATCCCAGTTCCATAGTATAGCATTTAAAACTGAGAACCTTGAAAAGTATTATTTTAGTTTAGTTGAAAATCAAAAGCTCCTTAAACACACATTCATCAACCTTGAGTTTGACTTAAGCAGCTTAAAAGAATACCCCTTAGAACTACACAACAGAGTCATAGAAAAGTCCAGTAAGTACTTTAAAAATGTCACCTTCAACAAACTACCTGCTTTAGTTGACATTGAGAAACTAGAAATTCCTAGTACAAAGTTCGAAGATCTTTCAGTAAACCTTTTACTGAACGCAATGCAGATTCTAAAAGGGCTAATGAAAAAAATAGAACTCATAGCAGAAAAGTCACACTGCAACTTAGCTAAAGAATTAGTTAAAACTACAGAAAACGCAAAAAACAGGTTCTTAAAAGGAGTTGTCACCAACAAAACACAGAACTCAAGTGAACTCTACCAAATCGAAAAAGCAAAGCACTTGCTTTTGCAACTTTTTCCTCAAAACCAACAAGAAGCCCTTACTTTCACTAAAGAAGTTTCTGAAACCAAACTGATAAAACTATTTACTACCCAAAAAGAACTCCAAGACTGTATCAAAACACTAACCGGAACTAATTACTCCGACTTAGAAAAGTCAATTGGAAACTTAATCAAAAAAGGGTCCCAAAACTTCACCAGAAGAGCCGAAGTTGTTACTGAGTTCATCAGTTACTTAGTTTTTGAAGTCAAAAAGTTATCTAGCAACCAAGTTTCGAACCAACTTTTGCCAGCTTTAAAAAGCAACCAAATATTCAGCGAACTAAACAGCTCCCAACCCAGCTTTTTGAAAAGGTACTCTAACAGAAGTTCCAGGAAAAAAAACACTTTTGTTTTGAAAGACGACTTTGAAAACTACGTGAACAGGTTTTACGTAAGTAACGAAAGCCTTAAAGAAATGGAGTTCTCTCGAAAAAACCGAATTCAAGAAAACTACTTAGAACTCTTTGAACACCAAACTGACGAGAACCCTGACTTCTTAACTACACAAAAAAGTCCTAAAAAAAAAGACTCTTCAAAAAAATCTGTAAGTCTGCCCTTTATTTCCTTCAAAAACACCCAAAATAAAACCCGCAAAGACTTCCTTCAAGAAATCCACAGAGAAGTCCAGAAAGAATCCTTTAAAATCGAAAATGACCTCAGGAAACTTAACCAACTAGAAAAAAAGTTTAAGAAGTAACTAATTACTTAAAATCTCATGTGTTAGCTTGACTCCTGTTTGGATCACAGTAATTCCTGGTTTGGTTTTAATGTCAGGCATCCACCTGCCCCACTTGTGGTTGGCACTGATGCCTGCAACTAACTTTTCTCCGTTTGCAGTGAACTCCAAAGCATTTACGTAGCCTTTCACACACACTTTGTTAACTTCTTGTATTGCCTCACCTACTTTGTAGAACCTCACCCAGCCATCACTGCTTCCAGAGGCAACTAAGTCAGTTCCTTTAAGCACTGCTAAGGCAGTTATCCACTCCCCTCCGTGGGCGTTTTGGTACTTCTTAAAGGGTTTTTTCTTGCTTATCTTCCAAAGACTCAAACTGCCATCCTGTCCTCCTGTAACAAAGGTATCGTAGGCAACTGCACGCACGCAGTCTATGCTTTCAGTGTGTCCAGAAAAAACTATTTGCGAGTCTTCTTGTGTCTTCCAGATCCTTGCAGTGCAGTCTCTAGAACAAGTTAGCGCTCTCTCCCCCGGAAGAGTGTCTAAGTCCAAAATGTGGCTTTGGTGTCCAAAGTAAGTGTCAAGAAACACCATGTCGTCGCAGTTCCAAGTCTTTACTGACCTGTCAGCACTTATGCTCACCAACACGTGCGAAAAAGGCATGAACTTCACTGAAGTTATTGTGTCTCTGTGTCCTTTAAAAGCGTCTAGGAACTCATAAGTCCTTCCGTCCCAGACCCTGATTATCCTGTCCTTGCCTCCACTTACGATGAACTTCCCGTCGTCAGAAATAGCAACTCCGGTTATTTCGTCTGAGTGGCCTCCGCACTTTTTGTCGTGTCTGAAGCCTTTGATTATGTGTAACTTTTGAAGAGTGTCTAAACTCCAAACAATCAAACAGCAGTCCTTAGACCCTGTCACACATACTCCAGAGGAGACTGCCAAGCACGTGACTCCTAAAAGGTGTCCTTTGGCAAAGGCTGTGCTTAGGTCTTTGACCTCTTCTGCTATTGGCGAAATGAACCGGCCCTGTGAACTTAAAGCACTGTGTGTTAGAGCGGTGTTAACTTCGTCTGGGTCCATAGACTCCTCAGCTTTTTTGATAAGTTCTTTTGCTAGACGGATTCTTTTTTCTTCAGGTGTTTCTTCAGGTTCAAAGAAGTCGTCCTCGTTTTCAATGTCAGCTTCGTCGCTGTCTATTTCTTCGTCCATAGGGTTTAGTTTTTGTTTCTTCTTAGGCAAAGGAGTGGCTTTGTGTTTGACCATTTTAATATTAACTTAGGGTTACTTTGGCTCTATGAAGTTCATTACCGTGAAACGTACTTTATTTGAAACTAAACGCTTTTCCACTATTTGATGAAGTACCAAAAAAACTAAAGCTGTTTTATTTCTGAATTGAGGAGTTTGGGTGGTGTTTCCTAAACTTGAAACAAGTGTAACTAGTGCCTCTATTTTCGGTTCTTCAACTACTTGGGTTTTGAGTTCTAAGTGATTAAAAATAGACTCTAGTTCTGAACTAATCAAGTTTTTGATGCAAACCAGCAGTATCTCATCAGAAACTAGCTTAAACTTAAACAATTCTGCAACGAACCTAGCGGTTCCAAGGAGTTTCTTTCTGTTTTTGCACTCTTCAAGTTCGAAAAAATCTTTTATTTCTTTGATTAGCTGTTGCTTGAACAAGCTTTCAGACTCTAAAAGCTGTCTTTTTATGATGAAATCACAAAGATAGGCGTAAGTGCCAAGGTACTTTACTTGAGTACATGCTCTTTTGTATACTTCTTTTGCTAAGAGACTTATGTTTTCTTTACCAGTTTCTAGTAACTGATTTTTAAGTTTATCGATGTTTCGATTTGACAACTTGTTAAGTGCTAGTTTGATTTTCCTAGTTAACTTGTCAGTTGAAGTTTTTAAAGCACTCTTTCCAAAGCCATCTCCAATCTTATGAATAGGCTCCTCAACTGAATCTTGCTTTAGCTCGAATTTCCGCCTTTCAATTCTTACAATGTCCAGAGGTTTCATAAATGACCGATTCTCCTGTCCAATCCTTAGTATTTCTTCAATGAAGTAAATTTTTTTGTCAGCTCCTAATTGCTTTAAGGCTATATCGTAAGAACAGGCTGAAGTGTTTTCTCTAGAACTTTCTTTTTCATTTAATTCTTTATAGCTTCTGTTCTGGCTATAAAGAACCTCTGAGAACTCTGAAACTCTTTCTTCGGAGTCACTCCTTTCTTCTGGGGAAACTCCATCTTGAGAAGGCTCATCGAAAAAAGTAAACTTTTCGTAAGCTCGGTCTGTATTTGCTTTGGGAGTGACCGAGGGAGAGTTGTAAGTCGAAGAAATAGTTTCTTGGAGACGAAGTGCAGCGTAACGCAGGGAGGAAACTGAGTTGTCTCTTAGTTGGGGCTCCATAGCGTCGGGAGGAGAAGTCTTCATGCGGTTAGATCTTCTAACTATGGTGTTTCTATCTCCCATTAATTATTATAACCCATTGATAAAACTCCAGTAGTTATTATAGTTTTAGTGTAAGATGATGATATTAGCCTAGAATATCATATGCCCTCGAGTCGTTCTGCCCTTCGTACCTAATCCGAAACTTAATTTGGTCGAAAAAAGCTTTATAGTCGTTAGGGTCGATGTTAGGGCACCACACATCAACCATTTCAAAAAGACAGTCGTAAAGCATTTCTTTAGTCATTGTTTCTTGCCCTTTACAGTCTCTTTTCCAGTCTTCAGCCATAAGTTTCTTCTTTTCCATAACATCGGTTCCAGGCCTCAGAATTGAAATCAGCTTGTCGTAAATTCTTTCGTATTCAGTTCTTGAGATCTCTCCGTTCTCGTCATCTTTGTACAGTTGCATGAAGTCGTTGATGCTGCTTTCCACAAGTTTGTTCGACTTAAGGGCTTGCCTTTGGCCCACTGCTGCTTCAGTGTACATAGACATGTCCCCGTCAAGGTGGTAAGGCTTGGTTTGGTCCCTTTCAGGGTTAAACAAGAATGAAATTTCGGGGTTCTTGAGTTTGGAGTCTTCAGGCTGAGTTAGTTCTTTTGAGCCTTTAAAAGTAGAGTAAGTTTCGGAACGTAAGGGTGGGTTTCGGTTTTCGCTGCTAAGAGACCCGACAGACCCGATGCTTCTCTGAGAGTGCTTCCTGCAAGTGTCCATTTTGAAATTCTAACAATAGTTAAATTTAGCAAAGTTTAATTTACTGAATAATAGTGTCCCTAAGAGTCTCGTAAACAACTGTACTGAAGTTTTTGTATCTAAGAGGCTTCTCAATAAAGCCCAAAACTCCTAAGTCAAGCATTTCCCTTTTAGTTTCTTGTGGAACCTTCTCACCGAACGCCACGATCCTAGGTAGGTGGTTGATTTCCCCAAGTGCTAGCATGCTTTGGATTTGCTTGATTGGTTTTAGCGGAGAAGTCCTTTCTAAGTCTGCGTCTAGCGCTAAAATCAAGTAATTTTTGTTCGCTTTCCTTAAAAGTTCGATTCCGTCCATGAAGCTTTGTGCGAAGTCAAAAGAGCAGTTCTCTATACTCAGAATTCTTTCGATAGTAGTTTTGCTGATGAGGCTTGAAGTGACTACAAGGAAGTCTTTAGAAACCACTGAAGTCCCTACCGCTAAGTTAGTTGGGAAGTACCTTGGAGGACTCAAGTCTGCATGTTCGTCTTCTACTTCAGTGGTTTCGTCAAGCACTCCTACTCTACTTGAAGTACCTTTAATAGGAAAAACAAAACTAAAAGTACTCAGTTCAGTGTTACTGTACTCAATTCTGCTTCCAATTGACTCAAGCAGCTTGTTGGCTGTTTCTGCAAAAACTCCTTTCATTCTGCTTTCTGAATAATTGCGGACAGTTTCTATTAAACTCACTCTAATCGAGTTAACTCTTTCTAGAGTAAGTTTAACTTTTATAAAACCACTGTAATTCTTTTGCAAAGAATTCACTAACAGAGCACACAAAATTTTTATAAGTCTGTTTTTGTAGGTAAGTAGTTTCTGGGGAACAGCCGAGTCAATTTCGCAAACTAGATCAATGCCCAAACTTTCTGCAAAGGCTCTGAACTTTCCTAGTGTTTCTGAAACCACTTCGGAAGTTCCAGTTTTAACCATCTGTAGTGGCTTGTGAAGTCCATAAGTGTTGTCAGCTGAAAGGCTTTCTATGACTTCTAGGCCACTGATGCAGCTTTTAATTTGCTCAATGTAATCTTTAGTTTGCACAGGCAAATAAAGCTGTTCTAAGCTTGAAGTAGACTTTTTTAGCGCTCCATTTAACTCAGAAACACTGGACGAAATACTGACTAAAAGTTTGTGGTCAGGGTTTTGGGAAGCAGCGATGCTTTCGACTGCTGAAGTGATGCATTGAAAGGTAACTAGGACCTTTTTTCCCCAGAGAACAGAGTTTAATACGAACTTTTTCTGTCCGTAAATAAAGTAAGTTTGGGAGTTCTGATTAAAGATGCCTTCCCACAGCCCATCAATCCCCTTCAAAATATACTCCAAGTGTTCGAGGCAATTTGAGTCGAAAAACTCGTGAGCTTGGGAGTTTCCATTGACTTTTTCGTGGCGGTCAATTATAACCGCAGGAATTCTAAGAATCTTTAAATAGCTTTCCAAACTTAATTCCTGTTTGAATAGTGTACTACTTTCTCTAAGTATACTGAATAGAACAAGTGGTATTGAACTCTCTAAAATAAAACTCAACACCAAGCAAACTGAAAGTATTGCTAAGTTTTTCATTATAATAAACATGGAATGGTAAGTTTTAGGGTTAATGCTTATTTATTTCCGTCACCGGTAGCATCCTTACTTTTTACGAAAAAAGACAATACAGTTAGTTCTTCATCTTGGTTTCTGGGGCTGAATTCATCATGTCCAGCATTCAATACAACTACTTCGTCAACATTATCCGGACTAACTTTGTTCCTTGAACACTTTTCTTTCAAGAACTCGTATGCTGCCACTCCAAAACTCAAAACCGATCCTAGTGACTGCACTAACACTAGTACCATTACAGCGTAAAATATGATCCCTTCAATCAATTCATCGTGCTCAGTCACTTCGGCTTGCAAAAAGTAAGCTGTTCCTGAAAAGACCAAAGTCACTCCTAGTTCAACTACGCTATTCACCACTTGGGTTATGGTTTCACTATGAGGCTTCACAATTACTGTAAACAGAAAATACCCCAACATCAACAAGGAGTTCACCAAGCCTTGAAATATAGGCAAATCCTTTAAAAAGACCAAACTGAGTCCAAAAGCAAGTCTTTTACAGAAAAATACTAAGTAAGTGTACTTAGCAAACGAACCTTCAGTTTTGAACTCGTAAAAAAAGGAACTGTAAGCTTTGTAGAAGTAGGAGTCTTCAGAACTAGTTTTGATCTCCGTAGAGTGCTTTCTCAGAAATATTAAAACCAAAGGAGGAGTGCCTAAAACCAAAACCTCAAACACACAAGCTAAAACGTAAGCTAAAATGGGAACAAAATGAATAGAAGGCAAGTAAACTATTTGAATAGCACTTGCCATTCCTAGGTCCAAATAACTTTGTATCCAGTACCTAATGAAAACTCCATACTTGTACTCTTCCAGCATACCAGTGCACTTGTTTTTGACTTTTTCATATTTGCATTTAGACAACCCCCAAATCAAAGGGTACACACCAAGTGTAACAAACAAGGCAAAAAGAACTTCTCCTGCATTCATCAAAAATAAACTCGATTGAAGTCTATACTCTTCCGGATGTGATTCAGTGTCAATGAAGTACTCAAAAACATTAGGCAAAGGATTAATATCACCTAAGCCTTCGAAAAGCCCTATTATCGTAGGAGTGAGTCTATTGCTAGTTACAGGAATGTAACTCAGTATTTCTACTGTGTTTAAAATAGCCCAGAGTCCTGCTGGGTTGGCACTCACCATAGCTGACAATACCCCAGCACCAACTGCTAACCTTGAGGTGGTTGCTGCAGTTGCGGCTGCTGCTTCCATAAGTATTTGGCCAGGGCTGTATAGAGAGAGACTGCCTTTAATGGGATCTGGATGAAGAACTAGTTCTGAAACACTCATGATTCCCAAAGGATTCCTGAACTCTAGGGCCATTTCTTCTCCTTCACTTACAAACCCCTTAAACTCCATTTCAATCTTGTACTCATTTGAAGAGGTTTTTTCTACTGAAAATTCGTAGTTTATGGTTTGGTTTTTGAGAGAAACTTGGAAGTCGCTTTTGGAAAGGTCTTTTTGTAGGCTGTCTGTAAAGGAAACAGTTACTCCGTTGTCTTTGTCAATTGAAATCGAAGCATAAAAGTAGTCTCTTTGGCACACAGTTTGGTTTACGAAGAAGGGGAACTCGCACACACAAGTTGAGTTACTGTTGAGGTAAGCATTTTCTATGCAGGAAGTGCACACTTCCAAGCTTTCACAGGTTTCACACATGTCATCACACTCCAAACAGTTTTCCTCTTCTAAGTAAGTGCCGTCTTGACAGGGTCCACAAGTTCC
>PR_CR_10_Liq_1_inCRDRAFT_1000413_pt1 | contig 26911 bp, 25 predicted proteins | sample PRCRCaboRojoPR_3_FD_10241 | JGI IMG/M metagenome (IMG submission 10241)
AGTTTTGGTCCTTCCCCACTCTTTTTGCCGCCAACGAGTACCCTGAAATTGAAACACTTATAGAACAAGGCAACCACGACCAAGCCAAACAACTCATTAAACAAGCTAAAGGAGTTGACTGGGCCCGCAAAATGGCCATACACCACCTAGAAGCAGCTATCAGGCACGCCAAGTCTCAAAGGAGTAACCAAGAACTTGTTTCACTTGCAGGGTCTTTTTCTTCTAAACTCTACTAATTGCATAACACATAACTTATTCATTTATTTCATGCAACCAAAGTGTTACATTTCTACAATCGAAACCAAACCTTTAACTCAAGAAGACGACCTTAACACCCTCCCAGCCAGCTTAACAGACAGGATTATCAGAGACAATGACTGCCCTGAATCCTCAGAAAATAGGATTTTCTTTGTGTTTGATTCTGAAAAGGACTACTATGTGCTTCACAACAAAGATATAAGCGAGGTCTACCTTGAAAGGTTTTTAAGCAATCACCAGTTGCCCATTAGGATTTTAAAAGACTTTTTACTTGAGATTAAATATCTAAAAGCACATAACCCTACTGGAAGACTCCATCATGTTCCTTGCTACGTAAAACCCAAGACTAGTGACTTCAGCTTTGGGTTTTTGTATGTTGTTCTAGGCATGTACTTTTCGGGATTTGCCCTAGCAGTTACAGACGCCTACTTCCTCGAAGAAACTTTGACAAGGACTCTTTCACTAGTCTGCTTTCTAGTAGGGTTTTTTCTGCAGATACTTTTTGTGTTCGCTAACGGAAAAGTCAGTTGTTTTTCTAAGTTTGAAAAAACCAAAGTACTCCCTGGAAAGGAGTATGAATTCAGAATACTCAATGTGGTGTATAAGTACAGAAAATTCTTCTTAGAGTACAACACTGACATTAAGGTGCATGAGTCTGCAAGGTGGTTAGAACTAGTTTCACTCTTAACCTAACTGGCAGAGATTCGAGAACTAACATGTTAATAATATTAGACTTGATGTCAGAGGTTGCCCACATAGCACTAGACTTCGAAATAATAGAGCATCCTGTGAAGGAGTTTTCGTACGAAGAGTGGGTTTCTGTAATTAAAGGGCGTGGCATCAATAAGGAGGTGGACCAACGCCTGAAACAGTCAATCCTTCACGGAATTCCAGAGTCGATCCGAGGAGGACTTTGGGAGTTCTTCACAAACGTTCGCTCGCTGAGCAGAATCTGCTCTTTTGAACAACTTTCTGAAAAACAAAACGAACTGGGTTTCCCAAAAGACGTGGGGCGGACATTGCCCAAGCACCCTCTTTTTCGAAACCCGGAAGGCTACGGCCAAACTGGCCTTACAAAGATTTTACGTGCCTACGCCAACTTCGACCCCCAAGTGGGCTACTGCCAAGGAATGGCATTCATAGCAGCCTTGCTCTTAATCTACATGCCCAGTCACCAGTCTGCTTTTTGGGGTTTCGTGCATATTATGAACACTCTTAATTGGAGGGAAGTGTTCCTTCCGGGCACTCCTAAGTTAGTTCGTATGTTAGACTCGTTTTCGAGACAACTAGAGTCTCACATGCTAGACCTTTACTTGCATTTCCAGGCCCAGGGGTTGCACATCAGTGTGTTTGCTCAGTATTTTTTGACGGTATTTGCTTATAAGACTCCACCGGAACTGGTGGTGCGAGTGATGGACTTGTTTTTGCTGGAAGGAGAGCAAGTTCTGTTCAACATCTTGATCAAGATGCTTCAACTAAAAAGGCATAAACTACTGTGTATGGACTTTGAGCAAATCCACGCGTACATCCTTTGCTCTTTAGCTGAGGAGTGTTTGAAGGAGTATCATATCACTACTTTGTATAGTGTTAACTCACTGCACTGCGAAGAAGAGTATACGATACTCTAGGATAATTAATGTGAGTTGGGTAGTTAGAGTTTCCGTTTTATATAATATGGGTTGTTGTAGCTCTCACGTAGCACATGCTCCTAAACAGAATAGTAGCGTTGCTGTCGACTACTTCCAAAAGTACTTTAATACTCACTATAGGATCATCGACGAAAAGTTCCTGCTTTGTTTGGTCCTTGTCTCGGAGTTTCTGGGCTCTACCGACACGCTTAAACTTTTAGGTCTTAACAAAGCTACTTACGAGCAACTTGAAGCTAGTGAGCACTGGAAAAAAACCGTATGCAAGAAAGCGCTCGGCAGTGTTTCTGAAGGACTCCTAGAAGAGGTAATTGATCAACTCAAAGAACTCGAACTGAAACTAGACTATAATAAACTCTACTCCAGTTTGAAGCAGCCCCAGAACCTTTTGGAAAACCCCAACGGCGAAGACGGAACTTTTGACCACTGGAATGCTGAAGGTGACTGGGAAGTTACTACTGAAGGAACTTTTAAAGACTTCACTAAGTCCTTTTGCACTTCACATGACTGGGCCAGCTTAACCCAAACAGTAGAAGTTTCTGAGTCTAATGAGCCAGCTTTGCTTTTGGCCAGAACTTATATAGCAAGCAGGCATGACTGTGCCTCAAAAGGGTACTTAAAGGTTGTTTTGCACTTTGAGAACGAGGAGACCGAAACTCTCGAGTCTGAAAAGGTGAAGCCTTCGCAAGGCACAGAAGAAACTGGCTACACCTTCGAGTGCATTACGCTTAAAAAAGTAGTTAAGCCATCGCTGCAAAAGATTGAATTTGTTCTGAACGGAACAGACCTTCAATTCTGGGCAGGTTATTTCGGGCCTCGCTTTGGCTACTCAGAGTGCAGACTGATTCCTCTTAGTTAATAAAAAGTTTTAGTTTATGTGTTGAATAATAATTCATGGACCTTCTGAGTAACTACAAAGACTCTAATAAAAATTCTTGTAAGTCTCTAGTGCTGGTCTATATCTATAGTCAAGTTACAGCTAAAAAAATGCATTATCGAAAGTTAAGTTAGGTAAGCAAACCTATAATTCACATAAATGGACAGTTCGTGTTATAGGGAGAGCTGCCAAGGCATTGAGTACTACTGCGAGCACTCTAGTCACTCTCCAGTGTACTTCTGCAACTGCAAAGAGTCCAGAAATGCCCACAAAGGACACTTTATAGGACTGATTGACCTTGACTACCCGATTGAGTATATTTCTAAGATCCAAGAACAACTTACGCAGAAAATAAGAGAATTTGGACTAAAAGCAGAAAAGTACATCCAAACTATCATACACAACGTTAAAGAATACAAAGACAAACTAGATAAAGTCTTCCGGAAGTATGAAGATATAAAAAAAGGCCTTCTCGACTCCAGAAGAAGGCTTGAAACTTACAAAAAGTATGTTAACTCTTTCGACCCTCAGATAGTAACTGAGAACATTGAACAGCTCCTGGATCCGTTCATGGGCAATTTTGCTTATTTTCCCGGAGAAGAGATGTTTTTGCTCAGTCATGAGGTTGTTGAAGAGTTGATTTCTGGAAAAACGGTAAGTCATTCCAAGGATTCAAAGTCTTCCCCGTCTTCTACAGTGAAGAGTCAGCTAGAATTTAGTTTACTCTTGCAGGTTCTGCCTCACTCCCAGATTACCATTTTAAACTTGCACAGCAATGGGTTAAAAGATCAAGAAGCAAAGATGATAGCAGAGGTTTTGCCCCTGTCACAAGTCGCTACTCTGAACTTGCAGAACAATAGAATTGGAGACCAAGGAGCGGTAGCTATAGCAAAAACCCTACCTCAGTCTCGACTTACTACTTTGAGTTTCTGGAGTAATAGAATAAGGGTAGAGGGAGCAAGGGCAATAGCTAGTGTTCTTCCTCAGTGCCAAGTCACCAGTCTTGATTTAGGAGAAAACCAAATAGAAGACCAAGGAGCCGTAGCAGTAGCAAGTGCTTTACCTAAGTCCCAGATTACTACTTTGAACTTACGGAGCAACCAAATGAGGTCAGAAGGACCAAGGGGAATAGCTAATGTTTTGCATGAGTGTCAACTCACTACTCTCGACTTAGGGGGCAATTCAGTAAGAGACGAACAAGCAAAAGCAATAGCTAGTGCCCTGTCCCAGTCCCAACTCACTACTTTGGATTTAAGGTACAACTTAATAGGAGTGGAAGGGACAGAGGCAATAGCTGGTGTTCTGGCTAAGTCTAAGATTACTACTCTAAACTTGCAGAAAAACCAAATAAGAGTAGAAGGAGCTAAGGCAATAAGCAGTGTCCTACCTCAGTCTCAGTTGACTAGTCTGAATCTGAGTTATAACCAAATACGAGACCAAGGAGCTATAGCAGTAGCAAGTGCTTTGTCTCAACTCACTGCTTTGAGTTTGGCATGGAATCAATTAGGCGACGAAGGAGCAAAAGCAATAGCTAGTGCCTTGCCTGAATCTCAACTTAGTGATTTAAACTTCCAATGGAATCAAATAGGGGACGAAGGAGCAAAATCGTTGGCTAGTGCTTTGCCTCGATCTAAACTCACTCAGTTGAATTTGAAATCCAATAGAATAAGTGGTATGGGCAAGAAGGCACTACAAAATACCAATAGGCAAGAACTGTCCTTGATTTTCTAATTAAATCAGTATGCACATCATAAATGGATGTTTCATGTTACAGTGAGGACTGCGAAGGTGCAGAAAACTACAGCGAGGATTCTAGTTACTCTCCAGTGTACTTTTGCAACTGTGAAAAGTCTAAAAAGGCTCACAAAGGACATTTTTAAGATTGATTGATTTGGAAGACCCTCTTGANTGTATCTTAAGAAGAATGTATCCAAAAGAAAAAGCCATCCTTAACTGAGGCAAAAAAGTACAACGGAGAACTAGACAGACCGTTCATGATTATGAAAAGATCAAACAACTATTAAACAGAGAAAAAACTTGCAATGTATAAAAAGTATGCTGGGTCTTTTGAGTCTCAGAAAATTATCCAAACATCAAGAAACTTCTGGACTCCACTTAAGGAACCCTTTGAGTCCTTACTCAAGTGAATATGAAAATCCTAATTCTTGTGCTTCTTGAAAGTATAGATTCATAAACACTGGAAACAGTAATTATAGTAGTGCTCTGGCCCAGTCACAACTAACTACTGTGAACTTGTACAACAGAAGTACTAGCTAGTGTCTTGACTCTGTCCCAATTTGAATTACAATAACCCTATAAGATTTAATTAGAGAATAAGTGATATGCCTGGTTTAGCACCTTTTATGATGTTTTGAGTTTCGTGGCTTATTGAGCTGCCTCTTAGATTCAGGAAAGTAAGTTGAGACTGGGGCAAAGCATCAGCAATTGCTTTTGCTCCTTCATCTGTTATTCTATTCTCTCCTGAATCAGGAACAGAACTGGATGACAACGGTTNTNGTGGAGCACCAAACAATCCTGAGCCAAAACTGGAACCAAAACTAGATTTTGAAGTCTCCAACTCAAGATGGTTGAGTTGAGACTGAGGTAAAGCATTAGCTATTGCCTTTGCTACTTCGTCTCCTACTTGATTGCATCCCAAACCCAAAACAGTGAGTTGAGACTGGGGCAGAGCATTAGCTATTGCAGTTGCTCCTTCATTTCCTATTCTATTTGAGTTTGGTTGTGAACTACTCTGAAATAACCCCACTTCCCATTTTCTACTAAATCTCAAAGTAGTGAGTTTAGAATGAGGTAAAGCGTTAGCTATTGCCTTTGCTCCTTCGTCTCCTATTCTATTACATTCCAGATATAACTCAGTAAGTTGAGACTGAGATAAAGCATCAGCTATTGCCTTTAATCCTTGATCTCCTATTTCAGTTTGTTCTAAATTCAATATAATGAGTTGGGACTGAGGTAGAGCATTTGCTATTGCTATTGNTACTTCTGGTCCTNNGCAGTTGGAAAATCCTGAATATAATNCTCTTTGATAGTTGCCTAGAGTGAGTTTAGTAAGTCTAGAGTTAGACAACGCGTTTGCTACTATTACTACTCCTTTTTCCTGCATATCACAGTGGCCTAGATTCAAAGTAGTTAGCGAAGAGCAAGCTATGAAATTAGCTATTGCCTTTGCTCCTTCTAGGGAATTTATCCTATTATAATCGCCAAAACCACTTACTAAGCTCGAATCTACATAATTTCCAGAAAAATCTAAAAAAGTAATTTGAGACTCACATAAGCCATCTGCTACTACTTTTACTCCGTCTGCTCCTATCTTGTTTTTAGATAAATTCAAACTGCTGAGCTCACAGTGAGGCAAAGCACTAGCTAGTGCCCTTGCTCCTTCATCAAATATTTGATTACAAGTTAAGTTTAGACTAGTGAGTTGACAGTGAGGTAAAGCACCAGCTATCGCCTTTGCTCCTCCTGGTCCTATTTGACTACCTCCTAAATTCAAAGTAGTAAGTTTAGAGTAAATCAAAGCATCACCAATTATCTTTGCTTCTTCATATCCTATTCTACCATTGCTCAGGTTTAACTCAGTGAAAGAATCTTTGTTCTTTAGAAATCTCAACATTTCTGGAGATATTCTACCGTTTTTAAAAGAATTCTCATCCAACAAAAACAGCAATTTGCCTTCCTTTGGACTTTGGCAGTAAAAAGGACTAGCAAGACAAGGACTTAAAATCCTTTTAGCATTCCGGCTTAGTTCTCGACGTTCAAAAGAATTGAAGTATTTCTTAAACACTTCAAGTCTTGTTTCTGGATTCATGAGTCCCTGCCTTACATTTTCGCATTTCTGAATCATTCCCTGTAACTTTTTACTTGAGTCCCGAATACTTTCAAGCAGTGCTTCTATGGACTTTTCTTTCTCCACAAACTCTTTTTGCTTCACAGAAAAGCTTTCTTGGATCTTAGAAAGGCACTCAATAGGATAGTCCAGGTCAATCATAACAGTAGAGTGTCCTTTGTGAGCAATTCTGGCTTCTCTGCAGTCACAAATGTAAATTGGGGAGTGACTGGGGTGCTCGCAGTAGTGTTCTACACCTTGGCAGTTTTCCTTGTGGCACGAACCGTCCATTTATTGTATGTGGAGTTTAACCAAAAGACCCCTGACCTTTAGGAACGGCAAGTTCAAGATTCTTCAACTCACAGACCTCCACCTAGACACTCTAGAAGACATCCAAAGAGCCACTGCAATGACACACAACTTAATAACTTGGGAAGACCCCGACTTTGTAATGCTGACTGGGGACTTAATCACTTCTAAGTTGGGAGGAAAGGAGTTTTACGAGTCCCACTGGAAACAGTACACCCAAGTTTTGCTTGAAAGGAAAGTGCCCTGGGCTTTGGCCTTGGGGAACCACGACGTAGAAGGAAGCATCTCGCCAGCTGAAATTATGCTTTTGGACTCCTCTGCTGCGCTTTCATACTCCCAGTTGAGCCCAGACTCCTCACTAGGGTTTTCCACTTACAAAATACCCATTTACAAAGACCAGGAACTCAAAAGAGTGATTTGGGTGTTTGACTCCGGCCAAGAAGTCACACACAAAGGAGTCACCGGCTACAGCAACGTTTCTGTAGAAGCAGTTAAGTGGTACCAAGAAACCTCTGAAGGAGTGGAAGGAGTTGGCTTTGTGCACATTCCACTGCCAGAGTTCCTTGAAGTAGTTCACGAAAGGAACTTCAAAGGAGTAGCTGGAGAGCCAGTGTGCTGCAGCATGATTAACAGTGGACTGTTTGCAGCAATCCTGAATAAAGGAGACATCAAAGGAGTTTTTGTTGGCCATGACCACTTAAACGACTTTCTGGGCGAGTTGTACGGAGTCAAACTAGGCTACGGAAGAGTGAGCAACGGAATCGAAGACTACAGAGGACTTAAAAGAGGCTGTCGAGTTATCTGCCTTTTTGAAGAAGGAGACTTGGACACCTACATAGTTGAGCACAACAGAACCCTTGTAAGGTACCAAGAGCCAATCAAGAAGTTTCCCTTTCTGCAAGTAGTCAGCGGGAAGCCTTCTCTGTACGAGTTTTAATATAATTATGAAAGTTTTTTCTAAACTAGCACTGACAGGGGCAAGTGGTTACTCTGGGTACGTGGGCTTTAGGATGTACACAGACAGACAGTACAGAGAAGACGTTAAAGGTTTATACACAAGTACTATAAACGGAGTAGGAGCAGCAAGAGTAGTAACCCTTTCAGTGCTGGACTACATGTACAACTTGAAAGGACTCGACCCTGCTACAGACGAGTACCACGAACAGCGCTCCATCATCCACAGAAGGGTGGCTAACCGAATTCTGAAACTAAGTGTGGCTTCCCGTGGGATTTACTTCAAAGCAGGGCAGTACTTGGGCAACTTAGACCGAATTATGCCTCGCGAGTTCACAGAAGTTTTGAGTGTACTGCAAGACTCAGCTCCGCCTCTTCCTTTTGACCAGATCAAAGTAGTTCTAGAAAACGACCTGCCAGACCACGAGTTCCAACACATTGACAGAGAAGCCATTGCTGCAGCCTCACTAGCCCAAGTGCACAAAGCCACCCTTAAAACAGGCGAAACAGTAGCAGTGAAGTTCCAGTACCCCTTTTTAGCTACGCAAAGCAAAGCTGACTACAAAGTTCTGAGACTGTGCACCAAAGTGTGCAACCGCCTACTTAAGTACTACGACTACCAAGATATTGACTTACTGAAGTTATGGAAAACCTTCAGGGACATGATAGCTTCAGAAATCGACTTTATGTACGAAAAAAGAAACGCCGAAAAAACCAGACAGCTATTTAAAGACAACCCCGACGTAAAGGTTCCCAAGTTCTACTCCAAAATGTGCTGCAGTCGAATCCTCACAATGGAGTTTGTCAACGGAGTCAAAATCAACGACATTGAAGGCCTTGAAGAAAACGGCTTCACGAGAGAAGAAACTCGCAAGTTACTCATGAACACCTTTGCACACATGATATTCCACTACGGACATGTGCACTGCGATCCCCACCCAGGTAACTTGTTGATAACTCGAGGTCCTTCAGGAAAGGCCCAACTGATTCTGCTGGACCACGGGTTCTACAGAACGATGCCTGTTGACTTCAAACTTAAGTTCTGCGAGCTTTGGAAAGCCCTTGTTGAACTTAACTACGACAAAGTCAAGGAAGTAGCTACTGAGTTTGGTTTGGGCAACTTCTACAAGTACTTGCCCTTAATTTTGACTTACAGAACAGTTAACAGCAAAAAACCACTTGGCGCTATAATTTCTGAGGAAGAAAAACGCGAACTGCACGTTTCGGATGATCTTTCGTTCGACAAAATCAGTAGGTTGATGCAAAGTTTGCCTCCTGACATAATGTTTATAGTTAGAACAAGCAACTTAGTAGCGATCCACAACAGAAACTTAGGAGGTTGCACGAAGGACCGACTTGTTCTTTACACTGACTACGCGTTTGAGTCTCTATACACTTCCAAACTCCAGTACTACTTTCAAAAGTTCCTGTTTTGGATGAGGCTGTTTCTGCACACTTACTTCCCCCGACTTTTAGGATTAAGTTAAATGGAGTCGAGATTAAAGTCTTACATTAGACCTTTTGAGTCCTCTGGAGAGTTCACAGTGAGTGAACTGAAACCGCAAAGACTTAAAGACTACAGTGAATCTGGAAGGAGTTCCTTTGTTTCGCCTGACTTCGAAGATCCCAAGCCTAGGCTGTACACTCCTAAAAGAACTCCTAGCGTTAGGAAAGTCAGAGGGAAACGCAAAAGAGTGGGGTTTGACAACTCCACTAGGGAGGTTTCTTTTCCGTGCCTTCCTAAACCAGGAACTATCATTAAAACTTCGCAATACACTTTAAACACGGATACTTCTTCCACTCCTAGAGATACTAAAATCCAAACTCTGCGCTCTTCAACTGGTTCTTCAAATAAGTTCATCATTCCTAAGGTCTCTGAGTCCCTTTACAGTCCAAAGCCTTTGTTCCAGATCCAAAGGTCATCTTTAGAAATAGCTCCTAGCAGACCAATGACTCAAAGGAAACTTAAACTAGAAGACCTAGAAAAAACCGACGAACATTTATTTAGGTCCTCCCAAAAAAAATTAGATACTAGTTTTTCAGAAAAGCAACTACCTGAAACTTCAATTTCAGACTCAAGTGACAAGAAAAAACTAAACCCCCAACTTGGAAGCATTCCTTCTATTGAGTACGACGATTCCTTTAGTGAAACCAACTCTAACGAACCTGGCATCAAACTAAGCCCTGTGCCTGAACTCCTTAGACTCTCAGAAGAGGAACTTTCACAGGAAAGTCAAGTGATCGCCAACTACAGAACTCCTCAAGAAATAACTAAAGCAGCTGTTCTGATCCAAGCTTGGGTAAGAGGACACCAAATCCGCAGTTCTATCAAGCTACATAAGACCCCCAACAAAGTGCTTTGCAGAGTAGGTCGCAAAGTAGGAGACAAGTACTGCTTGATAAGCATCATCCAATTGGACCACGAAGTGCGGATCCGCGTTAACGAAGTAGGAGGTCCCCAAGTTTGGGAATCCAAACTTAAAAAACCCCTGAACCTGTCCTATAAAAACATCTGCAAAAGACTAGTAATTCGGAACGACCAACTCAGAGTAGCAAAGCCACCCAAACACTCCCAACCTAAGTGGAACATGATTGCAAGGGTTATGAAGAAGCTAACCAACAAAGGGTACTTGCTCCAGTTCTTCGTTGACGAAGGCTGCCACAAACTGCTCATCAAGGCCAGAGAAATCGACTCAGACCAAGAATTTACTAAGGTCTGCGAAATATGTTTTAAGGTGAAAAACACCGAAGACCTAAAGAAGTACATTAGCTTAATTATAATTCCCAACCTCAGCATACAGGAAGGAAACATTCAACTGCTTCAAGAACAACCCAAAGACTCCGAAAACAAAAAACTGCTTTTAGAAACCACTTCTGACATCCAGGAAAAGAACTTCAGTATTTCGATGTTCGAAAACCAAGAAGGCATACTAGTAGAAGCCAGGCAAAACTCCAAGTTGTTCACCTTACAACTAAGACTCAAACTCCCTGATTCGCCTTCTCGACAAACCATCGACAAAATCTGCCAGGACATCCTCTCACGTCTCAAAGTCATCACTAAAAACGGCAAAGAAGCACTTGCTATTGGAAGCAAACGTGAAATAGTCTACAAAAAAGGCAACTACATCCAAAACACCTACTTCATTGTATGTGCTTACCGCAAAAAAGACTTAGTTGAGGTTAATGCCTACAACCCTGTTTCTGGCGAAAACTTTTCAGTCAACTTAAGCAAACACGCAATTAACATAAAGCACGCAGAACAAGAAATAGCCAAGATAATTCCTAAACTTACACTGCAAAAGGACTCCAAACAACTAGTTCTTAAAACCTAAACTGTTTTACTACTAAAATAAACCGGGAACCCTCAATGCTGCTTCTAACAAACTTAGTTTCCACCTTAAGTCCCAGTCCTTGACCTGGCACTTGCTCAGTTCTTTTTGCATTCCTTCTGCACACTTGGTTTCATCCAGGCACTTGTTGTTTTCTAAGGTAAACCAACCCAGAGTATTTATGTCTAACTTGCAACTAAAGCATCTTGTAGAGTTGCACACTGCGCAGTTTTCACTGCAAGCTTTGCATACTCCTGAGTCTTCGTAGTAGCCAGTTCCACACTCCTTCAAACATTTTGAGTCCTTAAGCACTAGTCCCTCTCGACATAAGTAGCAAGTTTCTCCGTCTCTGCAAGCTTTGCACGGGCACTTTTCGCAACCGAACTCTGAAAGGTAGAATCCCTCTAAGCACTCTGAACAAACCCCTTCTTCACAAACATTGCAGTTCTCAGGACAAGCAAAACACTCTGCCCCAACTGGGTACTTTCTTGGGCCACAACTCTCCACACACTCATATTTGTTAATGAAGAGCTCTTCTTGACAGCTAAAACAAGTTGTGGAGTTGCAGAGTTCACAGCCCAAGGAACAGTCAACACAACTAGAGTTAGTTTGGTAGGCTTTTGAAGGGCATTCTGTTACACAGGCCCCCTTGTAACTTAGTAAGTTTCCTAAACAAGACTCACAGAAAGTGCTTGAGTTGCAGGTTAAGCAAGGGTAAGAACAAGGCTGGCACTGGTTTGTCTGTGTTCTAAAAGAAGTGCTATTGCAGTTTGCTAGGAGACTTTTGCACTCAGTATTGTTCAAAAAGTACTTAGAACTGCATTCGTAGCACTCGTTGTGTTCTTTTCCGAAACAAGACAAACAGTTAGGGTGGCATGCTTCACAGTTTGTTCCGTTGAAGAAGTAAGTTTCTTGGCAGGTTGGTGCTACTTTGCACTCTGACTGGTGTAAGTAGTAACCTTTTTCGCAAGTAAAGCACTTTTGAGAGTCACACTCTTGGCAATTCTCACTGCAAGGAAAGCAGCTGTCAGCTTTTTTGAAGAACCCAAAAGGACACTTTTGAATACACTCTTCTTCGTACTCAAAGTAACCCTCTGCACAACTTAAGCACTTCCCATAACTGTCGCACTGCTTGCACTCTTCACTGCAGTCAAAGCACTCTTTGTCCAGCACATAAGTGCTTAAAGGACACTCACCAATGCAAGTCCCTTTGTACAGAAGCTGAGTGTTTCTGCATTCAGTGCACTGGTTTTCTTGGGGGCCGTAGCAAGACTCACACTTAGCACTGCAGTCTAAGCACTGGTTTTCTTGAGAAAGATATCTGTAACTAGGGCAACTAGGAATGCACACTCCGTCGTTTAAGTAGTAGTTATCTTTACACAAAAGGCAAGTTTCTAAACTTAAGCACTCAGCACAAAACTCTCCACACTCTTCACAGGACTCAGACCCTGCGAAGTAGCCTTTGCTGCAGTTTAAGTTTACTTGGCACCTTCCGTTGTTCCACGTGTGGTCTCTAGAACACTCTACACAGTGGGAGTCTAAAGGACCAATGCAAGAGTCACAAGACTTGTGGCAGTCTCCACAGTGGTACTTTTCTAAGAAGTAAGTTGTGCAGGAGTAACAAGAAAAAGAGTCAGTTCCAAAGCATTCTTGGCAGTTTCCAAAGCATTTTTCTAAGGAAAAAGGCTCCAGGGCTTTAAAGATAATGGAACTCTCCTCAGCATTAGGATTGGAACTGTTGTAGAAGGTGCTGCTACTTGAGACCAGAAAGTAAACCTCAGTTTGAGTTGAGTAAGAGTCAATGAAAACTGCGTTTTTTTGGTCGTAAACTCTAGAAGCTCTTAGTTTGGGCATTTGAGACTCAGTAAACCAGTACAAGATTCCTGCCTGCGAGTTTGCGGTTCCAAACTTAGTTTGGTCTTTTATAACTCCAGAAACCAAAACTCCGTCGTAGTAGTCCTTGGAAAGGGACCTAAAAGTAACACTAGTTTCTTTGAAAATCCACTCAGTGTTTCCTTCCTCGTCCAAAAAAACTAAGGTGTTGGACCCCAACAGCACAATATAGTTCTCAGTAACTACTAGGTCTTTAAAGCTCCCGATGCTAACTGTAACTTGCCAAACCTCAGAGAAGTAAGTGTCTAGTTTAGTAAGCTTGGTTTGAGAAGTGTTTGTAATCAAGTATCCTGCTTCTTGAGTGAGTTCCATAGACAGGGGAGTGCCTTCCACTACTAAGGAGCTCCTTCCTTCCAAAATAGTGGTTTCTGGATGGCAGCTTTGGTGAGACAGTATATAAGAAGTAGAGTCCTTTACTTGCAACTTGTAAGCTAAAGAGTCAGCTTCTTTGCAGTTGCCAACCCACTCACTAGAGCGAACCTGCCCGTCTTCTGAGATTCTTAACAACAAGGGTTGCCACGTTTTGAGTTTGGGGTTAGTTACAAAGCTGAGTTCGGGAACTTCGGTGTAAGAAACGTAAAAAACGTTCACTAGCACGCTTAGTTCTCTTTTTGAGAGAACCAAGTCAACAGGGTAGTACGCGTTTTCTCCTTGCAAAGTGATGCTCCAGTCTACAGACTCTAAGTTGCTAGACAGTTTGGATATAAAGGTTTGGTTACTTTGCCCGCCCAAGAAGTAAGTGCCTTCGGAGGAACCCACCATGGTTGAGGGCTTTGTCCAGAGCCTTTTTAAGTCTTGGTAGACCTCATATTTGTAGCACAAAACTTGACTCAAACCAAGGTATATCCACAGTATCTTTTGCATAAATTATTATTACCTAAACAAGCAACTAGTTCCTTTCTCTTCCCAGTCTGCTTTGGAAACCCAAGCCTCAGGCTGCTCCTGCAAAATGTTAGCATAAGCTGCAGCACCAATAAACACAGAGTACCTCCTATAAGGAGGGTCCTCTACCTTTACTTTTACTTTAGGCACTTCTTGCTCATGTATTGTTCTATTCCGTTCTCGGTAGTCTTTGTGGAGCTTTTTGAGTTCCTTGGTAACCCTGTTGACCATCCCAGGAAACATGGTAGAGCCTCCACTCATAACTATAGACTTCATAAGGTCTTTTCGGTTGTCTATGGGAGCTTTCATTAAGGAGTTAAAAACTAATTCTGCAAACCCTGGTTCGTCGATTTGGAGCAGTCCTGGGTTGAAAAGTGCTTCGGGGGCTTCGAAGCGTTCCCTGCCTACACGCACCCAAGACCCGTCTGGCAACTGGAAGTCCTGTTCCAAAGCAGTAGTAGTTCTGGAAAGTTCCCTGTCTTCTTTTATGTTTGGACTTACAAAGCAAGACTTCTCTTTGATCTCCCTGACAAGTTCGAAGTCAAAGGAATAGTCAAAGTGGTAACCCCTTATTCCCAGTAACTTCAGCATGTAGGCTGTAAGGGTCCTTCCAGCTACGTTAATGCGCTCAATGGCGTTGTTGATTATACTTCCTTTGTAAATAGGAATGCAGTGGGTCACTCCTTCTCCTGAGTCCACAACCAACCCTGTCATCAGTCCTTGTGCGTACAAAGCTAGAGTTGCTTGGATTTCTACTTTTAAGCCTTCGAAACCAAAAGTCTCAAACATGTGCTCACACATCACTTCTCGGTTCTTCACTGGGTTCATAGGAGCTTCAGACAACAGAATCCGAGTGCTTCCAAAGTCAAAGCTCATCTAAGTAGCTAATACCTGGTCTAGAAAAGTGTACTCCCAAAGTTTAAGCATGCCTTCCCAGTCCTCAATGATTCCATGTTCCAGAGGTCTGAACAAGTCCACTGAGTTCCCGAACTTCATAGCGTCATGCCCAACATACTCACGCCCCATTTCTCCTGTGAGGCTTTGGAAATGCCTGTTCGGTCTTCCAATAAGACAAGGCACAGTTAGGTCCGGAAAGTTGCTACTGCTCCAACCAACCTTTAGGTAACCTGTTCCGTTATCGCATATAAGAGCCTGCATAATATGGAAGACTCGCTTCTCACTCCTGTTTTTTCGCTAGAAGAAAGTGGAGACGAAGCAGTGGAGTACTTGAAGGCGGTCAGAGTCCAGGCCCAGCAACTAAATCAAGTCCCTTTGGAGCACCCAGAAGCCTTTGCAGAGTCCAAGTACCTACTTGAAAGCTCCATCCCTAGGTACTCTTTGGACATTTCTGAAAGCACGGTGGAAACCATATGCCAAGAATTTAGTTACATTAGGAACTACATTGAGCACTGGAAAACTCCGCAAGAAGCCTCTGAACGCTACTTCGGAACTAAGCAGGAGTGGTACCAGTACATGACAGCTAACAAGCCTTTTCTGGAGTACCTTGTGAAGTTCGACCAGGTTACGGTTAACCAGCTTTTGAGTTGGTGCTCTGAGTTCCAAGACTTCCTGAACTTGAGCGAGTGGATTTACGCCCTTCTGGGGTGCTTAGAACTTCCTCTGCTTCCAGAAACAGCCTGCACCCTAAACTTTATTTTGGTCCAGGCAGTGAAAGCACTTCCTTTTAGCCAAGCTGCACTGATTATAGTGCTGGTTACTAATTTTTTCGGGCAAAGAGTTGTTTAATTACTTTTTTTGATGTTTTCAAGGTTCTTTTTGGCTTTTTTGAGTTCTATTTTCTTGAGCATTTTTTCTTTGTTGAAGTAATTAACAGTGAGGTACTTGCCTCCTATGTTGAGGCCTTTGAGGCGCTCAAGGGCGTTTTTGGCGTCAAAGATGTCTTCGTAAATAACAAAGGCAGAACCCTTGGTGTCAGGTGCAATTCCCCTTCTGATCTGCCGAATAGCTCCGTACTTGCCAAAGACTTCGTAAAGTTGCTCAGAAGTGATTTTGACAGGCAAGTTCCTTACGTAAAGCACCCTGTTGACTTCTGGAGGGAGTCTGAACTGCTCAGATATCGAGGACATCTTTATTAGTGTTCCTTTGTATTTAAATTCAAAATGGAAGGGAAAAGACCTAAACAAAAGATCCAAACTAACGCTCAGGCCAAACCCAAAGACTTAAGGCCTTTGAACTCCAAAGACTTCCAAACTTCACTCATCAAACCTGTAGTGGCCTTTCTAACCAGGAACCTATTCCACAGTCCTGTTTCTTTGGGAACTCTCCTCAACCCTGACCCAAAGCTTTTCTTCAGCATTTTGGACTTCACCTTTAAACTCCTCGACCCTCACTCCTCCTGCACTAACGAAGTTGAACTTACTGTGTTCATGAAGTGGCTGGGCTACCCCTACGCTTTCACACCGCAAATGCTTAGCGGCAACATGTCTCACTGGGGACATGCCCTTTACTTGCTGCATTGGGTAGTCCAGCACGTGAAGTTTGCGCAGGTTTTGGAGTTCGAGGAGTTTCCTGAGTACTGTTTGAAGGCGTTTGGGTTCAAAATGAAGGGGAGTTCTTGGCTGGACCAACGGCAGAAGTTCATAGAGAAACTCAAAACCAAGGCGGAAGAGTTTTTTAACGAACAAACCTTAGTGACCCAACAGCTTTTAGAAACCAGACAAGAAGTAGACGCTCTGTTGTATGACCCTTTAGAAGCCCTTGAAAGCAGTGCTTTTGAACTCCACGAAGCCAACAGCTTCTTGGAACACAAAATCGAAACCTTGTCGCCTTTACTTGCTGAGGCCAAAGACACTGCAGCTAAGTGCTGGGATGACTTTAAAGCCTTATTTAATGTAGAAACTATTGACGAAGACTTGTTTTCTCTGTTAAAAGAAAAAGAAAACAAGTTAAACTTAAAGTTCATTCCCCTAATTCAGACCCAAACTGACCTTGAAAACGAAACTAGGGACAAAACTCAACACTCTGAAGAACTCGACTTAGAAGTAACTCAAAAGACTCACTGTATAGCTGAACTCGAAGCCATCAGTATGAGGATCCAAGAACTCAAAGAAGTCACTAATCAAAAACAAAGTGCTTTGGAAGAATTAACCAAAAAGTCCTACTCACTCAACCGGGAAGTTTCGAACCTGAACCAAAGAAACCAAGAGAAAAAACAAAAAGCACGCCAAGTAATACTTGAAGACACCCAAATAATAGCCCAGCATGCCCAAAAAGTAGCAGAGTGGCTCCAAGAACTCACCACAAAGTAATGCTAATAAAAATGCTCCAAGCAAACTTCATTTGTTTTGACGCTGACTTCACTTTGATTAAGTACAAACTAAAGAACTTTTTAAAGCTAGAATACCAGTCACTAAGTAGGTGCTTAGTTAAACTAGGCTACCCTGACCTTTTCAACCAAGAACAATTCCTTTCCAAAATGCACACTCACATACTCAACGGGCTAGTTGCAGACCTCCAAAACGGGTTTTTGCTTAAGCTCAGTAAAGACCACAGAGTCTTAAAAGCTTACTACGGCTTCGAAGAACTGAGTCCTCAAAAGCTAGAAGAGCACTACGGCAGCTCACTTTTGTTCCAACTAGAAGACATCACTAACTACTACATTCCTGGAAAAAGGTGGGTGTTTCTGACCCACTTTGCCTACGGAGCAGCAATGCTTTTCAGAGCAGGTGTCGAGCTTTACAAACGTGGAGAACTGAGTTCTTTAGAAAACTTAGTAACAGACATCAAAAAGGCCGTAAACATGAACTTCGACACAGTGAATGGAGAAAGCCTTGACTCAGAGTTTTACCCAGCTTTTTACGCAGACCCTAAACCTTACGTCCACAAACACCACGAAGACATTGCCAGCAACTTAGAGGCTTTAAAAGCCAGAGGCAAAAAGTTGGTTTTAGTAACTAACTCTTCCCAAGAGTACTCAGAAGTGATATTCAAGCATGCTTACGGAGAAAACTGGAAAAGCTACTTTGAGTACTTAGTTTACTCTGCAAGGAAACCTTTTTTCTTCTCAAACGAAGCTCCTTTTGAACAACTAGGTTCCAAGGAGTTCAAAGCAGGTAACTCTAAAGAACTCGAAAGGTTACTAGGCGAGGGCTCCTACGTTTATGTGGGAGACCACTACATAGGAGATGTCCTGGCTCCTAAGTTGTACGCAAACTGGAAAGTAGTGGCTTTTTTGGAAGAAATTTACTACGAAAAGGGCTTAGAAAAGATTTCTACTTGCGAAGAAATAGAAGTCCTTGACGAAAACACTCCGGAAGACGAAGTGCTGGAGTACTACCAAGAGTGGGGAAGTTTCTTTCTAGAAGGGCCAACTGAAACTTTGTGGTGGAGTCTTATAAAGCAGTACAGCGACTTGTGTGCTCCTAACCTTGAGAGTTTACTAAGTGTTTTAGAATAATACAGTTATGAGTACTCAGCGTCAGTGAGTTGGCGCAAAGGAACTCGGGGTCCTTTTCTGTTAATGGAGACTTTGGTGCGTTTAAGTAGTTTGTTTTCTAGTTTAAGAGTTGATTTCCAGGCTTTAAAAGCACAAGAAACCCTTAAGTAGCCCTGTTGTTCGTAGACCAGTTTGAGTTTTAGCAGAGTAACTTTGAAGTAGTGCTGTTTCAAAAGGTCCCAAGAGGTTTTTAGCCTTTTAGACAACTGTTTGCCNAGAGTGTTTTTGAGTGCAAAGGGCAAAGAACAACTNATGAAGCTTGCGTCTAGGTTGTAGGGCTTTTTCCAAGCTAAAAAGGCTCTGTGGAGCTTAAAGGAACAAGCTCTTCCCATCAGGTTCCAGACTTCTGAAAGCCTTTCGTAAAGTATGTTGCTCTGAGTGATGCTTTGGGTGACGTACCTAACTATGTGGAGGAAAGAGTGCTTCAGAAGTCTTTGAGAGTAGTTTTTGGGCAGCACTGACAAAGAGTTCAGAACTAGTGCAGCTTTTACTTGGTCTTTGTTTAAGTTGACTCTTTTTTGTTTGACACTAACACAAACTCCAGCTTTAAAGTGAATAAAAGCCCTTTCCAGCAACTTTTTATGGGAGAACTCGCAGTGTTTCAGGACAGGCTTCAGAACAAGTTTTAACTGCATTTGTTCCCACTCAGAAAGGATTTCTTCAGTTTTGGAAACTTTATTGATATGTCTAAAAGCTTTTTTGAGTCGCTTGGAAAAAGCTTTGTAAAGAGTGTTGCAGCCCAAGAAATTACTTTTAGAGGGTTGGTTTTTGAGTTTCTGGAAACCAACTGCAAGCAACTCAGAGTTAACAAAGGGAGTTAGAACTGAACTGATTATATCGAAGCCTTCTTCTGTAACTGCTAAGAACTCACCAAAGTCCCTGATGCTTTTAAGGGAGTTTTCCTGGAGTTTTTTTTCGCGCAAGCTAAAACGAGTTCCTAGTTTCAAGAGTGTAGGAGTGTGTTTTTTGGTTTTGTGTTTTTGCAAGTAAACTGAAAAGTACTTTTTAAGCAGTAACTTGTTTTGCTTGACTTGTTGTAGCTCGAGAGTTCTAGACAACCACTGGGTCTTAAAAGTTCCGAAAAAGTTGAGTAACTGGAAGTGCTGACTGAGTTGTCTGGAAAAGAGTTTTTTTACCACAACTAACAGGTCCACTGAGTACCTATTGGAGTTGATAGTGGAGAGATTGGGTGAGTAAAGAACACTCATTTCGCGTTTGGAGAGTTGGGACTTGTTTGGACTTAAAAAAGGTTTTGTGAGGAACTGGACTCTTTTAAAAGCGTCAAAGGTTCTTCTTTGGAAAAACTTTTCTAAAACAAGAGCTAGTTTGGAGTTGGGTGTTTTCTTCAAATTTTGAAATGCTGTTTGAACGCGGCGAGTCCACAACTTATACAGGAGAAGGGCTAGTTCTTGGTTTTTCGAAGAGAGATTTTCTTCAGTAGAACAAGTGTCGTCCAGTCCTAGCTCAGAATCAATTCTACTCAGTAACTGGGAAAGGAACTCTTCCTTTTTTCCCTGCAAAATGTAATCTCTGGCTGAGTTCAGGAACCCCTTGAGTTTTCTGTTTTGTTCGTGTTCTGAATACCACAACTTCCGCAGGTCGTACACATGGTTAGCAAGCACCCTCAAAGGCTGGTTAGAGAGTATTTCAATAGAGTTCGACTTGCTCATATTAGAAATGGGGGAGTCCAAAATATCCCAAGCAGACTTGGAAAAAGTAGCTGACTTCTACGACTCAGTAAGAGAACTATACAAAAGGAACTCCATCAACTATGACACACAGCTCCAGTTAGCTTTAGAAGAAAAAATTAGAGATGAAATGTACGAGTTGTCTCAAAGCCTTTCCAACGACGATTTGAATGAAATGGGCAAAGTTTACGTGGCACAAACCAAGTTCAACTTGTTTGATTTTTGCCTTGAAAAACTCCTGAACTACTTGTGCTTGTACGACGAAGAAGCCGTTAAGGTGCTTTTTCTAATCTCAGAGGAGATGAAGGGCGTCTTCGAAGGAGTCTGCAAGTACTCCAGCCAAGTCACTCGAAGAGCTAGTAAACTCAAAACAGACCTCAAACAGCAACAGCAAGAAACTGAACAAGTCCTCCAAGCTGCTGAACTCCTCGAAAAAACCACCCAAGAACTCAACCAGCAAAGACAAGAACTCCTGAAACAAATTGATGAAGCTCGCAACGAAAACAAAGAAACCATTGTTGAACTTGAACAAGAAAACAGACGCTACCTAGACCAAGTCATCAGAATGGCTAAGCAGTCAGCCCAACACCAAATATTTTCCCCAATGAGGACTCCCAGAAAGTCCAGAGCCAGTCCTTCTTTGATGTCTCCCAGAGTGCCTAAACCCCAACCTAAACCACTTTCACTCAAACAACTCAAAGACTTCATTGAAGAAGTTTTTGCTGCCAAGCATAACCATGACCTTAAATGCCACCAAAACAAACAACCCCGGGAAACCCTGAGTCAGTTCATTCCTACTTTTCTAAAAAAAAAGTACGGGCTAAAGTCCCTTATCACGGAGTGGACCAGTTCAGTCTTCAAAGCTCTGGACAAGTACAGTTACGAAATCGACGTTAAGTTGTTCAGCAAGATGCTTAACAACGAAGTCAATGAACAGTACTACTTTGTTTTCAAACAAGTTAAGGAAACCATGGTCCAACTCTACAAACAGTACATAAGAACTAAGTTTCCTTACATGCAAGAAAAGGCCATTAAAGAGTTGTTCAGTGACGTGTGGAACCAGAACCTAGACGAAGAAGCCTGGAACTACGTAGTTTCTAACTTGTACTCTGTGCAAGACCAAAGGCGTCTTTGCTCTGAAATCCAAAAGCAAACCAATCCCAAAAAGTCCAAAAGGGTAGTATCTTTCCAAGCCCTTGCAAACATAGTGCTTAGGTTCCAGTTAGAAGGCTACGAAGAACTCATCCAGCCCTTACTCAGAAGACTGAGTTCCAAAGACACTGACAACGATGGAGTGCTTTCAACCGAAGAGTTCAGAGAACTAGTTAAGGACCTTTCTCTGCAAGAAGAAACTTCCCACCTTTTAAAGGCGCTGGACCCCTTCCAAGTAGGCAGTATAACTTTCTCGGATATACTGAATGTTTTGAACGAACAAGAAACTAGATTCTCCAGCATCCAAAAGTCCCCTGGACAAGATAAACAAACTAAACTACTTTGAAGATAACTTGTAAATATGCAATACATTCACCGGTACAACACCCTTTTGATAAAAAGACCCTACACCACAAAGTGCATCACATGTGCTTTCATCGGTGCAGTTGGCAACTGCTTGTCTCAGTACGTAGAAAGAAAACAGAAGAACCAAAGCTTCTCTGGGAACTTCGACACCAAGCAGTGCGCCAACATGGCTTTGTTTGGTTCAGGCTACGTAGCCCCTGTGCTCCACAACTGGTATGGAATCCTTGAAAGGTTTTTTCCCCAACAAGGAGTCAAGTCTACGCTTTTGAAGGTTTCTTTTGACCAAACCTTTTTTGCTAGCTTCATGATAGCTTCTTTCATGATAGGACTGAGTGCCTTGAACGGAGAGTCCTTTGAAAAAGGTTTTTCTAAGTTCAAAGAGCACTACTGGGAAGCCATCCTGGTTAACTGGAAGATCTGGCCCCTAGTTATGGTGCTTAACTTCCGGCTGGTTCCTCTGCAGTTCCAAGTGTTGTTTGTGAACTTTGTTGCGATCTTTTGGAACGCATACTTGTCTTACGTGACTAACTCTAACTAAGTTCAGTATTTAGTAATTAAGTCTTTTTCAAGTTTCTGTTTAAAACTTCGCAGAGAAAATTTAGAGTGGACTGACTTGAGTCCTTTTTGTCCCATAAAAGCAGCAAACTCAGGGTCCTTTACTATTTTATTCATAGCTTCGCCCCACTCAGAGTCTTTCTGCACCAAAAAACCAGTTTCTCCCGGAACTACGGTTTCTTTGGGGCCTCCGCTGTTGCAAGCTATCACAGGAGTGCCTCTGTTCATGGCTTCGATTGGAACTATCCCGAAGTGTTCTGTTTATGACTTACCGTTTTCAGGAGTGTACAGACAACACACTGACTTCTGCAGAACTTGTTCTTTTTGCGAGTTAGAAAGGTTCCTTAAGAAGTAAACCTGGGAGTCAGGGTAGGAGTCTTCCCAGTTCTCCACTACACAGTAACTTAAGTTGTTTTTCTGTGCCAACTCAGTTAAGTAGTTAAAGTACTCCACGTTCTCTGGAAGCCGGGGGTCGTAGCCTCCTCCTACCACCAAAGACACATTTGAGAAGTTGTTTTGCGAAAAGCCTATCAGCGCCTTTTCAATGGTTTTTTTGCGCTCATACCTGTTCAGAGACACAAAAAAGTCTTTCCCTTTTAAAAAACTTGGTTTTTGGAGCACTGGCTGGTAACTAAGTTCTATGCTGGGGTAAAGCACGTCTAGTTTGAGTTTGTGCAAACTAGGGAACTGCTTTTCCACTATATTCCTAGTGAACTCGCTGTTTACGTAAACTTTGTTGGCAGTCCGAATACCCCACTCTTCTGCCTTGTCCAAGGGCCACCTGTAAAGTTTCTTCAAAAAGGATCCTCTGTCTGTACAAAGCAGTTTGTCTGGAAAGTGGCAGTAAAAAACTACTTGGGCCCTTGTAATCCAAAAAACTGGCAACACAGCTGAAACTTGGTCTACAATGATGTAATCGTGGCGCCCTGCAAAGAGTGCAACGTGGATGCATGCCAGCAGCATTCTAACTAAGGAACAAAAAGCTATGCACTTGCCCAAGATACTGCGTGGCCATAAACTTCCTCTAACTTCTACTCTAAGCCCTCCATCCACTGTGCAAGAAAAGGCCCTTTGGGGGTCGTGGTGTGGAGTGTAGATGGTGACTCTGTGTCCTGAGTCCTGCAGAGCAAGTGCCATGTTGACTATGAGTTGCTCTGCTCCTCCTATTCCTAGATCAGGGTGTATTATTGCTATGTTTTTGGACATAATAATGGAAGACTTTTTAACTAAACAACTAAACTTGCTGGAGTCAGAACACAAAGCTGAAGTCCAGCAAAGTCTAGACAACCGGTCCAGACTGAGCACCAAGTACCTTGAAAGCGAAGGTGTCTGCTTGACTAAACTAAAAGTTCTGAAACTAAAGACTGGACTTTTCGGCAAGGTGTTGGTGAGTGTAGGAAAAGAACACACGCTTCTGCCCTCCCATAAACTGACTCCTGGGGACACAGTAGGAGTCTACACTGTCAACCCTGCGAACCCTGAGGCTACAGGAGTGGTTTACAAGGTCAAGCCGTCCAAAGTTACTGTTTCTTTTCAGGAATTTTCTGTCCAAGAAGAAAAGTGTGGAGTTATTTTGCTAGCCAACGACGTTACTTACAGAAAACAAAAACAAGCTATTGAAGCTCTAAGAAGTCTCAAAGAAGACTCTTGGGCTTTTGAACTCAAAGAAGCACTTATGCACGAAAGACAGCCCAGAGTTTTGCAAGATAGTGGCAACTTGGCTGAGTTCAGTTTTCCACTCAACAGCACTCAGAGAAGAGCAGTTGCCACTAGCTTCACTTGGAAAGACTTAGGAGTTATTCACGGACCTCCTGGAACTGGCAAAACCACTACAGTGGTGGAACTGATTCTCCAAGCTACTGCCAGAGGCCTTAAAGTACTTGCTACTGCACCGTCTAACATTGCAGTGGACAACATGGTTGAAAGACTTGGGGGGAAAGTGAGGGTTTGCAGAGTGGGGCACCCTGCTCGGTTGATGGAGTCAACTATGAAGTACTCGTTAGATAACTTAGTGAAAAGCACCCAACAACAAAAGTTCTCTTCTGAAGCCCTCAAAGAAATCGAGAAAATCCAAAGAAACATTCTTAAAAACAAAGGAAACTCTCGAGAAAACAGGTCACTTATGAGGGAACTGAGAAACGAAGTTAAGGAACGCCAGAAACTCGCAGTCACAGAAGTCTTGGATGCTTGCCGGGTTGTTCTTGCAACTAATGTTTCAGCTAGTTCTAAGTTCCTCCAAGAATACGCCAAGCAAATAAAAGGGTTTGACTTAGTAGTTATAGACGAAGCAGCACAGGCTTTAGAGGCAAGTTGCTGGATTCCAATTTTACTGGGCAAAAAACTTATTTTAGCAGGAGACCACAAACAACTACCCCCAACTATACTTAGTAAGGACTCCCAAGAACTAAGCGTCACTTTGATGGAAAGAGTAGCTGAGGCATACTCGGAGTTTTGTGTAATGCTTGACGTCCAGTACAGAATGAACTCTTTAATCATGAACTGGAGTAACTCTGAGTTTTACTCAAACCAACTCAAAGCCCACGAAAGCGTTGCAAACCACACTGTTGAGTCCTACCCTCCACTTATGCTTGTAGACACAGCTGGGAAGAACCTCACAGAGACTTCAGGAGTTTCGAAGTGCAACAAAGGCGAAGCAGAAATAGTCAAAGGCTTAGTTGAGGAACTCAAACAAGCAGGAGTGTCTGAGATTGGAATAATCACTCCCTACAACGCCCAAGTGGAACTCCTCAAAAGCATACTTAAAGAAGAAGTGTCTAGTGTGGACGGGTTCCAGGGCAGAGAAAAAGAAGTAATAATCATTACTTTAGTTAGGTCGAACCCCCAAAGAGAAGTAGGGTTTTTAGTAGACTACAGAAGACTCAATGTTGCAGTAACCAGGGCAAAGAAGTTGCTTTGCGTAGTAATGGACACAGACACCATAGGCAGCAGTGAGTCTCCTCAGTTCCTTAAAAGCTTGGTTAGGTACATGAGGGAACAGTCTGAGTTCAGGTCGCCTGAGTTTTTTGAACTAGGCTTTATAGAGGTCAAAAACACCAAAGAAGCACCTGAAACCAAACCTAAAAAGAAAAAACACAAAAAGAAAAACCAACCCCAAGAAGTTACTCAAAAAACACTTAAACTCGAAGAAGACACACTTAGACTTGAACAAGAAAAACTCAACAAAATTCTTCAAGAAATCAAAAGTTTCGCTTCCAGCAGTTCCACAGAAGTGTACCGCACTCCCAACTTAAGTGCTGAAAAGCGAAGTAAAGTCCACGAACTCTGCAAAAACCTGAGCCTGTTCCACCAAACCAAGGGTTCTGGCAAAAAGAAATCAATCAGTGTTTCCAAAGTTCCCTTTGAGTCTAAGTCTTCAGTCCAGTTCGAAGCACTTTCAGACCTTTCGTCTGAAGAAGAAGAGTCCAAACAACCCCTGACTTCCACAAAACTCCAAAAACAAGTAACTAAACAACACGAAGACGAAGACAAACTCCTCGAAGACTTAATCCAGAAAAACAAACACTGCAGCAAACAAGGCTGCACTAAACTCATAGGAACCATCAAGGTCAACTGCAAGCACTGCAGAGGGGTGTTTTGCATGGGACATGGCCAGGCCGAAGCCCACGGCTGCAACTCTGCTGCTAGACTAGCTGCCCAAAACGCACCTAGCAAACCCCCCAAAAAGTTGTCTATAGCTGAAAAAAACTACCTCAAGAAAAAAGTCCAGGACAAACTGCACAAAGGCAAAAAGAAAAAGTAATTAATCAAGAGGTTTGATGAATTTTCCTTCTCGCCAAAGACCCCTAACGACCTTTCCGTCTTGTTCTTGGAGCACTCCCACTCCGTGGACTTTGTTTTGGTAGAACTCGCCTTCGTACTTGCTTCCGTTCCTGTTGAACAAACACCCGAAGCCTTCCCGCATTCCGTCTTTCCAGGACCCCAAGTATTCCCTTCCGTTGGCCCACTTGTGCCTTCCAACTCCATTCATGCAGTTTTTGAGCCACTCTCCCGTGTAAGAAGACCCGTCTTCCCAAGTGTAAATTCCGATCCCTGACTTCTCGTCTTTGTTGTAGTAACCTAAGTACTCACTTCCTGCTGCCCAGATGTTCTTCCCCAAGCCGTGCTGTTTGTCGTCCTTCCACTCGCCTTCGTATATGTCTCCGCTAGTCCAGATTTGTTTTCCACGACCATCCCTTTTCTCTTGCTTCCACTCTCCAATGTAGATAGTTCCGTTATCATACCTGTGCTGAGAAAAAACCCTTTCTCCAGCGACTAGTTCTGGAGAAGGCAGCAGAATGCTTTGGATTCTTTCATTAGCTTTTGCAACTTCTTCTTCTATTTCTTGTTGGCGTTTTTGCAGGGCCAACACGTCGTTGGTGGCTTCTTGCTGAATTTTAGGTGTTTGTTTTTTAATTTTGATTGAAGGCTTCGAAGGACTTTCTACAAAGTCGTTCCTCGGAGGTTCAGTTTTAAAGAGTTCTTGCTTGATCCAGAGCCAAACTGTTTATAGCTTACGAAACCCGTCGCTCGCCAGGTCCTTCCACTTGTTGAGGTTCCCTGCACTCCCAAAGGTGTCTCTGGGAGCTATGAAGCACTTCTTCCACTCGCCTTCATAAACGTCTCCGTCTACGTGCACGAACCTCCCCGTACCCCGAGGTCTGCCGTAAGACCAGTGTCCTTCGTACTTAGCTCCGTCTGG
>PR_CR_10_Liq_1_inCRDRAFT_1000414_pt1 | contig 26908 bp, 24 predicted proteins | sample PRCRCaboRojoPR_3_FD_10241 | JGI IMG/M metagenome (IMG submission 10241)
CGGGAGGGGCGGGGAAGGCTGGGAGCGCTGGCCGGTGTCGACTCGTTGCAGCGGTCGGTCCGGGCGCGGTGGGAGCACCGGCCGCTCGGTGCGGATGCGGGCGCCGAGGAGGCCCATGAGGGAATAGAGTCCAAAGTAGGCGCGGTTGACGTAGAGACCGTGGGTGGATCCGCGGTTGGAGCCGATTTTCTTGAGCTCTGGATCGGTACTGCTCTGTTCGCCGAAGGTGCGGATTTCCTCGAGGTAGGAGGGATCGCTGAAATCGAATTCCGCGACGGCGAAGGGCCGGGAGAGGAGGCGGACGGACTGTTCGAAAAGCTCGAGCAGCTTGGCGCGCTCCTGCGGCTTGTCGGAGTCGAGGAGGAGGTCGAGGTCTTCGAGGCAGGCGGCGAAGAGATCGCGGTCCTCGACGACTTCCGGGTCGAGGAGCCGGAAGTAGGCATCGTGGAAGTCGTCCGGGATCTCCTTCACGCAGCCGAAGTCGAGCACCCAGAGTTCGTCCCCGGCGACAAGGAAGTTGCCGGGGTGGGGGTCAGCGTGGAAGGAGCGGAGAGTGTGGACCTGGTAGTGATAGAAATCCCAGAGTTTCTGGCCGATGCGGTCGCGTTGTTCCTGCGGGGGTTCGCCGCGGGCAAAGCGGTCGAGGGGTTCCCCGTCGACCCAGTCCATCGTGAGGATGCGGGCGGAGCTGTACTCCGGGTAGGCGCGGGGAAAGCGGACGGGGACTTCCGGTTCCGTGCGGCGGGCGAGTTCGTTGCCGCGGCGCAGTTCCAGCTCGTAGTCGGTCTCCTCGAGGAGCCGTTCCTGCACTTCACTGAGGTAGGGATCGATCTCGGCGGCGGTCAGGTCGAAGAGTCGCATGGCGACCGGCCGGACCATGCGAAGGTCGTTGCGGAGGCTGTCGGCGACGCCCGGATACTGCACCTTGACCGCGTAGTAGTGGTCGCCGAGGCGGGCCTTGTGGACTTGGCCGATGGAGGCCCCGGAGACCGCATTCTGGCTGAACTCATCAAAGATTTCCCGCGGCCCCCTTCCCACGTCCCGTTGGAAGGTGCGCTCGACGAGGGGATAGGAGAGGGGCGGGGCCTGGTAGTGAGCCTGGGCGAACTGTTCGGCGTAGGCGGGAGGAAGGAAGGCCGTGTCGATGCTGAGCATCTGGGCGACCTTGAGGGGGCCGCCCTTCAGGCGGCTGAGGGTGTTGTAAGTGTCGGTCGCGTTGGCCCGGTGCAGGGCCTCCCGGTCGTCCTTGCCGGTGACGAGCTTGTGGGCGTGGTAGCGGGCGTAGTTGGCGCCGATGCGCACGCCCGTCCCGGCGAGGGAGGCGGCCCGGCCGATTTTGCCCTTGGGGATCGAGCCTTGCTCCTTCACGAGCGGGATCCCTGGAGGAAGCGGAAGAGATCGAGGGCACTCTGGGGGGCCCGGAACTCCGCGACGTCAAAGAAGAGCCGCACCGTCTTCTCGATGTAGGCATCCGTCCGCTGGAAGGCCTCGGACTCGTCCTCGAGGTGGAAGCGGAGGACCGAGCAGAAGTGGGCGTAGAGCAAGCGCGCGGTCACCGCGGGGGCTCGCAGCCGTTCCGCGAGGGTGTTTTCCCCGGCCAACTCGTCGGCCACTGGTTCCGCCCAGTCGAGGAAGGCCTGGCGGAACTTGCGCAGGCGGGGACCCTCCGCCTCCCGCTGGCAGCGCGGGAAGCGGAGCAGGTACCAGGAGCGTTGTCCCCGGATGGCCTCGAGGAAGGTGTAGTCGAAGGCGAGCACCTTCTGCCGGGGGGAATAGGCGGCGTACTCCTCATCGGCGGCGAGCAGCGACCGGACATGGTGAATTCGCTCGGCCCAGATCTCTCCCTCGAGGACTTGGAGGGAGGAGAAGTGCTCGTAGAACTCCCCCTCCTCAATGCCGACGTCCCGGCAGAACCGATAGACGGAGGCGGGGGGCTTGCCGTGCTCGAGGACGTGGAGGCGGTAGGCTTGGAGCCAGTCGCTGGTATCGGGGGGGGTGGCCATCGTGTTCATCGCAAACTGTCAGCACTCTATCCTCCTCCCCCGCGAATGCAAACGGGCCTCTTGCCTTGCTCCGCCGATCCGGCGGTCGTTGATTGGGATTCGGAAACGGTGGCCACCTTCGACGAGAGCATTGTCCGCGAGTACTTCGAACGGAACGGGTTCCTGGTGCGGCAAGTGCGCAAGTACCAGGTCCGCTCGCGCAAAAAGCGTGCGGAGGAGGAGATCGACCTGCTCGTCTACAACCCGGACCCCGAGGAGCCCGGCCCGACCCGGGGGTTCCAACTCTTTTCCGGGGACATCCGCTCTCTCCAGCGGGCCCTCGTGATCGTCCGGGGTTGGCATACCACCTCCTTCACCCCGCGGATGCTCCGGCAGAGCGGGAAGATCTTCGAGTTCCTCAAGAATGATGTCTTCCAGCAGTCGGCGGAATACCTTGCCGAGGACCAGGAAGCGATCGGCCGGATCGACCCGGCGGCGACCCTGCTCGTCCTCCCGGGAATTCCCTCGAATGAGCCCCACCGGGAGGAGAGCATCCGGCTGCTTCGCGAGCACGGGATCGATTTCATCCTCACCTTCCGCACGATCCTGGAAAACCTCCTCCGCGGCATCGAGCCGAACCAGGCCTATCCGAAATCGGAGACCCTCCACCTCCTCCGCCTCCTCAAGATCTACGACATGGTGAAGGCGCCGCAGATGGAGCTGTTTGCGGACGACCGGGAGCGGCGGCGGTAGGNCNGNGGTCGGNGTCGGGGGGGGTGTTCCGGTCCANTCCNNTCGGTCCGACTGGCATTCCGATTGCTTTTACCGTGGCCGAGCGGGGAGAGCGGCTCCTAACGTCCGGGGGCGGTGGGAGACCCTCGCCGCGGCGATTATGTGTGGTATTTGTGGAGAATGGAACCCCGTCGACCCGACGCCCGACGAGGCGGCGCTCGTGCGGATGTGTGAATCCCTGGCCCCCCGCGGGCCGGACGGGAGCGGGCTGCGGGTGCGCGGGCGGATCGCCCTCGGGCACCGCCGGTTGAAGATCATCGACCTCAGCGAAGCGTCCGACCAGCCGTTCGTGGACGAGACCCTCGGGCTGTCCATCGTCTACAACGGTGCGATCTACAACTACCGCGAGCTGCGCGAGGAACTGCGGGCGGAGGGCTACACCTTCCGCAGCGAGGGGGACACCGAGGTCCTCCTGAAAGCCTTTCACGCGTGGGGTCCCTCCTTTGTGGAGCGGCTCAACGGGATGTTCGCCTTCGCCATCGCGGAGGAGGGCCGCGACGGACTCTTCCTCGGCCGGGACCGCCTCGGCATCAAGCCCCTCTACTACAGTTGGGTGGGGGGCCGCTTCCGCTTTGCCTCCACCCTGCCGGCCCTTGTGGCCGGGGGCGGGGTGGACACCAGCCTCGACCCCGTGGCCCTGCAGGATTATCTCACCTTCCACTCCGTGGTGCCCGCTCCCCGTACCATCCTGCAGGGCGTGCGGAAGTTCCCCCCGGCCACGGTCGGCTGGGTGCAGGCGAACGAGCATCTCGAGACCCGCGAGTACTGGCAGGTGCTCTACGGACCGGATCCCGACCGGGCCACCTACAGCGAGGAGGACTGGATCGAGGAGACCCGCGCGGTGCTCCGGCGGGCCGTGCGTCGTCGGCTCGTCGCCGACGTCCCCGTGGGCGTGCTCCTCTCCGGCGGGCTGGACAGCAGCCTCATCGTGGGCCTTCTCGCCGAGCAGCACCCCGAGCCCCTGGAGACCTTTTCCATCGGATTCGAGTCGGTCGGTGGTGTGGAGGGCGACGAGTTCCGCTACTCCGACCGGGTGGCCGAGGCCTTCGGCACGCGGCACCACCAGCTCTCCATCGAGGGCAGCGACACCCTCCCGGCGCTCCGGCGGGCGATCGGGGCGATGAGCGAGCCCATGGTGAGTCACGACAACGTCGGTTTCTACCTTCTCTCCCAGGAGGTCAGCCGGTACGTGAAGGTCGTGCAGAGCGGGCAGGGGGCGGACGAGATCTTTGCCGGCTACTTCTGGTACGAGCGCATGCTCGGCAGCGAGCGACCCGTGGAGGATTATGCCTCCGTGTTCTTCGACCGCGACTACGCCGAGTACGCGAGGACCGTAGATCCCCGCTGGCGGGTGGAGGAGGACCATCCCCTTGCTTTCGTGCGCGAGCACTTCGGCCGGCCCGGGGCGGATCGGCCCGTCGACCGGGCCCTCCGCCTCGATTCCCGGGTGATGCTCGTGGAGGATCCCGTCAAGCGGGTGGACAACCATACCATGGCTGCCAGCCTCGAGGCCCGCGTGCCCTTCCTCGACCACGAGGTCGTCGAGTTCGCCGCGCGGATGCCCGCCGAGTTCAAGGTGCGGGACGGCGGGAAGTACGCCCTGAAGGAGGCTGCCCGCCCCGTGATCCCCGCCGAGGTCATCGACCGGCCGAAGGGATACTTCCCGGTGCCCGCGCTCACCTATCTCGAGGGCCGCTTCCTCGAGATGGCCCGCGACGCCCTCACCAACGAGGCCGCCCGCGCGCGCGGCCTCTACCAGCGAAAAACCGTGGACGAGCTCCTCGCCGCCCCCGGTGAGCACCTCACTNCCCTCGGGGGGTCGAAGCTCTACCAGCTGGCCCTGCTCGAACTGTGGTTGCAGGAGCAGGGCATCCCGGCATGAGCGAACCACCACCAGCCGAGCAGGTCCGCCTCTCCGTGGGCTGGGGCCGGCTCCTCTTTGCGCAGACCTTCCCGGACAGCGAGTCCCTTGCCCGGGCCATGCTGGAGGAGCAGGAGGGCCAGCGGGATATCGCCATCTACGTGCAGGACCCGCATCTCGTGGTGGCGGAGGCGCCCCAGGACCTCTTTCTCGACCCCTCCCTGACCTATCGGCTCGATCTCGAGAGCTACGAGGAGCCCTCGGCCTATCTCGAGGGCTGGACGATTGAACGTCCCCGCTGCCGGGAGGACTGGGACGCCATCAACGGGATTTACCTTTCCCACCAGATGGTCCCGGTGGACACCGAGCGGGTCTGGGCCGAGCGGGATTCCGGCGTCTTCTTCTACCTCGTGGCGCGTCCCTCCGCGGGTGGTCCGGTGCGGGGCGTGGTGCTCGGGGTGGACCACGTCCGCGCCTTTCGGGATCCGGCCAACGGTTGCAGCCTCTGGGCCCTTGCCGTGCACAAGCAGGCGGACGATCCCGGGCTCGGGGAGGCGCTCTCCCGGGCGGTGATCGACCGCTTCCGCGCCCGCGGCCGCCGCCAGCTCGACCTTTCCGTGCTCCACGACAACGAGCCGGCGATCCAGCTCTACCGCCGGCTCGGATTCCAGAAGGTGGAGGTCTTCGTCCTCAAGAACCGCAACCCGATCAACGAGCGCCTCTTCGTGGGCGAGCCCCCCGACTCCGGCTTCAACCCGTATGCGGAGATCATCCTGAACGAGGCCCTCCGGCGGGGCATCCGGGTGAGCGGGGCGGATCCCGAGCGCGGGCTCTTCACCCTGAGCCTCGGCGGCCGCTCGGTCGCCTGCTGGGAGTCGCTCACCGAGCTGACCACGGCGATCGCCGCCCACCGTTGCGCGGACAAGTCCCTCACCCGCCAGATCTGGGCGGAGGCCGGCTTGCGGGTGCCCGAGCAGGTGGTGTACGAGTCGCCCGAGCAGGCGGAGGCCTTCCTTGCCGAGTACGGGGAGATCGTGGTGAAACCGGCGGTGGGGGAGCAGGGGCTCGGGGTGGCGGTGGGCCTGCGCGCCCCCGAGGAGACCCACCGGGCGATCGCGGAGGCCCGCGCCCTCTCCGCGGAGGTCCTCCTCGAGTCCTGCCACCCCGGGGAGGACCTGCGGGTCATCGTGATCCAGCAGGAGGTGGTGGCTGCCTCCGTGCGGCGGCCCGCGGCGATCCAGGGGGACGGCCGCAAGACCGCCCGGCAGCTCATCCGGCGGCTCAGCCGGCGGCGCTCCCGGATGACCGGCGGGGAGAGCTCGATCCCCCTCGACGCGGAGACGGAGCGGTGCCTGGCGGGCGCCGGCTACACCCTCGACACGGTCCTCCCGGCGGACGAGGTCGTGGCGGTCCGGCGTGCGGCGAACGTGCATACCGGAGGGACCATTGAGGACGTGACCGACCAGCTGCACCCCGATCTCGAGGAAGCCGCCCTCCGGGCGGCGGAGGCCCTCGCCATCCCGGTGACCGGGCTCGATTTTCTCGTGCCGGACCCCGGCGCGGCGGACTACGTGCTCATCGAGGCCAACGAGCGCCCCGGCCTCGCCAACCACGAGCCCCAGCCGACCGCCCAGAAATTCATGGACTTCCTCTTTCCCTCCTCCATTCCCCAGGCCGACTGGCACGGATCCCGATGAAGCCCCCACCCCCCCTCGACACCGACTACCTCGAGAGCCTCCTCCTCCGGTTGCTGGAAATCCACAGCCCGACCGGCTACACCGACCCGATCGTGCGGGAGGTCTGCGGAGAGCTGGATCGCCTCGGGGTCGAGTACGAGCTGACCCGCCGCGGGGCCATCCGGGCGACCCTTCCCGGCCGGCGGAACAGTCCGGACCGGGCGGTCATCGCCCACCTCGACACGCTCGGGGCGATGGTCGCGGAGCTCTTGCCGCACGGCCGTCTCCGCCTCGTCCCCGTGGGTACCTGGTCCTCCCGTTTCGCGGAGGGCGGCCGGGTGAGCGTCTTCAGCGAGGACCGCATCCATCGCGGCACCGTCCTTCCCCGGAAGGCCTCCGGGCATGTCTTCGACGAGGAGGTGGACCGCCAGCCGATCGCCTGGGAGCAACTCGAGCTGCGCATCGACGAGCGTGTGGAAAGCGCGGAGGACCTGCGCGCGCTCGGGGTGGAGGTCGGGGATTTCGTGGGTTTCGACGCCGGCGCCGAAATCCTCCCGAACGGGTTCATCAATGCCCGCCATCTCGACGACAAGGCGGGGGTGGCGGCGCTCCTCGCCGCGGTGCGGGCCCTGCGCGAGGACGGGGGAGAATTACCGGTGGACCTGCATGTCCTCTTCACCATTTCCGAGGAGGTCGGCTCGGGGGCCTCCGCCGTGCTGCACGGCGATGTCGCCGAGATGGTCACCATCGACAACGGCACCTGTGGTCCCGGCCAGGCCTCCCGCGAGTACGGGGTAACCCTGGCGATGGCCGACTCCTCCGGACCCTTCGACTACCACCTGACCCACCATCTCCTGCACCTCTGNCGGAACGCCGGCATCCCCCACCAGCGGGATGTCTTCCGCCACTACCGCTGCGACAGCGCCTCCGCCCTCGACGCGGGCAACGACATCCGCACGGCCCTCGTCGCCTTCGGGCTGGACGCCTCCCATGGCTATGAGCGCACCCACCGGGAGGCACTCCTCGAGGTCGCCCGGCTCATCGCCGTCTATGCGGCCAGCCCCCTTCTTTTCGAGGACCAGGGAACCGGGCTGGGGACCCTTGAGGAATTCCCGGAGACCCGCGAGGTCCCCCTGCCGGCGACCACCCAGGACCCCAGCAAGCGCGTGGTCCAGGAGACTCCGGAGCCGGAGTAGGGAGCCCGTCGGCCGTGCTGGGGAGCGGGTGAACGAGGAGGATCGCCCGCCCGCAGGCCGCCCCTCAATCCAGGTCGAGGATCGAGGCGAAGTCGGGATCGAACCAGCGCTTGTAGGTACGCACCGCCTGACCATCGGTGAGCCCGGCGAGGAAGTCGCAGATCCGGCGGGCCCGCTCGGGCTCGCCGTCGGCCCCGGCGAAGAGCTGGTGGAGCGGCTCCGGCACGAGGCGGAGGTGGCGGGCGGACCGGCCGGTTCCGTAGTTTTCCATGAGCGCGTCGAAGAGCATCCCGAGCAGCCGGCTCCCCTTGAACTCGATCTGCTGGATGGCCTGGGTGTCGAAGATCAGCTCGCGGGCAATGCGTTGGTAGAGCTGGGCTTCCCGGAAGATCTCCGGCTCGATGCGGAGGCGGAAGCGGTAGCGGTAACTTTCCGGGAGGAGAGGATCGGCGACTTCCTCGAGGGCGGTCGCGCGGAGGAAGTCGCCGATGAGGGAGCTGAACTTCCGCTCGTAGTAGCCCTCGCGGACGGCCCGCTGGACACGGGTGAGGAGGTCGGCCTCCTCCGGCCCGAGGTTCCCGGCCTCGGAGGCCCAGCGCTCGAGGCTGTCCGTGGTCACGTAGCGCGCCTCGATCCCGTCGACGATGTCGTTGAGGGAGTAAGCGGCGTCGTCCGCCCAGTCCATGATCTGGCACTCGATGGAGCGCACTTCATTGAGGTCCTCCCCGGTCGGTCGGCGCGAGCCGAGGGCGAAGTCCCGGTAGGGGGCCTGTTCGTCGTAGAGGAAGTGGTTGGGCGGGGGTTCTCCCTCCTCGTCCCAGCATTCGCGGCGGAGTTTCTTGTACTTGAGGACCCCGTCGAGAAAGGCGCGGGTCGGGCTCATCCCCGAGCTTCCCTCCGGCCGGGGGTAGATCAGCAGGGTGAGGATGCGCAGGGTCTGGGCGTTGCCCTCGAACCCACCGTAGCCGGCCATGAGCCGGTTGAGGGCCCGCTCCCCGATGTGTCCGAAGGGCGGGTGGCCGAGGTCGTGCGCGTAGCAGACGCCCTCGGTGAGGTCGGGATCGAGCTGGAAATCGGGGCCGAGGAGTTCTGAGTTGCGGGCGAGGTGCTCACAGATGGAGCGGCCGATCCGGGCCACCTCCATGGAGTGGGTCAGGCGGGTCCGGTAGAAGTCGAATTCCCCGGACTGGAAGACCTGGGTTTTCGACTGGAGGCGACGGAAGGCGTAGGAAAAGACCACCCGGTCGCGGTCCACCTGGAAGGGGGAGCGGTCGTCAGTCGGCCGCTTGCGCGGCCCGGTGAGCACCTCGTAGTCGGCCTCGCCGTAGAAGCGGTTGTCCTGCCAGTCGGGCACCGGGGCAGCGGGGGCGTCGGGCAAGCGGCCGACCGGGCGGGCTGCCGCTCAGCCGGGGAGCAGGTCGCGGACGAGTTCCTTTTCCTGGGAGAGCTCGGCCACCGAGGCGTCGATCTTTGCCCGGCTGAAGGCGTCGATCTCCAGGCCTTCGACAATCTCCCAGCTGCGGCCGTCCGAGCGGAGGGGGAAGGAGCTGATGAGCCCGGCCTCGCAACCGTACTCGCCGCCGGAAGCCACCGCCACGCTGTGCCAGTTCCCCTCCTCGGTGGGGGTGGTGAGGGAGCGAACGGTGTCGATGGCCGCGTTCGCCGCGGAAGCGGCGGAGGAGGCTCCGCGGGCCTGGATGATGGCGGCCCCGCGTTGTTGCACTGTCGGGATGAAGGTCTCCTTGAGCCAGGCCTCGTCGCCGATCACCTCGGGAGCGGGCCGCCCGCCGATGGTGGCGCGCACGAAGTCGGGGTACTGGGTCGCGGAGTGGTTGCCCCAGATGGTCATCCGCTCGACCTCGGTGGAGTGCACGCCCGCCTTCTGGGCGAGCTGGCCGATGGCCCGGTTTTCGTCGAGCCGGGTCATCGCGAACCAGCGGTCGCGGGGGACCTCCGGCGCGTTCTCCATGGCGATGAGGCAGTTCGTGTTGCAGGGGTTGCCCACCACGAGCACGCGGATGTCATCGGCCGCGCTCCGCGCGATGGCTTGACCTTGCCCGGTGAAGATCTTGCCGTTCACCCCGAGGAGGTCGCCGCGCTCCATGCCCGCCTTGCGGGGGACGCTGCCGACGAGAAGGGCCCAGTTGGCGCCACGGAACCCCTCGTCGAGGTCGGCCGTGCAGCGGATGTCGTGCAGGAGGGGGAAGGCACAGTCGTCGAGCTCCATACGGACGCCCTCGAGGGCTCCGAGGGCGGGTTCGATCTCGATGAGGTTGAGGGCGACCGGCTGGTCCGGCCCGAAGAGTTCGCCGGAGGCGATCCGGAAGAGGAGGGAGTAGCCGATCTGGCCGGCGGCTCCGGTCACGGCGACGCGAATGGGGGTCTGGCTCATGGTTCGGGGTGGGGTTGGGTCCTGGTAGGTTCGGGGGAGGAGGGGAACACAATCCCGGGTGCGGAGGCAATCCCGCAGAGTGTCAGGCCGGACGGGCAAAGCGGGCCCGGACCGTGGGCCGTCCCCAGAAGCGGAGCAGGAGGAGACTGGCGAGGGTGAGCAGGCCCATGCTGAGGAGGCTGAGCTGCCCGGGCGTGATCCAGACGACGAGGTTGTAGGCGAGGAAAGGGGCGAGCATTCCCCGGATTCCGGCCATGCTCACGTGCACGCTCATGTACTCGGAGATCCTTTCCTCCGGAGCGATTCGGGTCACCCAGAGGGTCCAGGCGAGGTTCCCGCCCCCGATGCCGAGCCCGAAGAGGACGGAGCCGAGCCCGATGAGGGCGACGCGGTCCGTCTGGAAGTAGCAGACCATGGCGAGGGCGAGCACGCCGTTGAGGACGAGGCGGTAGACGAGGAAGTTCATCCGTTCGAAGAGCCAGCCAAAGACCTGGAGCCCGAGTACCCGCGCCCCGGAGAAGAGGAAGACGGTGAGGAAGACGACCTCGCCGTTGGAGAGGTCGAAGCCGTAGGCGGGGTTGGCCAGCCGTTCCACGCGCAGGGGCAGGAGGGAGAGGTTGGCGAAGCCGAGGAGCATCCACGCGGCCATCATCGGGCCGAAAAGCCGATCCTCCCGGAGCAGGCGGAAGTGACCCCGCGGACCGGGGCCGGGCGGGGTAAGGGGATCGCTGGGCATGCGGCCCACAACGGGCGCGGCGAGCAGGGCCGCCACCGCCATGAGCCCGAAGATTGTCCCGAAGGCATTCGGATAGCGGTCGAGGAAGGCGCCACCGGCGAGGCTGAGGAGGGCCCCGGAGAGAGCGGTCAGGGTGAAGGCGTGGGAGACCCGGCGGCCCCGCTCGGCGGGCTCGTAGTTTCGCGCGTAGATGGTGACGAGGAGGCTGGGCAGCTGAGCGAGGAGGGCGTTGCCGAGCAGGACGGCCGGGGCGAAGAGGGCGAGCGTCGGAGCGAGGGCGGCCGCTCCGTAGCAGGCAGCGCTCCCCAGCAGGAAGGCGCGCCCGAGGTGGGCGGCGGGCCAGCCGGTGCGGGCGGCCCGCCGCCGGACATAGGGAGCCAGGAACATGCCGAGGGCCATCCCCGCGCTGAGGGCCCCCTTCACCGGATCGGGCGCGTCGAAGGCACGGATCGCCGCGAGCAGTCCGAAGGAGAGGGCCCCCACTTCGAGGATCCCCATGAGGGCTCCCCGGAGGAGATCCCGGCGGTAGGTGCGGAGGCGGTCGTTCGGGTCGGCAGGCACCGGGTATTCCTACACGCCCGGCCGTCTCCCCGCAAAGGGGAAGGTCGCCGGGGCGAGGGGACCCTTGTCCGTGGGGGGGGATCCCGCCCTCGACGAATGGTTCGGGAGATTCCGGAATTGCCTCCCCGGGAGCCTCCGGTAGGTTCGGCGGCATGAGCTCTCTCGACCAACTCAAGAAACACACCACCGTCGTTGCCGACACTGGCGATTTTGAATCCATCCGGGCCTACGAGCCCCGGGATGCCACCACCAATCCGACCCTCATCCACAAGGCGATGGAAATGGAAGAGTACGCCTCCGTAGTGGAAGCGGCCATTGCCGACGCCGGGGGCAAGGCCAGCGCCCAGGTCGAGGACGTCATCGACCAGTTGCTCGTCCACTTCGGCATGGAGATCCTCAAGATCGTGCCGGGCCGCGTGTCCACCGAGGTGGACGCCCAACTCTCCTTCGACGTAGAGGGGAGCATCGCCAAGGCTCGCCAATTGATTGGTATCTACGAGAAGAACGGGATCTCCCGCGACCGTATCCTCATCAAGCTGGCGAGCACCTGGGAGGGCATCCGCGCGGCGGAGACGCTCCAGAAGGAAGGCATCCATTGCAATCTCACCCTGCTCTTCTCGCTGGTCCAGGCGGTCGGGGCGGCGGAAGCGGGCGCCCAGCTCGTCTCCCCCTTCGTGGGCCGGATCCTCGACTGGCACAAGGCGGCGGAGGGGAAGGACTTCGCTCCCGCGGAGGACCCGGGCGTGCACAGCGTGCAGGCCATCTACACCTACTACAAGAAGTTCGGCTACCCGACGGAGATCATGGGGGCCTCCTTCCGGAACACCGGGGAAATCCTCGAGCTGGCTGGCTGCGACCTCCTCACCATCAGCCCGAAGTTGCTCGGCGAGTTGCAGGCCTCGGACGAGGCCGTGGAGCGCAAGCTGGACCCGGGCGCGGCGAAGGAGGCGGAGATCGAACGGATTGCGGTCGACGAGAAGAATTTCCGCTGGCTCCTCAACGAGAACCAGATGGCGACGGAGAAGCTCAGCGACGGGATCCGCGTGTTTGCGAAGGACATGAATCTCGTCCGCGACCGGATCGCCGGGATGCTCGGTTGAGCCCACCTCGGCCCGGCCCCGCACCCAACGGAAACGGTCCATGGAACCGCCCGATCTCTCCCACCTCGACCGGACCCCGCACATCCCGGAGTCCTGCTGGATCGCGGGGACGGCCTCGGTCTACGGCGATGTCGTCTTCGGCGAACGGTGCAGCGTCTGGCCAAGCGCGGTGGTCCGCGGAGATATCCACGAGATCCGCATCGGCGACGAGACGAACATCCAGGATGGGGCGGTCGTCCACCTCGCCGACGAGTACGGTTGCTACCTCGGGAAACGGGTCACGGTGGGGCACGGGGCCATCGTGCACGCCTGCACGATCGGGGACGACTGCCTCATCGGGATGCAGGCGACCGTGCTGGACGGGGCGGTCGTCGGGCCCGGGTCGGTGATCGGCGCGCACGCCCTCGTCACCCAGGGCATGGAGGTGCCCCCGGACTCGTTGGTGCTGGGGACTCCCGGCAAGGTGGTGAAGCAGCTCGACCCGGAGAAGCGCCACGAGGTCGCCGCGTGGGCGCTCCGGTATGTACACGTTTCCCGGGCTTTCCGCGAGCGCGGGTTGACCTGAGCTTTTCGTTTGCCCCGCGGGCCATCGGGCGGCAGGGTTTGGGGTTTTCGCACGGAGAGGTGACAGAGCGGCCGATTGTGCGTCCCTGGAAAGGACGTGTGGGGGAAACTCCACCGGGGGTTCGAATCCCCCCCTCTCCGCCACCGCCCCGTGAGTGCCGTAAGCGCGGGGAATTTTCCTCCTGACCCAAAGGCCCGTCCGTTCAGCTCCGGTCCCCGCGCCCGGGGAGGAGGAAGACGAGGGGCGCGAGGAAGAAGAGGAAGGTTCCGCCGGTGGTCGCGTAGACTAGTGCGCTGACGGCGAGGGCCGCGGCAAGGAGGAGCAGGTTCCGCCGGAGGGGAGACACGGTTCGGCGGTTCAAGCCCTTGGATGGGCCTGTCGGTAGGCCTGTTGGAGGCGGGCGACGCTGGTGTGGGTGTAGACCTGGGTGGTGGAGAGGGAGGCGTGCCCGAGCAGCTCCTGCACGGTGCGCAGGTCGGCTCCCTCGTCGAGAAGATGGGTGGCGAAGGAGTGGCGGATCTTGTGGGGGGAGAGGTCGCGGGGCAGGCCGGCGCGGGCGAGGTGGTGCTTGAGACGGAGCTGCACCCAGCGAACAGAGAGGGAGCGGCCGTCGGGATGGACGAGCAGGTGCGGGTTGCCGCGGGCCGAGGCGGCCGCCCCGCAGAGATGGCGGTGCTGCCGGAGGGCCGCCGCGGCGTGGCGGCCGACCGGCACGATCCGCTCCTTGCGTCCCTTTCCGGTGACCCGAAGGGTTTCCTCAGCGGGCCGCCAATCGTCATGCCGCGCCCCGACGAGTTCGCTCACGCGGAGCCCGGCCCCGTAGAGAAGCTCAAGGAGGGCGCGGTCGCGCCAGGCGGCCGGGGGCTCGAGGGCACCGCTCTCGGCCTCCCTCTGCGGTTGATGGAGGAGAGCCTCGATCTGCGCCCGGGTGAGGAAGACCGGCAGGGGGCGCTCGAGCTTGGGCAGGGTAAGCCCTTCGAAGGGGTTGCTGCGAACGGCACCCCGTTCCCGCTGGTACCGATAAAACGCCCGTAGGCCGGCGACCCGGTTGTGGAGGGTACGCCGGGAGAGGCGCTGGCTCAGCCCGATGGCGTAGGAGCGGGCCTGGCCCGGGCGCAGGTCCCGCCAGTCCGCTCCCGGTCCGAGCCACTGGAGGAAGGAGGCAACCGCGTGCCGGTAATTGCGCACCGTGTAGGGGGACAGCCCGCGTTCCGCGGCCAGATGGGAGGCGAAGGCGGCGACCTCGGGGGCAAGCGGGCGGTGCGTGTCGGCTTCTTCGTTGGCGGGGCGCGCCATGTGGACGATTGAGAGTGGGACGGTGGGAGGAGGCGAGGGGAAATGCGGGCCGGGCTCGGCCGGTCCTTGGCGATTGCCGGCGCGAGGCCCCCTCTCCAGAGTGCGGGTCATGCCGACGAGTTTATTGCTGCAGGGAGCGCAGGGGCGGATGGGCCGGGCAATTGCCGGGCTCGCCGAGGAGGAGGAGTGCCGGATCGGACACGCGTGCGACGCGGGCGATGATCCGGGCGCGGGGATCGGGGACTGCGAGGTGGCGGTCGACTTCAGCTCCCACGAGGCCACACCGGTGCTNGCCGGGCTCTGTGCGGAGGCGGGGCTCCCCCTCGTCATTGGGACGACGGGCCATCTCGAGCGGGAGGTGGCGGCGATCCGGGAGGCCGCCGCGCGGATCCCCATGGTCTGGGCGGGCAACTACTCCATCGGGATCACCCTGCTCCTCCACCTCACGCGGGAAGCGGCTCGGGCCCTGCCCTCGGCCTATCAGGCGGAGATTGTCGAAATGCACCACCGGCACAAGAAGGACGCGCCGAGTGGGACCGCGGAGAACCTGCTGGACGCCCTTCTCGGGGCCCGGGAACAGGACCGCGGCGACGCGGTCTTCGGGCGGCACGGGCTCACGGGGGAGCGCCCGGAGCGGGAGGTGGGCGTCCACGCCCTTCGCGGGGGGGAGGTGGTCGGGGAACACACCGTGCTCTTCGCCGGCCCGGGAGAGCGGGTCACTCTCGGCCACAGCGCCCAGGACCGCGCGATCTTCGCCCGCGGGGCCCTCCGCGCGGCGCGCTGGGTGATCGGCCGGGAACCGGGGATCTACGGAATGGGTGACGTGCTCGGGATCGGGTAGGGCAGCGGACCCGCTTCCCCGGGTGGGCGGCCGGCCGGAATGGGCCCGGCTACCGTTTCCCGATGCTGTGCACGGTAAAGCCGAGGCGCTCGAGCGAGGGCCGGTCGAGAAGGTTGCGCCCGTCGAAGAGGTGGGCGGGCTTGCGCATGGACGCGAAGATCCGGCCGTAGTCGCACTCCCGGAACTCGTCCCACTCGGTGAGGACGAGGATCGCGTCGACCCCCCGGGCGGCCTCGTAGGGGTCCTCGTGTACGGCGACCGCCCCGTTCTCTCCGCCCGCGAAGGGAGCGAGGTCCCCGCGGATGGTGGCGGGGTCGACCTGCGGGTCGTAGATGCGCAGGTGCGCCCGCTCCTCGAGAAGTTGCCCGCACACGGAGATGGCCGGGGACTCCCGGGTATCGTTGGTGTCCTTCTTGAAGGCGAAGCCAAACACGGCGATCCGGCGGTCGCTCACGGTATTGAACATGGCCGCCATGATCCGCCGGACGAAGCGGTCCTTCTGGTAGTGGTTCATCTCCACGACCTTCCGCCAGTAGTCGGCGACCTCGGGTTCCCCGAAGTAATCGCACAGGTAGACAAGGTTGAGGATGTCCTTCTGGAAACAGGAACCCCCGAAGCCGACGGAGCTTTGCAGGAAGCGCGGGCCGATGCGCGCGTCCATGCCAATGGCCCGGCTGACTTCCTCGATGTCCGCATCCGTCTTTTCGCAGAGGGCCGAGATCGAGTTGATGCTGGAGATCCGCTGGGCGAGGAAGGCGTTGGCGGTCAGCTTGGAGAGCTCCGAGGACCAGAGGTTGGTGGTGAGGATCCTTTCCGAAGGGACCCAGCTCTGGTAAAGCGAGGCGACCGCCGCGACCGCGGCCTCCCCGGACGCGGTCGGCTCGCCGCCAATGAGGACGCGGTCGGGATCGTAGAGATCCGCGATGGCGGTGCCCTCGGCGAGGAACTCGGGATTGGAAACCACCTCGAAGGAGTGTTCGGTGCCCTCGGCGTGCAGGATCTGGCGGAGGAACTCGGCCGTGCGCACGGGCACCGTGCTCTTCTCCACGATGATCTTACCCCGCCGGGAGACGCGGGCAATCGTCCGGGCGCACCGCTCCACGAACATGAGGTTGGCCGCGCTGCCCTTGCCAAATCCGAACTCCTTGGTGGGGGTATTCACCGAGACGAAGACGATGTCCGCGGCGTCGATGGCCGCCTCCACGTCGGTGGAAAAATGGAGGTTCCGGCCCCGGCAGCGTTCCACGACCTCCTGGAGACCGGGTTCGTAGACGGGCAGGTCGCTGGAGTTCCAGCGGCCGATGCGCTCCTCGCTGATGTCGACGACCCGCACGGTCACTCCGGGATTCTTCTCGGCGATGACCGCCATGGTAGGGCCGCCGACGTACCCGGCCCCGATGCAGCAGATATTCTCCACGCTTGGCATAAAAGCGGAGGATGGTGCCGCTCGGGGGACGGCGGGGCAACGCTTTCCTTGGAAAAGGCCCGCCCTCCCTTCGGGTTCGCGAAGGCGGGCGAGTCCCTCTACGTTCCCCTTTCCCCAATGCGTAGTGTGTGGATCCTCCTCCCCTTGGCCGTTCTCTCCGTGGTCCTTGCCTACGGGAGCCTCCATCTGGTGGTGGCCTGGCTCTACCCGCGCCAGCTCTTCCCCTACGCGGAGATCGACCCGGAGGAGCGGGAGGGCCAGTTCTTCCTCGAGTCCGCCCGGGGGGACCGCATCGCCACCCTCTACCTGCCCGGGCCCTCCCCCGACGCCCCGCTCCTGCTCTACTCGCATGGGAATGGCGAGGACTTGCTCGACGGGGAAGACCGCTACGACTGGTGGCAGGGGCTCGGCTACGCCGTGCTCGCCTACGACTATCCAGGCTATGGAACGAGTAGCGGTCGCGCTTCCGCGGCCGGGGTGAAGGCCGCGGCCGAGGCGGTCCTGCGGTACGCCCGGGAGGAACTCGGCTACCCGCGCGCACGGATCCTCCTCTGGGGGCGATCCCTCGGCGGGGCACCGACCTTGTTTCTGGCCCGGGAGGGCCTCTTTCTCGGGGTGGTCCTCGAGGCCACCTTTCGCTCGGTCCTCTCCCTTGCCCCGACCCTGCCCCCGCTCCTCTTCCTGCCCGAACCCTTTCCCAACGAGCGCTGGGCCCGCGAGGTGAGCAGCCCCGTCCTTCTCGTCCACGGGATTCTCGACCCGATCGTGCCCGTGGAGCACGCCCACCGGCTCCGGGAGAACTTGCGGAGCCCTCTCGACTTCCACCTTGTCGAAGGAGTCCTCCACGGCGACGTTCTCGACGGTGTCACCCCCGAGGTGGAAGCCTGGCTGGAGACTCGCCGAGAGGCCGCCGCCTCGGGAGGGGAGGCCCTTCCCCGCTAGCTCCGCGGATCTTCTCCCGGGGATTCGCCGCGGAAGGCCGGCCGGGCCGGGGGGAGGGCCGCGAAGAGGGCGGCGAGCCGGGTGGGATCCTTTTGCCCGGGGGAGGACTCGACGCCGCTGCTCAGGTCGAGGAAGGGGGCCTGCGATTCGCGGAGGACGCGTTCGACGTTGTCGGGCGTGAGCCCGCCGGCGAGGGCGAAGCGGGCGTCCGGATATCGTTCCCGGAGGGCGCGGAAGGCCTCGGTATCGACCGGCACGCCGGTGCCGCCGATGCGGTCGGGGCGGTAGCCGTCGATGAGGAAGCGTTCACCGAGGGGGAGCCACTCCGGCCGGAAGGCGAGCGGGTCGGGCAGGCGGGGGGCCAGCCAGAGGTGGGCGGTCCCGATCGCGGCGGAGAGGGCCTGCGGGTCGTAGGATCCGGCGGGGTCCCAGTGGGCCTGGACCGTGCCGAATCCCGCCTCGAGGGCGGCACGCGCTTCCGCGGGGGTGGGTTCGAGGAGGACGCGAACCCGTTGCCGGGGATTCGTTGCTTCCGCGAAGAGGCGGGCGGCCACCGGAAGGGGCTGGTAGCGCGGGGTGTCCGGGACGCCGATACTGCCGAAAAAATCGGCGCCGAGCTCGCGGGCCTTCTGCAGGTCTTCCCGGCGGGTCAGCCCGCAGATCTTGACGAGGGGTCGCCGGCTCATGCGAGGTGGCGGGCAACGGTGGAGACGAGGGACTCGAGGGTGGCTTCGGGAGCCTCGGCGGCGAGGGGAATGCCCTGCTCCTCCATGACCCGGCTGGTGGAGGGTCCAATGCTGAAGGCGCGGGCGGGGCGGGCAGTGGGACCGGGCTGGAGGTGCTCGATCTGATCGACGAAGGATTCGACGGCGCTGCCACTGGTGAAGAGGATGGCATCGGCCCCCTGCTCGCGAAAGGTCGTCGTGGCCGGGAGGGCGTCGACGGGACGGTTGCGGGTTTCGTAGACCGGCACCGTGTCGACGATGGCGCGTCCTTCCTGGTCGAGGATGCGGGGCAATTCCGGGCGGTTCCGGTTGCCCGTGACGACGAGGACACGGGCACTGTCGAGGCTTCCCGTGGCGACCAGCGCCTGCCCGAGGGCCTCCGCGTTGGCCTCCTCCGGCTGCAGTTCCACGCGCAGGTAGAGGTCCCGGAGGGCCCGGGAGGTGGTGGTGCCCACGGAGGCGAGCCGGGCGAAGGCGATCGACCGCAGGTCTCCGGTCCGCTCGTAGAGGGCCTCGAAGAAGTGGCGGACCCCATTTGCGCTCGTGAAGACGATCCAGTCGTAAATGCCCGGTTGTTCGAGGATTTCCGCGAGGACGGAGCGGTCCCGGGTCGGCCGGGTCTCGATGAGGGGGAGGCGGAGCACTTCCGCCCCCTGCTCCTCGAGGAGCGCGGTGAGTGGGCCGGCCTGGTCGGCCGGGCGGGTCACGCAGACGCGGCGATGCTGGAGCGGGAGGCTCATGGGTACGGCGGGAGCTCGGGGAGCGGGAGGTGGGTGCCTCTGCCCTTCAGGATGCGGGATCGATCCAGGTGCGGAAGTGCCCGGCGAAGAATTCCGGGAAGGCCGCCGGTTCGAGGCGGGGCAACTCGACCGTCTGGTAGCCGTGCTCGTGGTGAAAGGCGTGGAAGAGGGTTTCGCCCTCGAGGAAGCCGGCGAAGGCGGCATGGCAGCCTCCCCCGAGGGAGGCGAGGAAGCATTTCTCGGCGCGCACCGCGTAGTCGGTGGGGGCGTCGCCGACGCCGGCGAACCGCTCCGCCTCGCCCCGCCGGCACTGCAAGGCAATGGCCCCCTGGCCGGAGGCCGGCACCATTTCCCGGTAGGGTAGCTCCCGGAAGCGGAGGCCCTCCGCCCGGTCGATGCCCAGGCGGTGCAGCCCGGCGGCGGCGAGCACGGTGGCATCCGCCTCTCCCGCGGTGATCTTGCGGAGGCGTGTCTGCACGTTGCCGCGGAGTTCGGAGAAGGTGGCCTCCGGGAAGCGCCGCGCGAGTTGGGCCCGCCGGCGCGGGCTACCGGTGGCGATCCGGGCAGGCTCCTCCACTCCTTCCCGGAGCACGAGGACGTCGGCCGGATTCTCGCGCGGCAGGTAAGCGGCGATCTCCAGGTCCGGATGCATTTCGGTGGGGAGATCCTTGGCGCTGTGCACGGCCACATCGGCCTCCCCGGAGAGGACGGCGTCCTCGATCTCCTTGGTGAAGAGGCCCTTGCCGCCCTCCTTCTGGAGGGACCAGTCCGGGTGGTCGTCCCCGCTGGTGGTCACCGCGAGGATCGCGGTGATCCGGCGGGGATCCGCCTCGATGAGGGCGCGCTCGGCGAGGGCCGCCTGGGCCCGGGCGAGCCGACTCCGGCGAGTGACGAGGATGACGGGTGCGTCCGACAAGGAAGGGATGCGGGGGAGGCGGGGCCGGGCGGGCTCCTCTCCCCTCCGCGGTGCGCCTTACCCGCTGTAGCTGGCCTGGGAGCCCTTCGTGTTCCGCTTGGCCACCCAGGGCATGAGCTTCCGGAGCCGCTGCCCGACCTTTTCCATGGGATGCTTCTCCCCCTCCTCGAGCATGCGGTTGTAATTGGGGAGGCCGGCCTCGTACTCCTTGACCCATTCGCGGGTAAACTTGCCGCTCTGGATCTCCTTGAGGATTTTCTGCATCGACTTGCGGGTCTGCTCGGTGATGACGCGGGGCCCGCGGGTGAGGTCGCCATACTTGGCGGTCTCGGAGATGGAGAAGCGCATCCCGGAGATGCCGGACTCGACCATCAGGTCGACGATCAGCTTGAGCTCGTGGAGACACTCGAAGTAGGCCATCTCCGGCTCGTAGCCGGCTTCTACGAGGGTCTCGTAGCCCGCGAGGACCAGGGCGCTGGCCCCGCCGCAGAGGACGGCCTGTTCGCCGAAGAGGTCGGTCTCGACCTCGTCCTGGAAGGAGGTTTGGAGAATGCCGGCGCGGCTTGCGCCGAGACCGTCGGCCCAGGCGAGGGCGATCTTCTTCGCCTGCCGGGTGGAGTCCTGGTGGACGGCGATGAGGGCGGGCACACCCTTGCCCTCCTGGAACTGGGAGCGGACCACATGGCCCGGTCCCTTCGGGGCGACCATGATCACGTTGATGCCCTTGGGCGGCTCGATGAGCCCGTAGTGGATGGCCAGCCCGTGCGAGAAGATCACCGTCTTCCCGTTCTCGAGGTTGGGTTCAATGTCCTCCTTCCACACCTGTTTTTGGACCATGTCGGGCATGGCGAGGAGGGCGATGTCGGCGCGGCGGACAGCCTCCCCGGTGTCGTAGACCTCGAAGCCGTGGTCCTTGGCCACCTTGCGGGACTTGCTCTTCGGGTAGAGCCCGATAATTACCTGGTGGCCGCTGTCGCGAAGGTTCTGGGCGTGCGCGTGGCCCTGGGAACCGTAGCCGAGAACGGCGAGGGTCTTGCCCTCGAGGACCGTCGGGTCGATGTCTTTGGCGGTGTAGACTTTCACGATGCTTGCTGGGGGATGAGAGGTTGGGTGGGGTAAGGGGTCGGATCGCTCAGGAGGCGCCCACGAGCTTCTCCGGGCTGCGCCCCCGCTCGAGGGCGACCGCACCCGTACGGGCCATCTTGAGGATGCCGAAGGGGATGACCAGGTCGTAGAAGGCGGCGATCTTGTTGGCGTTGCCGGTGACTTCCACGATCACGTTCTCCGCGGTCACGTCGATGACCTTGGCCCGGAAGATGTCGCAGATCTGCATGAGTTCCGGTCGTGTGTTGGAATCCGCCTGGATGCGCAGGAGGAGCAACTCGCGGGAGACGGCCACGCCGGGTCCGAAGTACTCGACCTCGACGACGTTGATCAGCTTGTTGCACTGCTTGAGCGCCTGGTCGAGGGACTGCTGGTCGCCGACAATGGTCGCGGTGATCCGGGAGAGGCCCTCCTGGTGGACCGGGCCGACGTTGAGGGTCTCGATGTTGAAGCCGCGACCGCTGAACATGCCGGCTACCCGGGCGAGGACTCCGAACTTGTTCTCCACGAGGATGGAGAGGGTGTACTTCTGTGGCTGGGTCACGGCGTCGGGAAAAGCGGGGAGGGTGCCCGCCCCGCGGCGGCCGTGTCAAGCGGGATGACCGCGCGCCGGCGGGTCGTCAGCGGCTCTTGCGGATCTGGGCACCGCCGAAATTGATGCGGACACGGTAGACCCTGCGCTCCTCGGATTCGATCGCGCCGGTGGCGGCGTCGAATCGTACCGGCACCCTCTCCTTGCGAATGTCGACGACGGCGTGGTAACCCCGCTCGGAGAAGATGTCGATGAGCATGGCGAGGGCCTTCTCGTCCCGGTAGAGCGGGTTTTCCGTGTTGATCAGGGCCATCCCGGAGATGGCGTGCTTGCGGATGATGGGGAGGAAGTTCTTTTCAATGTCCTCGACCACGCTCTCAAAGAGTTCGGGGAGCTTTTCGGTGTAGGAGTCCAGCCGGTCGACCAACTCCTGGCGGGCGTGGCGGGTCAGGCGGTGGGCGACCGGGATGCGGGCCACCCTTTGGTAGGTGTGTTCCTCCAGCTCAAGGGAGCTCTGGTAGCGCAGCTCCCGGTCGATCCGCTCCTGGACTTCGCTGAGGCTTTCCTGGGCGTCGATGAAGTGGTAGTGGAAGGTCTGCCGCAGGTCGTTGAGGGCGTGGTAGGTGGCATCCTTGAAGGTGCGGTAGCGCCCGCGGGCGGCTTCCTCCTCGAGGTCGGTCTTGCGCACTTCCTTCTTTTCGCCAATCCCGGTCTCCTCGACCTTCTCGTTGTGCGCCTGGATCTCCCGCCCCCGCTTGAGCTGCCGCTTGATGCTCTCGGCCTCGTCGACAAACAGGACCACGATGTGGAAGCGGCACTTCGGGAATTGGTAGTGGCCCTCCGCGAGCGCCTGCTGGTGGAGCTCCTGCAGGCGGTTGTAGAGCAGCTTGACGCACTGTCCCTGCACCCCGGTGCGGGGAAAACCGTCCACGATGGCCCCGTGTTCGAACTCGGGGTCGAGCAGGCGACGGAAGACCAGCTCGGTCACCTCGCGGTCGCCGACGAGCAGCCCGGCATCCATGCGCTTGCGGGCAGCCGGGCTCTTCAGCAGGTCGCTCACCGTGATGGGCGGTGCGGTCAGGCCCCGCGTCCGCATGATAAAGCCGGTGTTCGTGCCTTTCCCGGCACCGGGTGCCCCGTTCAGCCAGAAGATCTCCTTGGGGAAGCGGAGCTGCTCCCGCCCGAACTCTTCCTCGATCTGGGACCAGACCCGGTCGAAGATGATGGTGGGGTCCTTGATTTCAAGGTCCTGGACGGCNGGTGGCTTTGGGGTGGGGTTTGCGGTAGAGGAATCCCGGGGTGAGGAGCTCATGCCCGGGACGATGGCCGTGGACTCACGGGCTGGCAATTCCGAAGCGGCACTTCGGGGAGGCTTCCCCAAGGCGGGTGGTTGCGGGCCCTTCCGGAAGCAAGGGGGCGCAACTTCCCGCCGCCGAAGGGGCTGACGGGCCGGGCCCTTCCTAGAGCTTGCGCACGAAGGAAGTGGCCACGCCCTGGATGACCAGTTCGTCCACCGGGTAGAGTTCCGGATAGTCGGGATTCTCCGCCTTGAGATAGGGGGTGTGGCCAGCGGGTTGGAGGAAGCGCTTGAGGGTGGTTTCCCCGTCGATGAGAGCAGCGACGATATCGCCATCCTTCGGTTCGCGGGCCTCGACCACCACGGTGTCCCCGTCCTGGATGCCCGCGCCGATCATGCTCTCCCCGCGCACCCGGATCGCGAAGGTACGGTGCTGGCGGCGTTGCCGGGCGGTGAAGGCGTCGACCTGCAGGGAGCCGACCTCGCCGGCTGGTTCCACCTGGTCGGGGTAACCCGCGGCGATGTTGCCGAGAATGGGGATCTCCACGACTTCCACTGCCTGGTGGGCGGCCGGAGCCGGGGAGGGTGGCTCCTCGAAGGGGAGCGGTTCCCGGAGCCGGTAGGCGCGGGCCTGGTGGCGGGGCCGCTCCAGATAGCCCTTCTTTTCGAGGGCCCGCAGGTGGCCGACCACGGAGTTGGTGCTGCGGAACCCGAAGTGGTCCTGGATGTTCCGGATACTCGGCCAGTAGCCTTCGACGACGGAGTGGTCGCGGATGAAACGGAGGATATCCCTCTGGCGCTGGGTAAGACCTTTCATTGTGAACAGGATTCTACTTGAACATCCACTCATGTCCAGCACAAATCTGCAGGCGTTCCCCCGTCGACGGGGGGTCCGGGACGGGGGTCCGGGCTAGGTCCCGTCCGCGGGCTGGAGGGTGCCGCGCAGCCGGGCCCAGAGGATGCCGTACCACTCGTGGAAGAGGGCCTGCCAGTTCCTCCAGGTGCTGGCGCTGGGAAGGAAGCGGAGGTCTCCGCCGGGTGAGCCGTCGGAGAGGAAACCGGCGGGAGCCGGGGTGGGGTCGAGGCCGGCCGAGCGGAAGAGCCCGACGGCGCGGGGGAGGTGGAGGGCGGAGGAGACCAGCAGTACCGGTGCGGATCCGATCCGGTCGCGGACCCAGGCAGCCTCCTCCGCCGTGGAGGTGGGTTGGGAGGCGATGGTGATCCGGTCCGGATCGATTCCGAAGGAGGTGGCGACCGCGGACATGGCGGTGGAGGAGGGCGGGCGCTCGCTGCCGGTGCCCCCGGTGAAGAGAAGGCGTGCGGAGGGATAACGACGGGCGAGCCGGACGGCCTCGACAGCGCGGGCCAGCCCGGTGGGGCTGAGCCGGGCGGTGGCCGGCGCGCCCGGCGGGGCCGCCCGTACCCCCCCGCCGAGCACGACGATCCAGGCGGGCGGCTCGTCCCCGGCGGGGTCGAGGAGGACGGGGAAGCGATTCTCGTAGCGGGAGAGGATGCCCTCCTGCAGGGCGGGGATGGAGAGGAGGACGAGCGTGAACAGGGCGATCCCGGCGAGGGCCAGGCCGAAGGGCCGGGTCCGGCGCCGGAGGGTGAGGAGGAGCCCGAGGAGGGCGAGGAGCAGGCAGAAAAAGGGCGGGTAGAGGAGGGCGGCGATGGTCTTGCGGAGGAGGAAGGGCATGNGCGGGCGGGGAGCTTGTCCGCGCCCGGGAAAGGGGTCAACGCCGCCTCCCCCGGGNCCGGGGGAGGCGAGGGCGGCGGGGGGAAGCCGCCAGGTGGCTTTCGCTTGGACAGGGGAGTGCTCCCGGGCTCAACCTTTCCGGCATGGCAACAGCGGATACTGCCGTTTTCGGTCTTGGACTCATTGGCTCCATCTGGGCCCGGCGCTATGCGCAGGCCGGACGCCTCGTGGCGAGCTGGAGCCGCCGCTCGGGCGCGGGGCTTCCCGGTCGCTGCGAAGACCCGCAGGAGGCGGCGCGGGCGGCGCGCGTGCTGCACCTCTGTCTTTACGACCCGGCCTCCGTCGACGCCGTCCTCGAGCGAATCCTGCCAAGCCTGGGGAGCGGCCAGCTCCTCGTGCAGAGCACGACCATCGATCCGGAGCACGCCGAGAGCTTTGCCGCGCGGGTGCGGGAAACCGGCGCCGCCTACGTGGAAGCACCCTTTACCGGGAGTTCCCCGGCGGCGGAGGCCGGCAAGACCGTCTTCTATCTCGGCGGACCGCCGGGGGACCGGGAGGTGGCCCGGGAAGCCCTTGCCCCTCTCGGCGAGCGAACCTTTCCCTTTGCCAGCCCGCGGGAGGCGGCGGCAATCAAGCTGGCCATGAACGTGCAGATCGCCGGGATCGTGGAGGCGCACGCGGAGGGGCTCGTGCTGGCCCGGTCGGCCGGAATCGCCGACGAGGACTTCTTTGCCGTTCTCCGGGAGAATGCGGCGTGGTCGGGGGTGGCCGCCCTCAAGGAGGAAAAGATGCGCAGCGGGGATCTCTCTCCCCAGTTTTCCGCGGCGAACATGCACAAGGATCTCCGCCTCGCCCTCGGGGCAGCCCCCGGGGACTTGCCGAACTTGCGCACCGTCTGCGACCGGCTGGCCGAGTGGGTCCGCCGCGGCGGGGGAGAGGACGATTTCCTCGCGGTGTTGCGGCTGCTCGAGGAAGGCGTTTCCGGGGACCCCGCTGGCCGCTCGGGAAACCGTTGACAGGTGCTGGGGGCTGCGGAAACTACTGCTTCATTGAGACTGCCCGTCCCCTCCCGACCTGAGACCGCCCGTTCTTTCCCGACCCTCCGCCGATCGGCCATGTCCGAAAACCTCACCAAGCGAGACATCGTTCTGCGGATCTATGAGGACGAGCGGAACCAGTACCCGCAGAGGGAGGTGAAGGACATTGTCCAGCAGACTCTGGAGGCCATCGCCGACGCGATCGCCTCCGGCCAGAACGTGGAGCTGCGGAACTTTGGGGTCTTCCAGATGCAGGTCCGCAAGGAGCGGGTCGGCCGCAATCCCAAGCAACCGGAGGAGGATGTGGTGATTCCGGAAAGGGCTGTTATCAAATTCAAGCCGGGCAAGGAGCTCCGGAACCGCCTGAAGGAGCTCGACCCCTCGCGGTTGTCGTCGCCGGCAGACGGGAGCTGAGGCCCGGTGTCCTCCTCCCATGGTGGGTCGGACCGGGGCTTGCCCGGGTTCCGCGAGTTTCTCCCCGAGCGCCAGCGGGTGCGGCGGGCAGTGTTCGCGCGCCTGCATGAGGCGGCCCGTCGGTTCGGGTTCGAGGAGTACGACGGTCCCGTTCTCGAGCCCCTGGAGCTGTACACGGAGAAGTCCGGCGAGGAAATCGCCGGCCAGCTATTCTGGTTTGAGGACCGGGGCGGGCGGGCGGTGGCCCTGCGTCCGGAGATGACGCCGACCCTCGCCCGTCTCGCCGGTGCCTCCGCCTCTTCCCTCGCCAAGCCCGTGCGGTGGTACTCGCTGAACGAGCAGTACCGCTTCGAGCGGCCACAAAAGGGTCGCCAGCGGGCCTTTACGCAGTGGAACCTCGATATCCTGGGCGAGGCTTCGCCCGGGGCGGACGCGGAGGTGATCGCCTGCCTCCTCGCCGGGCTGCGCTCCTTCGGGCTCGGGGAGACGGACCTGGCGGTGCGGGTGAGTGACCGGCGGGTGTGGACCCGGGTGCTGGAGTTGCTCGCGGTGCCGCCGGAAAGGCACGCGGGCCTGCTCGGCCTCGTCGACCGTATGGATCGGCAGCCCGAGGACGAGCGCGAGGCGGCGGCGGCGGCTCTCCTCGGGGCGAGCGCGCCGGAGGTGCTCGGCCGGGTGGCGGAGCTGCGTACGATCCGGCGGGAGGAGGACCTCNCCTCCTTNCTCGACTCGCTGACCACCGATNGCGCGGCGCGNGAGGCCAACGCGGCNTTGCTNGCCGANTGGTCGGCCTTGCGCGGGGCCGTCCGCGCCCTCGGGTTGGATGCCTTTGTACNGGTCGACTTCGGCATTGTCCGGGGCCTCGCCTACTACACGGGCCCGGTCTTCGAAATCTTCGAGGCCAGTGGGACGGGTCGGGCTCTTGCCGGGGGCGGGCGCTACGACGACTTGATCGGCCGGGTGAGCGGTCATCCGCTGGAGGCGGTGGGGGGCGCCCTCGGCGATGTCACCCTTCTCGACCTGCTCGAGGAGCGCGGCTGCCTGCCCACGGCGGGCCGGTCCGTGGACTGTTATCTCGCCC
>PR_CR_10_Liq_1_inCRDRAFT_1000415_pt1 | contig 26902 bp, 21 predicted proteins | sample PRCRCaboRojoPR_3_FD_10241 | JGI IMG/M metagenome (IMG submission 10241)
ATTTTGATTTCCCGCTCGACTTGTCCACCAACCGGCCCTTCACCCAGATCGATCCACTGGTTACCAACCTGTTTTACTGGAACAACATCATGCACGATGTCTGGTACTACTATGGATTTGACGAGGCAGCCGGCAATTTCCAAACAACGAATTACACCGGACTTGGTGAAGGCGGGGACTATGTGCGTGCAGAAGCCCTGGACGGCAGCGGAACCAACAACGCCAACTTTGCAACGCCCACCGATGGCAACCGCCCCCGCATGCAGATGTACCTCTGGGGCGGCGCATTGCCCAACCTCGATACCGATGCCCGGCTGACCGTGACAGACACTGCCGGCAACGCTACAGATTACACTTTTGTGCAGGCGGGCTTCGGAGGAGCACTTCCGGAAGCCAGTGCACCGCTAACCGGCGAGCTGGTCCTGGTGGAAGACGAAGCAGCGCCTGTCACTGATGCCTGCGAAGACCTGGTGAATGCGGCGGCACTGGAAGGCAAAATCGCCATTATTGACCGGGGGAACTGTGAGTTCGGATTCAAAATACTCAGTGCGGAAAACGCAGGTGCAATTGGTGCAATTATCTGCAATAACGTAGCCGGCGACCCTATCACCATGGGGGCGGGTGCCGTAGGTGATCAGGTCACAATACCCTCTGTGATGATTACTCAGGGCGACTGTGCAATACTGAAAACACTGCTGCCTGGCGCTACGGTCACCCTTTCTGCGCCTGAACTTCAGGTCCCCAACCCGGGCCCTTCCGGCCTGAGCAGCGATCTGGATAACGGCGTGATTGTGCACGAGTACACCCACGGTATTTCCATCCGCCTTACCGGTGGCGCGGGCAACAGCGGCTGTCTGGGCAATTTCGAACAGGCCGGCGAAGGCTGGAGCGACTGGTACGCTCTGGCGATGACAACGACTTCCGAAAACACGGCAGACCAGGTACGTGGCATTGGCACCTACGTCGTCAATGAACCCACTAACGGAGGCGGTATCAGGACCTATCCCTATACTCGTAATATGAACGTCAACCCTCATACCTACTCGGACATCAACGGGGAGTCTGTTCCGCACGGCGTGGGCTCAGTATGGTGTGCCATGATTTGGGATATGTACTGGAACCTGGTTGATGAATACGGCTTCGATGACAACCTTTACACGGGCACCGGTGGCAACAATATGGCGATGCAACTGGTCACGGATGGACTGAAATTACAGCCTTGCAGTCCGAATTTCCTGGAAGCCCGCGATGCCATACTTGAAGCAGATATGCTCAACTACGGTGGAGCCAATCAATGCCTGATTTGGGAAACCTTCGCCCGTCGGGGGCTGGGCGCGAGTGCCATAGCCGGGGGCGTGGAAGCCTTTGATGTGCCGGATGCCTGCAACTTCACTTTCCGGGTGAACAAAACCGGGGTAACAGAAGCCGATGCTGGCGATGTTATCACTTACAACCTCGAAATTATCAACGGCCGTACCGTAGCCGTGGAGGACGGTATCGTTACCGACCTTTTGCCGGAAGGCACCACTTTCGTGGAAGGCAGCTCCAGCTGCCCGGCTACTGTGGAGGACGGTGTGCTGACCTTCGATCTTGGTGAAGTGGAAAGCGGTGCAACCATCAACTGTAGCTATCAGGTGGCACTGGATGACGACAAAGGAACCTACGCAGTCTTTGAAGATGGTGCCGAAGAAGGGCTGGACAACTGGACCCTGGAAGCACCGGTGGGTACCAATAACTGGCAGGTGACCAATGTGGATGCCTATTCAGGCAACACCTCCTTCTTTGCCCGCAACCTGGCCACGGCATCAGAACAAAGAATGACCATTGAAGTGCCTATGCCCAACAACGGGCAACGCCGGGGTATTTCCTTCTGGCACCGTTTTGATACCGAAAATGGCTGGGACGGTGGTATCGTCGAGATTTCTCCAAATGGGATTTTCTGGCTCAACGCCAGTGGCTATATTCTGGAAAATAACTACAACGGCACACTCAACCCATCTGCAGGCCATGATTTGGCAGGGCAACTCGCCTTTACCGGCGATAGCGACGGTTGGATACAAACGACCATCGATCTGGAATCTATCTCCTGGAGCAACATCATGGTACGCTTCCGTTTTGCTTCTGACAATCAAACCGGAGGCAACGGCTGGTACGTAGACGATGTCCGGGTACTTGGCGAACTTTACAGTATTACCAACGTAGCCTGCGCCGGGGAAGGTGAGGAAGCCCTCTGCGATGAAACAACGACGATTGTCAATATTGAGAATCCGGTTGCCACGCGCGAACCTGCCCTGCACGTAGCCATGACGCTGTCACCCAACCCGACCAAGGGCAAAGTGGTGCTTGCACTGGACGAGCCTTTGACGACAAGAGTCGACCTGGAAGTGCTCTCCGCCGATGGCCGGCAGTTGCGTTCGGAGCAATTCGATAGTCTGGAGAACCACACCCTTGATTTCTCCGGGTACAGCGCCGGGGTTTACCTGGTCCGTTTGCGCACCAAAGACGGCGTAACTACCCGTAAGGTGATTCTGCAATAAATCAAGGCAAAGGAATATCTTTAGCAAAGTGTGGCTGCCCTGCATATGTTTGGGGCAGCCACACTTGTTTTTGGATGGCTTGCGGGCTTGATCTGTTTTGCAATCCAGAGAATGCACAAAAAGCCTTACCTTTCTCCAAACCACAGGAAAGACCAATGGCAGGTACCCAAAAGCAGCGGCAAGCATACAATGAAGCCTTTCAGGAAGTCCTGGAACAGCTGAACCCCCAGCAGCGGGAGGCGGTGGATCAAATCGAAGGCCCGGTGATGGTCATTGCGGGGCCGGGGACAGGCAAAACCCATATTCTCTCTTCCCGTATTGGCCGTATCCTTATGGAGACGGACGCACAGGCGCATAATATCCTTTGCCTGACTTTCACCGATGCGGGGGTGAATGCCATGCGCGAACGCCTGTTGCGGTTTATTGGCCCGGAAGCGCACCGGATTCCCATCTACACCTTCCACTCCTTTTGCAACAGCATCATTCAGGACAACCTGGAGCGCTTTGGCCGGCAGGATTTGGAACCCCTGAGTGACCTGGAGCGCGTGGAACTGCTCCGCAAAGTACTGGATACCCTGCCGCCGGAACACCCCCTGCGCAAGGCCGCAGTGATGCCTATGCCTACGAAACACAGTTGCAAAACCTCTTCCAGCAAATGAAAGCCGAGCGTTGGACGGTACCCCTGATGGAAGAGGCTATTGATGCTTACCTGGAAGACCTGCCCAACCGGGAGGAATACATCTACAAAGTCAGCCGAAAGGGGCAATATCAAAAAGGAGACCTCAAAACCAGTCAGATCGAGGAGGAAGTGGAGCGTATGGAACGCCTGCGGGCGGCTGCCCGGCTATATCCGGACTACCAAAAAGCCATGCAGCGCGCCAATCGCTACGATTACGACGATATGATCCTTTGGGTGCTTGATGCTTTTGAGCGTTTCCCCAATCTGCTGCGGTCGTATCAGGAGCGTTTTCTCTACATTCTGGTAGACGAATACCAGGATACCAACGGGGCGCAGAATGAGATCATCCGCAAGCTCGTGGCCTACTGGGAGATGCCCAACCTGTTTATTGTGGGGGATGACGATCAGTCCATCTACGAATTTCAGGGCGCCCGCCTGAAAAACCTGACGGACCTCTACGAAACGTACCGCAACGGGATAAGGCTGGTCGTATTGGAGGACAACTATCGCTCCACGCAGCCTATACTCGATGCGGCCCGGCATGTGATTGGGCAAAACGATATCCGGATCGTCAACCGGCTGCAGGAGCTGGGCGTCGAAAAGGTACTCAAGGCCAGCCATCCGGCAGTAAAGGACCTGCCTGCTGTGCCTGAGATTAGCGTGTTCCCCAATCCTATGCAAGAGGAAGTATGGCTGGCCGGCGAGCTGCAGCGGCTGCGGGGAGAAGGCGTGCCCCTTAGCGAAGTCGCCATCATCTACGCTAAGCACCGGCAGGTGGAAAGTCTGATGGAACTGCTGGAAAAGCAGGGTATTCCTTACCAAACGCGGCGGCGTGTGAATGTGCTCCACCTCCCGCTCATCCGCAACCTCCGGGTGATGCTGGAGTACTTTGCGGCAGAGTTTTCCCGTCCCACAAGCGGCGAACATCTGCTGTTCCAGATCATGCATTTTGTCTTTATCGGACTGCACCCCGACGATATCTCTGCGATAAGCCAGCGGCAGGCCCGTCAGGCTGGTAGCGACCGTACTGCCTGGCGCGACTTCCTTGCCCATCCTGAAGACTGGGCCGGGCTGGGGTTGAAAGATCAGCCCGCACTGCAGCGGTTCACCGATTTTCATCATCATATGATCCGGCAATACACCAACCTGAGTGCACCGGCTTTTGTGGAACAGCTCCTTAACCGCAGCGGGCTGCTGGCTTATGCTATGGGCCAGCAGAATAAAGCCTGGCTCCTTCAGGTGCTCCGGTCTTTTCTGGACTTTGTGCGCAGGGAAGCAGCCCGCAATCCGCGCTTGACAGTAGGTGGGCTGTTAGATTTATTGCGCAGTATGGATGCCAACCGCCTGCCCGTGGAAGCCAGTGAATCCATCTACGCACAGGATGGGGTACAATTGCTGACCGCCCACAGTGCCAAGGGGCTGGAATTCCGGCAGGTCTTTTTGCTGGATGTGACCCAAAAGCCCTGGGAGCCCAGTTCAAGGGGCAGTAATTTCAGGTTCAAACTGCCCGATACGCTCACTTACTCCGGAGAAGAAGACCCGCTCGAAGCCCGTCGCCGGCTCTTCTATGTGGCCATTACCCGGGCGCAGGAACGCCTGCATTTGTCTTACGCCACTCAGGATATAGATGGAAAAGCGACACCACGGGCCCGCTTCGTGGATGAGTTGCTGGAGCAGGGAGCCGTAGCCGTAACCGAGCGTGAACTGCCTAAAGATATGTTGCTGGAAGCCGAGGCCCTGCGGCTGATGGAGCAGCGGGCACCTGAAGTGCCTGCACCGGACCGGGACACCATCGAAGCTTTACTGGAGGGTTTCCAGCTTAGTGTTTCTGCCCTCAACCGCTACCTCAGGTGCCCCTTGGGATTCTACTATGAGAATGTCCTCCGCGCCCCGGTCCTGATGCGCGAAGCGGCCCACTATGGCACCGCCATGCACTACGCGCTGGAACGCTATTTCGAACGCATGCGTACCCACCGGGAACAGGAATTCCCACCGGTAGAGGTCCTAATTGAGGGCTTTGAGCAGGAAATGGAACGCCGCCGTGGCTTTTTTGCCCGCCGGGAATTTGAGCGCAGGCTGGAAGCTGGCCGGTATAACCTGCAGCAGTACTTTGAGGCACACCGCAGCAGTTGGTCCACAAATGTCCTGATGGAATACCGGCCCCGAAATGTGGAAGTTGATGGGGTGCCGGTCACGGGCAGCATTGATCAGCTTATTCAGCTCAACGCAGATCAGGCACGGGTGGTGGATTTCAAAACGGGCAGCCAGCAAAAGAGCAAGCTCCGCCGTCCTACTGAGAAAAACCCCAACGGCGGGAGCTACTGGCGGCAGCTGGTCTTTTATAAATTGCTCTACGAAAACTATCCCGGCAATGCCCGCACGGTAACCTCCGGCACTATTTCCTATCTGGAGCCCGATAAAACAGGTGCTATGCCGGAAGCAAGTATCAGTTATCAGCCCCGGGACACCGCAACCGTGCGCAAGTTAGTGCAGGAAGTCTATGCGGCTATTCAGAACCACGACTTCTTTACCGGGTGTGGCGAAACCGACTGCCCCTGGTGTAATTTTGCACGGGAACACATCGTGCCCGATACCTTCGCGCAACCCGAAATCGAAGCCCTTGATGACGAGAGCTGATCTTAAGACCGTCTTAGCTGTACTGGGCGAGTAGTTGTTTCACTTCCTGCTCCCTGGTATCAAAGTGGCGGTTAATGATCTCAGGCCTGGGATCAATGATGTACTGCGGTTCTTTGCCTTTCATGCGGATGGCAACCTTGCGTTCTACATAGACCACCACACCCGATTCCTTGTCAACGGAGCGGATCTGACCGGCTTTTTCCATCGCCTTATACCCTTCAGAGTTAAGCCGGTTGATGATGCGGCGGTTCTTTTCGTGCACTTCTACCTGATACACCACCAGCTCCGCTTTACTGCCAATGGGCGTGCTTTCAATCACCCGTACCTGTCCGTAAATAGCCCGGGCAGAGCCGTTGTTCGCCAGTGGGTAGTCCGTGAGGGCATTCTCAGCGACCAGCTTTTCATTGACCTTTTCGAGGTTGCCATCGGAAATGCCAGAGTAGATGCGCTGAAGCTCCGACTGCAGCCTGCCACTATCGGTGCTGTTGCAATTGTGTAGTAGTAAGGCGGTCAGGAGAATAAAAAAATACTTAGTGTACTGCATTGGAACAATTAATTAACAAGAAGCAGCTGCATAGTCAGCCCGCTTAATAGACAAGTAAAAACGCAATCCGGTTGGCTTTAGTGTAGAGCGGTGGCAAAAGTAACATTATCTTTGCAATTGCCTACCTTCGCACTGATCGCATTACAATTGTATGCCATGAAAGTAGCCATTATTGGCGGCGGTGCCGCCGGGTTTTTCGCAGCCATTGAGGCCAAGCGCAGTCATCCGCAAGCCGCTGTTGTCCTGTTTGAAAAGTCGCGTAAGCTGCTGTCCAAGGTGAAAATCTCGGGGGGCGGGCGTTGCAATGTAACCAATGGCTGTACCTCCATAGCCGAGCTGTCGAGGGCTTACCCCCGGGGCAGCAAACAGCTGAAAAAAGCCTTCCGGACCTTTAATACTGTGCATACCATGGACTGGTTTGAAAGCCGGGGTGTGGCCCTCATGACGCAGCCCGATAATTGTGTATTCCCGGTTTCCCAGGACTCCCAGAGTATCATCGACTGCTTCCTGAAGGAGGCCCGGCAGCTCGGGGTGCAAATTGAGACGGGCGTTGGCGTGGCAAAGCTGCAGCCGGTGGGAGAGGGGCTGAAGCTGCATTTTCTTAAGGGGGTACATCCGCCTGCCTTTTTCGATAAGGTCATTGTTGCAACTGGTGGTTCTCCAAAACGGCAGGGTCTGGAGTGGCTGGAAGCCCTGGGGCACCAAATTGAAGACCCGATACCATCCCTGTTTACCTTCAATATGCCTGAGGAATCGGTCACCGAGCTGATGGGCGTAGTGGTTGAAGAGGTGCAGGCCAGCATTCAGGGCACCAAGCTGAAATCGGATGGCCCCTTGCTGATCACCCACTGGGGCATGAGCGGGCCGGCTATTCTCAAACTCTCGGCCTTCGGAGCACGTGCGCTAAGCGAGTTAGGTTATGTGTTTAAGGTGCAGGTCAACTGGGCGAACGAGCAGAATGCCGAACAGGTGTCGGACGACTTATGCGGTATCATGGTCGCGCATCCCAAAAAAGACCTGAATAATGAGCGCCCCTACGCTTTGCCCAAACGCCTGTGGAGTTACCTGCTAGCCAAAGCCGAGCTGCCGGAAGACAAAAAATGGGGCGAAATCGGCAAAAAAGGCCTGCATAAGCTTACCCATCTCCTCACCAATGACGTGTACCAGGTGCAGGGTAAAACCACTTTTAAAGAGGAGTTTGTTACCTGCGGTGGCGTAAGCCTTCAGAGCATTGATTTTAAGACCATGCAAAGCAAAGCCTGCAAAAATCTTTATTTTGCGGGAGAAGTTCTGGATATTGACGGAATTACGGGTGGTTATAATTTTCAGGCCGCCTGGACTACAGCTTTTATCGCGGGGCAACTCAATTAATTAACTAAAACAACGAAAAACCATGGGATTACTGTACACGCTTATCGTAGGCGCCATTGCCGGCTGGCTGGCCGGAAAAATTATGAAAGGTGCCGGATTTGGACTGCTCATCAACATTATATTAGGGATCGTTGGCGCTTATGTGGGCAGCTGGCTGTTCCGGGAACTAGGCATAACCATTGGTACGAGTTCTGGTCTGATCAATACCATCATAACCGCTACAGCAGGTTCTGTAATAGTGCTTTTTATTGCAGGGCTATTTAAGAAATGATCCTATTCGGAAAGGTCCGTTTGAAAAGCCTCTCCGGTTATTTACTAGTATGTCCACGCCGGCTGCCCTTCCTCGTAGGGAATACACGGCTTATATTGTCCGGGTATCGGCAGAAAAGCGGTCACTTCCGTCCCTATCTTTTCCGAAGTGAAATATCCAAGCAGCACGAGTTGCTTGAGCTTAAGGAAACCAGACCAGGCGGTCTCGCCCATGTCATCCGTCACCGTCTCCACACTGCGGGCTTCTGCATCTATGGTGTTAAGCAGTGTAAGCCGTTCCTCCGGTTGAAGGGAAGCAAAGGTTTTGTTGTGTTTTGACTGGGCCTGGGCTTCAATTTGCTCTATGCTTTCGCGCAGAGCTGCCTGTTCTTCTTCCGGCAGGCAGGTGGCGGCAAGCTGATCGATGAATGCCGGAACGCCCACATCTTTAGCGCCCGGTGTTTCTGTAGCGGGCAGTATGGTCTCGGCAATTTCCGAAAGGGCTGCGGCCTGTTGGGCATCAAAAAACTTCAGTGCCCAGGCAGTTACGGTGGAGGCTTCTGCCTGACAGCCATTAAGCACAGCGGTTATGGTGGAAGCGGAAAGGGCCGCACCGGTCAGCAAAACGGTTCTTTTTATAGCTTCTCTTCGGTCCATGATCAGAGGTTCATTTTTTTGAGTTCCTGCACGGCATGATCGGCAGCGCGTGCTGTAAGTGCCATATAGGTCAGGGATGGGTTCTGACAGCCCGCTGAGGTCATGCAGGCCCCATCGGTCACAAAAACATTCGGGCAGTCCCACACCTGATTGGTACCGTTGAGCACGGAGGTTTTCGCGCTGCGGCCCATTCTGGCGGTGCCCATTTCGTGTATGCCCAGGCCCGGATAAGAACCGGCGTCAAAGGTTTCGACATTCCGGAAACCCGCAGCCTCCAGCATTTCAGCTGCCGAGTCCATCATATCCTTCCGCATGATACGCTCATTTTCCTTAAACTCACAGTCGATGGTGAGAGTAGGGAGCCCATGCTTGTCGGTCACTTCCTTGTTTAACCTGACGTGGTTTTCATAATAAGGCAGGCACTCCCCAAATGCGCCCATGCCTACCTGCCAGGGGCCTGGTGTAATGAGCTGCGCTTTGTACTCCGCGCCCAGCCCCTTATCCATTTCCTTAATGCCCCGTACCCAGTTTTGGCGGCTGCCACCACCCTGATAACCGAAGCCGCGGATATAGTCCTTGCGCTCGGAATGCTTGTCGAGGTTGCGGAATCGCGGAATGTAAAAGCCGGTTGGGCGCCGCCCTTCATCGTACCGGTCGCCGTAGTCATCGTGTATGCCCTGTGCACCGGCTCTGAAGTGGTGGTCCATCAGATTATGGCCGAGTTGTCCGGAGCTGTTGCCCAACCCATCGGGATTGTACTCGTCGGCGGAGTTCATCAGGATGAACGTGGACCCCAGGGCAGAAGCACAGAGGAAGACGATCTTCGCATAGAATTCCATCGCCTCGCCGGTCTCTGCATCGAGCACCCGCACGCCTTTGGCTTTCTTCGTTTCCGGATCGTAGATGATGGAGTGTACCACTGAATTCGGGCGCAGCGTCATATTGCCGGTGGCTTCCGCAGCTGGCAGGGTAGCGGCATTGCTGCTGAAATAGGCCCCGTACGGACAGCCCCGGATACAGCGGTTGCGGAACTGACAGGCACCCCGCCCGTGAATGGCTTGGGTGAGGTTGGCCGTACGGCCTATCGTTAGCGTGCGGCCGAAGTTGGCCTTCATGCTGTCTTTGAGGTGCTCCTCAATGCAGTTGAGGGGGATACCGGGCTGAAATTGCCCGTCCGGTAGATGGGGCAGACCCTCGGCAGTACCCTGAATGCCTGCAAAACGCTCTACGTAGTCGTACCAGGGCGCCAGGTCTTTGTATCGTATGGGCCAGTCTACACCGTAGCCGTCTTTGGCGTTGGCTTCGAAATCCAGATCGCTCAGCCGGTAAGAATGCCGGCCCCACATGATGGAGCGGCCACCTACGTGGTACCCCCGTATCCAGTCAAAGCGCTTCTCTTCAGTGTAAGGGTGCTCGGTGTCCTTCACCCACCAATGCTTGGTGGAAGGCGCCATGGTATAACCCGTACGCTGCTGCTTGGGGTAATCTTTGAGTTCCTCCTGTGTGAGCTTGTTGCGGTTGGGCAACTCCCAGATTTCCTTCATGGCAGTGGGATAGTCGCCGTGGCGCACCATACGCCCACGCTCCAGTACGATGGTCTTCAGGCCTTTCTCGCAAAGTTCCTTGGCGGCCCAGCCACCGCTGATGCCCGAGCCTACGACAATAGCATCGTAGGTGTTGTCGGCTTTGCCCTTGCTGTTGAAGTACATACGCTGCTTTGTTAGTTTGTTAGTGAGGTTTTTCTGAGGCGGTTGGCGAAAATACCAAAAATAATTGCTCAAAACAGATGAAGAACGCAATAATTGGGCCATCGGTTTAAAGGCAGGCCAGTACGATTACCTGAGGACGTGATACTGACCAATAAAAAAGCGTTAAATCAGTAGCCAGGGCTCTGAACTTTGGGTTTGCTGCGTTATACTGTTGTCCGATATTTTGATTGGGCTGCCTGTGTAATGCTAAATACCATACCTTCAACTACCCTGATGTTTTAAATTATGAACTCCAACTCGACCCCAAACCCGTTCCGCGCTTTCCTGATAGGGCTGTGGGTATTCCTGCAACCTGTCATAGCCTACACGCAGGACTTTACCATCATCGCCGAAAACCAGAATCTGTATTCGGTAGACATCGGTGCCTGTGAGGTGAACTTTCTGGCTTCCATTTCTCCGCCTTCTGTCAGTTTTGCCGATATTACCTATACTCCAGATGGGCAGCTTTGGGGTATCTCTACGGATGGGCGCTTGTTCCGGGTCAATCCGAATACCGGCACCACTATCCTGATGACCATCATCCCACAGGGGGGCTTCTCTTTCTACACCAGTCTGGTAGCTGACCAAAATGGACTGATCCATACGGTGGGTTCAAATGGGAATGTCTATACCTACAATCCGGCAACTGATACCGCCACTTTTCTTGGGCAATCTGAATATGGATCGGCAGGGGACCTCACTTTCGTGAACGGGCAGTTGGTGATGGCCGGAACTTCCAATCAGATGATCGAAATTGATTTAGACAATCCTGAAAACAGCTCACCCATTCTCAATTTCAACGTAGGCGGCTCCATTTTCGGGGTGGTCACTTTCGTGGAAGACTGTGAAAACACAGTGACCTATGCCAGCAATGACAGTGGGCAGGGCAATATTTTTGCCATCGATTTTGATAACGGGCAATTGACGCCGGTCTGTAACGCAGGCGTGGTCATTTACGGGGCAGCCAGTGAACTGGAGTTTCTGGCGGCGGCACCCCTTGAACTGGAGGCGGTACAAACCTTACCGGCCGATTGCGCGGACCCTGTAGGCAGCATTACCGTGGAGGTTTCCGGAGGCAACGGCGGGCTGATGTACAGTCTCGGCGGGCAGGCTTTTCAATCTTCTAATGTGTTTAATGGTTTGCTGCCCGGCATCTACACAATTTTGGTGGAAGACAGCTTCGGCTGCACGCTGGAAGTGGAAGCAGAAGTGGAGACGGAAGGGGAGGCACCGGTCATTCAGAAGGTCTTCCCGGAAGGGACAGCCTGCGGAGCCGATAACGGCAGCCTGACTATTGTGGCAGCAGGCGGGCTAATGCCCTACACGTTTAGCATCAATGGAGAGGATTTTCAAGGTGAGCCCACATTCGAAAACCTGCCCGCTGGCACATACCTTGCCGCGATCCTTGATGCACAGGGCTGTACGGATGCGGTGGAAGTGGAAATAGACAGCAGCACCGCACCCCTGGTTTCAGGGCTTGACGTGGACCCCTGCGAGGCATCTGGTGTCAACCTGACGGTTACGGCACTCAACGGCACCCCGCCCTACACCTACAGCATTGACGGGATGGCTTTCCAGTCTGATGCATTTTTTCCAAATATTCCCAGTGGCCTGCTCACTGTTACGGTGGTGGATGCCGCCGGTTGTGAAGCCACTGAAGTGGTTGACGTACCTGAAGCGACCCCTCTGCCTGCGTTGTCTGCCAGCACCACTCCGGTCAGCTGTACCAATGACGGAGGTACGATCAGCATCGGACCGGGTCCTTTCATCGGGCTTTCCTTCAGCCTTGATGGCGGCCCGTTCGGTGAAAACCCGGCCTTCGACGCCCTGCCTGCCGGAGCCTACACGGTAACGGTAAGAAACGAGGTGGGCTGTACTGAGAGCTTTGAAGTGGAAGTAGAGGATCTCGAAGACGGCCCGCAGTTGCAGGAGGTGCTGGTTCAGAATACCACCTGTGGGGAAGATAACGGGTGGTTGGAATGGGTATTGACAAGTGGCACCCCTCCTTTTACTTATCAACTGGACGCCGGCACCCCACAGGATAATGGTTTTTTTGAAGGCCTGGCTGCCGGTACTTACGTCCTGAATGTGGAGGATGCCCAGGGCTGTACCCTGGAGGCAGCAGCAGCTATAGGGGAAAGCGCCCCCCTCAGCATCAGCGTCTCCACGGCTTCCTGTGGTGAGGGGAGCAGTACGCTCACGGTATCTGCCAGTGGAGGGAGCGGGACAGGACTGGAATTTCGGGTTGACCAGGCCTCTTGGCAGCCTGCCCCTGTTTTTGAAGGGCTAAGCCCCGGTACATTCACCGTAGAGGCCCGGGATGACGAAGGCTGCACAGCAGTACGGGACGTTACGATAGCCGAAGTACCGGCTTTGTCAATCGCTCTGGATTTCGTGCGTGGTTGCGGGCCAGGCGAAAGTGCCCTGCAGGTTAGTGGCAGCGGCGGGAACGGCGGACTGCAATTTCAGCTCAACAGTGGATTGCCCCAGGGCAGCGGGCTTTTTACCGGGTTATCGGCTGGCCGCTATCAACTGACGGTAGCGGACTCGGCGGGTTGTATTTCAGAAATACTACCGGTGGAAGTGCCCGGCGCGGAGCCCCTGCGGCTGAGGGTGCAGGATATTCAGCCCGCCCTGTGTGCAGCTTCCAATGCCCGGCTCACCCTCGCCGGAAGCGGGGGCACACCGCCCTACTTTTACACTGTGAATGAGCAGGAGCAGAACGAAACTGTATTTGACAACCTGTCCGCAGGCACACTACCGCTGCTGCTGACCGATGCCGAAGGCTGCACCCAAATGGATAGCGTGACGGTGGCTACCGATTGCCCCATCTACGCCCCCTCGGCACTTTCGCCCAACGGCGATGGCCGCAATGACCACTTTGAACTCTTCTCCGGACTGCCTTTCTTTGTAGCGCAGTACCAGATTTTTGACCGCTGGGGCGGGCTGCTCTACGAAGCCTCCGGTTTTGGCTCGGAGGACAGGTCAGCGTACTGGGATGGTACCGCTGCGGGAGAACCGCTGAATACCGGGCTGTATACTTACTACATTGAGGTACTCGACAGCGAAGGGGAAGCGGTAACGCTAAAGGGCGGCATTATGCTGGTCCGATAAATCTAAAGAACATGATCGAATCTGATATCCGGAAAGCCCATACGCTGGAGGGCAGGTTTTACCGGGACCCGGCATTATTTGAGGCGGCGGCAGACCGCATTTGGGCGAAAGCCTGGCACTATGTAGAGGACGCGGCGGATCTGTCTGTGGCGGGCTATGCGCACCCCTTCACCCTGTTGCCCGGGGTGCTGGATGAACCACTGCTTATCGCAAATGATGCCGAAGGGCGGCGGCGCTGCCTGTCCAATGTATGCACCCACCGGGGGAAAATAATTGTGGAAGCGCCCGGTCTGGTTCGTCAGCTGAGTTGTGGGTACCACGGGCGCTGCTTCCGCCTCGACGGGACCTTCAAAAGTATGCCTGCGTTTGAAGAGGCCGCTGATTTCCCATCGGAGGCAGACCACCTGCCGGCGTTGCCGCTGGAAGAATGGCTGGGGCTGCTCTTTACGAGTCTTGAGCCTTACGCAGACTTCCGGGAGGCGGTTGCTCCAATTCAGGAACGGGTAGGGTTTTTGCCGCTGGATGAGCTGCAGTTCATGGAAGAGGGGAGTCAGGACCACCTGGTGAAGGCACATTGGGCGCTTTACTGCGATAATTACCTGGAGGGCTTTCATGTGCCTTTTGTGCACCCGGCACTGAATACCGCACTGGACTTCGGAGCCTATGATTACGAAACTTTTGACTGGTGTAACCTGCAGATCGGCATTGCTAAGCCGGAAGAGCCTGCTTTTGATTTGCCGGAAGGCCACCCCGACTATGGTCGGCGGGTTTACGCCTACTACTTTTTTCTATTCCCCAACCTGATGTTTAATTTCTATCCCTGGGGCTTGTCGCTCAATGTGGTGGAGCCTTTGTCCATCAGAGAAACGCGGGTACGGTTTCGGTCTTACGCTTTCCCGGGCACAGCCTTTAACCGGGCTGCCAACAATATCGACCAAACCGAACTGGAAGACGAAGCGGTTGTGGAAAGTGTTCAGAAAGGGATTCAGTCCCGGCTGTACAAGCGCGGGCGGTTTTCACCGAAAATGGAACGCTGCGTGCACCACTTTCATCAACTGATAGATCAGGCCATGAAGGTTTAAGTCCGTTTATTAGGCCTGGAGTCTTCTTTAATTGACTGTTGTTCTTCCGGATGCCCAAACTCAAGTTCAGTACTTGAGTAAGTCGTACCAAAGGTCTTGGAGAGTGTAATGACCTGGTCAATGGCATTCAACAACTGCTCCCTGCTAAGTTCTTTAAGGGGATGGGTAAAGACACTCACCACAAAACCATCGTGAATGCTGTATTTGGCATCAAGGGCGGAGTGGAAGTTGGCGCGCAGCATTTTCTCCAATTGTAAAGTGGTGGCTTCTTCTGCTTCAATGATAGGTGTGAAGATGCGCATGCGGTTGTTGTCCGAATCAGAAAGGACGAGCAGGATATGGTCTTGTGTGTAGAGCAGCCATGCACCGGGGTCGCCTTCGTAGCTGATGTCTGCTTTGCGGAATGCCTTTTCCATCTTTCGCAAATTCATCTTGCCCTGGGCTGGCAGGGAAAGGGTACTCGTGAAAAAGCAGAGGATCAGCAGCAGTCGCATACGCGAGGTATTTTTCATTCAAAATTTAAGGTACAAGATTAGCCGGGGCGCACCAAACAGCTACAGCAGGCATTTCGCTGCTCCAAGACGAAACAGGGGGCTACTGCATCACCTTCATCCAGTCGAGCACATCTTCATCGCTTTTCCACTGAATGTCGGAGGGCAGCTCCGCCTGCTCCCGGTTTTTAAGGTCGATGACGATAGCGCGTTCGTTGCTGCTGTCTTCACGCAGAAGCAAAAACCGGTTCTCCTGTGCGGTCAGCCCTTCCCGGGGCTGCAAAGTTATGGGGCGCTCAAAGACCGGATTGATGCGAAAGAGGCGGTCGCGCCGGTCATAAGAAGGCATAAGGACCTGGGTGCCCTGATCAGAAGGCAGGAGAAAAGCCTGATGGTAAGCTTCTAATTCATCCTGATATTCTGCAGCCGGGAAAACCGGACCGGGGGATTCCCCATCGTCCAGGCGGAAAACAAAAGCCCCATAATCTTGAACATACCCGATGAGGAAGGACTCCCACATTTCCAGGTGCTGAATGTTGCCGGATTGGGCATCCACCCCATAGCGCTCGCTCTTAAACTGAGGCTGAAAAGGGCCACTAAGCTGCCGCTCTTCCAGGTCAAACAGGAAAAAATGGGTGGTGCCCCTTATGGCGAGTTGCTGCACAGCGCTGTTGTAATTGATATCTGCGATCTGATAATGAAAATCAGCAGAGCGGTCTACCGGCAGGGTTTGCTCCAAAAGGCGCTCACAATTGCTGCTATTGAAAACGAGCAGCCTGCGGTGGCTGTCGCCTAATTTTTCATCATAGGTGGTGCTGTCGGCCACGATGGCGAGGTAGAGCTCCTGAGCAGGGCTGTAGTAGGTGTTGCCGGGCAGTACTTTTCCCGGAACCGGGCACTCCGGGCGTGGTGCCTGACGGGCAATAGCCGGGGTGATCGTATCGGTTGGCTCCGTGGTGGCTGCTTCCGTGTCAGTGGAGGAGGAATCGGCACAGCCCATAAGCAAAAGTAAGACCGGTAGCAAGTAGCTGAATAGTCGCATGAAATTGTATTTGATTGGACGCAACCTCGCCTTCCGGCAGGCGCTCTTTATAAAACGAAGGGCAGGGGAATAAGTTGGCAAACCATGGTATTCGCCCGGTAGAGTGCTTATCCAAAAGGCAGACATGACTATTTACGAAGTTTTTCGTATTAAAACTTGCAATTACGAATCTCTTCGTATAACTTTATCTACGAATCATTTCGTAAAAAGCTGCTTAATTGTCGATTATGAGTCAATCCAAGAAAATACGGCCCACCGAATCCGAGCTGGAAATACTGCAGGTGCTGTGGGAACACGGCCCCTCCACCGTACGCTTTGTCAATGACCAATTGAATGAGGACCGGGAAGTAGGGTACACCACCACCCTCAAGCTCATGCAGATTATGGCAGAAAAGGGGCTGGCTGACCGTGATACTTCGCAGCGCACGCACATCTACAGCCCGGCGGTAACGGAAGCGGAGACGCAACAAAACTTGCTGACCCAATTTGTAGACCGTACTTTCAAAGGCTCGGCTATGAAACTGGTTATGCAGGCTTTGGGCAACCACAATGCCTCCGAAGCGGAGCTGGACGAAATCAAAGCCCTGATAGAGGAAATCGAAACTAAGCAGAAAAAGTAATCACCCGACTATGTCTACCACACTTGACTTTCTTGCAGATCCTCTGGTTTACGCCCTCGGCTGGACCGTCGTCCACTCCCTTTGGCAGGGCATGCTCATCGCTTTGGCCTTAGCCGGTGGGATGATTTTGGCGCAGCGCCGGACCGCGCGTTTCCGGTATGGGCTGGCTGTTGGAGCACTGTTGATGCTGGTCGCCGTATCCGCAGCTACCTTTTACCTGTATTTTGAGGTACCGGATAGCGCTGGGAATGGACTGACCGCGGCTCCGGTTCCAATGGCTGAAGGCGCTGCCCCGTTAATGAATACCCAAGCCGCCCCACTGCAAGGCCTCGCTTTCTGGCGGGCACAGGCACAGGCCTATTTTGAGCAGCATCTACCGCTGATCGTGGCTGCCTGGCTATTAGGCGTAGCCTTCTTTTTGCTGCGCATGCTGGCCGGGCTGGGTTATGTGCAGCACCTTCGGCACCGGTCTGTCCGGCCGATGGGGGAGCCCTGGCAGGGCAAGCTGCAGGCGCTTTCTCGCCGCCTTCGGTTGCGCCGCAGGGTGCAGTTGCTCGAGTCGGCATTGGTGCAATCTCCGGTAGTGATCGGCTGGCTGAAACCCGCGATTCTGATTCCGGTAGGCACGATCAATGCCCTGACGCCGGCGCAGGTGGAGGCGGTACTGGCCCACGAGCTGGCGCATATTTACCGGCAAGACTATTTACTCAATATCATGCAATCGATAATTGAGGCACTGTATTATTTCAACCCGGCTGTTTGGTGGATTTCCGCCTACGTACGCATGGAAAGGGAAAACTGCTGTGACGACATCGCAGTAGGCCTTAGTGATGACGCCCTGGGCTACGCAAGAGCCCTCGTCAAAATTGAAGAAGCCGCTCAGCGGCATCCGAGAATGGCGATGGCCATGGCTTCGAAAGGGCGCCCTTTTCTGCTGCATCGCGTACGGCGCATCCTCAATCAACCACCACAAAAAATGTACACCATGGAAAAAATGACCGCTACCGGCTTATTGCTGGCTGCCTTGTTNTTCTTCTCTTTCTCCTACGCNCACAANAGTNCNGAANCTGCTGAGCGTACAGNANTGGAAGCTTTNGATGAATTNCCANCGTTGCCANTGANAACNCTGGCNTCCCGTTGGGCCGCACCCGATACCCTCCCTCGTCAGATCATTCAGCTCCAAACCGAGGACAACGGGCGCACGGTCGACGCTGAATTGCAGGATGGGAAGATCACCAAACTAAGTATCGACGGAAAGGAAATCCCGGAAGCTGAATTCCCAAAATACGAAGGTTTGGTGGAGGGAATGCTTGCAGATATGCCTCCTCCTCCGGCACCCCCTGCACCACCGGCGCCACCGGGAATGCCCAATGCGCCAGCGCCCCCTGCACCACCAACGCCCCCCACGCCTCCAGGCCCCCCTGCCGCCCCGGAAGCACCCCGCCTGTTGCGCATGGAGCGCAGCACGGATAAAAAAGTCCGCACTGAAAAGCGCGATGATGGCAGTGTAATTATTGAAATACAGGATGAGCGCAACGGCGCGCCTATGGAAGTGATCGTTGAACAAAAAGACGGCAGGCAGGTCATCCGCATTGATGAGCGAATCATTGAGGTAGGGGACAGCCTGGTTATCGAGGACGGAGACCGGAATGTATTCTTCCTAAACGGCAAAGACAAGGATTTTGACTTTGACTTCGAATGGACGGGCGACAAGGAGATGCTGAAAGGTCTCCGGTCAACGGAAGAAATGGAAATCATCCTGGAGGAAGCCCATGAATCTACTCAGAAAGCATTTGAGGAATTGCGCAAAAAAGGGCTTACAACCTACGACTTCGACGATGTCGAAATAGAGATGGATGGCTTTGGGCTCGGGGGGGCTCATCCTGAGGTCCGGGTATTTACCGCACCGGAGCTTCGGGGAGCAGACTATCGTTTTCCCCGGCCCGGAGGAGGCAGCATGAAGCAAACCATTGAGCAGCAAATGCTCCGTGACGGATTTATAGAAAGTACAGAGGAATACAAATTCCAGCTCAGCGGCAAGGGCAAACTGCGCATCAATGGCAAGCGCATGCCGGATGGCGTCTTTGAACGGTACAAAAATCTGTACGAGCGGTCTACCGGTTCCCGCCTGGGGCAAGGGGATGAGGTAGAGATCAATAAGAAGCCCTAAAGAAGAAATTGGCGCATAGTTAGATCGTTTGGAACAGCCAGGTAACATTGCCTGGCTGTTTCGCTATGCCCCCAGCCACCGCTTAAAGTCGGAAGCCCGGTCCCGGCTGATCGTTACCTCAAAATCAGCAGCGGGCCGAAGGGTGACCAGCAGCCGCCCATTGAAAAAAGGGGCTACTTTATGTACGGATTGTATATGCGCAATGACTTTGCGGTTTAAACGGAAAAAAGAGGCGGGCTCCAGCAGTGGTTCCAGTGCATCCAGTGTGTAGTCCAGCGCATGCCTTTTTTTGCCTTCCAGTTGTGCAAAAACGATGCCGTCCTCTGAATAGAAATACTGGATTTCCTCCGTGGAAATGTAGCTCAGCTGTTGCCCAATCTTGATGATAAACCGGGACTGATACTGGGGTTGAGACAGGCTGTTGACCAGAGATTGCAGGACATCCGGAGACAGCATATTAGGCGACTGCTGCCGGCGGTCAAATTTTTGCAGGGCGGCGGCCAGCTCTTCCTCTTCAATCGGCTTGAGCAGGTAGTCTACGCTGTCCTGTTTGAAAGCCTTCAGGGTATACTGGTCATAGGCAGTGGTAAAAACCACCGGTCCCATAAAGGGCGAATGCTGGAAAATGTCAAAGCTAAGCCCATCCCCCAGCTGTATATCGAAAAATGCCAGATCCGGAGCAGGGTTATCCTTCAGCCATTGCAGGGTGCTTTCCACGCTGTCCAAAGTGCCGCATATTTCAGTGCCCGGCCTCATCTTCAGGATCAGCTGGCTGAGCCGTTTGGCGGCAGGGTATTCGTCTTCTACGATTAGGAATCTCATAAAAAGAGCAGGTTGCTTAGTGTTGGGCTGGCAATTTTAAGCCAGACTTTGAAGATAATACGAATTTATGTAATTTGTAACAAATTTAAGCCACCTGCTTAAAGAAGGTCCTTGTGCACAAAAACTTGCTTAACTAGATACCCCATGAAGGCAACCGAAGCGCAAACCGATCTTGCGCCCAAGATACTAATCGTTGACGATAGCCCCCTCAATACAAAATTGCTGAAATTCATACTCGATGAAGCCGGGTATGAAACCGTTGTCGCTTCTAACGGGGAGGACGGCATCGCGGCGCTGGAAGCCGAACAGCCCGACCTGCTGCTGCTCGATGTCATGATGCCGGATATTGACGGTTTTGAAGTCTGCCGGCGCATCAAAAAGGACCCGGCTAATGAAAACCTGCCCATCATTTTTATCACAGCCTTAGATCAGACGGAGGATATTGTCAAGGGTTTCGAACTGGGGGGAGTGGACTATGTCACCAAGCCTTTCAATAAAAAGGTGCTGCTGGTCCGCATCAAAAACCATATTGACCTGCTGACGAGCCGCCGTAAGGTAGAACGGCAGGCTACCGACCTGGCTGCCGCTAACCGCCTGAAGTCGCGGATGTTTTCCATCATCGGGCACGATTTGCGCTCGCCCCTTGGTTCCCTCAAGCTGAGCCTCGACTTTATCAACCGGGGGCTGATCGATCCCCGGAAAGAGGATTTTAAAGACATCGTCATTAAGCTGCTGCAGTCAACGGATGAGGGGCTCAACCTGTTGGAAAACCTGCTGGGCTGGGCTAAGTCGCAGAGCGATGCCCTGATCGTCACTCCCGAGGAAATAGAGTTGCGGGACGCTATCGAAAGCATTGCCCGCCTGGTGAAGCTCAACCTGGATAACAAAAAAATTCAGCTTGACCTCAACATCCCGGAAGATGTGCGGGTCATGGCCGATCTGCATATGCTCAACGCCATTGTCCGCAACCTGATCTCCAACGCTACAAAATTCACGCCCACCGGTGGCGCAATCACGGTCACCGCAGCGGAAGAGGGTGATGAGGTGGTCATAAAAGTGGCAGATACCGGCGTGGGCATACCACCGGAGAACCTGGACAAAATCTTCAACCCCAATGTGCAGACCACTACGGAAGGCACGAACAAGGAAGGGGGCAGCGGCTTAGGATTACTGCTGGTTCAGGATTTCGTTCAGAAAAACAATGGAAAAATAAGTGTTGAAAGCACCGTTGGTGAAGGCACCACTTTTGCATTTACCTTGCGAAAGGCTTAGGAGAAGCAGATGACCAACCTCCTGAGCACCCCGAGGCACAAAATATTAAACAAAGTGGGCACAAAGAAAGTAAGGCGGGTTTTATACCCCATGGTTTTTGTGGGCACAGCTTACTTCCTGTTGCAGTACATCGTACCGGGTACCAATGAAACCGGCAACCTCGCTGAAATCTGGAAAATTTACGTATTCCCCTACACGCTTTACTGGTATTTGCCCTCGCTTTTCTGGGTGTTTCTGGCGGTAGGCCTGCTGGATGCGTTCAAGCGGTTGGACAAGTTTGGGCATTGGGCAATCTGGACAGCAGTAGCCTTTGCTTTGCTGTTGGTAAGGGATATGGTGATCCCGGAAGCCCAAATGGAAAGTGAAAGGATTGCAAGTATTTGTGACAGAGAAGGCGTAAATAGTGGAAGGCTGAGCTTGTGAAACGCTAGCCGGTGGGTAGGAAGGGTGAAATTACTTACCTTTGGGGCTTTCAAAAAGCAGAAAATACAGCAAACCTTGAGCGATAAAATACGTATAGGCACCCGGGGCAGCAAACTGGCCCTGTGGCAGGCCCACTACACGCAAGACCGCCTTTCAGAAGCAGGCATTGAATCCGAGCTGATCATAATCAAAACGCAGGGCGACCGCATCCAGCACCTGAGCTTCGATAAAATGGAAGGCAAGGGCTTCTTCACTAAGGAAATTGAGGACGCGCTGTTGCGCAACGAGATCGACGTGGCGGTACACTCCATGAAAGACCTGCCGACCAACTCGCCGGAAGGCCTTTGCATCACGGCCGTTTCTTACCGGGAAAACCCGGCAGACTGGCTGGTCATCCGCAAGGAAAAGCTGGATAAGACTCAGGGCTTATGGTTACCGGAGAAAGCGGTGGTCGGTACTTCTTCCGCCCGGCGCAAGGCGCAAATTCTGGATTTCCGGCCCGATGTGGAGATCAAAGACATACGCGGTAACGTTCCTACCCGGCTCAACAAGCTGCGGGAAGGGCAGTTTGACGCCATTCTACTGGCTGCTGCCGGCATGACCCGCCTGAAAATCGAAGCAGAAGACCTGGAAGTCCTGAAGTTCAACCCTAAGGAATTCATTCCGGCTCCTGCACAGGGCGTGCTGGCCTGGCAGACCCGTGAGGAGGACAAGCCCACCCGCCGCCTGCTGAAGCACATCCACGAAAGGGAAACCGCCGAGCTGACCAATATTGAGCGTAAGATTTTAAATCTGCTCGACGGGGGCTGTCAGATGCCATTGGGGGTCTATTGTGAGAAGGACCCGGCCGGGAACTACCATGTATGGGCAGCGCTCGCTGATGCGTGGAATGCACCCCTGAGGCGGGTACAGCTTTCCCAGAGCACCAAACACCAGTTGGCGGAGCGTGTAGTGGAGGCTCTGCACAAGTCTTAGGCTATGTTTGGAACGGGTTCGGAATAAGCGTAAGGCTCCGACCTTAGTCTTAAAGCACCGCGCCCACCCGCTCCAGTGCCATGACCAGCGCCAAACCAAAGGCACCCCCTGAAATGAAGAGGTTCCACTCCCGTTGCCGGACCCGCATGAGTTGCAGGGCTACCGCAGAGAGGGCTAGTACTACCGCCACAATTGCCAATTGGCCTAGCTCAACGCCTATATTAAAAGCCAGTAGCTGGGTCACGAGCTGATCTTCCTGCCCGGGCATCAGGCTGGACCGCAAAAAATTGGAAAACCCCATACCGTGGATGAGCCCAAAGAGGGCGGCAAAACCGTAATTCACTTTCATAGTCCGGTCCCACACCCGGTTGCTGCCGGCTTTGCGGTGGGCAACAACGTTGTAGATGGCCGTCAGCGCGATGGTTACCGGAATCAGGAATTCTATCCAGGCGGCATTGACCGGTATAACCCCCAGCACCGCAAGGGCCAGCGTGATGGAATGCCCAATGGTGAATGCCGTGGCTAGCAGAGCCACACTCTTCCACTCCCGGAGCTGGTAAATGGCACAAAGGGCTACGATAAACAGGATGTGGTCATAGCCTTCCAGGTCAGAAATATGGCTGAAACCCAGTTGGAGGTAAGTCTGAAAAACAGATTGCATAGATTGGTGCGGTTAGTCTGATGCAAAAATAAAGCGCCGCTCCGGTTTATTCCCCGAAACGGCGCGCTTTATATGGTCAGCATAGGGGCTTAGTGCCCGGTTGCATTAATAGCGGTAGTATTCCGGCTTGTATGGGCCTTCCACTTTTACGCCAATGTACTCCGCCTGATCTTCGCGCAGGGTTTCCAGCTCGGCACCAATTTTTTCCAGGTGCAGGCGGGCTACCTCTTCGTCGAGGTGCTTAGGCAGGGTGTACACTTCGTTTTCATACTGATCACCGTTGGTCCACAGCTCAATTTGCGCCAGTACCTGATTGGTGAAAGAGTTGGACATCACGAAGGAAGGGTGGCCGGTAGCACAGCCCAGGTTGACCAGGCGGCCTTCTGCCAGCAAAATAATATCCTTACCGTCGATGGTGTACTTGTCAACTTGTGGCTTGATCTCAGTCTTAGTGTGGCCGTGCTCGCGGTTAAGGTAGGCAACATCAATCTCGTTATCAAAGTGGCCGATATTACAAACGATGGCCTTGTCCTTCATCATCTTGAAGTGCTTTTCGCTGATGATGTCTTTGTTGCCTGTTGCCGTCACAATGATATCAGCACGCGGAATGGCATTCTCCATGCGCTTCACTTCGAAGCCGTCCATAGCCGCCTGCAGGGCACAGATCGGGTCAATTTCGCTGACGATCACCCGGCAGCCAGCGCCACGCAGGGAAGCGGCAGTACCTTTGCCCACATCGCCGTAACCGGCAACAGCAGCTACTTTGCCCGCCATCATCACGTCGGTGGCACGGCGGATCGCATCCACTGCAGATTCCTTACAGCCGTACTTGTTGTCAAACTTGGACTTCGTTACAGAGTCGTTGACATTGATTGCCGGCATAGGCAGGGTACCTTTGCGCATACGCTCGTACAGGCGGTGTACGCCGGTAGTGGTTTCTTCGCTCAGGCCCTGAACGCCATCAATCAGTTCAGGATGCTTGTCCAGAACGGTGTTAGTAAGGTCGCCACCATCGTCGAGGATCATATTCAGGGGCTGCCCGTCTTCAAATGCAAACAGCGTCTGCTCAATGCACCACCAGAATTCTTCGTCCGTTTGGCCTTTCCAGGCGTATACCGGGATGCCAGCGGCAGCAATGGCAGCAGCAGCGTGGTCCTGTGTGGAGAAAATGTTGCAGGAAGACCAGGTGACATCTGCACCCAGCTCAACCAATGTTTCGATCAGCACGGCCGTCTGAATCGTCATGTGAAGACAGCCCGCAATACGAGCGCCTTTGAGTGGCTTGGATTCGCCGTACTTTTCGCGCAGGGCGATCAGGCCCGGCATTTCTGCTTCTGCCAGTTCAATCTCCTTGCGGCCCCAGTCCGCCAGGTTGATATCCTTAACTTTGTATTTCAGCTTTTGATCTACTGATTGCATTAAAGAATTGGTTTTTAAAGTGAAAATAAATGCATGCAGGGAAGTAACCTCCGCTGCTATTTTGCCGCAAAAATACAGTATTTCCCGGCCTTATTCAATTTTGAGCGTCAGGCATTTGTAGAAACTGATGCTTTATCAGGCATCAGAGGCTAAAGCTTGATCCATTTGCCTTCTTTGGGCGGGGCTTCGTATTGCTCGAGTTTTTCAAACAACTCCGGCAGGCTCGATGCGGTCATTGTTAGTTGCCGGTGCACCGGTTTTAAAAAGCCCTCTGCCTCCATGTGGTCCAGTTGCTTCAGGAGCAAATCGAAGTAGCCATTGACATTGAGGAAACAAACCGGGTGCTGCCCCTGTCCGACCTGCGCGAGGGTGAGCATTTCAAATACCTCATCCATGGTGCCGTAGCCGCCGGGCAAGACGATGACCGCATCTGACAATTGTGCCATTTTGATCTTTCGCTCGTGCATGCTGTCAACGACGTACAAATGGCTGAGTCCCTCATGGCAGACTTCCGCTTTGCGCAAAAAGAAAGGGATAACGCCAATGACCTCGCCGCCGGCTTGCAAAGCGCCTTCCGCAACTTCGCCCATGAGGCCCACTTTGCCCGCACCATAAACCAGTCGGATGTCGCGCTGTGCCAGCTGTTGCCCTACTTCCCGCGCGGTCTTCGCGTAAAGCGGATGATTGCCTGTGTTTGCACCGCAAAAAACGAGTGCTGATTTCATACCTGGATTTTTATGAGAAAATAGATTGGTAAACCCAATACCCAAAAAACGCGATGAGTATTAAAAAGTTGGTCACCGGAACAATTGCTTAACGGTGTAGCCAAAGCCTTTCTCCAGGTTGGCAATAAGGAGCAAGTCGTTGATCAGGTGGCGTGTAGTGATCCGTTCCGGTGTGGGCTGAGGCATAGGGGCAATTTTGGAATCAAAATAAGGCTTTTGCCCGAATTGCCGTAATCTTGCCATATCCTGCTTTTTTGAGCTCCATTTTAGGTTTTTTGCACCTAAACCAGCAATTTAGTTGGATTATTGCCACCAAGATTCACCCGGCTTATGAAACGACTGCTCTTCCTATGCTCAGTTCTTGCTCTGCATGTTTCTATACTTGATGGTCAAACCAGTACCGGCACCGCGTTCTGGCTGGCTTACATGGAGAACCTTGACCTGATCTTCAACGATGACCCTGTCTTCGCCATCGTTTTGCATGCAGATCAGGAGGCTACCGGTGAAATACAAATTCCGGCAACAGGCTTTTCCATCCCCTTTTCAGTTAGCGCGGGAGGTACCGAAGAAATGGAACTGCCGCCTGCCCTCTACTACATTCAGGGCTCGGATATCACGGGCAATACCGGTATTCGTATTGTCTCAGATGTGCCAGTACGGGCTACGGGCGTACACTACCGGGCCTACTTTTCAGAAGCCACGCACCTGCTGCCCGAACCGGAGCTGGGCACGGAGTACTTTCCCATCTGTTATGCCGATGATGTGGGCAATGATCCCTCCTCATTTGTGGTGCTTAGCACTGAAGATGGAACGGAGATCGAAATTACGCCCGCTGTCCTGACCCTGGGGCTCCGCCCACCCGGTGTGCCCTTCACGATTACGCTCAATGCAGGGCAGATTTACCAGGTACAGGCGGTGGAAGACCTGAGCGGGAGCAGCGTGCGCAGCCTTGCCGGGCAGCCGATAGCCGTTTTTTCCGGAGCCAAACAGGCGGACATCATTGACTGCGGGCAGCCAGCAGATAGCCACGTTTATGATCAGGCTTTGCCGGTGGATAAATGGGGCACCTTATACTACCATACCCCATTTCAAAACCAGGGCGTACAAGTCATCCGGGTGCTTGCTTCCGAAGATGATACAGAGGTATTCGTGGACTGCAATCAGGTAGCAACGCTTGATCAGGGGGAGTTCTACACCGTTTATGACGATTCTTATCTGAGCGGGCGGGTGATTTCTGCCAGCCAGCCGGTAGCGGTGGCGCAGTTTAATACGAATGGGGGCTGTTCACCTGGGCTTGGTGACCCCAATATGCTTTGGCTCTGGCCCGCCGATTATAAAACCCGTGAAGTCCGCTTCAAAAGCCTGGACCGTTTCAATGAGCTAATTGGTGATGCCTCCTTCACCCAGCATAGCGTGAATATTGTGGCCAATGCGGACGAGGTGGATAATATTCTGCTGGATGGCGCTCCACTGCCTGCTGGGGTGTGGATGGGCTATCTTGGCGACCCCAACAAGGCATACCGCAAAATTAGTTTAGGTCCGGGGGAACATACACTTAGTAGTCCTGAGCTTTTTCAGGCTTATGTGTATGGCAGAGGCTTTGCTGATGCCTATACCTACTTTGCCGGGTACACCGAGGTGGAGGAAGAGGAATATGCTTGCCT
>PR_CR_10_Liq_1_inCRDRAFT_1000416_pt1 | contig 26850 bp, 21 predicted proteins | sample PRCRCaboRojoPR_3_FD_10241 | JGI IMG/M metagenome (IMG submission 10241)
CCAAACACACCAGGTACGAAATTCTTTCGATTGAAATGTTCCAACCAAAGGTCCAGTCGTCTGCTGCCGAAGTGATATCAGAGTACTTGGAAACTACGAAATTCTTTCGATTGAAATGTTCCAACCAAAGGTCCAGTCGTCTGCTGCCGAAGTGATATCAGAGTACTTGGAAACTCCACTTGAGTCTTACTCAGCCTTCACTGCAGAGTCCCCAGTTGTGTTTGCACAAGTTTACACTTTCCCCACAGGAGTCAAAGCCCTCAGTTCCACAATTTCCAAACAAGGAATTACCAAAGGCAACCTTTTGATGCTTCTGACCAACAACCAAGTCTACTCTTTGGACCTAGCTTTACTTTCGCCCCGCAGAAAAGATTACTCAGGGGACTTCCACCAAGAGTCCTTGCCTGCTTACTCCCCTAGCATAGGAGTCAAGGGCCAGGACATACTGACCTACTACTTGCAACTAGAACAACTAGAAGGAGTAGTTTCTACACCTACACACTTAGAGTCGACTTCTTTGGTTTGTGCTTTTGGACTGGACATTTTCTTAGCACGAGTCACTCCTGAAAAGTCCTTTGACATGCTTACTGAAGACTTTAGCAAACTAAGCATAGTGCTAACTATATTGGTGCTTGTAGTTCTCAACGTAGGAGTCCAGAAGTGGTTTGCTTCCAAAAAGACCAAAGAAAAGTTTAACAGCTAATTATTTTAGCCTCGAACAGAGTTTTTCCAGCCTTAAAAACCATTCCATCGAAAATCTCGAACTCTTCATCTACAAAAAGCCAAGTGCCATTAGTGCTTTTTTTGTCTCCGTCACCGTCGAAAAGAACCCAGCCTTTTTCTTCGTTGTAAGCAACCATGCACTGGTACCTCGACAGGTTGCTGTCGTCAAACCTTATTCTACAGTCCACCATGCGCCCTATCAGCACAAACTTCTCTTCCCTTGTAAACGTGTAAACTTCATTTTGTTTGGGACCTTCCAAGAACTTAAGAACTACTTTTTCGTCTTCAGGCGCAAAGAACTGAGTAGCCATGTGCGAGTCAGCAAACGACACAATGTAGGAGTCCTTCAGCACTAGTGGGTTGTCAATCCGCACAAAGGTGCCAGTTCCTTGGCCTAAGTCTTTGACAAAGTACTTCTTTAGTTCTGGTCTGTAAATAATTACAAAGTGCCTTGCTCCCATTCCAAACTGTTCTTCTTCAATTATGTAGTCGTTGTCTGCTTCGCTGTACGACCCAATGAAGGTCCGTCCGTCGTATTTAGACCTGAAAGAATCTTTAAGCCCACCAGGGTTGATTTCAAGCACTGAGTCAACAGCAGCTGCAGAACTTTCTTTAATAATAATGCTGAGATTAGGGCCTTCTTCGATTTCTTTTTCCGAAATAGTATGATGTACAGATAAGTTAGAACCTTCTTCTTGAGAAGCACTCAGTTGGACTCCTGAAACTCCTTGCTCCAGTCCCAGTAAGTTATTGGGTTTTGAAACAGTAGTTTCAAAGTTCCTTTGGACTGAAGGCTCTTCTTGGTCTCTGTCTTCGTTGCAGCACCACCTCATCAAGCAACTAAAATTCATTTCAAATTTACACACTCTTAAACATTTACCTAATTACTAACTTGCCATATAACGTTCTTTGCTCAGACACTTTTTCAGTCCGTCCATGCTGGCGTCTAGGACTTGCTTAGTTTGAGCATCAAGGTGGTCTAAGTCTTGATAAGGATTCACTTTAATGGCAAACCCAGAAGCTGCATTAATGACGAATTCTTCACACCCTACTTGGTAAGTAACCCTGACTCCGTTTCTGAAGTTTGCTTCAAAATTAGGAAAGGGCGAGTTCTGCATAAGCATGCAGGTGCAGTTTTGTTCTTCCACCACCACTTTTGGAGTTTTGGACTTAACCACTTCTATGAAGTTCTTTACATACTCGTAAAGTCTAGTTGCAGAAGGACTCATAGTTTTGGTGTTGACTGGCCTTCCTTGGTACAACACAGTCATTCCGTCTCTGGAAACTTCTAGTTTCCTTCTGCCTATTTGGAGTCTGACCCAGCCGTCTCGGCTTATTTCTATTTCGCCGTTTCTGATTCTGTGCAACAAAGGTTTCAAATTAAAAGTGTTTATTGGAGAAATCTTCTTTGGAGAAGACTTTGGAGGGACTTTAGGGGCGTACATAGAGTTTTCTTTTCCCTGAAAAGAAGTGTTTTTCATAGGAGTGTTGCGGGCTGAAGAAGGTCTTGCAGTGTTGGACCTAAGGGGCCTTTTAGTTTCCATGAGTGGAAACCTAGGGGACACTAGGGGTTCTGAGTACTCGTAGTAACTGCAGTCACTTGGCAAAGTGCTGGCTTGGGAAGTGTTGGCGAAGGGTTCAGGTTTGTTTTGGAAAAAAGGGTGGAGTTTAACTTGAGAAATGTCAGGTCTTGACTGAGGGTCCCAGGTCAGAAGTGAAGTAATGAGGCTTTTAGCTTGGCTTGAAAGGAAAGAAGGAAGTGCATACTGCATTTCTTTGAGTCTAAGTAAAGTGTCCTGGACACTTGGACTTTCAAAAGGAGGATGGCCAATCAAGCACGCGTACACAATGCAGCCTAAAGCCCAAATATCTGAAGAAAGCCCGTAGGGTTGCCTTGAAACTACTTCTGGGGAAATGTAGTTTGGTGTTCCACACAGAGTGTTGCGTTCTTCTTCTAAATCACGGAGCTGCACAGCTAGTCCAAAGTCTGCGATCTTAACAGTAGTTTTGTCTTCACTAAGTAGGACGTTGCCCATTTTAAGGTCCCTGTGCATGATTCTGTAGGAGTGCATGTAGCTAATACCTTCCAAAAGTTGGTTTGAGAACCCTCTGCATTCTTCTTCACTTAGGCGCCCTTCTGATTTGATGTAGGTAAAAAGTTCACCACCAGCGCAGAGTTCAAGTATTAGGTAAACGTTTTGTTCGTCTTCGTAGTACTCAAAAAGGTGCACAATGTTTTTGTGCCTTAACTGAGACTGGATTTGAATTTCATTTTGGAGTCTTTTTCTAAGGTGGTTTTGGTTTAGTTTTTGTTTGTCTATGATTTTAAGTGCGAAGTAGTTGTTGGTTTTTCTAGACTGGACTTTGTAAACGCAACTGTAAGCCCCCCTTCCTAGTGGTTCTATGATTGTGTAAAGCTGTGAAACATTACTGAATTTCCCTCCTTGTTCCATTTAAGTTTAAATTAATCTAAAGGGTTATGGGCTGGTGTATGTTGTCTCCAATCTCAGCAGGCGCCGAAGTAGCTGTCAAGAACCAGTTCTCCATGTACTTGTCGAAGTCAAGGGTTTCAGACCACTTCATTAGTCCGTTCACGTAACTTTCAAAGTCTTCTTCAGAAAGATCCAGCAAGCTAGGGTCTTCAAAAGGCAGTTGTTCGAGGTTTTCAATGCTTTCGTCAAAGCTGGGGACTTCTTTAACCACTACTTCTTGAGACTCAATTTCTTGGAGGTTCTTTCCTTCTTCGTAGAGTTGCTTGAGCCACTTTATTTTCCGTTTCCTGCGGTTCTTTTTTTGGATCTTTTGTCTGTAGGACCGATCGTGGTGGAAAGGAGCAGGTTTGGAAGAAGTTTTTAGTTCCACTTTGTCGAAAGGGACTAACAGATTGTCAATTATAGGTCTCCAACCGTTGTTGTCGTACCTTTCGTACCAGCCTTCTCTGAGTTCCTTTGCTTCTGAGGCTTCCAGTTTAATATTGACCGTGCTTTTGCCTGTGAACCTTTTCATGGCACTGTAGTCCCTAGGCGCAAAGCTGTTCACGTCGCACACTCCAGAGTGAATGTATATCTTGTAGTAGATCAAAGGAGGGAAGTTTTCTCCGCCTAGTCTAAAGCGAACGTGGACATTGGAGGCTTTGTCAATGAGGTTTGCCTCAGCAGGACTGATGGTCTTCAGGAGTTCTTTGGGGTTTCCTTTCATCTTGAACTTGATTAAGTCTCTGTAGTACTCAAAGATCTTAGTGTTGGTGTAGGATCTCCAGAACCTTTGGATTCTAACAATAGCTTCAGACTCAGAAGTAGTCCGTGGACTGGTTTTTTTGAACCTGTAGAACTTCCAGGCTGTCTGTATGCTGATAGCTGCTTCTGTGTAAATAGGAAACCTTCTGAGAACATACTTCTTCCTAAACAAGTACCCCCTCCAGCAGGCCTGAATGAGTGTGGCACAGTAGTCCTGGAACTCAAATTCGTTTTTTTTTTCTTGTTGTAAAGACTCGTACTTGAGTTTGACTGAATCCAGTGGAATGCTGGACTGTTGTTTCAAACTGAATTTTTTCTTTTCCAAAAAGTTCCTCACGTGCTTCTGGATAATAAGAGCTGCTAAGTTAGAAGCCATCACTCTGTAAGAGACTCGGTTTTTCAAAAGGGCCTAAGTAACTGTTACTTTTTTTTCTGCTTTGGTTTTGTTTTGCAAGTAGGGATAACTTTCCATTTAGAAATGAAACGAGTTTTACTAAGTTTCGAAAACTCCAAGGAAGAAACCGAATTCCAGAACCAAGAGCTCTCAGGGTTGACTTGGTACTTAACTCTAGTTCTTGCTGTTATAACTGCAGTCAACACTTGGAGGGTAGTAGTGAGTGTCACTGAAGAAAATACCGAAGGACTAGTTCAAGGCATTACTTTAGCAGCTCTGGCTGTCTTGGGGTTTTGTTTGATGTGCATTCAAAAACTGAAACCCTGGATAATTGTTGCAAGCTCACTAGGGTGTGTAGCAACTTGTGTGGAGTTCCAAATTGAACTGGGAGAACTGGGAGGGTGGCAAAGTAGAGGACTCCAAACTTTGTTAGGAGTTGTTCTGTGCTACTCAGCTGTTTTCCTCTACAGAACTAGATGGTGGGCCTTGTTAGTTGTAAGTAGCTTAGGTCTGGCCTACGCCCTTTACAGAATCACTTCAGAGCTAGAAGAAGACTGGTTCTCGGTAGCTGTAGTTTTTGTGTTTCCGCCTTTAATAGCTTACTTCAACTCTAAGGCTTTCAGAACACTCTTTATAGACTACAAAAACTTCAAACAAAAAACCACTTCACCTACAAAGGGGTTTGAACTGAGTTCAGCTGGAGTTATGATATTTGATGCTTCTGGAATAAGGTGTGCTAACACTGCTTGTTATGAGTTGCTTGCCAAAAACCAAGAATACACTTCTGAGGTTCTTTACAAACAGGTGTGCAACTTAAAACCTGTGGACGAAGACACCACTGACATGGCAAGGTGTTTTGAAACCTGGATACACCAAAAAAGACTTTTGAAAGTAAACGGGTTGTTTATGCAAGGCAGTAGCTACGTCCACGTAAAGGCCAAAGAAATAACTATTGAAGCCCACGAAGCGGTGCTGGTAACTCTTTACGAGGTTTCTGAGGCTGTTTACTCACAAATCCAAACTGCTGTAGCAGCTGAACACAGGCACATTAAGTGCTTGCTGCACAAACAACTCAAGCAAGAAATGCTCAACGCCCTTGCTCAAGTAGAGTACTTGCAAAGCCGCCTCAAAACAGAAGAGTACAAAAAACTCTCTTCAGCTAGTTTGAGTTCCTTTTACATGCTTTACTCTGTGGAGGACTATATAAACTTAGCTCTGAAGAACCAAATAGAACTTAAATTAAGCAAAGTTGAACTAGAAACCGAACTGTCAGAACTAGGCTACTTAGTAGAAACAGCTTTGATGAGGACTGAAGTTTCTTTGAGAGTAGAAGTTGCTGAAGACCTGCCTAAAACTTTAAGTCTAGACCAGGTTAGGTTTAGGCAGATGTTTTTGATCAGCATGAAAATACTAACAAGCACTTCCAAAAAGATAACAACTGCACTTAGTAAAGGTAAGGGCCCAGGCAACGTATTAGAGTTAGTAGTAAACTACAAGTGTGATAACTGGAAGTCACTGGAGCAACACGAACTGTTCAGTACTTTGCAAATCATGGCTTTGAAAGTTGGATCGGTAGGCTTAGAACTTAGAGACAAAGGGTTTTGCTACAGCCTTTATGTGTGCTTTAAAAACTTAGAGTCTGAAGAGGACTCAGACTCAGACGAAGGAGCAAGACTCCCTCCTCCAACTACTGTTCCTAAAATAAATAAGCCTTTCCATAATTAAATTAAGTCGTATAACTTGCCTGCATTCAAAAATTCTAGGCAAAAAAGTCTGTAGCCTGAGGCAGAGGTACACTTGCGGATTTCTTTGCTGGAAAATTTACTTACAAACTCTTGTTTTCCGATTTCGTAGTTTTCCATTCCACTAATCAACATCAGTTTCAAAGCGTTTTCTGAAAAGGGTCTGGCAGATTCTAGTTCGGACTTGTAATTTTTGAGTTTTTTGGCTTTAAAGAACTCAATTGCCAACTGAACTAGTCCTAAAGAAATGTGATGAATGTCATAAATCATATTGGCGAGTTCTTCATTGTCAATATAGCCAGAGCAATCTCTGTCGTAGTTCTGAAACATCAAGTTAGCTTTTTTGTGGGGAGTTCCTTTTCCCAACAAAATTCCAAGACAGCACAGAGCTTTCACTGGATAAAGATTTTCTTCCGCAATTTTTAGAGAGCCAAAAAACTTATTGATGGGAGACTGGCTATCTTCCATGAATGAATTGTCTATTCCAAGCGAAGCTAAAGCTTCTTTTAACTCGTGAGGTCCCGAATTCACTCCGTTAGAAAATCGACTGAAGGCTTTGTCTATGGTTTCAGAGTTTAGTTTGGTTAGACTCAGTAAACTTTCTGCTTGACCAACTATGGTTTCTTCCTGCGAACTTTCTGGCACTCTACTTGATTGGCAGCCCATTTGATTATAAATAATGGACTCAGGGATTTACGCAATACTGACGACCTTTGGTTTTGACTTGGTGATATTTTTAGGGTGTTTTTTCATGTTTGTGTTCTACAGAAAGTTCAGAAGCATGCATGTTCAGATCGACGACCCCACTTACACCCCCAAAAACGCAGTGCTGTCCGAGTCTGACACTGACTTTAAAACAATAATCCGGAGAGTCTGGAACACTTCTTTAAGTGAAATATTTACATTGTGTGGACTCGAAGCATACATATTCTTGGCAGTCCACATCCAGATAATAGTTGGGCTGGGGATAATGACTGTACTGGGCTTCGGTGTTTTAATTCCCATTTACGTTCAAGGAAACGGAGATATTAAGAACCAACTAGAGTCCACAGGGATCTCCAACGTGCTGCATGACAACCACTACTTAATAGCTTCTGCTGTGTTTTTTGGAGTGTTTTCGGGACTGGGGTACTTCATGGTTTACATAATTATAAAGTTGATTTCCAAAAAGTCACTAGACAACAACATTCCTTTAGAAACCTACGCTGTGGAAATAAGGGGAATCCCTCGNAACCTGAAACCTGAAGAATCAACTGCCTTGCTGAAAAACAAACTCCAAAGCGAGTTTGGAGAGGACGTTTTGGAAGTTTACGTAGTGCCTGACTTTACTAAAAGTTACATCGCCCACAAAAAGTCAGGTGAGTACAGAATGAAACTGCAGCACTTCAGGGAGTACTACGAAACTCACAACAGAAGACCCTACGCCAGTGAAACTCGTTTTGGGAAGCAAGAAGACGCTATTGAATTGTACTCAAGACTGCTTGAAGAAGAAGCCAACAAGTTTGAGGAGTGCCTGAACGAAGGAAACGAGTTCAACACAGGGTACGCTTACGTTATATGCGTGACTCCTTTAGCAGCTCAAAGAGTCAGAAAAAACTTCAAAAGAAGAAAAGACGAACTGAACAGCATTTTGTGGGATGTCCATAGAGCCCCTTCACCTAACTCGATTAAGTGGGAGAACTTAAACGTGAACCACCTAGTTATTCGGGGCAAAAGACTGTGCATTCTGGGGTTGTTTATTGTGGTGTTCTTTTTTTTGATGACTCCTAGTCAGTTCATGTTTTACGTAGGAGAGTTCCTAGGAGAAATCAAAGCTAAGGACTTAATTCAAGGAATACTTAACTCTTACTTGCCTACACTTTTGCTTTTGATATACAAAAAAGTCCTTTTGAACAATGCTATTGCTTACTTAGTTAAGCAAGAAAAACACGTAAACACTTCAGACGAAACTGTAAGCAAACTAGTTAAGTTGCTGATCTTTGTGAGCTTCTTTGTGTTTTTGTACCAACTTATAGGAATCCAGTTGATCGAAATAGTCAAGTCAACGATTGAAGGAGACATTTCAAGTTGGAGGAACCAACTAGCCAACAGCTTAACCCACACAGGTCAGTTCTTCACAGTGTACATGATACACGAAGCATTGCTTTACAACGGACTTGAAGTGCTACAGATTCCTAAGGTAGTCGACACCAAACTCAAACTAGCCTCTGCAGTTACTGAAAAAGAAAGGTCACTTGCCTACGAAGCTGAAAGTTTCAACTTTGGCTTTGAGTACGCTTCTTTTTTGGCAGACTTGCTGATTGTTATAACGTTTTCAGTGACTTTCCCACTAATTTTGTTTGTAGGTTCTATGAACTTTGTGCTGAGGTACTACATTTACAAACACAACATACTTTGTGTTTACTATGTCGACAAAACTTCTAAGGGAGAGAAAATCCCCACAGCTCTGGTGCGTTCACTGCTTACGTTTATATTTATATTCCAGTTCGTGACTGCAGGGGTTCTGCTGCTCAACGGAACTGCAACCTTTTTGTCGGTAGGCAGTTCTTTCACACTGGTTTCTTTTATTTTGTACTTGGTGCTGATGGTGAAGGCCAAACCCATTCTTAAAAGAGTTATGTTCTTTCTGCAGTACATTGGCTACGAAGAAGACGACGACTCCACCAAAGAACAACCACTTCTTGGGCACGACCACAGTTACTACCTCCACCCAGTAGAAAAGCTCCTTAGTAACTCCTAATTTTAAATAGGGTGTAACTGATGTTGGCTTTAAATATGAAAAAAATAAAAATTAAATGATCAGTGAAGGTACAGTAAAAGCAGGTAAAGCCCCCAAAGGGAAGCCTACTACTAGCAACTTGAAGCTTAAGTCAAAGCCAAATAATTCAAAACCGAATTCACCTACTGAAACAAACAACCGGAACTTACGCGGCAACTTACGAAACCGAAACGACTGCAAGCCCAACCTGCCAATTCCCAAAGGCAACTCTCCGTATGCTCTGGCAAAACAGGCCGAGTACAAAGAACGGAACCCCGAAAAGGCAGAGGCCTACTACAAACTCGCCATCGAAAACGGAGAAAGAGTAGAAAGTGCCATAAAGGACCTTGCAAGCCTCCTACACCAAAGAGGCAAAACCGAAGAAGCTTGTCAGTTACTACAGAAACACAAGCACCTATTTTACTACGACATGGAAAAGTTCGAAAACCTCCTAGGCACTCTGTGCAAGCAAGTCACAAAGTCTGGCAATAGTCTTAAAAAAAGCCTTAAGTTATCTTTTCTTAAGCCTGAAGACAACCAAAAAACAGTGCGCACTTTGTTTTCTAACTCAGTTAGAATCCTGGAAGTTTCATTAGACCACGAAATATGCGAAGATAAAGACAACTTCTTCGCTATTTTAAAGTTTAACTCCCACTCCTCAGCCAGAAAAACTTTAGAAGGCTTCAGTCACTGGGACACCTTCCGAATTGAATGGGTCTCAGACACTGGCGAAGTCTTGGGAGACGCTCACTACGCTAGGCACAAAATGGAAGAGTACCGAAAACACAATCCTACTTTTGACTACTTGATGTTCGAACGGGATCCTAAAGGCTACGTCCTCAGCATGCCTGTGGACGGAACTGGACTCCGAGTCACTGAATTCAAAGATTGTGAAGACACAGCAAAACTGCTTTTGGGCTCCGAACTTTTCAAGGACATTTTCTAATTAAGTATTAGACTTACCCACCGCTCCTCAAAACTGCATCTTTTCTTTGGGCTTTTTCTAACTCTTCTTTAGCTCTCTGAGCTCCATCTTCGTCTCCGCAATTCAAGAGTGTCAAATCTTCTCGGTTATCACCACTTGAAGGAAGGTCACTGACAAAGTCCATTTTATAGGGAGAGATTTCTCTGATGTCCCAGTACCTAATTCCGTCAAAGTCTATGTACCCCAAGTAAGTTCCTGTTATTTTGCTCTTGATCGTTTTGTTGTTCTCCACAATCATTCCTTCTATGTAGTCACTTGGCTTCTTTTTGTAGGGTGCAAACTTAATGTAGCACTCCAAGTTATGTTCTTCATCAGAAAAGTTCATCGTTCCAAGTGTTTCGTGTCTAAGTGTTCCCCAAAAGGTGTTGCTGAAAGACTCTTTGGGAAAGTTAGAAACTATTTTAGTTCCATCAGGGAACCAAAAGCACTTTTTCCCAGAGTTCAAAACAGTTGCAGAGTTCAGTCCAGCTGTAGCTGAGTAGTTTACGTACCCATTGATGCCGTAGAGTTCGTCTGGACCAACTATGTGGAAGTGACTGATAGGAGGATGGTGGCTTGTTTGTTCACAGTAAAGTTGAGTTCCGTCTTCAAAAGTGCCATGCAGAGTTTCCCCCAAAAGGGGGTTAAGTGGCTTCATAAAACTAGAAGTGTACCTGAAACTAGCAATTGAGGTAACTACAGCGAACTTCATCCTTTCCACAGGGTCCTTAACTAGTCCTGCGCGTGTCATGTAGAGAGGAGCCAAACTAAAGGAGCTAAGGGTGTTGTGCAAAGCAGTAGTGGGCTTCATGCACTTTATTGGGAAGGAAATAGTAGTTAAGTTGAAATCTCCCTTAAGGATTTTCCTCCCAGCCACTTTCATCATTTCTTTGGCAGCTGAACGCAACTTATCCAAAACTTCTTTGTCTAGTAAAGCAAGGCCTCCTTCCTTAGCACCTTCAGGTATTCGGTATTCGTCTTTACTTCCGTAGGGTCTCCAGTTCTTGACAAACCCTAGAAGGGGATTGCTGGGTTTAGTGGGACTAGGCTTAGTAGGGCTCGGAGCTTTAGTAACCTCAGTTTTAAAAGCTTCTTCATTCACCTCCTCAAATAATTCTTGGACTTCAATGCTGCTTTCGGCGTCGTCGTAAAGTATTATAGAGTAGTGCTCCTCTGCTTCAATTCCGAGTTGACTGATTAAATCAGCTAGCTTCTGGATACTGACTTCACTCGGACTTGGCAACTCGTCAGGAGTTTCCTTCAAAATGTTTACTTTTGCTTCTTTTATGAGCTCAATTAAATAAGACTTCAGTTGTATACCTTGTTCTTGGTTCGTTTCTTGGTTATTTAGGAACTTCGAAGGGTCACTTTCTTTTCCAAGGAACTCCAGGAGTTTCTGAATCCACTTTTCAAGCACCCAGTTCCTCACTCCGAGGTTGGCTTCTATGTGTTTTGCAAATTCAGGTTCTTCTTCAATTCTTACAATGATTTCTTCGTTGTCACTTGGCTCAATAAGAATTGCGTGACTTTCGCTTGCTGGAGTTTCGTACTCGAGTCCTTTTAATTTTTGGTAGTCATCTTCTTCTTTGGCCCTTAACTTCCTTTTTCTGAGGATTTTAGAAGCCCCTTTGTAAAATAGGGAAGGAGTGTTGTTGGCTCCTTTTACAGTGTAAGTAACAAATTTAATAGTTCCTGCTACTGGGCTGCACACCAGACCAAGTATTCCTTTCGAAAATCCCAAAGTAGCTCCTTTTATTCCAGACTTCTTCAGGCCCTTAATGGGTTCAGTAATTACTCCACTGATGCCTTTAAAGATTCCCCGGATCATGTTTCCTGTTCCGTAAAAAATTCCCGAAGCTAAATTCCTTGGAGTTACCTTTTTGCGCTTTGGAACCTCAGATTTAAATATTCTGTTTGGCACGTCTTCGATTCCGTAACTCAGGAACTCCAAAGTATTGCAGAAACTGTCTGTGATTTTAAAAGGAAGAACCACAACTCCCATAATAGGTCTGCAGCAAGGCTTGAGATGCCAAGGAAGTTTTTTCCTGGAGCAGTTTTGGAATCTCTTCTGAATAGAACTGAGGTCTTCTCCGAAAACGCAGTAGTGCTTGGAGTTGGATACAAACTCGAAACTTTCAACTGTTTGAAAACCTAAGTCCAGCCAGGCTAATTAGGAATTACTAGGGTACTCTGGAAAAGTGGCTCCTGGCAGTATTACTTTTTGGGAGACTTTTCTGGATTCTTGTGAGGAGAAGCACAAAACTATNTTTAAATTCTCTTCAAGAACGAAACAGTACTTTTTGTCAGTTTCCCTTTCGTACAGCATAGCCTTCTCAAACTTNACTTCTTCCGACATTTTATCTGGAATTCTTTAACTCGGTAGTTCAGTAAGTGTTGCGCTTCTACTAGTTAAGATGGAAACTTAAAGGTCCCAAGTATTTAAATGTCAAACTTAGGAAACTTAAACGAAATACTGGCAGAAGCAAGAGAAGTGCTGGCCCAAACTTCCCAAAGGTCAAGAGGTTCAGAAGACTTTGAAGAAGTTAGTTACGACAAGAAAAGCGAGTTGTTTGCTAAGTTCAAATTCACAATTGAACAACTCTACGAAGAACTAGAAGTCCAGAAAATCCAAAGAAGAGAAGCAGAACTCTGGGCCAAAGAACAAGAAGCAAGGAACTTCAACCTAGACAAACGCTGCAAAGAACTCAATTCTAAGTACAACAAAACCAAAGAAAAACACCAAGACCTCAAAGAGTCACTCGAAAGCCTTGAAAACGAAAACGCTTCACTCAAAAGGTTAGANGCAAAGTACTCCCAAACGAAAAAAATGCTTCATGAAGAAAAGGAAGAACTCAAAAACGAACTTGAGAAACTCAAAACTGAACTTGAAAGAAAGGACGAAGCTATGAAGGAGTGGGACGAGTCTGTGTACTCCTTCGAAGAAAAACTAGGCAAACTTGAAGAAGAAAACACTGAACTCCGTTCAGAACTCGAAGAGTGGAAACAAAAGTACGAAGAAATCCACTCCAAGTACTCCACCCTAGAGTCCCAACTCCAAGTTTCTGAAGCAGTGGCTGAAAAACTCAACAAAGCCCAAGAAAACTACGAGTCCTACTTCCAACAACACCAAAACTTAGCTACTCAAACGCAAAGTCTCATAGAAGAAAAACTCCAAGCACTCCAAACTCACCTAAACCAACAGTACTCCCAAAAACAAGCTTACTTGCAAGACTCACTTACTCAACTTTGCGAGTCCTTACAATTCAACAACCAAGAAAACACCAAAATTAAACACGAAAACGAAACCTTGAAAGCCCAAATTGCAGACTTGGAAAAGAAACTACAGAACTCCTTGCAAGAAGCCCACAAAGCCACTCCAACAGACCAAGACAAACAAAAAATAATTCAGCTAGAAACTAAACTCGGAGAGGAAAGACAGGCCTACAACCACCTTTCGAGACAACTTACAGAGTGCCAAGACCGCATAAAAGTCCTGAACAAACAGTTAGAAGAAGTAAGCTACGACAAAGAAAGACAAGAAACAACTAGGTTGCAAATGGCAGAAGAACTCGAATACATCACAAAGTCCCACCAACAACAAGTAGAGTCACTGAAAACCAGACACCAACAAAGCATCAAAGAACTTTCTGCCAAAATAAGAGAAGAAGTCACCCAAGAAGTGCTTTGGAANACCCAACAAGAAAACACAAAAGAAAACCAAAGTTTACAAAGCAGACTTACTGAGCTGCACAGAATGTACACTCGCCTGCAAGAAAAACTCAAACAAGACACAGCTTTTTTCACCAACGAAGCTTCAAGGAAAGACGCAGAGTTACTCAAAGTCAAAAACCGACTAAAAGCCAAACTTGACTACGCTTACTCAGAGTGCGAAAGGAAACTTGAGTACTTAAGAGAAGAAGTTATGAAAATCCTCACAAAGTTAAATACAAACGCTTCCCAGTTCACCATTGTAAAATTACTCGAAGACCTACTTAATTGCATATAATCTTAATAAAGTTACTGAAAGTCAAACCCAGCTCCTGCGTTTATTGAGTAAAGCAGTTTTTGCTTCATAGTTCTGGCTGAACTGTAGTCAGGAAGTCTCAGTAAGTTCACGCAGGTTTGGGAGGTAGGAAGAGTGTCTGACCTTCCAATTCTAACTTTACTGATAGTAAAAGGAGGGTTTAAGTTCTTGAAACCAAAAAGAGGAGGACGGGGACAACTAGTTACAAACCTAAGCAGAAGGGACCTTTCTTGGGTTGAAAAGGACTCTAAGCACTTCCAAAAGTTCCTTACGAAGCCGTCGTGGGGTCCACAGTCAATGTACCTTGTGTTGGCTTTTAAGTCGTTTATGTCGATGCTTTCTTGAGTTCCAGAAGTGATTATTTGCATCTCTGACGGAGTGAACATTTTCAACCAACTAATGGGAATCAACTCACTCAGTCCTTTAAAGAAAGAGTTGATTTGGGACTTAATCTGCAAGTTAAGTCTGTAGTCCACCAGTTTGTAAATGTACCTGAGTTTGTTTTGGTTAGTAACAACAGTTTCGCTGCCTTTCGAAACTAGTTCTATTTCAGTTCCATCTTGCTTCCTAGCTGTGAAAGTCAAGCACAAGTCACTTGCGTCTCCTTGGTAACTCTTTAAAAACTTCAAGTTCTGGTAAACTTCTTTGTCTAAGCTTTTAAGGTCTTCTAGGAAGTTGGACTTTCCCACTATTCTTCTCAAAAAGAATTCTGCAAACTGGGGCTCTACTGTTATTTTTTCACTGATGGCTTTGCCTAGGACCCTTCCCACTAAGTAAAACATAGCTAAGTGTTCTCTGCCAAAAAATAACTCTGAGTCAGGGTTGGGATAGAGGCACTGGTCTTCGGTTACAGAAAACAGTCCGTAGTCAGGGTTGAATATTTCTGAACTCAAAGAAGTCCAAAATTCTTTGAACAACCCCCCTGCGTCTATTCCTTCTTCTGGGTTCCCAAACACGTCTATAAAGCGCACTTCCAACTTGCCTTTAATGTCAGGAACCTTCAGTAACTGGTTTATGCTGTCCTCTACTAAGTTTTGCCGCCTAACTGTGATCCTGGTCCTCGGAGCAAACTGGTAGTCTTCTTTGATTTGGGAAACAAAGTAGTACAGAATGTCTACTCGAGTTGCAAAGGGAAAGCAGAAAGGGAACTTTTGGATGATTCTTTTGACTAGTTGGGTGTTTTCAGAGTACAGGTCTTTCAGGAGCTGATCAACAATGTCTATTCTCAACTGGAACCTTTCTTCTTCAACAAAGTGCTTTTTGGAATTGAACTCGTGCAGCAAGTTCAGCAACCTGCACGCTGAGTTCATTAAGTTCTCAGCTTCAGGAGTCAGGCACTGGCACAAAAGAGTTTCGTGCACGTACTTCAGCATTAAGTCCATAAAAAACACCAGTTCGTTGGTGTCGAACACCTTGGGGAATTCCTGGTCATCAACTATCATCAACAAGTTTTGGTAAGCGCAGCAAAACAAACCAAATACACTCACCCACCTGTTGAACTCTGAGTTTCTGTCAGCGTAGCTCCTGGAGTCCAAAAACATTGAAAGGTCACAAAAACCTTCAATGAACTTCCAGATTCTGTAAATGATTTTGGAATTAAAAGCTATGCCTCCCATGATTCCTGTAACAGCTACTTGGGCTTCTTTTGAAGTTTGGCAGTTTTCGTAAAAAGTGTGGTAAATCTTGCACAGAGCTTGGGCAGCGTTGGGGTCGAAGGAGTCCGAAAACCCACAGGAGTTGTGGTCAAGTACTTTCAAAAACACTTGAGTCAACTTTCCAGGGTCTGTGAAAATAGTGATTTGTTTTCTAAGAGTCTTTAAGTTGATTGGTTCTGCAATAGACGCAGAAGGGTCGGTTTCTAGGAGTTTAGGAGACAGGTTTTGTGCACACAAAGCACATGTCATCAGCAAGGGGAACATTTCGTTAGGCTGCATGGTTGCAAAAAGTTTGGTTGAAAACAACTCCCACAAGTTCCCAAACAAGTAAACTTGGTTTCCAATACTGGCATTTGGAGCACTAGCTACTTTGGTGTAGTAGTAAGACTGAATCAAGTCTTTCCACCTCAACTCTGAAGTCAAGTGGTTCTGCAGCAGGAACTTAGAGATTCTAGGAATTGAAAGGATACTTTCTACTAAGTAAGCTTGGGTTTCCACGAACTGGTTAAACACCATTTCCTTTTGGGGAGGAGCTAAGTCTTCATCACATACTCTGTAAAACAAAAAACAAGGCACAAAGACAAAGTCTAGTAAATTCTTAATTGAACTGTTGAGTTTGTTGTCAGAAGCCAGCAAGATATGGGTTTCTAGGTGCTTTTTGGAAACTTCTAGTATGTTCAAGCTGTACTCCAAGTCTTTGTACAACAAAAACAAGTCAAAACAAGGTACTTGAAAGCCCTTGGCACTAAAAAGACTAATCAAGTAAGTAACTGCTTTCTGGTTTGAGCAGTAAGTTCTTCCCAAAGAAAAACCTAGCTTAACTGTGTGGTTCCAGTACTCAAGGTGGTTCATAAGGTTGTTGTCCCCTTCGCTTTTCAAACTAGCATCAACCCACTTCCGGAGTTTGTAAATCAGGTCGTCGGCTTTACCCATACTGCAGCTTCTGATGAGTTCTACCAAGGACTTGACTGGCAGCACTGAAAGTTTGTTTCCCAAAATGCTCTTCAGACGCTTAAGGTCGGAGACTTTAGTGGATGCTTTACTTCTTGCAGCGTTGATGAGTGCACTTCTGGCTTCGTAGCACCTAAACGCTGTTTGGATGGTTAGGGTGGGTTTAGTGAGTCTTTTGGTTTCAAGCATTCTAGCAAGTTCTTGCTTGGCTTCTTCTTGGCCTTTCTTTTTGGGTCTTTCGTAAGGGTCGAACATTTTTAACAAGCACTTAAAGTCTTCATATTTAAGAATGGAGCAACAGCAACTCACTCCTGCCTTGATAAAGTCTGCTGCAAACAGGTTCAGTTTGGAAATAGTAATTGTGCTGCAACTCCCAGTTGCTAACATCAAGGACATCAGTGCTTTGTCCGAGTGCATTAATCTTTCACACCTGGACTTAGCTTACAACCAAGTCACTAGAACTAAAGACCTGCAAAACTGCACCCAACTCACTTACTTGAACCTTGCAAACAACAAAATTTCCCGAGTTGAAGGTCTAAGTAGTTGCCTTAAACTAAGAACTGTGGAGCTCCAAGGCAACATGATTGCCGACCTCAAGTTTCAAAACGAATTTAAAAATCTCGAAAAACTAACTTCTTTGTACTTCCAAAACTTCGACTTCAGTGAACCAAACCCTATTTGTTCGGAGAGTGGCTACAGAGGCAACGTTTTGCTTAGTCTTCCTCAACTAAAAAACCTAGACGGACACAGAAAAAAACTCCCTTTCATTGACAAAGAAAATTGGGAGGAGTTCCAAATCGACGAAGAAGCACTTAACGCTGAACTCGACAGCACTCCTTGGGTAAAACCAATTACCTTCACCCAAAACTTCCGTTTAGAAGACTCTGAGTTCACTAAGTTGCTGAGTGAGAGCCAAGCTATGATTTCAAAGTCAAAAAAACTACTTGAAAGTGTTAACTAATTATACATACTAGAGGTAAAGCACTAACTCCCTTCCCAGAGTTTTGGGCAGTTTCCTAAAAACTGAGTTTTGTTTCAGCAAAAATACAAGTGCCCTCCTTTCCCTCCACCTTGCACAAGTTCTCAGAAAGTCTCTGAAATTCTCTGGAAGCTGGCCTAATAAAGGAGCTATTTCTTCTTCAGGCTCAATCAACGGACTTAAGTCAGCACCAAACCGAATCAGCAGTTCTGCCATTTCAGAACTTCCTCTCAAGCCTGCAGTTAGCAAAGGAGGAATGTTATTGTTTCTTTTGTTGGGGTCTGCACCCTCTTCAAGTAAGGCCCTTGCAGCATCAAACCTTTTGTAGTAACACGCCCTCATAAGTGCGGTGTCCCCGTTTTTCTGCATAAAGTCCACCTTAGCGCCGACTGAGGCCAAAAACTTAATAATGTCAGGTTTGTTGTAGAATGCTGCATACCCTAACAAGTGTATTCCTTGACGACTAGTTGAATTGAGGGGGATATTGTGAGTTGTCAGAAGTCTTTGAAGTGCTTCCAAGTCATTGTTTTTAATAGCTTCAATTACTTGGTTTTCTTCTGGAAGTTTGGGGTCTCCAAATCTCAAAAGGTTCTTAAGTCTGACTAGGAAATTGGACATTATAAATGCAAGGAGTGTACTCTTGCCCCTTTGATTACCAAGAGTTCGAAACTAGGGAAGAACTAGAAACCCACATTGAAAGGTTCCATGTCAGCTACCACTCCAAACAACCCTACGAAACAAAACCAGCTGAAAAACTATCCCCCGAGTCTGAAGAAACCAAGGCAAATCAACTGTCGGAAAAAGAAATCCTAAGAATCACCAACTCTTCCCACTTAAGTGCTATAAAGTCCCTTGACATCAGTTCAAGGTCCATTCCTAAGCTAAAGTCAAGCAGTGTTCTTGACCTGTCTAGACTCTTTAACTTGGAAGACCTCAATTTGAGCAACAACAAGTTAACCAACATAACCTTTGTGGAAAACTTTCCGAACCTAAGCGTGCTTAACATCAGCAATAACTCAATAGACTCCTTAAATCCAGTGCAAAACTTGGTTAAACTCACAACCCTGTTAGCTTCAAACAACCTGATTCAAGACATTTCAGCACTAAGGTCCTGCAGGCATTTGCATGTAATAAGACTTGAACACAACCAAATCTTCAACTTCGAACACACCCTTGGCATCCTAAAAAGCTTTCCAAAACTCACCTGTTTAAGTATAAAAAGCAACCCCTGCGTTGACAAAGTTAAAAAATCCAGGGAGAAACTACTTAACAGTTTGTGGCTTGAAGACCTAGATGAAGAGTCCATTAGTTTTGAGGAAAAGAAACAAGTAGTAACTAGTGAACCTTCAAGTCTTGAAGTTTCAGGTGTTCCCCGGAAAACAGCCTCTGAACTCCACAAAGTAGACTTGAAGCAACAGACTAACAGAACCGAAATGGAAGCCCAAGTTAAAATGCTCAGAAGTGAAAACTCCAAACTAAGGAGTGAACTTTCGAAGGTCTGGCAACTACTGTCGATGGTGATAAAGGACAAAAACAAAGGAAACATTTCACTGGAAGAAATCAGAAGGAAAGGCTTGGAAGAAATTCGGGAAGAGGAAGATTAATTTGAATAAATAAAAGATGGCATCGCCTAGTCCTCCTGACCTAAACGTCGACTCAGTCATAGATAAGTTACTTGAAGTAAGAGGCTGCCGTCCTGGGAAACAAGTTAACCTCACTGAACAAGAAGTAAGGGGACTCTGCATCCATGCTAGGGAAATCTTTATGCAACAACCTATTTTGCTAGAGCTTGAAGCACCACTTCGCATCTGTGGCGACATCCACGGCCAGTACTACGACTTGTTGCGTTTATTTGAGTACGGAGGCTTCCCCCCGGAGTCCAACTACCTTTTTTTGGGAGACTACGTAGACAGGGGCAAGCAGAGCCTTGAAACAATATGTTTGTTGCTGGCTTACAAAATTAAGTACCCAGACAAGTTTTACTTACTGCGGGGAAACCATGAGTGTTCAGCCATCAACCGCATTTACGGTTTCTACGACGAGTGCAAAAGGAGGTACAACATAAAGTTGTGGAAGACCTTTACAGACTGCTTCAATTGCTTGCCTGTAGCTGCCCTGGTTGAAGAAAAGATCTTCTGCATGCACGGAGGTCTTTCTCCGGAACTTTCTACAATGGACCAGATAAGGCGCATTATGCGTCCAACTGACGTGCCTGACTCGGGGCTGCTCTGCGACTTGCTGTGGAGTGACCCGGACAAAGATGTGCAGGGGTGGGGCGAAAACGAAAGGGGAGTGAGTTTTACTTTCAGCCAAAACATCGTAGAAAACTTTCTGAGGAAACAAGACCTTGACTTGATCTGCAGAGCTCACCAAGTAGTGGAGGACGGCTACGAGTTCTTTGCCAAAAGACAACTAGTCACGGTGTTTTCAGCCCCCAACTACGTGGGTGAGTTCGACAACGCTGGTGCCATGATGAGTGTAGACGAAAACTTAATGTGCAGTTTCCAGATCCTAAAACCAGCAGAAAAGAAACTAAGTGGACTCACAAGTTCAGGCAGACCTTTTACCCCTCCAAGATCCAAAATTCCAAAAAGTAGCTTCACTTAACACAGTTAATTAAATATGAATAAGGACCAAAATACTACAAATGATTTTTTCCAAAAGTTATTCCAGAACCCTGACTTGCTTTCAAAGCACCAGTTAGACCACCTGGTTTCTAACTGCAAAGTTGTTGATGTGCATTCTGCATACCCCAACCTTAAGAACTTATTTCAAGTAGAGCACGTGTACAGCCCAGAACTACTTAGCTTTTTGCAAAAGGCATTTAAAAACACCAAACAACTAAAAACCGACGAGTCCAATTACTTGGCCATAGTGTGGGAACACACTTTTTTAGTGGTGGAAGTAAGCATTGACGAAAGCCAACTGCAGATGTTCTGCGTTAAAGAGTTTACTGACCTAGAAGAGTCCAAATTCGTTTACGAAGTGTCAACATACATACTGGAGTGGCTTTGGATAAGAATAGCTAAACAAAGGTAGTGGTTACTGTTTACCTTCCTGTGCTTTAGTCCATGCTTCGGCAATGGTTCTCTTCATGTCCTCGTCTCCTGACTGGTAAAGTTCCTTCATCATGTTCATGAGTCCTGCACTTGGGTCTTGGTCCTCGTCAACCTTGGGTTTTGGAACAGCTGACTCTTTGAACTCCAAACTCTCCCAGTTTCCAGGTTCTTTCTTTTTGAGACTGAGTGAGAATCCCTCTGACTTGGGCCTTATTGTAGCTTCTGTGATTTCTTTGGCTAGCTTTTTGAACCTGAGTCTGTAGTTACTTCCACTGAGGTCCCTGATTTTTAAGTCGATGGACTGGGGAGTGTAGTCAAGGGCAATTTTTTCCTTGGGCAAGTTCTTAAGGCCCTGGAGGTGGGTCACGTAAACTTTAACTTGAGAAGAGGTTTGCTCCCAAGCAAACTTGTCAATGGGTTTATACTGAACTTGGGGCTCAGTTTTCTGCTCTTCAACGACAGGCGAGGGTTTCCGCTGCTTTTCAAGGCTTTCTTTGTAGGATATAAGCAAGTTGCGGATGTTTTCCCTTTCAGAAATAGAAATGAGCTTTTCTAGTTCTTTGATGTCGAGTTCCAGAACCTCTTCTGTGTCCATATTAATTGCTAAGTAATTAAGGGGATGAACGAACTTACCTTATTGGTCGAAGAGCAGAAAGAAAAGACCAACTTAACTCATGTTCCAAAGCAACCCTTCATCAACCAGTACTACTCAAGAGTCCAGCAAACTACACTAGAACTAACTAAGAGTTCCCCAGTTAAAATCCAGGGAGACCCACTTAGTTTCATATCCGAAGTAAACTACCCTACCCTGAGAAGCGCTCTAGACAGCATACCCAACACCTTCAACAAGTATGTACTGGCTGTTTCCTGGCAGTTCAAAGAGTTCAGGAACAAACACAACCTTTTGACTTCACCTAAGCCTACTAAAGCTCTTAAAAAGAAGTTTCCCACCAGAATAGAAGTCCGTGTCCACAAAACTCCCTCTTACCTCCACGGAGTGACCCTTTACAAGAAATTCGCCAAGCCTTTTTCAGTTTTGATAAGCAGTAAAAAGTAATTACCGTTTTACACAGTATGGAGTGTTAAACTCAAAAAGCTTAAAAGTTGGAGGTGGTCTTCTCGTTTAGGCCTGAATAAGATCCTGGACTAAAGAACATAAACAATCATTAGTATGCTGGCCAGGGCGTAAACCAAGTGAAAGTTAGATGTTTAAATGGAAGAATAACAATTAACCCTTGTTTAAGAAACAAAGAACTTAAGTAAGTTATCGGAGACTACTCTATTAGGTTGGCTCCTGACTTCTTTAAATTCACATGCAAACGCTAAGCGTTTAATACTCTGTTTCAAGTAAGAGTCAGAAGTGCTTGGGCAGAAATCTTCTGAAATAGGAGATTCTGAGCCAGGGGAAGCAGACTTAGCTTCGGCCAGATCTGAAGGAGGAGCTGATTCAAGTATCTTGTCGACGTAAAAGTTGTAGTCCATGATTTCAGAGTTTCCGGAGGTCAAGGAACTTGAAAACTCAAGGTACTTTTTGTTCAGCTTTTTTACACTGAGTTTAAGTTGGGGTTTTGTTCTGGAAAACCAAATGTAGAAGTTGTCAGAAAACGAAGGATTCAAGTAATCCAGATGATTGCTGATCACTGCAAGGTCTTTGTTGAGATACTTCTTAGCTGCAAAGCCTGAAAGAAGCAAAAACTGCTTCAGTGAGAAACCTGACAGGTCCCAGTTCAATTGTTCAAGTATCAACCCCCACATAGCTATTTCCATTTCGTTCATTAGTAGTGTTTTGGCAGTTTTATGCATGATCTTCTGCAAAGGATAGTTCCTGTAGTGCTTCTTGATCCTGTAATCATTGATTATTTTGCATAAAAATAATCCCGAGAGCTGACTAAACCCTGCTTTTCGGAAGTAGTCTAGTCTTTCTCTATATGCTTGACTAATGCTTTTAGAAGAGTTTTCTGGCTGGCTATTCTCTGAGCAATTCAATGGTTTCTTCATAATGAATATAAATTGTTCCATTTTACTAAAAAAGAGTTAAACCCAATAACTTAAAAGTTTTATTTACGGCTCTTGAGCTTCCATAATTTTCTCAGAAACCTTTTCAAAAATATTCATAAGGTCGAAGTGACTTCCTTCTTTCAAGTCGAACGAAAGCATGTAAAGGTCATCAGGGGCTTCCAGCACCGAAACTTTGAACTTTACTGAGTCAGTTTCGGTTATAACTTTTGCACTTATTTCGCAAGTCTCAGAGTCAGTTTCACATTCAGCTTCAAAGTTTGCCAGTACATGCGAAACAATCATCATAATTTCACTTGGAAGAAGTCCAGTTAGCATACGGGAGTACTTATTCACGGAATTGTACGAAGCAGGGACTGGCTTAGTGGGAGTATCTTCGGCTGGCAAACTAAAAGACAGCGATAGTCCCTCTGACTCGCTAGCATCTCCTCTGTAAAACCTGCCTCCTGCGTACACAATTCCAGGACGGTTGCCACTCATGCGTTGTCGCTGCTGTCTAGCACGTTCAGCAGCTTCCAGAATGCGTTGTCTTCTGTTAGTTAGTTCAGAGGCAACTTCCTCAGCAGAAGCGGCTGGGCCATTAAACCAGGGATGTTGTCTTATCTCTGAAATCGAGGGTCTGTTTTCGGGTTCAAGAGCCAACATTCTCCTTATTAAGTCTTTGAAGCCTTCAGAGTAAAAGTTTTGGGGTTTGTTGCGGGAGTGCATGTCCCAAAACCTTGCTTCGTTGTTTACTAGAAGACGGTAGTAAGGGTCTCTTGTATCCGCTCTTCCAAATGGAGGGTTGTGGGAGTACATTATGAACAGAATTATTCCTGCAGCAAACAAGTCCACATTAACTCCGCTGTAGGGTTTGTGGGCATGGATTTCAGGAGCCATGTAATTTTGAGTCCCAACTTTAGTGTGCAGCATTCCTGTGCCATCCCTGCCTGTCAGTAGAATCGAAAACCCAAAGTCCATTATCTTCAAGTTGAAGTTCGAGTCAAAAAGCAAATTTTCGGGCTTCATGTCTCTATGAGTTATGCCTGCATTGTGGCAAGCCTCAAGTCCCTCAATTAACTGTTGGAAGTAGAACCTCGCTGTGCGTTCGTCGAAGCGTCCTGACTGGTAAAGCATGTCAAACAACTCGCCGTTGGGGCACAATTCAGTCACTAAGTAACTACAGTTATACATTCCTGCGTTGTTCTTTTTGAGGTAAACTCCGTTTTCATTAACACCTGCCAAATTCACAATATTGGGGTGGTTCATTCTTTGTAAGCTCGAGATTTCGTTTTGGCATATCTCTCTGAAGCGGTTGGAAATGGTCTCTGAATTGTTCTTGAGAATCTTGATAGCATAAGTGTTATCAGTGTTAAGGTCCTTACCAAGCTTCACTTTAGCTGTTGCTCCTTCACCTAACTTTTTCAAAATTGCGTATTGATCTAATCTACTCTGCTGGGCATTCATTTTTATTAGTACTCATCGGGAACACCCTAAATGGTAGTTTAGAATTAACCAGACAAGGTCTTCAGGAGGAGGCTCCAGAACTAGTAGTAAAAGCCACTTAGAATTATATTAGCCATGCTTAATTTCTTCCTCGAAAGCAGTTTTTCTGGAGTCCTCAACTGCAGAAACTAGGGCATCCTTGGTCATGAACTTCCATCCAAAGTTTTTGACTTGAAAAGCACCTATGGAAAAAAGTAGCAGTGCAACTCCGCCTAGAGAAAGGTAGTTCTTTATGAGTCCAGCAGTAAATTCACTGTATTCCTGCAACACATTTGACAAAAGAGAGCACCCGCACACCCAGACAGGCAACAAGTAAACACCTGTTTTTACAATGTTGTAAGATTGGCATATGCAGGGTTGCATTTTAAGACTCAAAACAAACAAACAAAGAAAAACAGTCCCCATCACAGACAACTTCATCCAGACCCAGTCCTCCGACTTAAAAAAGACCCCAAAAGAAGCTATAAGTAGTTTCCCTTGGGACTCCAGCACTAAAAAAGTTGAGTCAAACTTAATGTCCAAAGCTCTGTCCTGGTACTGCACATTAGGGTACAGCAAAGTTGCTATAGGGTAGTACACCAAAAACAAAAGCAAGCTCACCAACAAGTAAGCTGAGTGGTCATCTGAAAAACACTCAATACTTTCTTGAACTATCAGTTTAGACTCTGAGAAGTCACAAGCCAAAGCACTTAAGAGACTGCAAATTATAGTGAAGTACATAGACTTGCCTAGCAACTGGCAGAGTTCTGAGGAAAAGAACTGGATGCTAGGGAAGGATGCATCAGTCCCATCTTTGTTCATTCCTAAAGTTCCTTTTTTAATTCGTTTCAAAGAAAGCACTACAAGGAAAACCAGTAGTGCTGCTAAGCCACAACTTAGCCAAAAAGTATAATTCCAAGACACACTTAAGTTAAAGTTTGCAAATGAGTTTTGTGTGTTTTGTTCTCGAACTCCAGAGTTAAATCCTAACCAACTGTAAATAAGTATTTCCAAAGCATGGTTCGTCATTTCCAAAACGTTGGACATATTGAGCCTCATGTTAAAAACTAGGTCTGGCTTTATGCATTTTTCAGCTTCTTTTTTGTAAAACTTAGTTTTTTCAGTCAGTACTTTGCACAACTCTTCCCAGTCAGGACAAGGGAGTTGCGCTGCCAGAGCTAGTCTTTTGTTTTCTTCCTCAAGAACTTTTAACTTTTCTTCCAACTTGTCTGTGTTCACAGCAAGGAAGTTCACAACCTTCGAAAACACACACTCAGCGCACTGCAGAACTGATTCAAAACACTTACTGAGTTTCTCCAAAATAAGGTTTTGTGTCCTAGGTTCGATGGTTTCGAAGGTTTGCTCAGAAGCAGTTTCATACTCAACTTCTGGTATTTGGGTTTCTGGAAAGTAAATTTGGTTCTGCTCTAGGTATTCCTTCGTGGGAGGAGTCAGCTCTTCGACTCTCAAAGGTGCCACTTTAGGCAAGTCCTCAATTGGGTGAAAAACTATATACTCCCGATTACTGCGGAAAGAATTATTAGCTGTTTGAGCTATTCCTTCAGATGTAAGTTCTACAGAAGGTCTTTCTAGTGAAGCAAACTCAAACAGTTCTGAGGACTGCACAGGTGGTTTGGGCAGAACTTCAAATTGCTTGTAGTGCGCTTCAGGCAAATCAACTTGTTCAACTATTTCAGTTGCTTCAAAGAACCTCCTAAGTATGTACTCCCCGAAGAACTTTTGTTTAGCTTCTTTTTCAGATATTTTTTCGCCGTAAGCTTCTTTAGCAGCCCAAGGAACAATGTGCTCGTAAAACACCCTGAAGTTAAGTGCTCCAACACCTAACTTCTTAGTTACTGAAACAAACTGTAAGTCTATTGGCTGGAGTCCAATCTTATTTTTGAGTTTGCACTGTTCCGCAAAGTTCCTTAGGTTCCACAAACTCATTGTGCCAGTTTCGTTCTTTAGTTTGTTGAACACACCCTGGTAAACTACCATTTGGGCTTTGAGGTTCCTTTTCAGGTACTCAACTTTCTGACTGTATTCTGACTGTTTGCTTATCTCTTTGAGCTCAAGTGTTTTAATATCAAACCCTTCCTTTTTAACTTTGACAACTCTGTAACTGGGCTTTACTTCCTCAACTAGTTTCGGCAACTTGTGCTGCTTAGTTTCTTGTCTGGAACTTAAATTCTGATGGTCATCTTCAATAAACGTGGGCAGCTCTGTGGACTCGTGGTTCCCAGTTTGCTTTTTGGGAAGGTCACTGCTAATGAAACTAGGCGACTCTGCTATTTCTATTTCTTGGTTCTCCATAAGCCAGTCATAAAAACTACTCATAGAATCATGACTTTCTAGTATTTCTTCACGGAACTGCATAATTTCTTCTTCAGAGTTGTTGGGAATAGGCATGTTCGGATTGTACTTTTCTGTGCAGAGTTGATTTTTAGCTGTTTCAGGAACTGTTCTTTTGTTTGAAATCTTTCTTCTGAAGAAATTGATAAAAGCTATGCAGTAGATGCCCCTGATTTTGCTTTTGTTTTGCATAGTTTTAGAACTCAGTCTAGAGATCTTCTTGGTCCTTTTCTTAGTTTCCTTTTGCAGCTTCACTCTTAGCTTTTTGGCACTTTTGGCAACTACTAACTTCTTCGCAAAGTTCAAGTCAACCTCACTCAGTTTTAGGTCGCAGTAGTCCACAATAGTTTTTTCTAGCAAAAACTCATAAAAGATTTCAGACTCACTTCCCGCAAACTTATCAAAGATTATTCTTAAAGTTGAAGCCTCACACTTCACTTTCCGTTTTGAAAGTTCTCTTTGAAGGTAAGCACAGCAATACCTTGCAACTTTGTCGTACTCCATCCGTTTGAACAGAATGTTCAGGGTTATGC